>ERZ1292625.450-Hain-H41-01um-R1-450-length-63512-cov-12_pt1 | contig 63512 bp, 71 predicted proteins | sample MGYA00564400_ERZ1292625 | MGnify/ENA primary metagenome ERZ1292625 (study PRJEB36523, sample SAMEA6512639) | groundwater metagenome | collected 2019-01-08 | study: AquaDiva: Metagenomics assemblies of 32 groundwater samples | reverse complement strand
GGTAGAGCGCCTCCCTGTTAAGGAGGATGTCCCAGGTTCGAGCCCTGGTCGCGGAGCAAAATTGTTTGCAATTTTGCGACGCGAAGCAAGCAGTGAACCTGCTTGCGTCCAGGGCGAGAAGACCTTGAATATATTTTCGAGTCCTGAATTTGTTGAAGGATGAGAAAATACGAAAGGTGTACTGCGGCTGTAAGCCGAGAGATCCCTGTCGCGGAGACAAATTGACAAGGCTTATAATTTCTTGTTATTGTGGCGCGGGCAACGATCTATAAACTAGGGGAGAGTGGCTGTGGCCAACAAGACAAAGTTGATATGTCCCGTTAAACTGTTTGTGGCGATAGAGTCACGAACACATGACCTGTTGCGGAACATAGCTTTCCGCGAGAAGAAGTCACTAGCAGATATTACAAGAGAGGCTCTTGCTCAATATCTTGAAAAGTGTGATCAGTCCCGACCGAGGCGCTAGGAAGGATATGTGAGTAAGGCCTTCGTATCTGTTAAAAAACCGTTGTGTCCATCAGGCACAGCGGTTTATTTTTATAAAACCGGTCGCGGAGCCCGTACTTGACATAAGCTGAGAGATAGATAAACATGGCGATTAGAACCTTTCCGTCCTCTAGAAGTCCAAACTCAATGGGAGATGTTGATGGAACTGATAAACGCTCTACTGCGTGAAATTTTCGATAAGAAACAAGCTGGGGGTGTTACCATGGCCGTCAAGATTCACATGGCGTCCTATACCCTCTGTTCTCAGATTGTTCTAGTTTCAACATGTGGGTTGGATGAAACAGTGATTGATTTCGTTCCATCCTTACCACTGGAAGAAGCTCTTCTACAAGCAAGAAAGTACAAAGAAAAAGGACATTTCCGCCACACGTGACCGCCCAAGGAAGACCTCCTTCGGGCGGTCTTCCTTTTATAAAAACTGTCGCGGAGCCAGTAGCTTCTTTCTTTATTTTAGTACTACACGAAGTAATAATAATTTTGCATTTATCACGAGTAGCTGGTATATATGTATTGGACCAACGTTACACTCGAGGACTGCAATGAATAAAGAGCGTAAGTGTGAGATCGGCTATCTTCTTCTCAAGCAACAACTACGAAGAGACGGGCTACTCCTCAACGGCCCTTTCAAGGAACAGTTGGATCGTGCTGCTTCAACTCTGGGGATTCCCCCTCAAGAAGTAGAGGAGTTTGCAGTACTGATCACTCGTGACGTGAGTGAGTCGACCGATGCCGCCCCGGGATAAAGGGCGGTTTTCTTTTGTATAAACGGTATAATCTTCATATGAATAAAAGAAAAATGGCGTATTCAATTTTGGCAATATTGTTTGGAGCGTTTATGGTTGTTTATGGTGGATACGACGATAGCCCCGGAGGACAACTCCTCGGACTGGTAGTGGTTATTACCGGTATTGTATTTCTCGTAAAGAGCAGAAAGAAAAATCCAGAACAAACAAAACTCTAACTATGAGTAAAAACGAACCCTCTTTTGGTACGGCACATAAACTTCCTGCAGATTTGCGAAAAGCTCTTACTTCTAACCCAAAGGCAAAAAAAGCGTGGGAAGATATTACCCCGCTCGCAAGAAACGAATGGATCTGCTGGACTATCTCGGTGAAAAAAGCGGAAACAAGAAGAAACCATGTTGAAAGGGTGCGCGACGAGTTAATGGCTGGAATACGTCGCCCGTGTTGTTGGGCCGGTTGTCCTCATCGTTGAAACAATGAAGTTGGGAATATACAAACACTACAAAGGAAAGGAGTATCGGGTTATAGGTATTGCCAAGCATAGTGAGACGCTTGAAGATTTGGTGATTTACGAACCCTTGTATGACAATGGTATTTCTAAACTATGGGCAAGACCTAGATCTATGTTTGAAGAAGAGGTTGTGGTCAAGGGTGAGAAGGTTTCTCGATTTAAATATTTGAGAGAATCTTAGTTTAAGTAAAAGTTTATTATATAGTTAATACTTGACAAATGATTTGAACGTGCTATAATTGATAAGGATAAAACGTGCGCGGCGGTTCCGCGTGTTCGTTACATGAATTGGAGAATTGGCATGAGCATTAACTCGCTCCGTGATGCTTTCATCACCGCAGAGATCGTTCAGAGAGGACGAGCAAACAAGATTGCAAGGGTAGAGGACCCTCGCAAGAAACTCCTCGATCGTCTGAATGAAGAGCAGGCGCGACGGGCGAAGGGTTGGCGCCAGTCCATCATCGAGCTCCTCATCCCTGCCACGTCGCCTTACGAATTCCGCAAGGTGGCACTCGGCATCCTCCTTGTGTGCCCTGAAGCAATTGAGGAGGTCGCAAACGCCTCCTGCCTCTTCAAGAACGAAAGGGGTGGTCAGGAGCTCGTCCAGAAGATCCGCGAGATCAAGAAGGACCTTCGTGGGTACTATGATCTCGACCAGCACAAGTGGTTCCTCAAGGAGAAGCTTGGAGTCCCTCGCAGGGCACCGAAGCGCTTCTCCTGCGCCGTGAGTTAGAGACGAGTTTTCTCTAACTCACGAACCTCAAAGGCCCCCGGGATTTCTCGGGGGCTTTTCTTTTGCTTATTTATTCTTGATGGAGTAGTATGCACGACGGACTTTAAGCTTTTTTACAGAACCACCAAGGAGCCGACCATGACAACGAGAAACACGGTCGCTAGACAAACAAGGTCTTCTGAAAAAAAGGAGGCTCAGTAATGCGTTCCCGAGCAAAAAAATCGGCCCGTCATAAAGGGCACGAGGCCTATCTCAGGCAGGCAATGATGGGTGACTTCTTTCCTGAAGACATTCATCTCTATCGCCTGGACAGACATGACTTTGTTATCTACGTTGGCGGAGACCCGCAACAAACAGGTAATACCGACAATTCTGACAACGGTGATGAGCCGGGGGTTGAGCACAACATGGCAGATCGTTTTGAGCTCAACCTTAGTATCCTCGGTAACCTGGATCCTGAGCGACCAATTCTTGTCAAAATGGCAAGTTGCGGTGGCAATTGGGAAGAAGGCATGCAGATGTTCGGAGCAATACTTCATGCACCAAACCCGATTACCGTATTGGCAACGAAATGGGCTCGCTCCATGACATCCCTGATTCCGCTTGCGGCTGACCGTTTCGTCATTCGCCCACCGGCCCAATACATGTACCATCGAGGAACATACGCGTTCGATGGTCTTGACGAAGTGGCGGATACAGTCGACATCGAGCGACGCAGGGCAACCGAGCGGATGTTTCGTATCTACGTCGCGCGCCTGAAAGAACAAGGAATGTTCAGCAGACGTTCGGAAAAAGCAATCCGCGAAATGCTCGATGAAAACACAAGAAAAAAAATCGACTGTTGGCTCTCGGCCGACGAGGCAAAACGGTGGGGTTTTGTCGACAAGGTCTACGATGGCAAAACATCGACCCTTCGAATCACGAAAAAAAACACTGAACGTAGACAGCGCATGATCGCCGTCCTTCGTAAAAACATCAGGGTAGAAGTGTTTGTATCGTGACCCTCCTTCACTCACCAGTCCTCAGGAGAACCCTAATACGGTTCTCCTCCTTTTGAAGCTCGTGAATCATCGGAATTTTCTTGATGATATCCTATGTGGCCGGAGGTGGTCGAAGATAAACCTCGAAGAGAGTGATGCATTAAAAACCGCCTAATCCAATTTGGAAAAGGCGGTCTTCTTTTATAAAAAGCGTCATTCGGAGAGTAAATATACTGGATACTTTGTCAACTTGATTTTGTGTATATCCCGAGTATCGTTCTCAACTAGAAACGTACCCTTATAGAAAAGAGGAAGCGAAATGAATAAGTCCAGGCTTGTACTGTTACTGGTACTGACACTGTTGGCACCACAAAACTTCAGCCAAGAAGTGTTTGATGTAGACCAACTCAACTGGCAAAAGGCATTTGCCAATGAAGCGATAGCTATGGAAAAAAGGTATGGGGTCAAGTTTGATCCAGACTGGAAGCCACTAGTAGTTTTCAAAATACCCGACGACATCGCGCCACAGTTACGGGGAGATTTCGTCGCCCAGTACTACCCGGAAACACAGTCGTTCATTATCTCACCCGCCAAGAAAGCGGCAGTGGATCAACTCGTGGTCAAACATGAGCTTGTGCACGCCTTGGTAGACCAGATCAGTCGGCGGATTGGTAATGGAATGTTGCCAGATGTTTCTAAAAACTCTCAACTTGAGTTTGACATGTTAGTTGGGAGAGCCCTTGTCTCTGAGGGTATGGCGTCGTATTTCCAGTACAAAGACGACCTATATTACCCCAAGGATGCGAAAGGTGGAGAGGGGTGGTTGCCTCAGAGTTTCGGCGACTTCCTCTGGCGAAATAGAGACTTCCTGTACCACGGCGGTCATTGGTTGGTTGCCCCGATTATCAATAAATGTGGGGAGCAGGGCATAGTCTATCTCATCAAGCATCCTCTGCGCTTCCAGAATGACGATGTCAGGACAGCTGCTCTGGAATATCAGCGTGTAGCTCTGAAAAAACTTAGCAGGAAAAAATGCTCCTAGCCTGAAAGCCGGACTAACTCTCCGGCTTTTTCTTTTTGCTAGAATAGATGAGATGAAATCAAACACATACAAACTGAAGTCAGAAGTACTTCTCTACCCCGGTATGGCGGGCTGGCACTTTATTTATCTGCCGAAAAAAGAAGCGGCCATTATAAGGAAACAATTTGCTTCTATACATCGTGGCTGGGGGTCGCTCCCAGTCTTGGTGACACTCGGCAAAACAAGTTGGAGAACATCAATCTTTTTTGATAAACGCTCCGACACTTATCTCCTACCCCTCAAAGCTCTTGTTCGTAAAAAGGAAGGAATCTTTGCCAAAGATAAGGTAAGTTTTTCTATAGAAATACAAGTTTGACTCCAGTTTTCCAAAGGAGTAGTTTGTACCAAGGCAAAGGAGGTAAGCGTGAGGAAGATTTCGTTTGACCAGCACAACATGGATATCTGGGTATCAGCAGAGCATTACAGTCAGTACGAGGGTGACGAGGAGATAATCTACCGTCAACCTGATATTTTGCTCTCCGAACTGGATGTTTTTGAGAAAGAGTACATTGAAACCTACAAGAAGAGCGTGGGAAAGACACGTACTGCCTGCCTCATGGCTCACGGTTGTGTTGGCAGGGGAAGTTGGCTCTACGCTGATCGAGGACGCATTGGCTACGTTCAGTCCTGGATTGACAAGCGTGACTTTGAATACGGATTGATAGTCCTTTACTCGTGTAATGTCATGGGGTTCACACCCACGTCAAAGCATGCTCTGCTTCTTGTTCCAGATTCAAGCTTTTCGCTTTTCAAGGTCAATCTCGGAGTTTCAAACATCAATCTGATTCACCCGACGAAAGGAGAACTCGAACACACCATAGAATATGAATTGTCGGAACTCAGAAAGACCCTTGGGGGACCCATATGAAGTGTGGGTCCTTCTTTTTATAAAACTTGACAGAGTGAAAATTTTATTATAATGTGCACGCGGAAAAGCTACACAGGAGTAACCCGTGTTCATTAAGGAAATACTTCGTGACTCTTTGGGAAAACTCGATTCGGAAAGACTGCTTAACATTGACATGTTCCTCCCGTCTGGTGAGAGAAGTCACCTCAATGACCTCGTTATTGATAGGAGGTTGGACCAGTTTGACTTTTTCGGACTACCCACAAAGCTACTCAAGAGTCAGCTCGAAAGGCACCTTGCCGGGCTCGGTGATAACAGCCCCGATACCCTCTCTTCTGTGGCTGGCATCGTTCTCCGGCTTTCGCAGGAAATGTGCCAAGGCTTCGGCGGAGAGGCCGTCTGGACCATGGTGCGAGCACAACTTCCCGCAAATGAGTTTGTTGTTCCGCGCTGGCATCCTGATGGCAAGTACTTTGCTTCAGAAAAAAAGTGCTACAAACTTGCAACTACGTTGAAGGGTCCGCAAACTCTTTTCGGTGTAGCAAGAGATGAGGCACTGGCAGACAGGTTAATTGAGGAAGCCAGTAAAAATTACATGGAAAATTTATCCAACCCGGATAAGTTTGACGAAGAAGACCTGCGCATAAGAAAGAAGCTTGCGGAAGTTGTCGAACCGTTAGCGATGGGGGGCGCTGGCGGGGCGACTATTTACCTTGTCGGTGACGCAGATGCTGTGCTCCACTCCGAGCCCAACATCACAGAGCCGAGACTCTTGGTAACGGTACTATCGGGATCAAGGAAGCAAATCTCGGAATGGCGGGAGCGACAGAAAAAACTTTGAAACCATTTCATGTGTCAAAATGTGAAGTGGTTTTTTCTTTAAAGATAAATTGGATTAACCGAAAGTGAAGGCAAAGAGGAGTATTCCGTCTTCGGCGCGGAGTTCTAGGGTGTGTTCGCCGGGTGTAATGTTTTTTATAAGTTTGTAGAGTTTACTTTCTTTAATCGTGACAGTGCCATTGACTACGTCTGCCCCCGCCTCGGCCGTCACAAGTTTGCCATCTTGCCAGACCTCCATTTCAAGAGCGCTGTCAGCACTGGCTACGATATAAACTTCTTTTGCATTGTATCGGTAAACTACTTTTGAATTTTTAACCGACTTGGCGTATTCACCATTAAAGTTCCAAGTGCCACCGAGATACAGTCCGTTTAGAGAAATTTGTGCCGGTACCGTAAGAGTCTGTTCCCCTGTTCTACCAACCATGCCGTTTCGTAAATATTCGTTTCTAAGCGAGCCAAAGTAGGTTTCGGGACTTTGGGAAGTGGTTACTTGGGGCGATATAGTTTTTGAAACAAGTTCACCGTTAGTCGGCATCTCTCCTTCCCCAAGAACCTTGACGCGTTCTTTAAGTAACTCCTTTATCTTCATTTCAATTTCCTCATAGGCGCCCTCGCCAATGTGGTCGTAGACGATGTTGCCGTAGATATCAATAAGATATTTCCTCGGCCAGTAACGGTTGCCATAAGCGTTCCAAGTGCCAAAGTCATTGTCCAAGACTATGGGGAATGTGATGCCGAACTCTTTCATCGCTTTTTCTACATTTTCTTTGTCTTTTTCAAATGCAAACTCGGGTGTATGGATACCGACGATAATAAACCCGTCGTCTTTATATTTCTCGTACCAAGAAACTAGGTATGGGAAGGTTCTCTGGCAGTTGATGCATGAATAGGTCATGACATCAAGAAGAATCACCGATTTACCAACATAATCAGAAAGTTTTATAGGAAGGTCATTCGTATTAACAAACCCAGCCGGCTTCACTATCTCTTTGTATGGAACACCTTTCACTTTCGGCACGGGTTTTGCGGGCGAGGTAGTCTCTGGACTCGAGGCTACTAGTTCTTCCGAAATGACTTCGGATCCGGTATCTGGCAAATAGCTTTCTTCTGGCATATCAAGGCGGTTTAGAAGTTTGTTTTCAAGCTTAGTGATGTCTAAAAAGCCACTATCAAGAATAGCTGTTTCAAGTTTTTTTTCGTACCCGAGAGCAATAAGGAGCCCAAGGACAATAAAGAGAGCCCCAATGCTTCGTTTAAACTTACTTTGAGGGTCGGAGAATCCCGAAAGACGACTAGCGAAGCGTTCACCAAGAAGTGCAATAAAGAGGAGGATGAGTGAAAGTCCAAGGGTGTATGAAAGCAGATATGCTGTACCGAGAAGAAAGCTAGCGGGCAAAACGGAAGCAAGGATAACAAAATAGGTCGGCGAACAAGTGGAAAAAATTGGACCAAGAGATGCTCCTACTATCACGTCTCCCCAGAAACTTTTCTTCTGATATCCTTCGCCCAGAAGTTTATTTGAACCAGCCGAGAGTTTGTTTATACCTGGCAATCTTTCCCAGAGACCCGGAAAAAGGAGTGTTAAACCAAAGAGTAGTAGTATGCCACCGGAAAGATAGGTCCAAACTTCTGGCGGTACCATAATAAAAGCAGTGGAAGCCTTAAGAAGATAGGTAAAAAGAATTATAGATATGGCGAGTGAGCCAACCACAATGTAAGGAGTGCTCCTACTTCTCCCAGAAGCAGAAGAACCAACTACTACCGGCAAGAGCGGCAGAATACAAGGCGCAAGAACCGTCAAAATTCCGGCGAAAAAAGATATGGCAAGAAGCGTCATCCTATTTTACTTTTGAAATAAGATTTAAGAGTGTGGGCGAACCAGTCCATTTGTTAAGTGCCACTCCAGAGGCATCTACCTGAACTAGTGTGTGTTGGCGAGTAATCCCATATTTCTGTTTTAAGGCGGTGGAGTTATCGTAATCAACGTCAAGGATTATTAGGTTCTCGGGAATACTTTCAAGATTGGAGCGGATATCTGAATCAAGAGCTCGACACGTTGGACACCAAGAGGCTCTAAAAAATAAGACAACCTTATTGGTAGAAGCTAGAGACAATTTCTCAGAACTGTATGTCTCGTAAGAGCCTTTCTTCATTATTGTCTCTGGCTCTTCTGTTGCTGCTACCTCACTCAACTTTTCTTTTTCCATGGCAACATCTTTTTCCTCTGTGGCTGGTTTTGATAAACCATAAATACCAAGGCCCGCAACAACAAGGATTGCCAGAATAATAAAAATTGGTTTGGTGTTATTCATAATTAGTTATGTTAGTAATGCTTAACATTTTGATTATATAAAAAATAGAATGTAATGTAAAGTAGACTTTACATAAGCCTGTGGATATCTGTTATCTATATTTTTCAAAATAGATACGTGCAACAAGCTTGGACACCACCATCACGCCAAGAGCCAGAGTAATCCATGGGTCTATTTCATGTCTTATGCCTTGAACTACCAATGCTATGGTGAGCACAGCACTCCCAGAAAGATAAGCAATCCTGCCGGCATCCATGCGATGAATTTTTTCTCGTTCGTCCCCCGCCCCCTCCTTCATGACAAACCCGGCCCAGACGCACATAACCACGGCAACCATTAGGATTATGAGCATCGCAAAAAGTGGTGGCATCCAAAACATGAAAGCATCAGAAAGTAGGACGAGTAAAACTATAAGCACTATAGCTAGAATGATGTGTGTTAGATTATTTTTCATATTGATATTTTAAAAATTTTCTCTACTGGCATCTTGAAAAAGCTTGCTATCCTAATAGCCAGTAAAACAGAGGGTGTGTAGTTCCCTTTCTCAAGGGCAATAATTGTTTGTCTACTAACGCACACTTTCCCGGCTAATTCTTCTTGAGTAACTCCAGCTTCCGTCCTAAGTCTGTTTACTTCGTTTTTAATCTTTTCGCTCATGACTCTCTTCAGTATAGAAAAAACAAAGCTTAATGTAAAGACAACTTTACAGCCATTAAATTATTAATAAGGCTGGGTTTACTTAACAATTCAACGCATGTGGTGTATAACGAGGTAAGTTTCGCTCTTTGAGAGCATAGTAAACATAGTCCTACATCTAAAAACGAGGAGAATCTTGTGAGAATAAAAAACCTGTTCTCTCTCTTTATGTTGGTATTGATGTTGACCACCGGGGGCGTCCTTGCCGAGGAAGAAGCCGGGCTACGTGAGTTGGAAAAGCTTCGGGCCGAAAAAGGTAAAACTGTTGAGCCGCAATACCTTCCCGAATATCGCTATCTTCTAGAGGGTGGCGCTCGACCTGAATTCCTCGATGAGGTTTACCTCTATCATCTCATTCCGCTCAAACGAATGTTTGAAGATGGTACGGTGCCCCTCACCTACATACCACTTCTTAGTCATGAGGACGAGCTCATGGACGGCTCAAAGCGAGGTGCGGAACGGAACTCTGACTTTGCCCGTGGCGTGAAGTTTGTGCGCAAATACATCAAGAAGAAGCTTTCTAAACGTAAACATGTCTCAAGAACCAGCACAGACTACGAAGAGGGAGCGGAGCAACTGGATAGAGTCGAAAACCAGCACATCTTGTTTTTGCTCAAAGGGTATGTTGATTACTTCGAAAGCACAAAAGCTATGAAAGAAGTGGCCGCACTTTTTCCCGAAGATTCAAGTGATGAACAGGGTGGTCTATTCTTTTTCGAAGGAAACTCGTACCGCTTTGTGTCGTTTCCCAACGAAAGAGAAGACTCGAGAGACCTAAGGTACAGTTACGCAACCCCTCTTCTTATCGGTTACGTTCCTTGTGTGGGAGGAGTACACACCCACCCTGCCGAAGACGGTGAGGCGGTAGAGTCTGTGTCTGGACCAAGTGGATGGTCACGCGACTACCACGAACATAACGACGGTGACACAAACTCTCTTCGCTACTACAATCAGGTCAATCCGTACCTTGTCGACATCGTCATAACAGAGATGTCGGAAAATGAGTACAACATTGACGCGTACTTCCGCGATGTCTACATAAAGGACGGCAAGGCCAAAAATGCATCAAGCGTAACCGTCATTGACCTCGGGATTTACCGATTTGAGAAGTGACTAAAAGGCCTGGAGTACTTCTGCTCCGGGTCTTTCTTTTTTATTAACGTGTTACGCAGATTGGTTCGGGATCGGGAATAGAATTTTCAGAAGCGGCATTCGGGGCGCAAATCGTTACCCTCCCGCTGTTGTTCAGTTGTACTTCATAACCGGTATCATCTGCGCTGGAAGTTTCGGCGGGGTCAATTGGTAGTTGAGGTAAGTATGTGGGCGCAAGACAGCCCATATCGCCAGTTGTGTCTGAAGTGCTTGATGCCATCCTTGATGTGATGGAAGTGGTGGCAGTGGGAATTTGTCCGCAATCATAAGTCGTACCACCGATAGAAAATGTTCCGGCAAAGACTCCTTTATTGTCGGCAATGCGCTGACCGATGGCGTTTAAGATAGCGTTAACATTTGAAGTGCGTTGAGTGTTTCTGGCTTGAGCAAACTGCTTGGCTGGATTAATAGCAACGATGACAATAGCGGCGAGAACCGCAATAATTCCTATAACAATAAGTATTTCTATCAGAGTAAAACCTCTATTCGTCTCAGCGCGAAAATAGTTCACAGATATTTATCAGGTTATCACCTAATCGTCGCCTTCGCAACGCTTCTAAACTTCATCCCAAGAGGTAATAGATATGTTGGGTACAGGTGATGGGGGCGGTGGAGGTGGGGGCGGTGGAGGTGGGGGCGGAGTGCCGGCCGCTGGGCAAGCAACCTTCCCAACTGTCTCAAAAATACCTAGTAAGTTTAGAGAGCTAGTGGCAATGAAGAAGTGATCGCTATCATTATTTTCTGCAAGATAACCATCTGGGGTGTTCTCAAAATTATCATCGGAGCCTGGCTGATGTGTGGGTCCAAAATGGAAATGACTCGGAAGATCTGCAGAAGATACTTGTCCACCCGAAAGAGCGGCGAGAAGTTCTTGTCCAGAAAGACCAGAACGATCAGAACCAAAGAAAATGCTGAAAATTTCTACCCCCGCGAGTTTTGCGGCATCGGCAGAATCTAGAGCTGCCTCAACAGCACCAATGGTCGGCTCATTGGGATCTCCGTTTGAGACCACAAGAAGTACCTTTCCTCTATCGCTACTATGTCTTGGCCCGTTAAGCTCCGAAGCTCCGGTATTTATAATATCGGCAAGACTTAATCCAACAGCAAACGGCTCGGGGTTTGTCGCCTCTTCAACGGCATCGTAGAGATCTCCGTCACCATCGTTTCCAATATCGTCATCTCCGTAGACACTGCTGAGTTGTCCTATCTCAGTCCTATACTCAACAACGAGATACGCGTGGGTAACTCTGGCGACGCCCTCTGAACTGGTTTTCACAACACCAAACCTAGTGGTCCAGTTGTTTACATCAGAAAGTGTCCACGGTAGACCGGTGAATGGATTGGTGGTCATGCGGCGAAGATAAGTATTATAGATACTTGAAAGTGCAACTGGTGCTCCTTCGTCAAGTTCTGTGCCATTCTCAGCCACAAGTTTTATTGTTGCGTCTTCGCCACTTATCGTTCGTGCCACAACTCTTAGTGCCACTGCTTCAATTACCGCGTCTGTCGGAACTCTCGCTCCCGGAAAAACAAAAGTTTGTGAAGCATTTTGTATGGAGGAATAGATGTAACTTGTATCATTGTCCACTTGAGAAACTACTGTTGTCTTAGTTGCACCAATTGGAGCCACAAGCCACGTGTTATTTGTGCCAACACTTGTTGGAACAATATTTCTGGTTGAGAGTGTTGCGACGGTAATCTCGGCCTCAACTCCCCCGTCGTTTCCGTCCCCAAAACGACCAATACCAACCTTGGGATAAGGACTGTTGGTCTCTTCATACATTTCAAGTATGCCCTTGGTAGCTAATCGCTCATTAGCAAGATCTAAAGAAGAAAAATTCGTCGTGCGATCAAGCATCATAACTAAATCAGCACAATCTGGGGGTGGCGTAACCTCAAGAGAAACGGAACAAGTGCTTGCACCTCCGGGACCTTCGGCGGTGCCAGTGTAGGTAATGCTTGTTTGTGGACTAACAAGTTCTTCTCCACTTGAAGATGGAGAAACCGAACCAATTCCATTGTCTATAGAAAGAGAGGTGGCATTCGTGGAAGTTGCCCAAGAAAGCCAAGCAGAAGCGCCAGAATTAATGGGAGATGGGTTAACCGAGAGTGAACAAGCTGCCGGTGGCGCTAGTGGGGGTTGGTTTGGATCCTCAACGACGGCGACAGTTAAGACATTGCTAAATGAACCGTTCACCTCGGCTCGAGTTCTAATCTCCCTCTTAAATTCCTGATCAGGAGAAGAAACGCTTTCAATATAACAAGAATCGTCGCCGACAAGAACGCGATCGTCAGATGGGTCATAATTATAATTTTCCTTCAAATTAAGAAGTGCCGCGTTAATACATGCTTCAGCAAGCGACAGGGACTGCCTTTTGAATTCGTTCTGAAGCATGTTTGATCTGGCGTAGAAACTTGAGGCGCCAGCAGTGACAGTGATGGTGAGAACAACGGCAGATATAATTAAAACAGACATGAGGGCAATAAAGCCTCTATCTTTTCCGGTTATTAAAATTGGAGAAAGGTCTTGCATTTTTTATTTGTGCAAATACTTAACCGTAGAAAACTTCTGAGAAAAAAGAAATCCATCTTGTGTCCTAGTGGTTATGATGATATTAACCTCAACGCTTTCTGGGTTAATGCCATCACCAGAAACTTCGGTGTGAATAAATTCAAGCTCGCTTATTTCTACGTTTGTATTGTTAAGTATCTCGGGAGAATTAGGTAAGCGTGACAAATATATATTTAAGCCAGACAGACCCACCTCAATAGCATTGCCATTGAAAGTGTTAACTTGAAGGACATCTCCAGAACCAATTGGGAGATTTATAGTTTTAACACCCGAGAGAACCCAGTCAATTTTCCCCAAAAGATATGTCCCCTCTTCCTGAATCATCGCTCTTGCTTGATTCCGACTGCCAGTCTGACTAACGCTGTAGACTGCAGTAAGAACGCCGGTCATAATAATGGCAAATAGGCCGAGATAAATAACAGTTTCAATGAGAGTGAAGCCGTTTTTTTTCATGGTGCGGTTACAACACTTATAAAACCATTTCCAGAAGAATCTGCCGAACCTACATAAATATGATTACCTTCGCAGTCGAGAGCCCTACCAACACCAATCCCCGACAAAGAAAGAACCGAGTATGGCGTGATGTTTAGAAAGTTATCTATTTTTCTAATCTCAATATTATTGTTGGTCAGAATAAATGCGAGAGAATCTCGAATAATGAGATCATTTGAGCTGTTGTTTAACAGATGGTTGCCTCTTGAGGTGGTTGGGATGGCTGTCGGATTAGATATATCAAGTACGTAAAATTCTGGATTGCCCGAAAAAGTTGTAACAGTTCTACCAAGGTACATTGTGTCACCGACAATAGCCAAACTTTTCCCATTACCTTCATTATCGGGAGCATGGAAGCCACTTACTCTAGTTGAACTTTGAGGGTTTACTACATTTAGCACTGTAAGTTGTTCTCGTAAAGTATTTGAACTGTCTGTGGGGTGAGCTAAATAAGCGTAACCATTACGGACGAAAATACCATTTATCGGCTGAAGCGAGCTTGTGCCAGAAGCGGGCCAGCTACCCACCCAAAACGGAGCTGTAGGATTATGAACATCCACCACATGAAACTCTGGGCCGCTCCCTGTTTTCGACAAACCGAGATAAATATATCCGTCTTTATAGAAAATACTTTTGCCAACCGCTTGACCACCGCCACCGAAGGCATTCACTCGCGGACTGCTAGATGTGGCAAATTTCAAATTTACAATTGCCGGATTCCACGAATCGGATGGTGCGTTGACATCAATAATCTGAAGTTGAGAACAACTCGGACCAACAGAACAGGAATTAAAGTTTGCATCATGGGCGTTAGCAACATAGGCATAGTCTCCAGCCACTTTTACGGCATTTAGACCGCTTCTAGTACTTCCCGCATTGTCAGTACCACCAATATAGACAGGTGCCCTTCTTCTGTCGGAGATATCAAAAATAAAAAGAGTTTTGTCGGCAGGGGCACTTGTTGGGCCTGCAGTAACATAAAGCCGACCTCTATACGCATCAACGTCGGTTACTGGAAAATTGCCAGATATGTTTGACGGCAAAAGCTCACCAGCACTCATCGCGTAAGTGGTGATACTTGGATTCTCCCAGTCACCAGAAAGAGAGGAATTGCAAGTTGAACCGCCAACCGAACTTGAGAAATCAGTTACCAGAGTTTTTAATTCCACTTTTTGAGCCAGTCCGCGCTCACTTTGCCATAGAACACCAACTGTGACCTGCTTGGTCAGAAAATCCGGCATAAATTCAACCGAAATAGTATCGGTGTAAAAACCATCTCCAGAGGTGGTTGCATTTACAAGGTTAAAGTCCTTACGAGCAAGCGCTTGTACCCTCTCAACAGTTGCTTGAGCACGTTTAAGTGCTTCACCACTTGTCTCACTTCCGACAAGAGACATCTGACTACCAAAAGATACCAAAACTACGGATGCGAGTACGGCAACCATGATACCCATGGCTATTATTATCTCAAGAGTGGAAAATCCTTTGTTCATTTTATTAGCGAGTCCAAAAAATTTGCCCTTCCGCTCCTATGGTTGTAGTGGAAATGCTTATAGAATCGGTAATAATAATATCGCCAGTGGTGCTCGGCTCGCCCGAAAGCGGATGAAATACAACTTCGGTGATTCCGCTTACTTGAGCTCCGCCAGCCATTTCTATAATTTCGTTGTGCTCATCTGAATTATTAAAGTCTCTCCCTTGAAAAATGATGAACCGCCCAGGTTCAATGCGCACCCCATGATGAAGGCCATCGGTGCAAGATTCACCGAAACAGACGTTACTCATGGCAAGAGCACGAGCTCTGTGTAGAGCACTCACAAGAATGTCGCGATCGGAACGGAAAATTTGGCTCCTATAACTATCCACCCCCATGACGATAGAGAATCCGCCAACAAGAGATAAGAGACCAAGAACAACCAGAATCTCAATAAGGGTCATCCCGGCCTGTTTCTTTGTTTGGTTGTCGCAGAACATTTTTAAGCTTGGAACTACCTCTGAAGCCCTTGGGTAAGACTATATATTGGCGTAATTATGGAAATTGCAACAAATCCAACCATAATCCCCATCACCACCATAAGTACCGGCTCTATCATGTTTGATAGATTTTTTGTTGACTCCTCCACTTCGCTCTCATACATATCAGAAAGATAACTTAAGGTCTCCGAGAGATTGCCACTTCTCTCTCCCACCGATATGATTTGAGAAAGAATATCTGGAAAAAGTTTTCTATAATTTTTCATGTGAGAAGAGATTTTCTCTCCTCTGTTGGCCACTTGGGTCAGTTTGTCTAGTTCATATTTGTAAACAAGACTGGCTGTTGACTTGGAAGTGATGGGCAAGGCCTCCGATAGAGTCATGCCACCGTTTAAAAGTAGGCTAAGGGTTCGGCTAATATTCGCCAAGTTATAGTTCTGAATCATGGGACCGATAAGCGGTGCTTTCATAAATGCCTTGTCGTACCAGAAGTGAAACTTTTCACTCTTTTTAAAAACAATTCGCAAAGCAATTACAAACAAAATTATTCCCAAGATAAGCCAAAGTCCGTAGTTGCCTAAAAAGGTTGAAGCAAGGATTAAAATCTTGGTGGAGAATGGTAGTTCAACATTCAGACTCAAAAAGATTGGCATAATCTTTGGAAATATAAAAACAATTAAAAGACTGGTAATGCCTATGGTGGCAATAGTTATAAATATTGGGTAAACCAGAGCGCTCACAATCTTTTTTCTTAAAAGTTGTCTTTTTTTAAGTTCTTCAGCAAGGTATGAAAGGTTTTCGCTTAAAGCACCGGTCTGTTCTCCGACAGAGATAATACTTCTAGCAAAATCTCCGAAAGCATTTTCAAATCGACCCAAACTGTCGGAAAGTGAACGACCACTTGAAACATCCACAATAACGGCATCCAACACTCTGATGTAACTCTTAGAAAGAGTTTGCTCACGAATCATATGAAGTGCCTCCAAAAGTGAGATGCCTGCATTGGTAAGGAAAGATAGCCGCTTGGCAAAAAAAGCCTGTTCAGTTATTGAAAGTCTGCCAGCTCCGAAATTTTTTAAAAAGTTTTTCAACAGACCGCTCTCTTCTTCGGGTTTCTTATCAGACATTATTCGTTTATTACTCTAAGAATTTCTTCTAATGTAGTTTCCCCTACTTGTGCTTTTTTAAAACCATCTTCAAGCATGGTGGTCATGCCGTTTTTAATTGCAATCTTCTTCAGTTCTCCAGCCGAGGCTTTACGAAGAATAGCTTCTCTTATCTCATCGTCGGCCACCAAGACTTCGTTAATACAAATTCTGCCAGCATATCCACTATTGTTACAATTACCACATCCGACACCATGATAGAGTGCACTATCTTTATCAAAGAGGCGTAATAGATCGTGATTTTTTAGATCTTCCCTCAAGGCTTCTGAAACTGGTGCCTCTTTTCTGCAATGTTCACATATTTTTCTTACAAGCCTTTGACCAATAATAATATTTACCGTTGAGGCGACGAGATATGTTTCTATACCCATATCCAAAAGCCTTGGAAGTGTGGTGGCAGCATCATTGGTGTGCAGAGTTGAAAGCAAGAGGTGCCCCGTGAGCGCGGTGTTAACGGCAATATTGGCAGTTTCGGCATCCCTAATCTCTCCAACCATAATAATATTTGGGTCCTGTCTAAGGATTGAGCGGAGTCCGTTGGCGAAAGTAAGCCCTGTTCTTGGATTAACTTGAATCTGTTCAACATCTGAAACAGCATATTCAATCGGATCTTCTATGGTGATAATAGAAACTTCAGGAGAATTCAGTATTTTTATCATTGTATAAAGAGTAGTGGTTTTACCCGATCCAGTGGGTCCGGTGCAAAGAATCATACCGTTCGGCTTTTTAAGAGCGGAAAGAAGTTTTTTTCTATCTGCCTCACTAAATCCAAGACTTTGAAGATCAAAATTTTCGGCCTTGTCTGAAAGTAAGCGTAAAACAGAATTTTCCCCATGATAGGTTGGAACTATAGAAACCCGAATATCAACAAATTTCTTATCAGAAAGGTCGTGGCGAAGACGACCATCCTGCGTTGCGCTATGTTCGTCGGTGCGAAGGCGTGCCAAAACTTTAATGCGAGAAATTATTTCTGCATGAATACTTTTTGGAAAAGAATACACATCTTGCAACACTCCATCAATACGAAACCTAACACGAACCTTGTCAGCAAGTGGGTCTATGTGAATATCTGATGCGCGAACTTCTTGCGCGCGCTCAATAAGACAGTCTATAAGACTGATAATTGAGAGCCCTGTTCCACGAGCAAGCTCTTTCTCTACTGTATTGGCGGTGGGCATATTTAAAGCTTAAACTCTAGTTCTTCTTAAAGAGCAACTGTACTATATTTCTCAAAAATAGCAAGACTTATAACAGCCCTTTACCGGTCCAATTACTGTTGTGACAGACCACGCACACTTTTGGTACCAAAATAGGTTGCCAGAAGACAAAGTAGGGCGATGGTCTCGTTAACCCAGAAAAATAAATTCTTTAGACCAAACTCTTTAAAAGAAGTGATCGCATAATATTCAAAAACAAGAAAGGAAACTGCTGAGGTAATGGTCGTCACGGCTACAAGTCCTCTCTGTTTTGGGTTTATCAAACCGCTAAGGATAACCAAAACAAGCATCGCGAGAATTGCAAAGAATATCGGTTTGTGAATCAGGTCAATAAAAAAGGGTGTCGTGACAGTCATAAGTACCGCTGCCGCGACCAGAAGAGAACGCACATGGTCTCCGTAGTAATGTCCCATGCACATAATCTTACTCTTGTTAAATTAAAGTGCTAGTATGGGGTTATGCTTACCAAACAAATTGCAAAACAAAACGCCCTTGAGTACTTACGTGCTCACGATGTGGGAGTGGTGGCAACCATAGACACAGAAGGTCAACCATTTGTTTCTCCGGTCTACTATGCAGCCGGAGCCAATTTCGGCATTTTCTTTCTGACAACTAGCGGAACACGCAAGTCGCAGAACATTATGAACAACGAGAGAGTTGCCTTCTCTGTTGGCTCAGGTCCGGAATATATTGCAGTAACTATTAGAGGAAAGGCGATACTTGCAGAAGGAAATGAGTACGATAAAGGACTTGCCTTGATAAAAGACAAAGCAGAAAACAATTCTATGCTTAACTGGCCAATAAAAAGACTTGATGAACTTAAAAAGCATCAGCTCTATCTTTACAAGATTGAGCCAAAAGAAGTAACCTTTTTAAATATTGATTCTTCAGACGAGCCAGAGTCTATCGCAGACTACCTCTACGAACTCCTCCCTTAATATTTTTACCTAATACTGTTGAATTGAGCTTGAAGTTTACGAAGCTGCTCAAGAAGAGATTGAATTTGTTTCTCAAGATCAGCAATCCTTACTGATGATTGGGATTCGTCTCTAAGAAGTGATGCGGTAATAACTCCGTTTGATGAGTCAATAGTTCCTTTTCCAGAAATGATATCACTAGAAGCAATATCGGTAAGACCTGCAACTCCCACAATTTGAGTATTTGAGTTGGTGTTGATAGTCAAAGGAAGTCCAGAGACTGTAACTGAAACACTGGAACCAGAAAGAGAAACAAATTTTGCTCCACTGAACTGAACAGATCCTGATTGGTTTATAGAGAGTCCGAGTCTTGATCCTTCAGAAGACTTGTCTTTGTGGACCACGCTGTCCTCGGTCTTGACCTTTACTGGTTCGTTGTAGTCTTCAGAAGTATTTGCTGAAACCATCAAAGCACCGAGCACCATTAGCCCCATAACCAAGATTCCTAAAAATAAAACCTTTTTATATCCGTAATGTGTTTTCATATTTACCCTATTGCTTATTAAGTTATAACTATTTGATTATAACATGCTGTTATACACACTTACTCAACAGGATATCCCCGAACTTGTCATAAGCACATATTTGACATTTTTAGGCTCCTTTTTGTTCTAGTGTGTTAGAATTTAATCAATGAGAAAAAGAAAATTTTATTTGGCTATTTTGGTGATAGTTGTTTTGGTAGCTGTTTATTTCCTAGTACGTGGTAACTCTGTCAACAAGACTGGGGTTCCTGTGCTAAATGAGGATGGCGAAGTTAGAAGAGATCCGTCAAATGCAACTTTTACGTTTGACGGAGAAGCCGTCACCTTGAGAGACGGACAAAGCGAAGAGGCTGTTGTTCCTGGTAGTGCGGTCATGGAAGAAACTCTTTTGTTGGATAAATTTGCTTATGGAGATATAAACTCTGACGGTAAAGAAGATACCTTACTTCTTCTCGCTCGATATGGTGCGGGCTCTGGAACATTTATATATTTGGCAGCTGTTGTCTCTGGGCCAGTGACTTACCGTGGCACAGAAGCTGTTTTTATCGGTGATAGAGTTACTCCCCAATCTATCTCAGTAAACGGAAGCACTGCAACCGTAAAATACTTAGACCGTAAGTCCGATGAGGCTCTAGCAGCAGAACCAACCGTCCTAACCTCCAAACAATTTACCTACAGAAATGGGGGGTTTCAGGAGAGGTAATCTTGTTTTAAGCCGAGTTTTGTGCTTTAATTGCGCCTTATGGAAATAAGGAACATAGCTATTATCGCCCACGTTGACCACGGCAAGACCACACTAACAGATGCGCTTATGCGCCAAACTGGGGTTGCAAGCGAGGGTGTGTCTATGGACTCAAACGCTCTTGAACTAGAACGCGGTATTACTATTTATGCAAAAAATACTTCAGTCTTCTTTAAAAAGACTAAAATCAATATTGTTGATACGCCCGGTCACTCTGATTTCGGCTCCGAAGTGGAACGAGTCTTACGCTCTATAGACACAGTGCTCCTAGTGGTAGACGCCCAAGAGGGTCCAATGCCACAGACTCGTTTTGTTTTGAAAAAATCTTTAGAGCTTGGCCTCAAACCGATTGTAGTAATAAATAAAATTGATAAACCAGCGGCCAGACCGGAAGCGGTACATGAAGAAGTGCTTGAACTTTTTATAGAACTTGGGGCCAACAATGAGCAGATTGACTTCCCCACTGTCTATTCCATAAGTCGAGAAGGTATCGCCAAGAAAAACTTAACTGATGAATCAAAAGATTTGACCCCTCTACTAGATTGTATTTTAGAACACGTGCCACCAGTTTTTACAGAAGCGGAAACAAGTAAACCTGAAAATCTTCGTGCTCAACCCTTTAACTTAGCTTACGATAACTTCTTGGGACGTTTGGCTATCGCACGTATTTATGAAGGCACCCTAAAGGATGGCCAAAAAGTTTATGTGAAAAAACCAAATGGGGAAACTTATGCGGGTAAAGTTAGTAAGCTCTACACCTTTGAAGGGTTAACCAGAAAAGAAGTAAGTGAGGCAGTCACTGGAGATATCTGTATGCTTGCCGGTTTACCTGAAATTTATATTGGAGATACCATCACGGGTAGTGAAAATATTCCGGCTATGCCCGCCATTCTTGTAGATGAGCCCACAATTTCTCTTAACTTTGTTGTTAACGATTCACCTTTCGCGGGACGAGTTGGCAAGTTTGTTACAGGGCGCCAAATTCGTGAGCGACTAGAGAGAGAACTTGAGGTAAATGTTGGTCTCAAGGTTAATTTTACAGCTGGCGAGGTTCTAACAGTTTATGGCAGAGGTGAATTGCACATAGCTATTCTCCTTGAAAATATGCGCCGAGAAGGATTTGAGCTCCAGGTCTCACAACCTCACGTTTTGGAAAAAGAAGAAAACGGCGTAAGACTAGAACCATTTGAAGAAGTTACTGTTGACGTGCCAGAAGATATGGCAAGTACAGTTATTTCAAAACTAACAGAGCGCAGAGCCATCATGGTTGATATGAAAACGACTGAAGGACAAACCCGTATTATTTTTGAGGCGCCGACTAGAGGACTTTTGGGCTATCGTAATCAGTTCGTCATAGATACTAAAGGTCTTGGTATTCTTTCATCCAGATTCATTGCGTTCAAACCGTATGCGGGGGAAATGAAACATGAAAAGAGCGGTTCAATGATATCTATGGAGAGCGGTAAGGCACTCGCATTTGCGCTTGATAATTTGCAGAATAGAGGTGTTTTGTATATAGAACCAGCCGATGAGATTTATGCCGGACAAGTTGTAGGTAATACGTCTAAGGGTGAAGATCTTTACGTCAACCCAACAAAAGCAAAACAACTCTCCAATATGCGCGCCTCTGGCTCCGATGAAAGTATTTATCTCACTCCCGCATACAAACTTGATATTGAACGGGCAATGGAGATTATGGGAGAGGACGAATATATAGAAATCACTCCAACCGCTGTGCGTCTACGTAAAATTCTTTTGACACAGCAGGAACGTTCAAAAGCTCAGAGAAAGGCGGTATAATGTTTCTATGTCAAAACTTGATACAGGACCCTACAAGGGTGTTAGGGACTTATATCCTGAGGATATGGCTATCCAGAACCATATCTTCAACACGTGGAGAAAGGTTTCGGAAAGCTTTGGATACGTAGAATATGGCGCCTCAATTTTAGAGCCAACCGAAATTTATTCTGAAAAATCAGGAGCGGAGATAATAAACGAACAAACATTTACCTTTACTGACAGAGGTGACAGGTCGGTTACATTACGCCCAGAAATGACCCCCACCCTTGCCCGTATGGTAGCTGCCAGGAGAAAAAGTCTAAAATTTCCATTACGATGGTACTCTATACCAAATTTGTTTCGTTATGAACGACCGCAGAAAGGAAGAAGGCGAGAACATTGGCAGCTAAATTGCGACCTTTTGGGTGTAGAGGGGGTAAAAGGAGACAAAGAGATTCTTTCGCTTGCTTGCGCTGTAATGAAAGGGTTTGGAGCCAGAAACGAAGATTTTGAAGTAAGAATCAACAATGCCAACATAGATGACTTCAAGGAAATAGGCCCTAATTTTGTCTTTGACTCAACTCTAGCGAGAGGACAGACATACTACACGGGAATGGTCTTTGAAATATTTGATGCCAACAAAGAAAATACCCGAGCTATTGCTGGGGGTGGAAGATATGACAATCTTCTGGAAATGTTTGACGTGGCGGCAGTAAGTGCGGTTGGTTTTGGTATGGGAGATGTCACTATTCGAGACTTCCTTGAAACACACAAACTAGGTCCATATGCGTAAAATAGTTTTTGACATAGAGACTAAGAACTTTTTTTCTGATGTAGGGAAAAATGATCCCGCGCTCTTGGATATTGCCTTGGTGGCTATCTATGATTCAGATACAGACTCTTACTCTTCATATGTAGAAGAGGAGTTAAAAAAACTTTGGCCAATTATAGAGAGAGCGGATGTGCTTATTGGATTCAATTCTGACCATTTTGACATCCCGCTACTTAACAAATACTACCCAGGAGACTTAACAAAAATAAGAAGCTTAGATATCTTGAAAGAAATAAAAGATTCTTATGGACGCCGAATGCGCTTAGATCAACTTGCCGAAGGTACTCTTGGTAGAAATAAATTAGGTGGTGGCGCTGATGCGATAAACTGGTGGAAGGCGGGAGACGTTGAAAGGGTACGCACTTACTGTATAGAAGACGTTAGACTTACCAAAGAACTTTATGAATATGCGCTCACTAATAAAAAACTTGTTTTTAAAGAAGGTGGGGCTTTAAATGAGATTAAATTAGATGTGAGTGGTTGGGAGAAACCAAAGGACCACAAACTTACTTTCTCTCTCCCTTTTTAGTGCTATAATATAAACATAACAATAAAATAAAATTATGGATAACATGGAACAAAGCCCTCTCAATAGACACCTCGTACCTCTCGCAATTGTGGTAGCTGGTGCCTTTATAGCAGCCGCAATTTACTTTGGAGGTAGCAGCACTGGCACACTCACCCAAAGGGCAGAAAATCCATCTACAACTGAAATTGATGTCGCTCCGGTAACTGCTAAAGACCACATCTTGGGCAGTAGTAGCGCAGAGTTAGTAATCGTTGAATATTCAGATACTGAATGTCCTTTTTGTAAGGTTTTCCACCAAACCATGCAGCAGGTCGTTCGTGACTACGCCGGTAAGGTTTCTTGGGTTTACAGACATTTTCCTATAGTCCAACTACATGCTAAGGCACCTAAAGAAGCAGAAGCCACAGAATGTGCTAATGAGCTCGGCGGTAATCAAGCTTTCTGGAAGTATATAGACAAACTTTTCTTAACAACAAACTCCAACGACTCACTTGACGCAAAAGAGTTGCCAAAGATTGCCACAGCTATCGGTCTCAATGAATCAGCATTTAATACCTGTCTCTCAAGTGGCAGACATGCTGAATTTATCTCAAAGAGTGTGGAGGAAGCAGTAAAAGCAGGTGCACGAGGAACTCCTTACTCTGTCATTATCACTCGCGATGGTAAGAAAACAGTAATAAATGGAGCTGAACCCATTGATATGGTAAAAAGTAAAATTGACGCACTTCTTAGGTAACTCTTCAAACTTTCGCTTCAATATATTTGAGAATCGCGTACATGGCGTGAGTGTCTAAGGTGCAGTACTTTCTGAGGTCATCCATTATTTGGAGCTTTTTCTCCGTATTTTTAGCTTCCAAAATAGTTTGCATCCACACTCGTTGGGCTTGACCACCATGTGAAATGTTTAATTCTTTATAGCTTAACTCTGGCAGAAGGGCTGGTAGAACCGACTTTATTGAAGCTCGTCCGAAAAAATCTTTATCTACAAACCAACCTTTAGAAAAAGGTACCATAAGATCAGCCATCCTCTCGTTGATTCCCGATAGAAATTTTTCGTATTTTGGATGCATCTTACCCATTTCAGTATTTCTGCTTTTTTCAAAAGTCATATACCACGATATTACAGAACCCTTAGCGCCAAAATCATTGTGGAGATGTTGAAGAAGTTCTGGTACTGGATCACTGTTTTCCATGTGTAAATATTCTTTGTGAGTCAATTTTCCTTCTGGTTTATCTAAGATATGGAGAGAATATTGAAACGGCACTTGCTGGTATGGACGGTAACCGTCAAAAGCCGGTATCACTCCAGAGAGCGTCTCGTAATCCAGAAAATAGAGCGGATACTCTAAGGCGTCAATAAAATTTTTAATTTCTTCTCTATTAATGTGTTGGGTTCCGGACTTCATAGCCAAAACTTGTCTCATCTGCTTTTCTGTAAGTGGACCATCAAGTGGAATGTCATGAAGTAGCTCAATACCATTATCCTCAAGCCAACCAAGTGTTTTTGGATCTAGACCAGAGAGTTTATAAATACTGTAATGTGGCAACTCTCCTTTTACAGCTTGAATAATTGAGAGCCACTCTTCCAGCGTGCCTCCAACCTGTTTGAGGTGACGTGGAGAAAGGTCGGGCATTTTCTTTTCCTTAAGAATATTAAAGGCTTTCTGGATATTCTCTTCTGTTTCTGGAAGACTATCGCGCACCTCGGTGGTTACATCTGTCTTTTGAGTGATAAGTGATGAGTCAATTTCGCCATCTCGAACATACTTATTATTTACATGTAAAACAAACATGTTTCGTACAGAAAACCCTGACTTCTCAAGCACAGTGGTTTGGAAAGCTAGGTCGGGAATGTGTTCTGGTTTTACACTCGTTGAGGACTTTATTTCATACAAGTCAAAAGTCTTTTTATCCACTCTCTCCAAAACGTCAAATATGGCTGTGGTATTGTTTGTCTCTAATCTACCTTGGAGTATCACTTCAGTTCCCTTCTCTATTTCTTTTGCTGTCAGGTCTGGTAAGGCGTAGTACTTGGTGCCACTAAAATCGCCATCTTCTTTTTTGTAACCAAGTCTTACTGCGTTTGGAAAAAGTTTTTCAGCATATTTCTCAAATAGAGTACCTTCGTCAAAAAGCGCCTGCAGAGCTTCGTCTGGCACTGGTAATTTATCTTTGTCGTACTTTTTCAACCACAACCAAGCAGGATGCTTCAGAAAAAGCATGAATTCTGATTTGGATATGACCATTGTTTTTCTGGTTTATTAGTAACCTCTCAGTCTATTTATCTTCTCGTGCTGACGAATTTTCTCATGTGCCTTAGCCTCAATCTGTCTAATACGCTCTCTAGTAACTCCAAAAACCTTGCCAACTTCTTCAAGGGTGTGGGTGTAGCCATCGGTAAGTCCATGGCGCATTTCAAGAATTTTTCTTTCCTTTGGAGGGAGGTCACCTAAAATTTCTTTTACTTGGTCAGAGACAATTCTTCTTGAAGAATCTTGGTCCGGAGAAAGAATTTTGTCATCGGCAAGAAAATCCCCGAGCTTGCTCTTACCATCATCTCCGTCATCTCCTACGGGACTTTCTAGAGAAACTGTTGATTGGTCAATCTTTTCAATATGATATATTTTCTCCACATCTAGGTTCATTTCTAAGGCAATCTCTTCTTGTAGGGGTTCACGACCGAGGTCTTGGGTTAGGCGTCGGACAACTTGTTTATATTTGGCGATAGTCTCTACCATATGCACTGGTACACGAATGGTTCTAGACTGGTCAGCAAGAGCTCGAGTGATTGCTTGTCTAATCCACCAAGTTGCGTAGGTTGAAAATTTAAATCCCTTGGTCCAATCAAACTTTTCTACCGCCTTATGAAGCCCTAGATTTCCTTCTTGAATAAGATCAAGAAGGGTAAGATCGGGGCTACGGTTGGCGTATTTCTTGGCAATGGAGACTACTAGACGCAAGTTTGCCTTCATTAATAAGTTCTTGGCGTCCATATCTCCAGCCTCAATTCTTTTGGCTAACTCCTTCTCCATTGAGCCCGCAATAAGTGGATATTGTCCAATTTCTCTAAGATACATTTGAATTGAGTCATAAGATGAGTCGCCTCTAGAATAGGCGTAGTGCTTACCTGTTTTTTCTTCTGGCATTTCTAGTAATCCTCCACCCTCAAGAACATCTACTCCAAGCGTGTTGAGCTTATCGTAAAGTTCGTCGAGAAAAACAATATCTGTCTCAATGTTTGGAAATTCTTTTAAAATTTCGTCGTAGGTAACAAAACCGCGTTCTTTGCCACGAGTAACGAGATGCTCCGTCCTGAGAGCATCGTTAACCCTTTTTTTAATTAGTAATTTTGACTTCAGTTTTGACTTACCTTTTGCCGAAGATACTTTTTTACCCTTTTTGTGAGACTTTTTTGACGCGCTTTTAGCCCGCCTTTTTTTAGAAACTGTCTTTTTTTTATTGTGTTTTTTGTTTGATTTTTTCATGGTTCGACTTAGCTCACCATGACCCTGAGTTTGTCGAAGGGTCACAAAAGTGTTCTTTATTCTACAATATTTTCTTCTTTTCCTCGAGAGCCCTCATTTGACCGTGTACTGTCTGAATTTTAGCTGTTAAATTCTCGACCAAATTAATGCTTTTTGCTTTCTCTGCCTCTCTAAGCTCAAGAGATAACTTATTTAAACTTTCTCTTAAAACTAAACTTGAGAGATTATCTCCAAGTTCAATCTCTTCTTTCTTGATAAGATCTGCCTCCTCTCCAGAACCAGATAACTCCTTGCGCCAAAGTTTTATTTCGGCCAAGCGTTCTTCTATTTGTTCTCTATGAGAAATAGATGGAATTTTTTCTGTTACGCTCTCTGACCTTGAAACAGAATTTATGGTTGCCCCAATATCAGCTATTTTTACTTTCTTTAGATCTTCCCAGAGTATTTCCTCCTTTATGCCGGTACGCTTGGCAAGCATTGAAATAAAGTGTGACTGCTCAATTGAGCTCCCGATAAGCTTGAGCATTGGTAAAATCTTTTTCTCAATTTGCTTGCCAAGTTTTCTTGGATCCTTCTCCATTTCAGCGACTTTATTAAAGAAAAATTCTATTGCCGGCAAGGACTCTCTAAGGATGTCCTTCCATGCTTTAGGATCTTTCTCTATAACCTCTGCTGGATCACTATTTCTCGGCAAATTTGCCACTTTCACCTCCATGCCTAAGGAAATACCCAATTCACTTGCTCTTTCTGCTGCCTTTTCTCCAGCAAGATCACCGTCAAACGCAAGTATTATCCTAGAAGAAAACCGCTTGAGGCGTTCCAAGTGCATGCGGGTAAAGGCGGTACCTGATGAGGCAACAGTATTTGTAACTCCCGCCTGATGGGATAAAACCAAATCAATCTGACCTTCAACGAGCACCGTATAGTCCTTTTTGCGTATAGAGTCTTTGGCCTTATCTAGACCGTAGAGTACCTCGCTTTTGGTGAAAAGTACGGTGTCTGGACTGTTTAGGTATTTGGGTTCTGTTTCTTTGGATAGAGCTCGACCAGAAAAGGCTATAACCCTGCCGTTCACATCGGCCATGGGGAAAACGACACGGTCTCGGAAAACATCATAAGGTGTATTAGTTGTACTTTCCTCGCTAGTTTTAGCGAGTCCAGCCTTGAGAATTATCGCTCTATCGTGGCCAATGCTTTGAAGATGCTCAAAGAGTAGACGCCACTCGGCCGGAGCGTAACCGATACGGAAAGCTCGGACAGTCTCACTACTTATGCCTCGAGAATTAAGATATTCTCTAGCTAATTTATTTTCTGTTAATTTTTTTTCAAAGAACTCTGTTGCGCTTTCTAGGGCACTGAAAATCTTGTCTTTCTCCGTCTTTGATTCAGTTTGGCTTACATATTCAAGTTCCACTCCAGCTTTTTCTGCTAGAAGTTTAAGAGCGCCACGAAAATCCAAACCCTCCATCGCTTCTACAAAAGAAAAAATATCACCCTTAGCACCACAACCAAAACAATAAAAACTTTGGCGTACTGGGGAAACAAAGAAAGATGGAGTTTTTTCCTTATGGAAAGGGCAACAGGCTTTTAAACTATTCCCTGCTTTTTGCAGTTTGACATATCCCGAAATGATTTCGGCGATATCTAATCTTTCTTTGATTGTGTCAACATTGCCTCGCATATTAATTTTTCTTTGTACCCATTTTTAAAACCGGTACCAGCGGGAATAAGACGACCAATGATTACATTCTCTTTCAGACCGATAAGAGTATCTTCTGCGCCTCGAATAGCGGCCTGAATGAGTACTCGAGGCGTATGCTGAAATGATGCAGCCGAAAGGAAACTAGCACGGGAGAGCGAGACTTCAGTAATACCCATAATAACAGCATCAGCAGTTGCTTCCTCTCCGTCTTTCTCTTTTATTTGCTTGTTATTTTCTATAAATCTTGAGTTCTCAACCACATCACCACGAGTAAAGCGAGTGTCCCCAGAGACTTTAATTTTGCGACGACCAAACATTTGGCGCACGATTAACTCAATGTGTTTGTGGGATACGGCAGCACCCTGAAGTTCATAGAGTTTTGAAACCTCATGGATAATGTATTTTTCGGTTTTTTCTCTACCTGCATATCGGAAAAGTTCATCTAGGTCTACCGAACCATCAGTCATAACATCACCCTTCTTTACAGACTGACCCACTTTCACCAAAAGAGTTCTGGAGGATTGAACAGTATATTCATTATCAAGTTTTTTTGCCTTTACCTCACCGACTTCTGGCGTTACCACTATCAACCTATCATGACCAAGGGTTTTAACCTCGGTAACCACCCCGTCCATATGACTAATAACTGCTGGACTCTTTGGTTTGCGTTTTTCAAATATTTCTTCAACACGTGGAAGACCCGCAGTAATGTCGCCTCCGGCTGAAGCAACACCACCAGCGTGGAACGTACGCATCGTAAGCTGTGTTCCTGGTTCACCAATAGCTTGAGCGGCCACAGTACCCACCGCTTCTCCAAGCTCAACTGGCTTATTGTTTCCAAGATCCACGCCGTAGCACTTCACACAAAGCCCGCGCGTAGACTTACAGGTAAGTGGTGAACGGACATTAACAGATTCTATTGAGGTTTTATCAACTACCTTCGCGTCCGAGTTGGTAATAAGGTGTCCACGTTTAAACAACACAGACTCACCATCCAAAAGATCTGTAGCAAGAAATCTGCCTTTAATATTTTTAGAGAGTGGCATCTCTATTCCAGAGGCTGTTTTTTTGAGAATCATCGTGCCATCTTTGGTACCACAATCCTCTTCAGTGATAATCTCATCTTGAGCAACATCAAAGAGCCTGCGAGTAAGATAGCCCGCCTTAGCGGTGTTAAGGGCGGTGTCAGTAAGACCTTTTCTTGAGCCGTGGGTAGTAATGAAGTATTCAAGTGGAGTCAACCCTTCCTTGTAGCAGGAAAGGATTGGAAATTCTAGAGCCTCACCAGAGATATTTTGAATAATACCGCCCATACCTGCCATTTGGTTAAGGTTTCCGAACGAGCCACGAGCTTCAGAAAGAATGACATCATATATCGGGTTTTTGTTATCTAGAGTACCTGGTATAAGTTTTTCTATTTCTGACTTGATGTCTTGCCAAATTTCAACTGACTTAACTATGCGCTCATGTTCAGAAAGCAGGCCTTCTTTGTACTGCTCAACCACTTGAGATATAGAAGCGTGGCCTTTTTCTATAAAAGCCTCTTTGCCTTGAGGAATTTTGACGTCTCCCAATCCCCAAGTTATACCAGAGTGGGTGGCGTATTTGAATCCGAAAGTTTTTATCCGGTCAATAATTGGAGGAACTTCTTCAACACCATATTTTTCCAAGAGATCGTCTATCAATTCTGACATCCTTTTTCTTCCCATCTCTTGATTGATAAATGGGTAATCTTTCGGCAAAATAGAGTTGAACAAGAGTCTGCCAACAGAAGTTTCAAATCTTTTGCCTTCAAATTGTTTGTATCGTTCGGTATTGGTTGGCAAAACAGATATTTTCGCACGAAGATCAATAACGCCAAAGTCATGGGCAGTAATGGCACTATTTGGATTTGAGTAGTACCTACCTTCTCCCTTTTCTCCTATCACGAGGCGAGTGGTCCAATAAGTTCCGAGCACTATGTCTTGGCGTGGAGAAACAACTGGCTCACCATTACCTGGTTTCAAAATATTTCTGTCAGCCGCCATTATCAGACGTGCTTCGGCTTGAGCCTCTTCAGAGAGTGGTATGTGTACTGCCATCTGGTCGCCGTCAAAGTCAGCATTAAAGGCGGTACAAACAAGTGGGTGAAGTTGGATAGCGTTGCCTTCAATGAGAATTGGCTGGAAGGCCTGAATACCCAAACGGTGAAGTGTCGGGGCACGATTAAGTAAAACGTATTTGCCACGAATTACTTCTTCAAGGATAGCCCAGACTTCTGGAATAGCATCTTCAATAAGACGACGAGCGCCGGGGATGTTGTAAGAAAGCTCACGTTTCAAAAGTTCAGAAATAATGAACGGCTTGAAAAGTTCCAAAGCCATGTGTTTCGGCAAACCACATTGGTGAAGCTTAAGCTCTGGACCAACAACAATAACCGAACGAGCGGAGTAGTCTACACGCTTACCTAAAAGATTTTGTCTAAAGAGACCGCGTTTGCCTTTTAGATTGTCTGAAAGAGATTTAAGAGGTCGGCGTTGAGACTGGTTACCAGAAACGCTTGAGTGTCTAATGGTGTTGTCTATCAGAGCATCAACTGCTTCTTGGAGAATTCTCTTTTCATTACGCAAGATAACATCTGGAGCATTTATTTCTTTAAGTTTCTTTAGACGATTGTTACGGTTAATAACTCGACGGTATAGGTCGTTTACATCTGAAGTGGCATAGCGACCACCGTCAAGCGGTACCATCGGACGAATAGCTGGAGGGATAACTGGAATACGCGTCAAAAACATCCACTCTGGCCTATTGCCTGCATTAATCATCCATCGAACGGTGCTAACGCGCTTATTTAGTCTAGAAATTTCTGTTGATGGGGCGTGTTCAAGTTCTGCTTCAATTTCTTTTAGAAGTTTGTTTAGATCAAGACCTTTCAAGATATTAAAGATGGCCTCGGCGCCAATTTGTGCCTCAAAAATAGTTGGATACTTGACACTTGAACGATGATATTCAATTTCATTAAGAACTTTTCCTGGTACTAAAGCTTCAATGTCGCGCTTTGTAGCAACTGCTAACTCCTTGAGAGCAAGTTTGCTTTTACTGTCTTGAAGAGCTTTGGACTTAGCCTTAAATTCAGATTCAAGATCTTTTAGAACTCTAGTTTTTTCAGTTTCTGAAACATTGGTGACAATATAACCAGCAAAGTAAATAACTTTCTCAAGATCTGCCACTGGTATACCCATAACAAGAGAAATTCTTGATGGAATATTTTTCAAAAACCAGATATGAGCAACAGGAGTTGCAAGCTCAATATGTCCCATGCGATCACGTCTGACGATAGAGCGCGTGATTTCAACACCACACTTTTCACAAACAATACCTTTATATCTAATACCTCGATACTTACCACAGTAACACTCAAAGTCTTTGTCTGGTCCAAAGATTTTTTCATCAAAGAGACCATTTCTTTCGCTTCTCTGGGTGCGATAATTTATGGTTTCTGGTTTTGTAACCTCACCATGTGACCATTCTTTGATGCGTTCAGGAGAAGCGAGTTTAATATGAATAGCGCCAAATTGCTCCGCCTCATTCGGTTTTGTTTTGTAATTATGCATTGTTTTGTGAATTGTCTGATTTCTTCTTCAAATCAACATCAAGTGCAAGTCCACGTAGATTATTCAATAAAACGTTAAATGAGGCCGGCAGATGCGGCTCAGGGATTTTTTCTCCCTTAACTATCGCATCAAAGGCTGCCGAACGACCAAGAATATCATCGGACTTAATGGTAAGCACTTCGCGGAGCGTGTGTCCAACTCCGTGACCCAGAAGTGCCCAGACTTCCATCTCTCCAAAGCGTTGACCACCGTTTTGTGCCTTGCCACCGAGAGGCTGTTGTGTGATGAGAGAATAAGGACCAATTGAGCGCATGTGTATTTTATCCTCAACCATGTGGTGAAGCTTGAGAACGTACATATAACCAATAGCAACCTCGTGCTCAAATGCCTCGCCAGTGCGACCGTCAAAAAGTTTGACCTTGCCCGACTCTTGGAAATTTGCCTTAACAAGTTCCTCTTTTATCTCGTCTTCGGTTGCGCCAGCAAATGGCGGAACAATTGCTTGATAATTAAGCGTGTGCGCGGCAAGACCAAGATGCATTTCCAAAATCTGACCGAGGTTCATACGAGAAGGCACACCAAGCGGTGTAAGAATAACATCAATAGGTGTACCATCGGCCATATATGGCATCTCCTCTACTGGTAAAATCTTGGAGATAACACCCTTGTTGCCGTGTCTACCGGCAAGTTTATCCCCAACTGACACATTTCTTAGTTGTGCGACTTGAATATGAATTTGTTTCAAAATTCCTGAATCAAGCTTGTCGCCTTTCTCTCGAGTGAAGACTTGTACAGATATAACTCGGCCTCGCTTGCCTCCTTCCATGCGTTTAGAAGTATCTTTGACATCACGAGCCTTCTCACCGAAAAGGGAACGAAGCAGACGCTCTTCTGGAGTCAGCTGTGATTCCCCTTTAGGAGTAATCTTACCAACCAAAATGTCCCCTGGACGAACTTCAGCACCAACTCTAATGATGCCGTCTTCTGCTAGGTTCTTGAGTTTTGACTCGCCAACGTTAGGAATATCGCAAGTGGTCATTTCTGGTCCGAGCTTGGTATCTCTGACATTGATAGTGAACTCTTCAATGTGGATTGATGTAAATTTAGACTTCTCAACCAAGCGTTCGGAGATGATAATGGCGTCTTCATAATTTGCTCCAGACCAAGACATAAATGCAACCAAAACATTTTGACCAACAGACATCTGTCCATTGGATGAAGAAGATGTGTCAGCGAGTAGAGCTCCTTTTTTAACCTTTTGTCCCAATTCAACTGAAGGTCTTTGGTGGAAAGTGGTAAAACCGTTAGTCATTGAGAAATTGACTAGAGGAAACTTGTGACTATTGCCTTTGCCATCTTTAACCGTTATCAATTTACCGTCTACATAAGAAACTGTGCCTTCTACATTAGAGAAAACCATGCGACCAGTGTCACGAATAGCCACCTCCTCAACACCAGTTGCTACGAGCGGAACTTCTGGAACAATGCATGGCGTAGCCTGTTTCTGCATGTTTGAACCCATTAGCGCTCTGTTTGCGTTGTCGTGGTTGAGAAATGGAATCATTGATGTGGCGATAGAAAAAGCTTGATTGGTGGCAACATCCATAAAATCAACCTCTTCTCTTGGAAGTAGTTGCGGAGTACCCTTAACACGAACTTCAACCATTTTTGGAACTATCTTGTCCTCCTCCACTGGTGTGGCCGCGTGGGCAATACTTGAATTCTCTTCTTCTAAAGCATTTAGATACTTAATCTCACCGGTAATTTTGCCTCCAGAAACCAAGGCATACGGGGTCTCAATCATGCCAAAATCATTTATGCGGGCATAGGCAGCCAATCTCAAAATAAGACCAATGTTTGGACCTTCTGGGGTCTGAATAGGACAAAGGCGTCCATAGTGAGAAGGATGAACATCGCGAACTTCATAACCTGCGCGAGCACGATTAAGACCACCCACACCCAAAGCGGATACAGTGCGAAGATGCTCAAGTTCTTCAAGGGCATTGGTCTGCTGCATAAATTGAGAAAGTTGGTTGGTGGTGAAAAACTCTTTCATCCTTGCTTGAAGTGGTTTTGGAGAAATAAACTGGACTGGCAGGGTTACGTCAGTATCAATAGTAGACATTCTGTTCTGAATGTTTCTCTTGATTTGGGCCATACCGACACGAATCTTCTGTTGGAACTGCTCCCCCACTAGACGAACTCTGCGAGAACCGAGATGGTCAATGTCATCTGCTTGTGAACTAGGAGTTTCGTTGAGGTGAACGATATGAGAAAGGATAATAACTAAATCAGCCAAGGAAAGAGTTCTGCGCTCAATTTCTTTTGGAGTTCCTTTGATGCTAAAACGATTATTGAATCGGAAACGACCAACACGAGAAAGATCGTATCGTTCTTTACTAAAAATAGAGTTTACGAATTCGCGAGCATTATCAGCAGCAGCCAAATCACCATCACGCAAGCGTTTGTGAATCTCTATAGAAGCTTCGTCGACGCTTGTAGTGTGGTCCTTTGCCAGAGTCTTTTCAATGTGAGCTTTTGCTCCGGAAACACCCTCAAAGAGTGCTAGAATCTTTTCGTTTGAAACTGTGTTACCCGATGGAGTGGCAAGAAAAACACGCAATAATGTAGTAACAGGAAACTTCCTCTTACGGTCAATACGCACGTATATTGTTCCATCAGAATCAGTTTCAAGTTCAATCCATGCGCCTCGACTAGGAATAATCTTGGCACCAAAGGTTTTTTTGCCCTTTAACTCTTGGGAAGTAAAGGATACGCCCGTAGCTCTAGCAAGTTGTGGCACAACAACACGTTCAATACCAGAAATGATGAAGGTGCCGTGAGGAGTCATGAGTGGAAAATCTGCCATAAAGATTTCCTGCTCCTTCTCGGTATTCATAATCAAATTCTTCAAACGCACCTTTACCTTAAGCGGTGCTTCAAATGAAAGTTTTTTGTCTTTGGCGGTGTACTCGTCTATCTTTGGTTCTGCAAGTTCAAAACCGATAAAATCAAGTTGAAATTTTTTCTCTGAAAAATCTTTAATAGAAGAAAATTCTTCAAAAACTTCTTTAAGTCCTTTTTCAATGAGCCATTTAAATGACTCAACTTGGGAGATCACAAGGTTAGGTGTCCCTGTTAACGGTTTTCTAAATCTACCGAAATATTTTTTCGGTTTAGTAGTTTGTGTATTGGCAGATTTGGGCGTGGTTGGTGTATCCATAAAGTAAAAAAATCCAAAGCACGCCCATGTTGTCGTGCTTTACAAAATATGACTAACTTATACAAACTCACCCTACCGGCCGTAACTCAATCGTTCCGAACATACTACTTTAAGCATCTATTTCTTGTCAAGCCCCTTTTTCCATTTATCTATCTCGGCACGATTTCCAGAGAGAAGAACTTTTGGCACTTTGTATGTTTTACCCTTATATTTAAAGGTTTCTGGGCGAGTGTAGACATCTCTCGCACTTGTCCTGCGTTCTTCTAGGGAGTCAAAATTGCCAAGAACACCCTTAACTTGTCTGGCTACAGTATCAAGAATTATCATGGCTGGCAGTTCTCCTCCTGTTAAAATATATGGTCCCACAGAAACATCTTCCGTTTTAAAAACTTTTTTTACCCGAGCATCAACCCCTTCATAACGACCGCAAATAATTATTGTGTGTTTATACTTTTTGGCGAGTTTTTTTGCATATTCGTTTGAAAATTGTTTGCCCGACGGAGAAAGAAAAATAATTTTTACTGCTTGAGGCTTACTTTTTGATTTTTTTATAGCTCTTTCAACAGCTTTTATTACTGGCTCTGCTTGTATCACCATCCCTGGTCCTCCAGCGTATGGTGCTCTATCAATCCTTTTCCACTTGTCTTTAACAAAATCTCTAGGATTATAAAAAGAAACTCTGACCTTTTTGTCTTCTATGGCTCGTTTCAAAATAGACTCACCAAGATATGAGCTAAAAGCGTTTTGAAAAAGTGTGATTATATGAAAATGCATTATAAAGAGAAAAGTGGGGCCTTTTAAAGGTTCAGGTCCTCCATTGCCTGATCAAGGGTTTTAGAGGTGCTCTCTCCTGACGGCTCTCTTCGTGGAGACCACGACTCTGTGCTTCCCCCAGCTGGTTCATTAATCTTAAGATTTATTCTGGCATTGTTTTTCATACCAACAACTCTTAGAAGAATCCTAATAGCCTTGGCGGTATTGCCAGAACGACCAATAACCTTGCCCATATCATCTGGGTGAACATCTAAGGTCATAAGCACTCCCATCTCATCAACAGTTCTCTTTATCTTGATATCATCAGGGTGGCCAACCAACGCTTTCACGACGTATTCGAGAAATTGCACATCATCAATCATGTCTGTGGGTTTAAAATACTAAATCAGGCGGTATCTACCTTGCTGCCTTCCCCTATTGTATCACTTTCGACTGCCTTGGGTGCCGCCCCAACTACAACCTCTTTGGCCTCGGGAGATTTCTTTGATACGGCAGAGACGTTAATCTTCTTGGCTCTTATAACTCCTTGTTTTACTAAAAGGTTGTGAACTGTGGCGGTGGGATTGGCGCCTTGAGAGAGCCAATATTTTACACGTTCTGTTTCAATAGAGCCGCCCAATTTACGTGGGTCGTAGGAGCCAAGAATTTCTTTAAAACGGCCGCTCTTGGTACTGTTTTTTGAGTCGGTTAAAAGGAGCCTGAAACTTGGCTCGTGTATGCGCCCAACTCTTTGTAACCTGATTTTAAGCATTGGAGTACAGTAACAAAAATATGTCTCTAGGTCAATTGTTATAAGGATTTTTCAGCTTCAATAAATTCGTCCAAATCACCGTCAAGAACTCTTTCTACATCGCGAATCTCAACGTCGGTTCTATGGTCTTTAACCATCTTGTATGGGTGAAGCACATAAGAGCGAATTTGGTTACCCCATTCTATTTGGGTCGTTTTTGATATGTACATTCCTTTTTCCTTCGCCTTGCGCTCTTCTTCAAGAAGTTTATAGAGTTTGGCTTCAAGAAACCTAAGAGCTCTCTCTCTGTTTTGGGCTTGAGAACGCTCAGACTCAACATGGACCGCAAGATTGGTTGGTATGTGCACCAACCGCACCGCTGTTTCGCGTTTATTTACATTTTGTCCTCCAGGGCCAGAAGATTTTGAATATTCTGTCTTAATGTCCTCTGGTGGAATTTTTACCTCTTCTTGTTTCTCAAACTTTGGAATAACTTCCACCATAGAAAAAGAGGTGTGGCGAAGTTGTTTAGCATTGAAAGGAGAGATACGCACCAGTCTATGGACGCCCGACTCATTTTTGAGTGTACCGTAAACATCTTTCCCGTTTATCTCAAGAGTAATGTTTCTATATCCACCATGATTATTTTCATTTTTATGAATTATTAAACTCTGCCACTTTTTTCTGTCAAAGTACTTTAAATACATGTCTAAGAGAATCCGAGAGAAATCTTCTGCATCATCTCCTCCAGCGCCAGAGAAAATAGTCATAACAGCACTGCCGGGATCAAACTTCCCTACTCCCAGTAATTTATTCTTGAGCGTCTCAAGTTCACGAATGGTGGCTTGGGCCCGTGTTTTGTCCGCCCAAAATTCTGCCGAAGACATTTCGGATTCTAATTGTTCAATCTTTTCTGCTAAGTCTTTTTTGGAAGACATGAGCCACCTCCCAGAATTGAACTGGGGACCTTCGTCTTACGAAGACGCTGCTCTACCAACTGAGCTAAGGTGGCTCTACACTACAGCCAAACTCTCAAGCTCACTTTACCAAAAAGGGTGAATAAATGAAAGATAAAACTGATGAAAAACGTTCCTTAACAACACTATGAAAGGCAATATTTTTCATAAAAAGAAGCGCAGTTATACCTGCCAAGACGAGAATAGCCTGAACCAAGAAATCAGTGGCAGAAAACGCGGTTATAAAATAGTGATACAGGTCACCAGAGCCAAACATATTTACTAACACAGACGGCACAGATACAAATATAAACAAAGTTGTCATAAGTATCGCAAGCATCACGGATTCAGTTATAAAAGGGTTCTTTAATTTGCGCAATAGAAAAATTGCGTAGATATGAAACATTATGCTTTTTTTCATAGTGGAGTTTCTCATGCCATTTGTAGCGCAACAATTCTAAACTGTTTCTTGGCTCGATGAAGACCAGAACGCACCGCCGAAAGAGAGAGGTGCTCTATCTCTGCAATTTCTTCGTAACTCTTGTCCTCAAAGAAATATAGAGAAAGCAGTCTTGAAAGGTTATCTGGTAATCGAGCAAGGACTGACTGGACAAAGGAGAGTTGCTCCTTATCGTAAACTGCATCCGAACCACCGAAAGAATCTAGGTCAACAAACTCTACAGTCATAACGCGCCCAGAGTTTGTGGTCTGTCGAGATGCATAGGTGTAGCAAGTATTTACCAAGATTCTATAAGCCCACGAACGAAAACTTGCATTTTCCCTCTCGGAAAACTTGTCGGCGTATTTGTATATCTTTATGAATGTATCCTGAACCGCGTCTTCGGCAACATCGCGTGAGCGAAGAATACTTTGACCCTTACGTAGGAAAGCTTCTTGGTAGCGATCTACCAAAATGCCAAACATCCAAGGGTGACTCTCTGAGTCCTTGAGAACTTGAGCATCCGAAAGTGGAGATTTGGTATTCATGTGTAAGGGGAAGGAACACGTACTTGGCGTGTCCCAATTTATTTATAATATTGACCCCTTCACCTATTATAACTCTTTTTAGGAGCAAAAAGTTGCGCGGAAACTGGAGCCAAGACCGGGAATCGGACCCGGGACCTCTTCCTTACCATGGAAGTGCTCTACCAACTGAGCTATCTTGGCAAATATTGGCTCTAATCTTATAGAGTTTTAATCCTTTTGGCAAAAATACTCTTTGAGAACATCAAAATACTTGGATTTATCAGCTAATTCATGGTAATTATTTTTATTCACCCAACGATATGAATCGTGTTCGTCGCTCAATCTAATATCACCTGTTTTATATTTACATCTATATCCAACAAGAAAAATTTTCTTTGCGGCGTTCCGATGGTGTTTTGGGGATTCGTAACACCACGTTACAAACGGCGGGCCGATTTCTATTTCAAGATTTGTTTCTTCCCTAACTTCTCTCTGAAGTTCTTTCTTAAAATCTAGTTCATCAACCTGTATCTTTCCTCCTGGGAAATCCAAACCATCACGTGGATCATTCAGAACGAGAATGTCTCCGTCTTTTTCAATAAAAGCTTTTTGGCCAACATAGAATTGTGCGTCTTCTTTCATGTTTGTATTTCTTCTCTAACTTCCATCCATAATTTTCCTAAATGATTTTTGCCATCTTTATTCGGACCCCAGCCCCAATAATCATCTCTGTGCGAATCTTCCACCAACTCCCTATCCCCTGACTCAAGTAACTTCTTTTTCACATAAGGATGTTGAGCAACTTTTGCGTGCAAAATCTCTTTCATTATACCGAGTTTTATATCATCCCAATTCTTTTTATATTTATCTTTGTTAGCTTTGGCGAGCTTAAGAGAATCGTGGGCAGACTTGGTATTTCTTATTTGTTCCTTTAAATTTTCATTATCAAATTTTTCTGAATGATAAGCGTGCTCTGAAGTCGGCCACAATTTACCCTTCCACTCAAGTTGAAAAGATGAGAAGTTAGAAAAAACATAAAATTCATGCTCGTAAAAGAAAATTTGTTTTGCTGTATCACTTCCACTCATGAGAGAAGTATAGCAAATCGAGATGTAGCTTAGTGAGTAGAATAATGTTTGCCCTAAGTAATTCTAGTTAAATCTCCATTTATCACTTCCACCCCCATACCGATTAATTCGTCTTTAAAGTTAGATTCGGGAATCGGGTTGTAGAGATAAACTGGCTTGCCTGAATCAAACGCTTGGAATATTTCAAGAAAAGTGGCTCCGCCAATATAATTTTGCTGACCATTTTTCTCAAAATTTAGAACAAGAATAGCATCATTAGCATCTACTTTTTCCTTTTGTAGATGTATCATTGATTTTTTCCACCTGTGGTGCTCTTGCGAACCAAGGCTTTTCATTTCTTCTTCCTTCATCGGCTCATCGTAACTATTAGGAAGGGCTACCGTGTGTCCCAAGCTTTCTAATTCATCTTTAATTCTTGCAACGTGGCTGTAGCAGTGTTTACTTGCACAAAGAAATATTTTCATAAATTCAAGTATACCTCGGCGCGGTCAACCGGACTTGAACCGGCAACCTCTCCCGTGACAGGGGAGTGCTCTAACCAGTTGAGCTATGACCGCAGTACGCTACAAAATAGCAGACTTTTCGAGCTTTATCAATTTGTGCCGGCAAATGGAATCGGACCATTGTTTGAGGCTTATGAGTCCTCTGTTCTACCATTGAACTATGCCGGCAAGTGACCTTAAACTATATTAGAAAATCTTGATTTTCTCAACAATTAAGCGTACAATTGCGAAAATAGCGGGTTGGAGGAGTAGTACCTCGACAGGCTCATAACCTGTAGACATCCGTGCAAATCGGGTACCCGCAACACTAGATTACTCCGAATTCTTTAAACACTTCTTCAAAAAGAGCGATAACCCGCTTTGTTTCGCGTTCGTTTAATTGAAAATTTCCACCAGAATGAGCCACGCTATTTCTTATCTTGTGTGCCTCCCAAGCAGATTCAATGCTAAGAAATTCGTTTTTATCAACAGACTTAAGCATCTCCCCCACAGACCCACCAACATAGCCTGCGGTCTCTAGAAGCTCTTCCAGCATCACATCTGCTTCTATAATAGCCAAACGCCAATCCGCCGAGTTACCGGAGTTGGCATACGCAACAATTTTTTCCCATCTTTTATTTTTCGCTTCCTTAATAACTTCCTCGTCTGATACTCCAGGAACGGTAGGGCTGTAAATTTTCTGCTCTTCTATGTTAATTGCTTTAAGTTTCCAAGCATTACGAACAATACCCATAACAGCTAAGACAGAGATTACCGCCGCTATAATCCCCCAAACTGGCCAAATGTGCTCTAGGAAGTAGTCTATCGCTCTCTGTAGCCAAGACCCAGAGACACCAGATAACAAAGCATCAATGTAGTTAAGAACAGCTGTAACAAGAGCGCCCAAAAGAACAAACCCTAGAAGAAGATAAGTTACTTCTTCAAAAGTTTTTTTGTTGAGGTCACCTGTTGGTTTTGGTTTTTTGTCTTTTGGTGGCATGGCTATATTCTATTCTCCCAAAAATTCTTTACCAGCCTTAAACAAGTTATCTTCCCTATCAAGTCCCGCAGTGAGTTCTATGCCTAAAGGTAGTGAACCCGCAAACCCAGAAGGTATGGAGATAGAAGGAAGTCCTGCGATGTTTGCTGGCACCGTGAAAATGTCTGCCAAATACATAGAAAGTGGGTCAGAAGTTTTTTCTCCAAGTTTGAAGGCGGGTGTTGGTGTCGTGGGAGTTAGGATTAAATCAACTTTCTTAAAGGCCTCTGTTAATTCATCTGTAATTATCTTCTTCATCTTTAAAGCACTGCCATAATACTCATCATAGTAACCAGAGGAGAGTACGTAAGTTCCAAGGATAATTCTTCTGCGAGCCTCTTTGCCGAAACCGCTTCCACGAGTTTTGAAATAGTCTTCTATGCCATTTGAACCGTCTTTGTGTAGACCATATTTAACGCCGTCAAAGCGTGCTAGGTTTGAAGAGGCTTCAGCTGGCATAAGTATGTAGTAGACAGCAAGAGAATACTTTATGTGTGGAAGTTCAATATCTTTAACTTTATATCCAAGAGATTTAAATTTTTCTACTGATTCTTCAAAATTTTTCTTCACAGCGTTATCTATTCCTTCAATCTCAAAGAATTTTCTAGGTACGCCAATTGTTTTAGAAAACTTTTTCTGTGGAACATGCGCCTCTTGAGTAGTGGTGCTATCAAGCGGATCTGGTCCACTTAAGACGTCATAGAGAATCTCCGCATCAGAGACTGTCTTTGTAAACGGGCCAATCTGGTCAAGTGATGAAGCGAGTGCTATGAGACCAGAACGCGATATCTTGCCATATGTTGGTTTAAGACCGACCACACCACAGAAGGCTGCAGGCTGGCGTATTGACCCCCCTGTATCGGAACCCAAGGTAGCAAGGACTAAGCTAGCCCCCACAGCTGCTGCCGAGCCACCTGAAGAGCCACCAGGCACACAATTCAAATCATGGGGGTTTCTAGTCACGCCATATGCGGAGCTCTCGGTAGAACTACCCATAGCGAACTCATCCATATTGGTGCGCCCTAGGACAATAGCCCCAGCATTTTTCAATTTTTTGACAGCAGTACTATCGTAAGGACTTACAAAACCTAGAAGAATCTTTGAGCCCGCGGTAGCCTTTCTACCCTTTACCAGCATATTGTCTTTGATTGCAACAGGGATTCCTAAAAGTGGCAGTTTTTCTCCTTTTGCTATTCTTTTATCGGCACTATCTGCCTGTTCTAGCGCATCACTAAACACTTCTAGAAAAGCATGGATATCGGTGTCTTTCTCTTTAATAAGACTCAAGGAACTTTCTGTAAGTTCTCTTGAGGTAAATTCTTTTTTTTCTAGAGCTAGATGAGCGCTCTGTATTGAAAGTTTGGATAAATTAATCATTAGAGGATTTTCTTTACCTTAATATAATTATTCCCTTTCAGAGGGGCTTGCTCAATAACTTCTTTGGTGTAAAGACTTGTTTCGTGTGGTTCTCGATCCTTGCGTAAGATATTGCGCAAAGGGTAATCTTTTGCGCTCTGCTTACTAGTGACATTTTTTTGTCCAGCAACTTCTTTTACTTCTCCGACATAATCAAGAATTGAAGCAAATTCCTTGGTCAAACTTTCTGCCTCATCGTCCCTTAGTTCAATCCTTGCAAGTTTAGCGAGATTTAATACTTTTTCCTTATCCATACACCTATCCTAACATACCGAGAAACTCTTTCTCGTTGAGCATTTTTATCCTAAGTTCTTTAGCTTTTGTGAACTTCTCTCCCCCACCTGTCCCTACAACTAAGTAGTCGGTGTTTTTTGAAACAGATTCATGCACCTTGCCACCTAAAGTCCTAATCTTTTCTTTTGCTTCATCTCTTGAAATAGTTTCAAGTCCGCCTGTAAGTACAAAACTTTTGCCAGTAAGTGATAACTTGTGTTGAAGTGGTTCTTTCGCTTTTATCTTTACTTGCTTCAAAAGTCTTTCAAATAATTTTTTATTTTCTTTGTCCTTAAACCAGTGGACTATTGCGAGAGCAACAACTGGGCCTACCCCTTCAAGTTTTTCTAAATCCCCTTTGTTTGCTCCAGCAAACTTATCGGCTGTTTTAAAATGTTCCGCAAGATCATGCGAAGTTTCTTCCCCTACTTGGGATATTGAGAGGGAGGCGATAAAACGTGGGAGCGTAACAGAACGTGCTTTTTCTATTGCTTTAAGCAGGTTGTCTATGGACTTTTCTCCAAAGCGTTCCAATGTTTCCAAGTCACCTCGTTTGATAGTAAAAATGTCATCAAAGTTTGAGATAATCTCCGCTCCCATTAACTGGTTAATGATTTTGGGTCCAAGACCGTCTATGTCAAAGACTCGTCTTGAGGCAAAGTGTTCAAGTTTGCGTCTCTGTTGTTCAAATGAGTTTTTTGCCACACAGCGGTAGGCAGACTGCCCTAGGATACGCTCAATGGATCCATCACCACCACAGAGAGGAAAATGTGTTGGGAATTTAAAAACTTTTTCCTTGCCGGTTCTTAGCTCTGTAAGAACTCTTACCACTTCGGGTATGACATCTCCGGCTTTCTGGAGTACCACTGTGTCTCCTATCCTTATATCTTTGCGCCTGATTTCATCATCGTTGTGTAGAGTCGCACGCGAAACGATAGAACCAGCTACAGAAACCGGTTTAAGAGAAGCAACTGGTGTGAGTACACCAGTTCTGCCGAGCTGAAGTGTAATGTTTTCTACCGTGGTCGTTACCTGTTCGGCTTTAAATTTGAAAGCAATGCCGAAGCGTGGCGATTTGCCGGTGTAGCCAAGTATTTCTTGCGATTTTCTAGAATTTACTTTAACAACAATACCATCCAAGAGATAATCTTCCTTTTGCGCTTTATCTTGCCAAGTCTTCCAGTATTTAATCACCTCTTCTATGTCCTGGGCTTTTTTAAAGTGCGGGTTAACCTTAAATCCAAGTTGTTGTAAAAGTTTTAACTCTTCTTCTTGAGTAAGTGGTAATGCTCCACCCTCTAAGAGGGAGATGTCGTAGATAAATGAATCAAGTTTTCTTTCACGAGTGATATTAGAGTCGAGTTGACGCAGAGAACCAGCAGCAACGTTGCGAGGATTGGCAAATGGTTCTTCTCCATTCTTTTTTCTTTCTTGGTTTAATTTCTCAAGTGTACTTTTTGCCATCCAAACCTCACCTTCAACCACAATATTAATTTTTTTATTAAGTTTCTGGGGGATTGATTTTATAGTGAGAACATTGTTGGTGACATTCTCCCCAACCTGTCCGTCACCGCGTGTCGCAGCCGTCTCAAGTTCACCGTCTTTGTACGTCAAAACTACCTTAAGACCATCAATTTTTAACTCTATTAAGTATTCTGGATTACTGCTAACACCCTTTTTGATTCTTTCGTCAAAAGCGTGGATACCGTCTTCGTCAAACGCATCGTTAAAAGACCATTGGGAAACTGCGTGTGTTACTTTCTCAAATTTCTCAAGTACTTGAGCACCAACCTTACGAGTGGGAGAATCTTTTGTGGCTAGTTCCGGAAATTCCTGTTCAATTTTCTCAAGTTCGCGCACAAGCGCATCATAGGCTTGGTCAGAAATTTCTGGAGAGTCTTTTGTGTGATAAAGATGACTGTGATGCTCTATAGTCTTTCGCAGTCTCAAAACTCGCTCTTTTGTCTCCTTACCTATTTTGGCCATTAGTATTGTGCTCGCACAGCACGTTCTACACGTCTAGGGTTTGATGCAGAACAAGTGTTATAGCCCTTTGATTCTATTTTTGTCTTAGGTGTTCCGCCTACATACCACTTTGCGATAGTAACAACTACACAGTATGGGTCAGCGGGGGTGAAATCAAAGCTGATAGTTGTTGTACCGTTACGTGGTGGCGTTCCACTCACAACAGGAGATACGACTATGTTCTTATTGTTGCATGTTATAGGACTTGTTGGGGTTGAAGTAGAGAAAGCGCTGTATCCAGCCGGATTTTTAACATCCCAGTAGAGGGCGCACTCCATGCCGGTATCCGCCGCATAAAATGCGTGTTGTGATGATTGTCCAGAAGAAGCAATTTGGGCATGTCTTGTTGCAAGAGACCCTATGCCTGCAGCAATTAAAACCAAAGCCCCGGTTATAATAATTGCTATGAAAAGCGTAAAGCCTCGATTTTTGTTCGTGTTTTTCATTGCCAGTTTAAAAGATTTTCTTTAGCTCTGAATTGTTTTGGAGTTCCACCTTTTGACCAATCAACTGTAACCAGAACTGTGATTTCGTTTGCATTCGCTTGTGTTAAGGTAATGGTTCTCGTAAAAATAGTTGCTGCCCATGTTCCATTGTAGCCAAAGAAATTTGAAGTGGCTTGTTGTCTAAGTGGTTGGCAAGCTCCGCCACATGAATACGGGCCGATACCCGTACCATTACTATTAATGGTGTCTACATAACAATTATTACCAAACCAACACGGGTTTCCTGCATTTTCAGAAATACCAGCGAGCCAGTGTCCGCCGACGCTTAGGGCGTTTTCATCACGGAGATTTCTAATTTGTTCAAACGCCTCTTGTGCAAGATAAAACGCAATAATTTGATCTTTAGAAAAAATATAGGCAGATATGCCTGTCTGAACTGCTCTAGAAGCAGAGACCACCACCATGACCAAAATAGTAATAGCTACAAGACTCTCTACGATGGTGAAACCTTTATTTTTTTTGTTACTTTGGTCTGGCATAGAGTTATCTGTCTAAAAATCGCTGTGACACAAGGGTCTGTAAAGTAAAATCGGATCGACCTTTAATTGTACCGGCGTGACCTATAATTCTAATAATTATCTTAGGTTGAAGAGTGTCGCTTGAGTCTGAGCCAAAAGTATAGAAAGTAACACTATCCATAATAATCTCCGACGCGGTTACTGCAATGAAAGGGGGGGCCGGGGGAGTGGGATAGTTAGGCCACACTTGTTTATAAAGAGTCGTAGTGGTTGTGCTGTAGGTTATCTGGAGATTATCACTTGAAAGAAAGCTCACAAACGTGCCACCGCCAGCACAATTTTGTGGCGTGGTAATAGTGCCAGTTGAGCCACAGTGGTAATTGGTGCCGAAACGCATTTCTTTTGCCATACTTTCCATGGCCAAGTTTAGATTGGAAAGTGCTGTCTTCAGGGATCTAGATTTCCGGTTAGCATCAAGAATACCAACGATAGAACTCATGGAAACAGTCATGATGGTAATGAAAAGTGCTATAGCAACTAGCAATTCAACTAATGTAAATCCTTTATTTTTTTTATTTACATTAGACATATACTATTGAATAGAAACTTGACCCGTCTTGTAAACAAGAACTGACTTGGTTAAACCACTGGCACTTCTGAGAATAATTCTTGCCCCTATCATGGCGCTGTTAGTATATGTATTGCCCAAATTGTTGAAAAAGATAATTTGAGCTTCGGTATTGGGACGATCAAAGCTTATATCTATGCGTCTCGGCGTTGTGCAGTCGTCAGCTAATAGATTTATAATCATACACAACGACTGTATATCATTTCCACCAGAAATATTTGTCTTTTGTAAACACTCTGAAGCACCGCCCGGAGTACAGGTAATCCAGTTTCCACCATCATCATAGCGCTTATTGCTGGGGTTTCCTCGGTCAGCAAAATATAAATAAGCTAGAGATGAGCCAGCAGGATTACCGAGAAGACTGAAGGTGAGTCCGTAAGAAGCATTAAATTCACCAGGGTTAGTAGGAAACTCTTTAGTACTCACACCGTAGGCTTGTGCTTGAGATATGCTTAAACCAATTTCGTCAGCCAAGTTAGTAAGGTTGGCGCGGTCAGTGTAATTTGCCTGATTTGAGATAACAACCGTCATTATCAGAGCAACTATACTGATGGAGACCAGTAATTCAACAAGAGAGAACCCCGCCATCTGATCGGCGGGCAGACCACAATTTTTTCTAAAGTGAAGTGACATTAAGAATATTTAGGTGAAAAATGTAAGCCGTCCAAGCGCCCAAGATTATGGCTGGTGCAAACGGCACCTCACTCTTAATTGTAAGGCTTTTGGCACCTTTTAGAAAGCCGAGTTTATTTAAGAAAATGAAGGTAAGAGAAGCGATAGCGCCTATCCAGAAAGAAAGCATGATGGCAGAAAAGCCATATGCCGCGCCTAAAAGAAGGCCCACAGAGAGTCCAAGTTTGGCGTCACCAAATCCCATAGCCCTGCCTTTACTAAAAAACCATATTGAAGCAAAGAAAGTGAATAGAATTGGTCCAGATAACCAGTCTAAAAGAGAGTAGTCAACAAAAATTAAAGGAACAAGAAGGCTTAAAAATATTGCAGAGTAAACAAGTTTGTCGGGGATAATTTTATATTTAAAGTCATAAATAGTGATGACGACATAAATACAAAATACAATTACGAGAACTAGATAGTGAAGATACGAGAGTAGGTCCGTAGGGCTTATCGCATAAAAGAGAGAGGCAAAGATAAGACCGGACCAGATTTCTACTATCGGATATTGCCAAGAAATTTTGGCGCTACAGCCCTTACACCTTGCTCTTAAAATAAAAAAACTTATAATCGGCACAAGTTCAAAGAAGCCAAGTGTCTTGCCGCAATTTGGACATGATGACCTGCCTCCAAAATTGGACAGAACCCCGCCAAGGCGGGGCAGGTCCCAGCGAAGTCCAACTACATTGAGAAAACTACCAACAATAATGCCGAAAACAAAAAGGATGACCCAAGTCATCCCTTAAGTATACCAAGCTTTAAATTTTCTTTACGGACAAGCAACTTCGCCGGCAAGAAGATTGGCTGGAATCTCTCTAGAAACCCCCGTACTGTCAACGCACCAAGCAGCACCTGTAGTTGAAGTTAAAAGAAGTGCTGAAGCTGCCCAAGCGGTAGTGTCTGTGTGACACGAAACTGTTGCGCCAGCTGGATAATTTGTCTGCAGAGTGTATTGGTTCATTTTTGAAACTACAGAATCCTCAAAGAAATCATCCACCACATCGTCACAAAGGTCAGTAGTAACAGTGCCATAGTGACCATTGGTGTCGTAGTAGATTTCTGCCTCTGAACGCATGTTTGCAAGTTGAGACTTAACTTTAGCATCGGCACCCTTATTCCTAGCCGTGTTAAGAGACGCTAACACCACTGATGAGAGAATACCGATGATGGCGATAACCACCAGAAGCTCAATTAACGTAAAACCTCTTTTATTCATTTGATTAATTATAAAGCTATTAAGGACAAATTGTTGAGTTACCTGCCAAATAGCCCGCAGTAATCTGTTTTGAGGTACCAGCACTGTCAACGCACCATGAGTTAGCTGATGAAGTTTTCATGGGAACATTAATAGCCCAACTGAAGTTATTTGCTGCGAGGTGACAAACTCCTATTGTTGCTGTACCAGGTTGAGCAAGAGTGACGTTTCCAGCCACACCTGGCCCTGCTGCCGCTATTGCAGCATTAAACCCAGCAAGAATGTTTGCATTAGCACAAAGCCCAGCATAGCTATTGGGCGTGTTAGAATCATAAACAATTTCTGCTTGAGCACGGAGCCCTGCCAGCTGGCTCTTAATGGCAGCGTCTGAACCCTTTCCGCGAGCAGTATTGAGAGACGCTAACACCACTGATGAGAGAATACCGATGATTGCGATAACCACCAGAAGCTCAATCAACGTAAAACCTCTTTTCTTATTGGTAATCATTAAATAGCTTTAATTACTTATTATAAACACATATGGGAGACTAACACCAATATTATAACAAAACCGCCCCTAAGGGTGGTTTTGAACCGTCAATACTGGGGATAAGGCTATAGACGATTAAGCACAAACTTACAATAAGAACCAAAACTAAATGAGATCAAGTTGCTGGACAAACGAACAAACCAGCACCCAACACGTTTGTTCTTTGAGCAGAAGTACCTGCAGAATCAACACACCAGTAGTTTGTGCCCTTTAGAGGCAGCGATGCCGCCCATGCGGTAGGGTCATCGTGACAAACTGCTACAGCTGGAGCAGAAGCAGTTCCATCTACGTTTGTCATAGTTGCAGGTGACGCTGCACTATTAGCAACCGCCCCATTTAGAATCGAACCAACACCACCTGCGGCGGTGCAAACTGCGGCATAGGTCTGACCTCCGTCATAGAATAGTTCTGCTTGAGCACGAGCATTGGCCATAGATGACTTAACCGCGGCATCAGAACCCTTGGTTCTTGCGGTATTGAGAGACGCTAACACCACTGATGAGAGAATACCGATGATGGCGATAACCACCAGAAGCTCAATGAGGGTGAAGCCCTTATTTCCATTTCTAATCATATTTTTAAGTAATTTTTACCTCTAAGTTTATAAATCACCTTTTTCCAGTGAATATGCTTATTATACTCTATATTTAGACGGCATTAGCAATGTCGTATATGGGGATAAGTACAGAGGCCAAAAGGACGCCTACGCCAAGACCGAGCATAATAATCATGACTGGCTCAATTAAGCTCACTAGAGTGTCTACTGCATTTATCACCTCTCTTTGGTAAAAGTGGGCCATAGTACCCAAAATTGAACCAAGCTCTCCTGACTCCTCACCCACTCGTATCATCTGGACAAGCATACTTGGAATCTCTTCATATTGGGAAAGAGATTGAGAGAAAGAGCTACCGCCTCTCACGGCCAAGAGACTTTCTTCAAGAATTTGCCTATAGATATCATTACCCACCACTGTCGCCGTGACCTCAATGGCGTTTGCCATAGGAATACCAGACAAAACCATGGTATTCATGTTGTCGGCAATTATTGAGAGATAGAGTTTCTTGTAAAGATTGCCTACATAAGGAATAGTAAGTTTAAAGCGAGCTAGGGCCGAGCGACCTTCGGCTGTTTTGGTATACCGTATGATCAAAAATCCAGTAATCATCAAAGCTGCGAGCAAAAGGAATCCATAGTCAACAAAAAAGTTACTAACAGCAAAAACTATTTGGGTATAAATAGGTATCACTTGACCTGACTCAATTATAATAAGACTTATCTTTGGTATAATCATCGTAAACATGAGCACCATCACACCAATAAAAACGGTGATGACAAACGCAGGATATATAAGAGCATTTCTTGCCTTGGAGACTACTTCGTAGTTGCGGTCAAGATAGTCTGCCAAGTGGTTGAAGGTTTCATTTAATTTTCCTGTCTCCTCACCAGAGCGAACCATGTTGACGTAGAAGTCCGAGAAAATGTGCGGATGCTTGGCAAGAGCTTTAGAAATAGAGCTGCCGGACTGTAGGTCATCTGCAATCATGGTCAGACTCTTCCTTAGGGCAACGTTATCCATCTCACCAGAAAGAAGGGTAAATATTTTTAGAGCAGAGACTTGGGCTTCAAAAAGCGTGGCCATCTGCCTTGAGAGAATAACAACTTCCTTATGTGAGACACCTGAACCGAACTGAATTTTCGCAAGCCAAGACTCTTTCTCTGCTGGCTCAATTTCTGCCACCATTAAACCTCGTTTTTGAAGAGAGCCAACAGCAACGTCTACGGAAACTGCTTCAATCGTTCCCGAAGTTTCTTTTCCAGAACTTTCAAGGGCTTTGTAATTAAAAAGCATTCTTTAGTTAAATCATCCTCTCCAACGCTTTGCGGTTGTTGGAAAACTGCAAAGCATTTTCTACAGTAACTTCTCCCCTTCTCACTAATTCGGCAAGGGAACGGTTGAGGTTTATCATCCCCTCCTCCGAGCTAGTCTCAATAACAGAGCTAATCTCATGCGTTCTCTTCTCACGAATAAGGTTAGCGGTGGCATTGTTGTTTATGAGTAGTTCAAAGGCTGGGACTAGTCCACCAGAGATACGAGGTAGAAGTCGTTGAGAAAAGATTCCGAGAAGTGAGCCCGCCAACTGAATTCTAATTTGAGTCTGTTGGTCTGCAGGGAATGAGTCAATGATACGGTCTACAGTTTGCCCCGCTGTGTTGGTGTGAAGGGTTGAGAGTACTAAGTGCCCTGTCTCTGCTGCGGTCACAGCGGTTGAGATTGTCTCTGGGTCACGCATCTCACCAATCATCAGAATGTCAGCATCTTGACGGAAAACACCTTGGAGCGCTGTGTGAAAGTCCGGTGTATCAATCTTTACCTCGCGTTGGTTGATAATTGCTTTCTTTGGTTCAAAAATGTATTCAATGGGATCTTCAATAGTAACAATGTGCTCCAGTCGTTCTTGGTTTATCGTCTCCACCATGCTTGCAAGAGTTGTTGACTTGCCCACTCCTACCGGACCCACCACCAAGAAAAAACCTTGTTGGCGTCTAGCAAAGGTTTCTAGAATTGGTGGCAAACTAAGTTCTTCAAAAGTTTTAATTCTTGAAGGTATGAGTCTCATGGCGATACCAATTTTCCCAAGCGAAAGATAAGTATTGCAACGAAAACGTTTGCCAGTGGCGTGACTATAGGCAAAATTGGTTTCTTTGTTGTCTGCAAATTCCTGTTTGTTTAAAGGAGAAAGGAGCATAGACAGAATCCCCTCCATATCCGTGCGTGATACTGGAGGAATCTTGACTAAAGGAATCAGGAAGTTTGAAACTCTGATTACCGGCGTTTTGGCTTCAGAAAGGTGAAGGTCTGAAGCATCTTCTTTGACCACAGTGTCCACAAGTTCGTTAAGAAGTTTTTCTGTTGCAGTAGACATTTTAATTATTTTAAATTAGCAATTTCCTTTATTTTCTCAATAACTTCTGAAGGAATACTTGTAGCTTTAACAATATAGCCCTTAATGCCGAGAGTCTTTGCCTTATCGATTCTCTCTCGGTTACTTTCATTAGTTAGCATTACTACTGTCGCATCAGGAGCAAGTTTCTCTTTACGGATAGCCTCTAAAAGTTCAATGCCATCCATGCTGGGCATGATGATGTCAAGAACTAGGACATCTGGTTTGGCGCCTCCTCTAAGCTTATTGAGTGCCTCATCAGAGCCAACCGCCACATCAGCTGTAGCACCATCGCGCTCAAACTTCTTGCGATACATATCTAGAAGAAACTTGTCGTCATCCACTATAAGAATGCTGTATTTTTTACTCATATCTTTATTATAGCGTATTAATTTCTTCAAAAGGAACGATTCTCTGGAAAGCCTTAAGGATGGCATCCTCTTTCATAGAAAGCATGCCTTTAGCACGGGCTATCTTGTAGAGCTCTGGTTCTGTTGGACCTTTCAAGATAATTGACTCAATGTCTCTATCCATTTCAAAAGCTTCTATAACAGCTACGCGACCAGAAGTGCCGTTGAGACAGGTAGGTGTTGGCTCAATCTCATACATCTTATCTCCAAAGGTAAGTTTACTTTTAAACTCTGCCGGCAAATCTTCAAACTGCTTATCTACCATAACCTTAATAGAGCCCTCAACCGGAAGTGGTTTGCCACTATCCGGACAAAGTTTGCGTACCAATCTTTGTGCCATGGTTAAAATAAGCGTTGGTGCAATAAGATACGGATCAACTCCCATGTCTATGAGTCTCGGGATTGCTCCGATGGCGTTGTTGGTGTGCAGAGTTGAGAAGACCAAGTGACCCGTGAGCGCAGCTTGAATTGCGAGTTGTGCCGTTTCTTTGTCTCTAATCTCTCCCACCATAATGACATCTGGGTCTTGGCGTAAAGTGGTGCGGAGACCTGTAGCAAAAGTGTAATCAATCTCTGGGTGTACTTGAGACTGTGAGACGCCGTCTATTGAGTATTCAACAGGATCCTCTAGCGAAAGAACATTTTGATGGTCTTTGTCTAGCTCATTTAACATGGCGTAAAGAGTGGTAGATTTACCGGAACCTGTTGGTCCGGTTATAAGCACCAAACCATATGGTCGTGTGAGCGAACTTCTTATTAATTTAAGATTTTTTTCCGAGAAACCCATGTCGTCTAGAGTTCTAAGACCTTGGGATTGGTCAAGAATACGCATTACAACTTTTTCACCATAATATGTTGGGAAGGTGGAAACACGGAAGTCAATTTTTCTTGATTCTATAGTGGCGGAGAAACGACCATCTTGAGGTTTGCGTTTCTCGTCTAGACGCATGTTAGAAATAATCTTAATACGAGCCACCACTGCCGAGTGGACCTTCATGGGTAAGATAAGCGAAGTGTTAAGTACTCCATCAACTCTGAAACGTACTCGGACAGTGTCGTGTGTCGGCTCAATGTGCACATCGGAAGCCTTGCCTTCGGAAGCATAATTTAAAATAGTGGCAACAATCTTAGTAACAGGAGCGTCTTCTACAATCTTGGCATCGGAAGTTTCTTTATCTTTATCGTTCTCGGTTTTTATCTCTTGTGTATTAATAGAAAGCTCGGAATCAAGTTCAGAAAGTGCTTTAGTTACTTCTCCAGAAAGTCCTTTGTACCTATCAAGAAGAGTGCCGAAGTCTTCTTCGCTAATAAGAAACAGTTTGTAAGGCATGCCGATGCGCGAAGAAATAAAGTTTAGTGCATCGCGAGTGTCAAGGTCATTTGGATCAAGAGCACCCACTTCAAGTACCCCATCCTTAACCGCCATTGGCACTATCCTATAGTGCTCCGCTGAATCTTGGGATATGTATTCAAGTACTTTGTCCGAGACCTTTACGTCTTTGAGACTTTTGGTCGGAATGCTTTGCGCCGACTTTTTATTGAGCTGAGTTGCCATCGTAATTAGTCTCTACCGATAATGTCAAAAGGATTTGTTCTGCCAGTGGGCTGTGCTGGAATAGTAAGATTAAAATCAACAAGCCTTTGATAATTTGGAGAAGAAAATAGCGCTGTATCTAGGGTAACTCTCTGAAGTTCTGCGTGAGTTCTTATCAGGTCTTCGCCGATAGTTGAGGCTGCCAACTCGTCTGGTATAAGTTCGGGGTCTGCCTTGAGAAAAACGTTATAGAGAAGTATCAATGTAATGAAAACAGCAATGGCTCCGATTATTGTTTTGTTTTGACTTAGAGTTTTCATAATTATTTAAGCCAGTACGTATCGGCTGATATTTGATAATCATAGAGGCCGGAATCCTGCGACTGAAACGAGATTGAACTCACATCCATAAGTCTTAAGCTTTTTTCCACATCAGCAAGCATCTGCTTAAAGTTTGCATAGTTTGAGATAAAACTGAAGGTGATGCTTGCTTTATTATAAGTTGGGGCGTGGTCCGGTAAAACAGAAAAGTCTTGGTTTGCTGTGATGTCGGTATTTGTTTTAACACTTCTTATTGAGATACCATACTTTGACGCCATGCCGTCAAGGTCAAAGGCCAGTTGCACCGTATCAACGGTGTTTGGTAAAACTTTGTTCAAACGCTCAATTTCTGCTTTTGGAATCGCAGAGTAAGTGTTCAGTAGAGAGTCTCGAAGTTCCTCAATGGCGGCCGCTTCATCTAAAACATTTTTATATTCAAGTGCGAGTGTTCGCAAATTTTTCACCTCTTGATACTGCCCACTAGTGAAAGTGTAGAAAATGCCAATAGAGAGAAGAAGTAAAATTACAGCAGTGGTGTCTTTCATTGTAGTTCTAGATTACTCTCGGTGTTAATCTCTGCATCGGGAACCGGTTCAGTCTGTCTAGAATACAAAACCAAGCTTGGATCAACCGTTGCTTTGAAAGAAAAGACAACATCCCCCTTAAGATTAAGACTTAGGTTAGAAAAAACAGGATTTTTAAAAGCCTCACTCTTGTTGAAAATATCGGCAGCAAGTGCAAGTGCGCTGTAACCACGTGCTTCGCCACCCATAGAGAGCTCTACTCCAGCATCAGTTGCGGTGAAAGAGAAAGTATTGAAACGTACCGTCTTTGGAGTAGACATTTCTATAAACTCAAAGAGGGGTGTAATGGCTCTGTGCGTTAAAACAAGGTCTCTGGTAGATACAAGACGACTATTGAGACGGGTGAGTTCGCTGATAGTCTCTGGTTCTAGGTTGGCTCTGGCTTCCTCAAGAGCGGTGCCCATGTTTTCAATACTATACTTAAGATAATACTTATAACCAAAAACTCCTCCTGCTAGAAGAACCGAGAGGACAAATACAATCATAGACACATATGAGAGGATACTTCTACTTTTACCCCCCTCCCTTGCTACTTGAGTATTAGCAGAAGGACCAATAGGACCTTTGGGGATAAAAGACGATTGAAATTTCGGCTCCATTTACCCTAAATTATAGAACAAAAAGCCAAATTACCGAAACATTAAGTGTTCATAACTACCTTTCCTCCTCCATAAGCTTCCTAAGAGCAAGACCAATGGCAACAGCGAACTCTGGTCCAGTCTCCTTAAGTATGCTTTCTAGAAATGCGGGGCTAGAGACTTTACTGAAAGGGTCGGCTGACACCACTTCTGTTTTAAAATTATTTTTTGCCAAGTCGGAGAGACCTTTTAAGGCAGAACCTCCTCCGACAAGAATTATTTTAGAAATAGTTTTGTTGTATCTCTTTTCAAAAGACAAGAGGGTGGTGTTTACTTCTGAAAATATGTGGTCAAGGGTTAAACCAATTATTTCATTTAAATTTTTATCTTCACCCGCCATGCCTATTTGTCGCTTCGTTATTTCTGCCTGCTCAAGAGTCATGTTAAGAGACTTGGACATGGTGGAGGTTATGTCCTGTGAACCGCGGTTAATGGTGTGTGACGAACGAATCACTCCCCGCTCAACTACATAAAGCTTGGTTGAAGCAGCACCCATGTCCATAATCATGACTGGTCTAAGCGCATCATCGAGCACCGAGCGCATGGTACTAAATATTTCTATTTCAAAGAATCCTGCTTCCAGCCCCGCCTTAGCAACAATTTCTTGGTACCGAGCAATGGTCTCGTTGTGTATGGCAACTATCAGGACATCAATTTTGGTAAATGGTGCGGGCGTCGTTGTGTTGGATGCAAAGTTTGGTTTTTCGCTTGTATACTCCGATGAGTCGTCTGCGCGCACTTCACTTTTCGGAATAATAGACCAGTCAAGCATTACTTCAGAGATTGGTACCGGAATATATTTTCTTGCTTCAAGAGGCACCATAACGGAAAGTTGTTTGGAGCTCACCTCTGGCATCTCAATCACCGCCATGAGAGACGAGGCGAAAGGGATGGAGATGCCGCACTTGTTGGTGGTGATATTAACCTCCTTCTCCTTCATCAAATCCATGAGTGCTTGGGCGATTTTATCTGGTGGCAAAATAGCTGCTTGACCCACACCGAGGCCAGCATAGGGGCCCAAAGCAAGTTCCCCATATGTTTCTAGAACTGCTTGCCCATTTTTCTTCTTTATCTGAACAATTTTTATAGCAGAAGAGCCAATATCAACACCCAAGGCAGAAGGACTGTCTTGTTTGAGAAATTTGGTAAAGAATCCCATATGTTTTATAATATCACAAACTCTCTATGTCTCTTTTCTCTCGCATTAGAGATCTCGCAGTTTCCTTTCTCTTTCCTAAAAATAAAAAGATTCTTGCACTAGAAGCGCTCTCCGCTAAGGAACTTAGAAACACCTTGCCCAAAGCAGAGCAGGTGAAAAATAAAAATACTTTTGCCCTTTTTGACTACGCGCACCCCTTGGTCAAAGAGATGATTTGGGAACTCAAGTATGGTGGCAACAGACAGATTGCTTTAAAGTTTGGTGAAATTCTATTCGAGCATATTGAACATGAACTTTTAGAAAAAGCTGTGTTTGAAAAGGGGTCCCGTCCGCTACTAGTACCCGTACCGGTTTCAGACAAACGAAGATTTGAGAGAGGTTGGAATCAATCAGAGCTTCTCGCAGAAGAAATAATAAAATTTGATAGAAAAAAGTTCCTTAAATATTTACCCAGACAGCTTGTAAAAACGCATCATACAGAAAGTCAGACTCAAACCTCTTCAAGAACAGAGCGTCTAAAAAACATCACCCATTCAATGAAAGTCCTGAATCCGTCTTCAGTCGCTGGAGAATGCTTAATCCTGATAGACGACGTGACCACTACTGGTTCAACTTTTGCAGAAGCGGAGCGGACTCTACGCTCTGCCGGCGCAAAAGAAATTTTCTGCCTAGCTCTCGCCCACTAAATTAGAGACTATCTAGTTCTTAGAAGAGTGTTGACTAGTATCACTCCAGTGATTTCGTAATCAGACCATTCGGGTGCCGGCTTTTCTGCTATCAGTTTTAGAGTACCAGTAACGGCAATAGTGTCTTGGACCTTGAGGTCGGTGTTGGCGTCTTGGATGCGGCTAATATCAAGTGCATAGTGAAGACCGTCGCGACTCTTAACACCCAATGTACAGTCTTCGTCACCTGCTTCAACCCCAACCTTTAAAGGCAGACAGCTGAAAGAGCCTGTAATGGTAACCATGCCGTCAATCTCATCATTTACAACTTTATCCCAACCCTTGAACAGGAGAAGACCGAAGACGACCATGGCGGCAAGGACGACGAGCCAGATGGCATTTTTGCGATAAAAGCCCTGGTTTTCATAATCGTTCATATGCGCATATTATAGGTCATGCCTCCCTTTTGGCAAGTTATTGCTTCATATTAGAGAAAAGGTATAAATTGTGGTAGTTTAAACAATTACGGAGACGTGGCTGAGTGGTCGAAAGCGCCTCACTGCTAACGAGGTAGGGTCTAAAAGCTCTCCAGGGTTCGAATCCCTGCGTCTCCGCCAATGACGTTTGTGAGTTTGGATTTTTAGTAAAAAAGTGTTATAAATCAGTCTTAAGAAATGCTTGATTTTATCAAAAAAAGAAAGGCGCTCCTCATCGTCGTGCTGGCCCTTGTGGTAGTGGGTTTTGTGCTTGCCAAGGTGGGTAGTAATGGCGAGACAGAAACGGTCTCCCCCATGGCAGAAGACCTTGTCCGCACGGTCAAAATTTCTGGCAAAGTCATACCAAAAGAGAGTGTTGAGTTAGGATTTGAAACAACTGGAACCGTTACAAATATTTATAAAAATGTTGGCGATACCATTAGACCTGGAGACTTGATAGCACGAATAGATGCAAGTTCTATCTCGGCAGAAATACTCAAAGCAGAAGCTGAACTCTCACTTGCTCTTGCCAATCTTGAGAAACTCGATGGCGCTGGTGTCTACGAGGCCCAGATTGAGAACGCCAAGCGCCAAGTAATCCAAAATATTATAAATACCCGCGCAGTTTCTGACGAAGTTGTTTTTAAAAAAACTGATCAGCTCTTTATTGATCCATTTTCAAACAATCCAGAAATTGTTGGTGACTTTAGCGGTTACCCAAATCTTCGTGATTCTATAAGTGATACTCGTTTACTAATGACAGATACGCTTGATAAGTGGCGCTCGCTTGTTACAGGACTTTCACCTTCTACCTATACAGATAATCACTTGAACATGTCTAGAAAGTATCTTTCGGAAGTCTCTTCATACATCACCAAGGTATCTCAAGCGGTTAATCTTTTTGAGGAAACAACTTGGATGTCACAGAGTGAAATAGATGACTACCGAGACATTGTGGTTCTCGCAGAAGAGAGTCTAAACACTGCTTCCCAGAATTTAATCTCTGCCGAAGATAAGTTCAAAGGACTGCTTCTTGAGGTGCCTGTTCAGGTTGCAAGAGTTGAAGCAGCGCGCGCAACACTTGCAAACTTCCGTTCTCAACTTTCCAAGACTTCAATAATCTCGCCCATAGATGGAGTTGTTTCAAAACAAGATGGCAAAATCGGACAAGTAGTTTCAGCAAATGAAAATCTGGTATCGGTAATTAGTAAGTCTCTGGAGATTGAAGCGTTTGTCCCCGAGATACTAATTTCAGGAGTAAGAATTGGCAATTCTTCCGACATCACCCTAGATGCCTATAGTGACAAAGATGTTTTTAAAGCCAAAGTCGTTCATATAGACCCAGCAGAAACTATTCGTGACGGCGTGTCCACTTATAAGGTGCGTCTCGCCTTCTCTTTAGCCGACGAAAGAGTTCGTTCTGGCATGACAGCCAATATTAAAATTGAAACTTTCAGAAAAGGAGGCACTAGACTTATACCTGAACACGCCGTTTTTAAGGAAGGAGAAGAGACTTTCGTATATCTACTCTCAAGTGATGGTAGTGAAGTGAAAACTGCCGTCGTGGTAGGAGAAAGAGATTCTTCCGGCAGAGTGGAACTCATTTCAGATCTTTCAAGTGAGAGTAAGTTGATTATTAATCCCGAGGAGGAGTAAAGAGATGCCACAGTTTATTCGTTTAGGATTTTTCCTTGCTCTACGCCAAATGCGTCGTGCTAGTAAGTGGACGACAGGACTCATCATCTTTGTGATGACGCTCACTTTCCTTAATCTTGTGGTGGTCTCAGGAATTCTAGTTGGACTTATTGAGGGAGCAGTGGAAGCAAACAAAGAGTTCTACACTTCCGATGTTATTCTCTCTACTCTTGAGAAAAAGAATTTTATAGAACAGAGTCCGCAGGTTTTAAATATTGTTAATGCCATGCCCGAGACACTTGCCGTATCGGCCCGCTATCTTTCCTCCGGCAATGTAGAAGTAGGTTATAAAACAGCAACCAAGGAGGAAGAGATAGACACTGCAGGCGCACCGTTTGTCGGCATTAACCCAGCTGATGAAAACAATCTTACCGGCATCTCCCGCTTCGTTATTGACGGAGAGTACCTAACATCAGAGGATTATGACCAAGTTCTTCTTGGCTCTTATCTTCTAACAGAATACTTTCCAGTAGAGACCGCAAGCTTCCCAACACTTGATGATGTTGGAGTGGGAGACAAGATACGCATCACTATTGGTGAACTCCAAAGAGAGATGACGGTAAAAGGCATTGTGAAGTCAAAAGTTGATGAGCTCTCTTATAGAGTCTATTTCGTAGACACGCAGTTTCGCGACCTGATAGGTAGAAACGACTACAACGTCGGAGAAATTTCTGTGCGATTAAAACCTGGCACAGATCCGAGTGCGTTTAAAGAATCTCTTCTTCGCTCTGGTGTTGGAGAGTATGCCAGAGTCCAGACTTTTGAGGACGCTCAACCAAAGTTCTTGCAAGATATCAAAGACACTTTTGCTCTCCTAGGTAACCTCATAAGCTCCGTCGGTCTGGTGGTCGCCTCCATCACCATCTTCATCGTTATCTTTATAAACGCCATTACCAGAAGGAAGTTTATCGGCATCCTTAAGGGTGTCGGTATTAGCGGTAAGACCATTGAGCTCTCATACGTTTTCCAATCATTCTTTTACGCTGCCTGTGGTTCTATCATCGGACTCTTTCTCCTATACGGTTTTTTGGAACCGTTCATCAGAACTCACCCTATAAACTTTCCGTTCTCCGACGGTATCCTTGTCGCACCGCTCTCTGGCACACTTATCAAGATCGCCATACTTATGGTCACCACCATTATCGCTGGCTACATCCCAGCGAGAATGATTGTGAGAAAAAATACCTTGGACTCAATCCTCGGAAGAAACTAATATGCCCCTAATCCAAGTAACAAATTTAATAAAGACATTTCACGACGGGAACAAGGAAACTCGGGTGCTTAAGGGTATAAACTTTTCTGCCGAGTCTGGTGAGTGGATCTCTATAATGGGACGCTCGGGCGCAGGTAAATCTACTTTTATGTATCAGATGTCACTTCTTGATGATGCTACTTCGGGAGAAATACATCTTTTCGGTAAAGATGCTCACAATATGACTGCTGATGAGAAAACTACTTTTAGATTAAACGAACTTGGCTACGTTTTCCAAGACTACGCTCTTTTGCCAGACCTAACCGCACTGGAAAACGTTGCAGTACCTCTTATGATGCAAGGTAGGTCAAAGGGAGAAGCGTATGCGAAGGCAAAAGCCTCTCTTGAGAGAGTGGGTCTGGTGCATCGCCTGAATAATCTTCCAAGTCAACTCTCCGGCGGAGAACAACAGAGGACAAGCATCGCCAGAGCTCTCGCCCACGGACCCAAAATCCTTTTTGCCGATGAGCCCACCGCCAATCTTGATAACGAATCCTCAAGAACCGTAATGAAACTTTTCCAAGAAGTGCACAAGCAGGGTCAAACAATCATCATGGTCACTCACGAAGAAGAATACAGCTCTCTTTCGGAGCGCATTGTGCTTCTCGATGACGGAAAAATAATCTCTGACAAGAGAGTAAAATGACTCTATGCATGGAGAGACTCTACTGGTAGAAGCGTTTCGCATCTTGCCTGCGCAAGCAAGCGCTCTTAGGCGTCTGGGTATCGTTACAGTAAAGAATCTTTTATATCACTTCCCCACGCGTTACGGAGATACGGCAGAAATAGCCAATGTCAAAGATCTAAAAAAGGGTGAGACGGCAGTAATTTTCGGTATCGTCTCTGGTTTAAAGACTTCCAAGGCGTTTAGAAAAAGAATCCCGATGGCAGAAGGATTTGTAGATGACGGCACCAGCAAAATAAAAATAATTTGGTTTCATCAGGCATATCTCGCCAAGATGATTCCCGAGGGCTCAAAGGTTAGAGTTGAGGGCAAGGTTTCGGAAAGAAAGGGAGTGCTCTACTTTTCCAACCCGAAGATAGAGGTCATTCCAGACCTTTTTAGTAAAACTAAGACCGAGGAGCACTCTCCCTACCCAGTTTATCCAGAAACGCGTGGTGTCAGTTCCAACTGGATTTACCACAAGGTCAAAGATATCTTTTCCTCTAAAGTTCTTGACGAGCTCATAGACCCAATACCAGAAAATATTTTAAAAAATTACCATCTGCCGAGACTGGGCACTGCTCTTATCTACATTCACACGCCAAAGAAGATGGAGCACGCCGAGGCTGCTCGTAAAAGATTTGCTTTTGAAGAGATATTTTTCATCCAACTTGAAAGACAGCGCCTAAGAGCCGAGTTTAAGGAAAGAAATGCCTTTGCCATAGACAAAACCGTCTCTGATGCGGACAAGTTCATAGAGCGCTTCCCCTTCAAGGCAACAGAGGCACAAAAGAAATCTATCTCTCACATCCTCAATGACTTTTCTCGTCCTCACCCGATGGCAAGACTTCTTGAAGGCGATGTGGGCTCGGGTAAAACCGCTGTGGCGGCCACAGCAGTCTATGTCGTCACAACTTCAAGACCGAAGGGGCAAGACTTCGGGACACTGCAGTCGGCGTACATGGCACCGACAGAAATCTTGGCACAACAACACTTTGAATCTTTTATAAAATACTTTTCTCATCTACCGATAAACATTGCTCTCATCACAGGCAGTGGGTGTAAAAAATTTCCGTCAAAGCTTAATCCAAGTGGAGCGACTGACATCTCTCGTAGTCAGCTCTTGAAGTGGGTCGCTTCGGGCGAAATAGCTGTGCTTATCGGCACTCACGCTCTGATACAAAAGTCAGTGAAGTTTAAACACCTCGCACTTGTTATTGTGGACGAACAGCACCGCTTCGGCACAGCACAACGCCAGAAACTTGCTGGAAAAGGTGACATCACCCCTCACCTTCTCTCCATGACGGCAACGCCAATACCAAGAACCTTAGCGCTCACCCTCTACGGCGACTTGGACCTCTCTCTCATAGACGAGATGCCCGCTGGTAGGAAAAAAATTATTACTGAAATCGTCTTGCCAACAAAAAGAAAAGACGCGTACGAAAAGATTCGGGAAGAATTAAAGGCGGGCAGGCAACTCTATGTCATCTGTCCCCGTATAGACGAGCCCGATCCGACAAAGGAACTTGCCGTGCAAGCAAAATCTGTAAAAGAAGAAGCCAAACGTTTGAAAAAAGAAATCTTTCCGGAGTATGAGATAGGAATACTTCACAGCAAGATGCCTGCCCGCCAATCCGGTGGCGGGAAGCCGAGCAAGGAAAAAGTTATGAAGGATTTCGCCGATGGCAAAATTGATATCCTAGTCGCCACATCAGTGGTGGAGGTGGGGGTAAATGTGGAAAACGCATCACTCATAATAATAGAAGGTGCGGAACGTTTCGGTCTCGCACAACTTCACCAGCTCCGTGGCAGAGTTATCCGCTCCAACCATCAGGCATATTGCTTCGTTTTCACGGAAAGTCAGGGTGAGAAAACAAAAGACAGGCTCCATGCTTTGGTCACTGCTAAAAATGGATTTGAACTAGCGGAGTTTGATCTTAAACAGCGTGGTGCAGGTGAACTTGTCGGTGGAAAACAGTGGGGCATCTCGGATCTCGGCATGGAGGCGATAAAAAATATAAAAATGGTGGAGGCAGCGCGTCTTGAGGCGACAAGAATCGTAGGGGAAGATCCCGAGCTGAAAAAATTCCCACTACTCAAAGAGCGGTTGGAGTCAGTGGAGAAAAAAATTCACTTTGAATAGTGCCTCGTGCTATATTTAGTTCTTCACCCCGCCGTGGCGGGGCAAGCCGCCCTTAGCTCAGTTGGTTAGAGCATCGAGCTTATACCTCGAGGGTCCCACGT
>ERZ1292625.448-Hain-H41-01um-R1-448-length-63651-cov-29_pt1 | contig 63651 bp, 74 predicted proteins | sample MGYA00564400_ERZ1292625 | MGnify/ENA primary metagenome ERZ1292625 (study PRJEB36523, sample SAMEA6512639) | groundwater metagenome | collected 2019-01-08 | study: AquaDiva: Metagenomics assemblies of 32 groundwater samples | reverse complement strand
GTTATTTGATATTTGTGTAAGGAGGCGAGTTTAGTGCGTATTTCCACTAATCACCAAATATTATTGTAATATCAACAATTAGAGGTGTTCGTTTCACATAAAGTTCGAAATCCAAAAATGATTTTTCGCTATAAAATAATCTTAAAACCACACCTCTAAATTGAATATTACAAATTAACCAAGTCAAACTTCTATTTAAACCTATGCTTTTCCACCTTGTAGTCTAAGAATATCCTCAAGTCCATCAAAATAATCTCTAACTTCTTCAGGTATTTGAGGCATATCCTGGAATTGTGTGACATACAATATATCTAATTAGGAGTTTTCCTATTAAACAACCATATTGCTGTTGGTATTGAAACAATTAGTATTCCAATGCACCAGATAAATGCCAAAACTCCAGCATCACCTATTGGAGTTCCAACCATCCAAGCACGCATAGCCTCAATTACTTTTGTAAAAGGTTGGTTTTCTGCAAACCATCTAACAACTCCAGGCATTCCTTCAGTAGGAACAAAAGCACTGCTTGCAAAAGTAAGAGGCATGATTATTACAAATGTCATCCATTGAATAGCCTCAAAGCTCTTAGCCAATAATCCAAGAATAGCAGATAACCATGAAATAGCAAATGTGAATAATAACAATAATCCTATTATCATCATCCATTCGTTAAATCCCGCTGTAGGTCTAAATCCAACGAGAAATGCAACTAAAACCATTATTACACCAGATATAACATTTCTAACAAGATCAGCTATAGTATGTGCAACTAATAATCCTGGAGAAAACATTGGTAGAGATCTGAATCTGTCAATAACTCCTCTTTTCATATCAAGCACTAAATTAATTGCAGTCGTACTTGCTCCAAATGCAAGAGTTTGTACTAAAATTCCAGCTACTAAGAAATTAACATAAGTTGTTCCACCAGTGTCAATTGCTCCACCAAAAACATATCTAAACAATAACAAGAACATAATTGGCATTATTGCAACACCAAGTAGCTGATCCATATTTTTTACAATGTGTTTCAGACTACGATTAGTTAAAATCCAGCAGTCAAGTAAAATATCTTTTAGTTTCATTTTTTAATCTCCTGATCATGTTCATCTTTAGAAGCAGTATGTCCTGTTAAAGATAGAAATACATCGTCTAGAGTTGGTTTGTGTAAAGACAGACTATCCACTTTAATGTCAGACTTTTCAAGCTGTTGTAAAACTTCTTTGAGTTTTTCAGTTCCACCTTTAGATGCAACACTAATAATTCTTTTCTTCTTGTCTGTTTGCATTTGTTCACCCTCTATCACACTAACAGCTTTTTCAAAATCACTTTCTTTAGAGATTATTATCTCAAGCCTTTCAGAACCGACTTTTGATTTTAATTCATCAGCAGTTCCTTCTGCTATAACACGACCATGATCAATAACAACAATTCTGTCTGCAAGCTGATCAGCTTCATCCATATATTGAGTAGTCAATAATACTGTTGTTCCATCTGCAGCTAATTTCTTAATTATATCCCATAGTGCTAGTCTACTTCTAGGATCAAGCCCTGTTGTTGGTTCATCTAAAAAAATTATTGGAGGAGAAGCAATTAAACTCATAGCAAGATCAAGTCTTCTTCTCATACCTCCAGAATAAGTTTTAACAGCACGCTTTCCAGCATCTACCAAGTCAAATTGTTTTAGTAATTCTTTTGCTCTTTTTCGTGCTTCTTTTTTACTCAATCTATAAAGGCGACCCATCATCTCTAAATTTTCTTCACCAGTCAAGTATTCATCAACAGCAGCAAATTGTCCAGTAAGACCTATACTTTTTCTTACCTCATTAGGATATTTTACAATATTATAATTATTTACTATAACCTCTCCGCTATCAGGTTTAAGCAAAGTACTAAGAATTCTAACAGTCGTTGTTTTACCTGCTCCGTTAGGTCCAAGTAAAGCAAGAATACTACCTCTTTCAACATTTAAATGTAAACCCTTCAAAACGTGAAGATTCTTAAATGACTTTTTCAAATCTTTAACAACAATCACATAGTCATCTTTTTTCATAATCTAAGAAAATTAACTAGATATTTAAATATAGTTTTCAGTTTATTTTTTAGCTCTACGTATGCTAATGGTTTAGCCTACGATGCATTTAATTTATCTCTTAAAGTTCTTCTAGCACGAAATAAATTTTTTCTAAATTTTGGATCATTTTTCCTTCCTGTATTTTGGATGTAAGAAGAAAATGCTTTTAACTGACAATCTGGTAAACACTCTACTTCTCGAGCGATAATTTCCTCAAGTTCTTTAGAAAGTAATTCATCAAAGGGAGTTATAGATCTTAAAGCAATTTTTCTTCCTACAAATTCTTCTTCAGTCGGTTTATACCCAGAATCTGTCCAACGATCTCTACAAAGATTACCAAAAGAAGTATAAATAAAAGAAGGCATAGTCTCTCGCCGAATAACCTTTCCACTAAATAGATATCTATGCAATTTAATATATAAATCTTGTACAAAATCTTCAGATCTAGGAGAATCAAAACCAAACTTTCTTTTCCCATACCTTAGTAGTTTTGGCATTAACCCATTAACTGCAACAGCCAATTCTTCATAACTTACTTGATCGGAATCTTTTTCAACAAAGTCCATGAGTATAATATAAAATTTATTGAGATATATAGATATTTATATTTTTAAAAGTTCTGAGAAATAATGTCATTAAATTTCAATTTCCAAGACACCAACTCTAGAAAGTCTTTCTTTAAGTTTATCTCTAGCTCTATTAATTTTTGCCCTTTTAGCACCTGATTTATATGCCTCTTTTAATTCACCTAATTGACTTAAAATTACTCTTTGATAATTTTTAGACAATTTAGATATCTCTTGCATTACAATTTTAGAATTTTCATCTTCAACTAATTGACTAATAGGTTCCACAGCATTTGTGTCAATCAAGTCATCATCAAGACATTCAAATTTGAGTCTTTTTCTAGAATTTCTTCTACGTAATTCATCGATACAATTTCTATCAAATGCTCTTGCAATATAACCTTTTAGACCACTTCCAAATTCAACAAAATTTTCTGTCATTAAATTACGATAAACTTCAAGAGCAGTATCTGCCTTTAAATCTTCAGCAATGTCCCAAGGTAGCCCGTAAGATTTAGCTCTTCTAATAAGTTTTTCTTCAAGTTCATCAAATATTGATGGAAGTCTTTCTATCAGTCCAGCATTTATTTCAACATAGCCTATTTTAGTCATAGTGTCCATCTAAAATTAGACTATTTAAACGTGTGTATTTATTACTACTTTCTAGAGGTAATATTTATTTATTATCTGTTTTCTTGCTATTTTAAATCCCTTAACAATTCCAACTGTCAAAAGAGAATAAACAATAAATCTAAGAGATTGTTGTGGAATTAAAGAAACAGCATTTTCTAAAAAAATACTAATTTGATTTTTCATTTTATCCAGAACATTTAGGTTGTAAAATTACTTCTTAGCTGTAATCTCTAAGCAAACGCCAGCTGCAACGGTGCTACCAGCATCTCTTACCGCAAATCGAGCCATATTTGGATTTGTAGCCTGTGTTTCAAGTACAAGGTTTCCAATAGGTCTTATTCTAACTTTAGCAATATCTCCATTCTTCAAGAAGTCAGGGTTTGAAGCCTTTGTCCCATCAGGAGATTGTTTTTCAATCAATTCAATAAACTGACATGGCACTTGAGCAGTATGTACATGGAAAACTGGTGTATATCCTTTAGCAATAACTGTTGGGTGTGAAATTATAGCAACTTGAGCAACAAACTCTTGTACAATTGATGCAGGTTGAGATGCGTCACAAACAACATCGCCACGAGCAATATCTTTCTTTCCAATACCTCTGATATTGATTCCAACATTATCTCCAGCTTCAGCTTGATTCATTTGTTCATGATGCATTTCAATAGTCTTAACTTCACCATTAATTCCTGTTCCTGACCTTCCAGGTAAAATAACAACCTTTTGACCGAGTTTCATAATTCCTGTTTCAATCTTTCCAACTGGAACAGTTCCAATACCAGTAATTTCATAAACATCTTGTAAAGGCATTCTTAATGGTAATGATGTTGGTTTGTTAGGTTGTTCAAATAAGTCTAACTGTTCTCTAACAGTTGGTCCCTTATACCATGGCATGTGTTCTGACTTCTTAACAACATTATCCCCAAGATAACCAGCAGCAGGAATAAAAGCCATTGTTTCAGTCTTATAACCAGCTTGTTTTAATATAACTGAAACATCAGCAACAACTTTTTTATAAGCATCTTCTTTCCATTGAACAGTATCCATTTTATTAACAAGAACAGCAATCTGCTTAACACCCATTGTTCTTAAAAGCCAAGCGTGTTCTTTTGTTTGAGGTTGAACTCCTTCAGCTGCTGCAACTGTTAAGAAAGCAGCATCAGATTGTGAAGCACCAGTAATCATGTTCTTGATAAAGTCTTTGTGACCAGGAGCATCAATTATTGTAACTTCATACTTATTTGTAATCAACTTTTGATAAGAAAGATCAATTGTAACTCCTCTTTCTCTTTCTTCCTTAAATTTATCCATAACATAAGCAAACTCAAAACCAGCTTTACCATGTTCCTTTGCAATTGTCTTAAGCTTGTCTATTTCTTGCGCAGGGATAGCTCCAGCATCGAACATCAATCTACCAATAGTAGTACTCTTACCGTGGTCTACATGACCCACGAAAGCAACGTTTATTGTTGGTTTTGTTTTTGCCATTTTAATTTGTAATCAGTTTTATTTTTGTGGGTATTTAAACTTTGTGATTTTTGAAGATTATATTCGTTTAATAAATTAAAATTCAGACAATAAAAATAAAAATAATCAAGAAATATTGATAAGTCTAAGAAATATATTTAAACTCTAAATCTCAAATAAAAAATATGGAAAAAGAGCAAGAGTTGATTGTTGAGCAGGGAGAATACAATTTAATTGCAAACACAGATAAAGATTTTAAAATAACTCATTTAGTTCTAAAGGCAGCAAATGGATCAAAGAGAGTTTGGAAAGTAGAAGAACTATCTGAAAAAGAAGTTTCATTTAAAATAGAAAAGTTTGCATAATACACTCGATGAACATCAGTTCAGCAATATTTACTAAAACTATGTTGTATATGTTTAACAGTTTCTACTTTTTCAGTAATTTTCTTAAAATTTTTATTATTTATCTTTGAGACTTCTTCTTTCAAAAAGTTCTCAACCCTCTTGCTCATGCTTATTCCATTTTTTTTACAATATGCAGAAAACTGTTTATACACTTCTTCCTCAATATTGAATGTTTTTATGCTCATGTTCAAAACTCTCTTGTCCTGTATGCGTAGGCATACCAGTTTAGTTTTGAACTGCTAAAAATTTCAATTTTTTCCATTCTCATCACTTATTATATAATGTTAATTAAGATTAATAAACCTTAGCATAAAAATTAAACAGAACTTTAACAAATACAAATATCTAATTAAAGTTATATAATATTAATTAAGTATAACCTGGATGCAATGTAGCTCTTTGAGGAACAATTGTTTCAATTCTTCTTTTAACCCAGTCATATCCTGCGTTTCTCCAATCATTACACTTTACCATTGCTCTATAACCTATAGCTCTTCCAAACTTATCCATAGAGTGCACTGAAATCGCTAAAGCATTACCTACTGCACCAAGAACTTTAACGTATGGTCTCTTGTAGAAAGGTATACTGCTTATTATAGGGGCTCCATCTTCAATATCTTCAACAAAATCCTCTTCAACAACCCTATCTAATGCGCTCTGTATTTCTTCTCTTAAATTTGGTTTAAGAGTCATATATCCAGGAGTCTCTTTTCTATTCATGGGTCAAAGTCAAACCAAAAGCAAATTAATAAATCTATCTTTGATTTTTAAGATAATTTATTGCTCTGCCTGATTTTTCTTCAGGCATTTTCAACAAAACCCTTCTACCATAACCACCACAAAAGACTGAAACTTCTAGAGCCCTTAAGAATGGATTATATTCATGAACTCTCATACCATTACCTTGAGCTCTATGAGTGAATTCTCTCCCTAACATAATTCCAGCTAAATCAGGTGTATCTTTTAGTCTTAGGATGAAAGGCAATATTCTAGGATCAAAAGATGCTGGACCACTAGAATATAGCTTTGCAATATCATTAGAAAAATCCATATTAAATTAAAATTATTGATTAGCTGCTAACCCCTTTCTATCTCTAATTTTTCTAACCACATTTTCCTGTAATTCGCGAGGTAATTGTTTGAAGTCTTGAGTAATCAAACTAGAAACTCCACGACCTTCAGTGAGACTTCTCAAATCACTTGCCCATCCAATCATTTCAGCTACTGGAATTCTTGCTTTGATAAATACATCAATTCCTTTCTGTTCTACATCAATTAAAATTCCACGTTTACTTGCAACCAAACCAGTAACAGAACCCATATAATCAACAGGTGCTTCAATTAAGTGTGTTTGAATAGGTTCAAGCATTGCAGCTCCGCCTTTAGTCATTGCATCAAACATTCCTAGTCTTATGGCTGGATAAATCTGCGCAGGACCTCTATGCATATGGTCAACGTGCAATTTAGAATCATGTAAAATGAATTTTGTCTTCATCAATGGTTCTTTAGACAAAGGTCCATTATCTATAACAAGTCTCCACCCATCAATTATTGATTCAATTACTTCTGAAAGTAATACAAGACCTCTCGTCTGATCTTCAAAGACATTTCCCTTGTAAATGTCTCTATAAGCCCTAGCTTCATCGTTTGATATCCCTAAATCAGATAATTTTTTCCAAATGTCTTCAGGTTTTTTCTTAAGCCTTCCTTCAGGAATATCTCCTTTTTCAATAGAATCATAAACATTATCTTCAAGAGGCATCATTTCAAGGAAGAATATGTTGTGCCCATTAGGAGTTCTACTTTCAATTTCTCCACTTGATTTAATCAAAGTCTCTCTATAAACAATAATTGGATTACCCATTTTAACTTCAAGACCTTTCTCCGTCTTTATACGACCTTCAATAATCTCTAAATGTAACTCACCCATTCCAGAAAGTAAGTTTTCTCCAGTTTCTTCATTAATCTCAATTTTAACTGAAGGATCTTCTTTTCCAACTTTACGCAAAACTTCAATCAATTTAGGCAAATCTTGTGGTTTAGTAACTTCAATAGATTTAGTAATAACTGGCTGGAATATATGTTTCAACTCTTCAAATGGAATTTGCTCTCCAACAGTAATTGTCTCTCCAACATCAACATTAATTCCAGAAATAGCAAGTACATTTCCAGCAGGAACTTCTTCAAGTTGTTCTGGTTTAATTCCATTATAAACTAAAACTTGTTGAACTCTTGCTTTCTTTTTATTGTTATTACAATAAACTTCCATTCCAGTCTTCATTGTTCCAGAATACAAACGACCAGCACAAATTTCCTTCCCAGATCTAGGATCAATAACAATTCTAGTAACTACAAAAGCAAGCTCACCATCTCTATTACAACCAATTAAATCTTGACCCATCTTACTATCAATATCTCCTCTCCATATTTTAGGGATTCTATATTTCTGCGCTTCCAAAGGATTAGGCAAGTGCTTAACAGCCATATCAAGAACTACTTCATGTAATGGAGCATTCTTCCAAACCCACTCTTTTCTAGCAGTTTCTTCCATATCATAAATTTTGATTATATCACTAAAACTAATATTTCTCTTCTTCATAAAAGGAACAGACAAAGCCCAATTTTCTCTAGCAGAACCAAAAGCAACACTTCCATCTGCTACACTAACTCTCCATTTTTCAGCCAATTCTGGTTCAGCAATTTGTAAAATCAAAGTATTAAAATCCGCAATAACTTTAGCAAATTTTTCCTGCATTTGTTGAGGAGTGACTTTTAATTCTTTAATCAATCTATCAACTTTGTTAATAAACAAAACAGGTTTAACTCTTTCACGTAAAGCTTGTTTCAACACAGTTTCTGTTTGAGGCATTATTCCTTCAACAGCACAAATAAGTACAAAAGTCCCATCAATAGCTCTCATAGCTCTAGTTACGTTTCCACCAAAGTCAATGTGACCAGGGGTGTCAATTAAATTAATCAAATATTCTTTTCCATCATATTCGTGACCCATGCTAACATTTGCAGCGTCTACAGTCATCAATCTTTCTTGTTCGTCTTTATGAAGCCATGTACTCATTCCCTCTTCAAGATCTCCAGCATTCTTAGAAGCCATCATTCCAGCAGCAGCTAGTAAGTTATCTGTGAAAGCGGTTTTTCCGTGATGTATGTGAGCAGATGTAGCAACATTACGAATATTCGCTTGGTTACTTGTCAAACGTTCAATCTTCAGTAAACTTGTTTCTTTCTCTGCCATTTTACAAAATAGATAAATCGTCTTATTAAATATGGTTTTTAAACGTTGTGAAAAAGTGGGCTTTGTGTAAATAGTCTCTAGAGGAGTTCACTTTTTACATCACTCACCTAATTCTTTGCCACAGGGAAATAAAAAATTATCTCTTTTTCCACGCAGATGCTGAAAAAATTAAGTCTTTGTCAACACTCAAACCTTTTAACATATTTCCACTACAAAATGCTTCAACAACTTTTCCTTCAAGTTGTGATGGCTGGCAAGTATTTGTTCTAGCAAAAAGTTCTTCTATATCTTTAGGATCTCCTAAAGACCATGACGCTTCACCATAACCTTTATACTTCAATTTAAACTGTAGTCTGCACCAATCATGTGAAAAATCAAAAGTTGGTTCTTCAATTCTTGCATATTCCATTGTTAATTTTCTGACTTGTTCATCTGTCAATCCATTGCTATACCATTTATCAACTTGTATTGTCATAATTTATGGATAATAGACCCATTTATAAACCTTTCTATATTTACTACTTTCAAGTTATACTACTTTCAGAAACTTACATATCATCCCAATAGGTATCTTTAAAGTTAAAATTAATCTTCGATATTTGAGTAGAAATCATTATTTTATGACAATTATCGAGCAGAATCTGCTTGTTTTTCAGCTTCGTTTTTCTTGTTCATGGCATAACTTTCCATGTTTTGTTCTGAAGCGTTAATTATTTCTTGAGCAAGTGCTTCAGCCATTTTCTTCTTTTTTCCAAATGATTTTTGGAATGATCCTTGAATCATCCATCTAATAGCTAAGTTAACTCTTCTTAAAGGAGATACATCAACTGCTTGAGGATATCTAGCCCCACCATATTCAATTGTTGTAATCTCATCACGAGGAGAAGCACTTTCAATAGCCTTTACAAGAATTTGAACAGGATTTGTTTTTTTCTTTTCAGCAATAATTGCTAATGCATTAATCATAGTCTGCATATTCATATTATATTTTCCAGAAGAGTGAGATGTAATTATTTTATGTTTTTTCCCAACGTGTCCTGGAACAGCTAATCTGTTCGCAAGTCTTTCTATAATATGAACCTTTGTTTGTGTAAATTTACCAACATTTCTTCCATGAGATTTTACAAGTAATTTTGGTTGGATATTTATGTAAGGTGCTAATGCCGAATCAGTAACCTTTACTTCTTCCATGTCATATAAGTCAAATATTTTGAAGTTCATTGTGCTTACAGCCATTATCTTCTTCCCTTCTCTATCTTACCTTTCCACAATAAGTGAAGTGGCTGATCATTTACTTGAATAACTCTAAATCTGATACCTCTAATGTTTCCCTTACTTCTTCCTTGTTTTCCACCGATTCTCTCAATCATAACTTCATCATGTTCATCAACAAATTTTTGAGCTAAGTTTCCAGGAATAAATGCTCCAACAGAAATACCACTTTTTACAAGCTGAACTTTGCAACACTTTCTCATACCAGAAGAAGGCTGTGCAGCTTCTTTTTGAAATTTGCTAACAACAATTCCCTTAGCTTGAGAAGCACCACCAAGTGGATCTGCTTTAACATTAAGCTTTAGAGTTCTAACCTTGTAAGTACGATCGTTCCATCTGAACTTTTTCCTATTCTTCATTAGCTTTTTAGCGTTGAATAAACCCATGTATATCTCCTGTGTAAAATTGGTTTTTAAATCTTCCTCATAAGTGAATGTTAATTCAAAAATTTATAGGTCATCTTTAATTGAAGGTCTTAATAATGTTTCATATGCTAAAGAGATTGCTTGAAATATTATAATTGGTTCATAAGCTCTAGAATCTATTGATTGATATAACTCTCTAAAAATATAGCCTCCAACAGCTAATCCAGATATTAAAGCAACCAGATTAGATGCTTTTTCAGATCTGCTTGCTCCCATCATATCTTCAGTATTCTCACGATAATCTCTAATGTCCTCAATTAAACTCCTTATAGCAGTTGGGACAGCAAATAATATTCCTAGAAAATAAATTGTCCCTCTACCAGAATTTTCAAATATTCTTTCAGATTCTGTCTTAGTAGGGAACCTATAATCCACAACATTTTGATCAATGATAATTATTTAAATATATCCTCTCCGAACTTTCAAGGATTAGACAACTCTAATTGTTTTTCCGAAATAAGATTCCATTATAGCACTTAATTCCATGAGCCTCATTTTATTTCTTCCAATTAGTGTTGCAGCTCTTTCTCTAGAGCCAGCAGTTATAATATAAGTTCCTTCTTGGATATCAAAACCATCAAAACCAGCAGGTGAAACAACAGATTCTACAAATCTAGCGACGGAATTTGGATCATCACCAGCATCTTTTATTATCCTTATTCTTTTTCCAAGTTGTTCTGAAAGCATTTTTGCATTTTCATTTTGGTTTCCACTTGCTTTAGAAAAGAATTTTGGAGGGACAGCAAAGTAAATCATATTGTTGTAAACAAAACACTTTGTTGCACGAACACGAGCAATTCTCTCGAAGAGATTTATATATCTCATCGTCTGCATATCTATTATTGCCATATTCAAAACTATTTTGTGTTGTATGCGCAGGCATACCAGTTTAGTTTTGAATTGCTAATAATTTCAGTTATTTCCATTTTAAAACAAATTTATTCACGTAGTTAGTTTATAAAACTTCTGAAATAATCATTCTTTTTTAGATTTATTCTTTATCTTCTTATCAACCAGAGCACCAGTTATTTTTACAAGTAATCCAGGTAGTCCTGTACCTACAGGTATAGGTTGGTTAAGAATAATATTTTCGATAACAGAAGCTAAATCATCTTTCTTACCTTGTATCGTAGCATTTACAAATTGTTTATCAGGTGTCTCGAAAGCTGCTCTAGCAAATATACTTGATTTGTTTGAGATAATTCCCATTCTTGTAACCCCTTTAACGAGGCCAGTATTTGTCATCGCATCAGATATTAAATCCAAGTGTCTCTCATCAATATCTAAACCTTGAGAGTCAAGAACCTTTTTAATTTCAAGTAATATAGCTTCTCTAGCAGCTTCAATTCCAAGAACTTGAGCAACTTCATGAACATTGTTTGTAAAGACTTTATTTTTATCAACTCCCTTAATTTCAATTACTTCTTTAAGATTACTTCCACTAGTTAGTACAACAAAGTCTTTTCCCCTATGAGCAACAACAACTTGTGATATATCTTTAACCCCTGAAATAATTGTTTTCTTTAATTTCTCTTTCATCTTATACATCTCTTTGAATCCTAATTCAGTTGTCTTCAAAATAATTGAATTATCTTTTTGTTTAGCGTCAATTCCTTTTTCATTTAATCTTTCTGCAATCTTTTGGGCACCAACATGAACTCTCTTAAGAGCATCAGAATCTAGTTCTATCTCTATCTTTTTTCCAGAAAAGTCCATTTTAACTTCTGAAGCAATTTCTTCAAGTTTGACTTCCTTAAGTTTTTCAGCAATGCTTCTTGCATCTTTTTCATTATTGAAATCTTTATCAAGATAAATCTCCATTGCAGGAGTAGAAGGTTCTTTTCTAGCATCAAATATTTCAATTAATCTAGGAAGACCTAAAGTAACCTGCACTTCAGCAACTCCAGCAGAGTGGAATACGTTCAAAACCATCTGCGTTGAAGATTCTCCAAATGATTGTGATGTTGTAACTCCAACAGATTCTCCAGCTTGTATTTTTTTACCAGTATGTAATTCAGAAACATCTCTACCATCTCCACCATATAAAAATTGAACAATATTCTGTGAAGCATCTCTAACAGTTCCATCATATTCCACTTTCAAATCTTGAAGAGCACTTACAAGTCTTCTATACAAGTAACCAGATTTAGGGGTTCTCAAAGCTGTATCCATTAATCCATCTCTTCCAGTAATTGCTCCAAAGAAAAATTCAGTCGGTTTCAATCCTTCAAAGAATGAAGATTTAATGAATCCCTTAGCCTCTGAACCAACATCTCCTTTCTTGAAGTGAGAAGTTGTTCTCCCTGCATACCCAAAACTAATACGTTTATTCCACAAGATCTGCTGTCCAACACAACATCCAATTTGTGTAACATTAGTTGCACTACCCTTAGCTCCAGAAAGAATCATTTTACTTATGCTACTTTCACGAGAAATATTTTCCTTTACAATCTTACTTGCAGAAGATAGAACTTCGTTCAAAGCTTGAGAAATCTTAATTTCTTTAGTTTCATCAATAGTTTTACCGGGAAGCAATTCCAAGTCTCCAGATCTTGCATCTTCAGCAATCTTATTAGTTTTCTTTACAGTTTCTTCGATAATATTATCTGTAAGTTCCTTAACTTTACCAGATACATCTAAATCACGTAAACCTATAGAGAAACCTCTTCTAGTCAAATATGAAACTCCAAGTGCAGATGCTCTTTGAATTGTATCAAATGTAGCATCTCGCCCATGCACTTTATCAATTTGTTTTACCATAGAACCATCTTCAAGTCCTAACGTTGATTCACTTGTGATATCTTTAGGTACAGTAAGCTCATTGCCCTTAGGAAGAATACCACCAAAGACATCTATCCCACTAATATTTTTTTGTTTAACATTAAATATCACTCCAGCACTAAACAGCAACTGTTCAGCGTCAGATTTTTCAAAATTATCCTTTCCTAAAACATAATTTCCAGTAAGAGAATCAAGAGTAAGTCCAATCAAGTTCGAATTGTTTTTCGTAGACATTATATTATGTTTAATATTAAGCAAAGTTTCAGCCTCAGATCTAGCTTCTTCAGTTTGTGGAGAGTGTATGTTAACTTCATCTCCATCAAAGTCAGCGTTATATGGAAATACAACTGCAGGATGCAATCTAAATGTCTTATAAGGCAAAACTCTAACATAATGAGCCATTAAGCTCTGCTTATGAAGTGAAGGATGTCTGTTAAACAGTACAATATCCCCATCAACCAAATGTCTTTCAACTTTATATCCAGGGACAAGTTCAGTGCAAATTTCTTCTTTTAATTCCTCTGTGATTCTCTTTTTCTTCCCGTCAGGTCTTATAACATAATTGGCTCCCGGGTGTTGATCTCCCTTTCTCACAAGTGCCCTCATATATTCTAAGTTTGTACTTGTAACCCCCTCAGCAACAGTGATTATTTTAGCAACTTCAAAAGGAACTCCAACTTCATCAAGAGCCAAATAAGGATCAGGTGAAACTACAGTTCTTGCAGAGAAGTTAACTCTTTTACCAGCTAAGTTCTTCCTAATTCTTCCTTCTTTACCTTTAATCCTTTCAGTTATTGTCTTCAAAGGCTGTCCAGACCTATGCCTTGCTGGAGGAATCTTAGAAATATTATTATCAAAGAATGTTGTAACATGGTATTGTAATAAGTCCCAAAGGTCTTCAATAATTACTTCAGGAGCTCCAGCATTCAAATTTTCCCACAATCTCTGATTTGCTCTTATAATATCTGAAATCTTGTGAGTCAAGTCATCTTCACTTCTTTCTCCTGTGTCAAGAGTAATAGAAGGTCTCATTGTAACACTAGGTACAAGCAACTGTGAAAGAATTGCCCACTCAGGTCTAAATGTTTTAGGATTAACTCCAATCTTTTTTATTTCTTCATCCTTAATCTTAACAAGCATCTCTCTTATTTCGTTAGGGAATAATCTTTTTTTTCCAGTATAGAAAGAAGTTGGTTTCTCTAATTTTATTTTTTCAGCATCAACGTTACAGAAAGGACACTTTTTCTTATCTCTAGCCTTCTTAGCTCTTTCGATAGGTGTGTATTTCTTCTGTTTATCTTCTTCCAAAGTTAATTTTCCGCAAGAGTGACAGAAACTTCTCAAGAATAACTCAATCAAAGGAATATATTTAATATGCACAATAGGTCTAGCCAATTCAACACTACCGGGATGTCCAAGACATTCCTTAAGACGACCACCACAAGTTCTACATCTTACCCCAGGGTCAACAGCTCCAAGACGTAGATCCATAAGACCCCCATCTACAGGGAATCCATCAATATCATAAAGTTCAGGTGTTACAATTTTAGCAGTACTTAACTTCTTAATTTGTTCTGGATTGACTAAACTAAATCTAAGTGATTTTACTTGCTTCTTTATTATTTCAGGGTTTGCCATTTTATTGTTCGTATTTGTTTTTTAGTTCAAATGAAGTTAATATATGTAATCCTAGTAATTCTTCAACTAGAAGTTTGAAAGCGTAAGCAACTTCAATAGGTTCAATGTCATTTCCTCCACAGATAGGACAGTAAGTCTTGTTTCTAATTCCATCCTTAACCCCAATATTTCCACAAGATGAACAAATGTAAATGGTAGTTTTATCAGAATCATATCTTTCTTTCAATAACAATGAAGCTCCATGCGCAACCAGTGCTTGTTGTTCCATTTCTCCAAGTCTTAATGCTCCACCTCTAGCTCTTCCTTCAACTGGCTGACGAGTCAACAATGTAACTTTACCAGAAGCACGAGCCTGTAATTTGTTTTTTACCATATGAACAAGTTTTAAGTAATACATATTACCAACATAAATTCTTGCATCCATTTTTCTTCCTGTAACTCCATCATACATTTCTTCTTTTCCATCAAAACTAAAGCCCATATGTGTCAATTGTTTTTCCAAATCTTCAACCTTAGCACCTGTGAAAGGCGTGCCATCAATGAATCTTCCAGTAATTGCTCCAACTTTTCCAGCAAGAACTTCAATCATATACCCAACAGTCATTCTAGAAGGAATACCATGAGGATTGAAAATTAAGTCAGGTTTAACTCCCTTTGATGTGAATGGGATATCTTTCGGATCAGCCAATAAACCAACTACACCTTTCTGTCCATGAGGTGTAGAAAATTTGTCTCCCGGTTCAGGTAGTCTATGATCTCTTATTCTTACTCTCGCAATTTTATTTCCTTCACTATCAGTTGTTATAAATACGCTGTCAACAATTCCTGATTCTCCTTGTTTAATCGCAACACTCCCTTCTTTCTTTGATTGTATACTTAAGTTCCTTGCTTCAGAAAGGAATTTAGGAGGCGTAGTTCTACCAATAATAACTTCAGATGCAGACAATTGAGCTTCAGGGTAAACAATTCCATCATCTTCAAGCAATCTGTAAGATGTTTCTGTCCTATATCCAGAAACGTCCTTATCAGGAATAGTAATTTCATCTTTTAACCCACCAGCATAATTGAATTCAATAGATTCATATGGTTTGAAATAAGTACTTCTACCCATCCCTCTTTCAACACTTGCTCTATTCAATATTGTAGCGTCTTCTAAGTTATATCCTTCATAAGGCATAACTGCAACAACGATGTTTTGACCAGCAGGATAAAGCTTCAAAGTGTCAAAAACGAAACTCTTTACAAGAGGATTTTGTGGATAATGTAATATAGAAGAATTAGTATCCATTCTAACTAAATAGTTAGCAGCATAAATTCCAAGGCTTTGACGTAAAGTTTTACTCCCTCTTAACAAACGTGAAGCCTGGTCATGATTTGCGAAAGGTACAAGTGAAGTTACTAAACCAAATATAGCTACAGGGTCAATCTCCAAATGAGTATGTTTATCAGTTACACCTTCAAGTGTCTGAGCAACAAATGCATCTTCTTCTTCAGCAGCATCAATGTATTCTAAAACTCCCTCTTTCAATAACTCGCGCCAATTTAGCGAGCCTTGTTCAAGCAAAACTAAATGTTCATCTTTAAGCCTACTAGCGCCATGTTCGACGACTATCAAAGGTCTTAAAACTCTTCCAACTTCAGTAGAAATTATGACTGTCTTTGCTGGACTATCACTAGTGATACTTAATTCAATAGGGAAATGTCCCTTTCTTCTTTCCTTTCTAACTGCATTTACAAATAATTCTACATCCTTAGACATTCCAATATATTTACCATTAAAGAATACATCTTTACCATCTTCTTCATTCAATCCAAGAGATTGTATTTGTTTAACAAGATTTTTTTCATCAATATCAACAGCATTAGAAATCTTAGATAATATAGCAAGATTTTTTCTCAAACCAATTTCAGTTCCTTCTGGTGTCTCAGTAGGACAGAATCTTCCATAGTGAGTAGGATGCAGTGTTCTTGCTAAAAAGTTCTCTTGCTCATCAGGTAACATTGAAGAAACTCTTTGAAGAGAAGATAACATGTCAAGATAATTGTTCTTAGACATATTCTGAGTAACACCACTTCTCTCTCCAATCCAAGCACCTGTAGCAATAGCACTTTCAACTCTGTGTGTAAATAATGTAGACTTAGCAACAGTTTTTACTGAATAGAATTTCTTTCTTTTTGCAACTTTTTGTAATGTATACTGAATATCCTTCACAAGTATATTCATATTAACTCTAAACAAATCAGCAAGTAAGTCTCCAGAAAGCTTTATCCTCTTATTAGCATAATGGTCTTTGTCTGTTCTAAGATTATCATCTTGTTTTGCCTGTAAAAACTGCTTAAGCATCTTGCACAAGTTAATTGCCTTTTCAATCCTGTATTCTTTTGTTAAACCAATATGGGGTATAAAGTAAGAATCAACTCTTTGTTTTACTCTATCAAGGATCTCTTTTTCAGTTCCTTGTATTCCCGAAAGTTCAGCAACTATCATAAAGGCATCTTTAGACTGTTGTATCTTAGCATATTCATATAAATTAACAATAACTGAATCATCTTGTCTACCAATATACTTAGCAATTTCAGCTTCAGTTAATACACCTAGTGCTTTAATCATGACAATAGCTGGGATATTCTTCAATCTTGAGAATGTAACCTCAAGAATTCCCTCTGCAGTTTCAGAAATTGTTGTGGGTATTCTATAAGGTCCCCTTTGAGAAAACATACGCAATGTTAATCCGCGTCTTCCCTCTTCAATAAATGGCTGATTAGGTGCAAGATCCTCTGCCATAACAATTACTCTTTCATTTCCATTAACTATAAAATATCCTCCAGGGTCAAGAGGATCCATTAAAGATTCTCTTAATTCATCTTTAGACATACCATGGGTATTACATGTATCACTCTTTACAATAACTGGTATTCTTCCAATTTCAACTTCAGCACTGTCAGAATTATCTCCAAAATTAACCGTAATTTCAACATAAATAGGCGCAGAATATGTAATTCTTCTTAACCTCGCTTCGGTTGGTGTTATCAACGAAATACTACCATCAGATTCAGTTACATTTGGTTTTCCAATTCTTATCTTTCCAAATTTTATCTTAACTTCCTCTTGAGGGATGGTATCATTTAATTCATAAACTATCTGTTGCATTCTCCTTGAAACAAAATCATTAAAGCTTCTTATACTTGATTCCACTAACGAATGCTGTTGCAAATATTTCTTAATCAAAATATGCTTATCAGTTACGGTCATGCCACTACCCTAAAATAAACATTTATTTTATCTCTAAACTTTCTTTCAATTTGAATAATATCTCCAGCAACGCAGTCTTGAGGCAATGCAAGATCATCAGATTTAATTCTTGGTAATTGTGATACAGAAATGTTATACTTCTCTAGAAGTTTCTTAACCTCGTCGGATTTTAGCTTTGAATGTTTTGGTTGAAGGGCGTGCATTTTTAGTCGCAAAAGCCACACATAAGTGATGACCTTGAAGATAAAGACAATTGTAAAAAGTGGTTTTTAAATCTTCCTATTTATCGAGATTAATAGTCTACAAACTAAATAATTATAAAATTAGTGAAAAATATCTAAAATAACAACAGTTAAATATGGATTTTTCAGATCTTTAATGTGGCCTCGTAGCTCAGCCTGGTCAGAGTACCGCGCTCTTAACGCGGGTGTCGTGGGTTCAAATCCCATCGGGGCCATAATTTTTAAACAAGTTTTATGTTATTTTTTATATGATAACATTTTCACATTCTCTAGAAGACCTAAAAGAAATAACTAGACAAAGTCTGAGGGATAAATTTCCTTTATTCGAAGAAAGTCATAAAGTAGATGCAAGCCGATTATCTTCAAATAATTTATGGATAGGATATAGAACTAAATGGGGTAGTGCAATAGAAGTAATGGAAAATACTCATTTTGATCTAAATATAACTGCTGGAATATTTTATGGAGTAAGTTTATTTCTTGATCAAATCCAAAGAGGTAATGGCCTAGGTTGGAGATTATATGAGACAACTCACGAAGTAGCTAAAAAACTTGGATTTGAGTTTATTAGAAGAAGTCCTTCAGGGGGATTTCATAGGAGTGGCAAATTGATAGAATCAAGAAGAGATTATTTGTTAAGAAGGGGTTACATTCCAGCAGGAGAAAATCAACTAGATTTTAGATTAATTACTTAATCTTTTCAGCCATCTTTACAATATCATTCTCGCTAAGAGCACCAACTCTCATATCAACAGCTTGTCCATTCTTGAAAGCAATAGTGCTCGGAATACTCATCACTCCGTAACGAATTGCAATGTCTTGAGCTCCATCAACATTAAGCTTTGCAAACTTAACTGAAGACACCTTAGTAGAGGCTTTCTCAAAAGCAGGAGCCATTATTTTACAGGGCCCACACCAATCCGCATAAAAGTCAACAATAGTTGAACCTTTAGAAATAACCGCATCAAAATTTTTAGAGTCTAAAACTTCAATATTTCCAGCCATGTTATTTTTTCAGAGAGTATTGTTAATAAAGATTATGGTGTGTTTTTAACAAAAACATTTTCGTTTGGATTAACACATATCCCAGGATAAACTTGTATTATTGAACGTCCTGAAACAACACAATCATCAAAGTTACCAATAACATTTTCACCATCGTTGTTACTTCTATTATCAAAGTATTTCCCAACTTCATAACAAGCGAAAGCTCCAGCTGAATAAACAACAAGCATAATTATTGCAAGTCCAATTATTTTTATCATGTCAGCAAGCAATATTTTTAGTATATAAAAGAATTCTAGACTTCAAAGCTATTTGAAGCATTAAATGACTTTATTCATTTTTATATTTTGTAATAACAAAATCCTATAATCCCAACGTTTATATAGGCATTTTTGACAAATATTATAATACTAGTCACAGATAACTTCTTTATCTTTTATTAGCAATTAACAATGGAAAAATTTAAGCAATTAAATCTAAGCGAAGATTTACTCGAAGCAATCCGCAGAGAAGGATTTGAAACTCCTAGTGAGATACAGGAAAAAACAATCCCTTTAGTACTAGCTGGAAAAGATGTCATTGGTTCTTCAGCAACTGGTTCAGGTAAAACTTTGGCTTTCGGAGCAGGTATTATAGATAAAGTTACAGCAGGACAAGGAATACAAGCATTAATTCTAACACCTACAAGAGAGTTAGCAGAACAAGTTGGAAAAACAATCTATAAATTTTCCCATAGAAAAGGAATTAGAGTATCTCAAATATATGGTGGGGTATCAATGGATCCTCAAGTGAGAGCAATTAGAAATTCAGACATTGTCGTGGGAACACCTGGAAGATTGCTAGATCATTTAGAAAGAAGAACTCTAAATCTTTCAAGAATTAAATTTTTAGTTTTAGATGAAGCAGATAGAATGTTAGATATGGGTTTTATTAGAGATGTTGAAAAAATAATAAAATCATGTCCTGCAAATAAACAAACACTATTATTCACAGCAACACTTTCTCAAGATATCGAATATATGGCTAGAAAGTACATGAATAATCCAATACATATTGAAGCAGGAGAAAGAGTAGACCCTTCTAAATTATACCAAGTATATTATGATGTCAACCATGAACAAAAGTTTTCTCTTCTTGCTCATTTATTAAAACAAGAAAAGAACGGAGTAGTAATGGTATTTTGTAATACTAGAAGGAACACAGACAAATTAACAAGAAACCTGTCAATACATGGAATACATGCAGAATCCATTCATGGAGGACACTCGCAAAATAGAAGGTCAAATACATTACAAGCATTTCATGAAAGAGGAATCTTAATACTTGTTTGTACAGACGTGGCTGCAAGAGGTCTGGATATTAAAGATGTTTCTCATGTATACAACTATGATATTCCAAAAACAGGATCAGAATATGTTCACAGAATAGGAAGAACAGCAAGAGCTGGAAAAAATGGAATTGCAGTTAGTTTTGTTTCAAGCGGAGACCATTCAGAATTTAGACAGATAATGAGACAAGTGGATTCTGCGATAGAAAAACAGTCAATTCCAAAATTTGAAATTTTACAGACGCAATCAAAAACACAAGATAGAGGTCACAACATAACTCATGGAAATAGAGAGAGCCGTTTTGGATCGCACAGAAAATTTGGAGGAAACTTCAGAGGGAGTAGAAATGACAGAGATAACAGAAGTAGAGGAGACGAAAATCAAAATAATAGATATAATAAACAAAATGGGAGAAGATTTGGCAGGCGTTAGCAAATAGCGAATATTTAAATACCCACAAATAAAAACATTAATATGAAAGGCAAAATAAAGTTCTTTAACGATATCAAAGGATTTGGATTTGTTACAGGCGAAGACGGAAAAGACTATTTCGTTCATAGCACTGGTATGACCCCTGGAACATCTTTAACAAAAGATGACGAAGTAACCTTTGAAATCGAGCAAGGCGACAAAGGTCCAAAAGCTGTTAAAGTTAAGAAAGCTTGATTAAAAATTGTTTTATAGTTCAATTTATTGACTTTTTTAATCACAAAACTCTGATGAGTTCTCTAGTGTTTTGTGAGTACAGTTGAAAATATACAACATACTAACTCCAATCTTTAAATTGGAGATTTCAACTAGTATTAATTAATATCCGTTGAAATCTCAAAACTATTAGTAAAATCTAGAGTTAAAACCTATAAAGTTTGGATTTACATTAATCCTTGTTGTATTAGTTTATTTGTGACCCTTATACTCCTAGGTCTAGACGCATAATCTTGAAGTTATCTTGAACTGTTTTATTCTTAGATCAACTCTTTTTGTATTAACTTATGAGCTCCATTAATCTTCTGAAACATCTCATGATTTCCTTCTGGCATATCTGGATGATATTTCTTTGCTAAATTCTTGTATTTCTTGCTTATTACTTCAAAATCTTTCTCATTTTCATCTACATCTAATGTTTTTCTTGCCTCTATAAGTTGGTTAGGTAAATCATCATCTTCAGAAAACTCTTGTTTAAATTCATCAAGAGTTATCTCTCCATCAATTAGTTTTTGTATATAAATTTTTAGAATTTTATCAATAACTGCCATGTTCTCAACAAACTTAGGCATTAAAGAATAAGTATATTTCAGGTTTCTACCGTCAAAATAAAAAGATGCAGAAGCAGGGGCTTTTTTACGAGCAATCATCTCAAGTTTTATTTCAGTGTCATAACGAGTAAGACCCAAAAGTCCAAGAGTATCTATGATGCTATTCTTAAGTTGAATAGCCCTCCTATCAAAAGAAGTCTCTATATTAGGAGCTTCTATCTCATTTCCTTTAATCTTAATAATCATAAAAAGATACCAAAAAATCGGTATTTAAAGTTCTCTAATTACTTACTTTGAGATTTTACCTTATCTAACTATAAAATCTATTCACCGATGAATACAACCAGCCCAACAACAAGGCCTTCGTTTTCCTTCCATAAGTTCTGTGCATGTCCTTTCGATTCTATGAGTTCTAGTCTCCGTTTTCTTAGCGTCCTCAATCCAGCAGATAAACTCGTTCCTAGCAAGGGGTGTAATATCATTCCATGCCTCTCTTGCTTTTGGGAAAGAAGTAAGAACTATCTTTAAATCAGCTGGTACTTTATGCACCACACCTGATGAAATCTCTTTTTTCATAATAATAATATTCATCAAGATTTTATAAAAATATGCTCGAGACGAACCTATGACTCTTGGATTCAATTGATGGAACTAAATCAAACTAAAAAAATCTTATTCATGGCTTCTTTAATTTTAGGAATATCGTTCTTTACAATATTCCAAACCATATGCATACTTACTTCATAGTAGCTATGCCATATAACTAAATACTGAAGCCTTCAGGACCTAAATTTGTTAATATCTTCTTTATCTCATTGATTGTTTCTTGTTGATCTTTTTTATTTGACATTCTAACAAATCTTATTAGCAAATCAACTAAATTTGCCTCATCCATGACCTTTAGTTTGTATCCATCTGTAATAAAGTAAAATCTAAAATTTTTATATTTTAATTCTTTTATTACTATTCCTCCAACTTGGCCTAACATTTTGCCCTTTTTTGGATTATTCTCCAAAGTTTCTAATAAATCAATAATTTCGTGTGCTTCTCCTTTAAATTTTTTCTGAATTTCTTCAAATAAAGATTTGATTATTTCGACCTTGGCCATTTTTTATTCAACTCTTTTCTAGCCTCTTCTATAGAAATAGTGCCTTCTGAGGAAAGTAGGAATTCTCTTAGTTGTTCTTTAACTGCTAGAGAATAAATTCTTTTAAGAATTTCTTCATAACTTTCATTCTTTGTTCCAAATGAAGAGAGCTTATCTTTCATTTCTTTGCTTAATTGAATTGTTGTTATGTCCATTTTAACCTATAGTCACCATAGTAGCTATAGTTTATAAATCTTTTCATTAGTTTTAAACTCTTGCGGTAAAACTTCAGTGTTTACATGTACCTAAGAAATGAAGATACTAAAAGTCGAGTAGTCAGCAATTCGATTTTCCCTGAGACCATTAATTAAGAGATATTATAAACCTTAATTGCCTTAACAATTAAAGAAAGTAAAATGAAAAAGAGATTTATAATAATTGGGACAATTATTGTAGTTATAGTATTACTTCTTGTATTAAAACAACTTACAAATCCAGAAAAAAACGAGTTAAATACACAGACAATGCAAAATGAACAAATAAACCAGCAAAGTCCAGGAAATGTAAGAAATGAAGAAGAAACAAATTGTCCTCCGGTGTTTAGTTATGAATTCACAGACTTTTCAAAGATTGATGCATTTCAGCCTATCGGTTCAATCGCAGGAGCATCACGTGGCAGAAGTTATATTAATGTAAAAAATGGGGTGAGCGTACCAGTCTATGCTCCTATGGATGCTACTTTAGTTTCAATAATCTATGCATATCGCGGACCTGAAGCAGATCATGGAGAATATGGATTAAAATTTGATACTAAATGTGGTGTGATCTTTCTTCTTGATCATTTAGATTCTGCATCAGATGAAATAAAAAAATATGCTCCAGCAGAACCAGTTAGATCAACAGCTACGAATGACAATTTAGCAATTCCAATAAAAGCTGGAACTCTTTTAGGTTATACTGATGGCACTCCTCAAGCAAGGACTTTTGACTTTTTAGTAATAGACCAAACAAAAAAAGCTTATTATATTAATCCAGAAAGATGGAAATGGGAACAATCTCTTTATTCAGTTTGTCCTTATGATCTCTATACAGAGGATTTAAAGGAAAAATATTATCAAAAAATAGGAGTAGCATATGATGGCGGTTTTAAAAAAGCTGAAAATTGTGGAAACCCTTCATATGACGTTGAAAACACAATTTCAGGAGGGTGGTTTCTAGACGAACAAGCCACAGATCTTAAAGGAGAATTCCTGTTAATAGGAAAAGCAATGGGCTCTGTTGATGTAGTGGTTAAAGAAGAGAGCGAGGGAACAAAATTAAGAATAACAGATAATAATCCAGAGAAAAACCCAATAGATATTGGAATTGGCGAATCAGTTTGTTATGAAGGATTTAACAATAATTGGGCATATCTTCATTTAGTTGATAAAACAACAATTGAATTATCTAGCGGACAAGGCGAATGTCCGTCATCTTTTCCTCAAACTAATTCAAAGAAATATTATAGATAAAAAATAATTAAACTAATTAAGTTATATTATTATTTTAAGTCTAGGAAATATGTTATGGTTTACACCAAGGATATGGTTTTACTAACCAATATTAATAACCTTTTTATTTACTTAAATAAAACAAAAGATTAATTATATATATTAAATGTCTCTTGAGATCATGGAAATAAAAATCTTTCTTAATTTAAGAAAGTTTGAGCATAATTAATATATTCTCCGGTTAAAAAAAGAGTTCTTTTTTTACCATCTGGTCCTATTGGCTTTCTTTCAGGACTATTAAAGTATCCAATGCCCATTTCTCCTTCTTTGAACTTAGAGTGTTCTCTTAAGAGATTTCGATAACTCCTCAATTGTCTTAATCCAGGCTTTAGACGATGAATATAGTCTTCTATTCTCTCACCATCTTCTCTAACATGTAATCTCACTGCACTTAATGAAGCACAAATATTCCCAATAATGTGGCAAAAATGTCCTTGATTTCCTTTATTTTCTTCAATAAGGCTCTCTTGTAGATCTCTGCCTGCTTTAGCTACTCTCTCAAATCTTCTCAATATTTTTTCCGTATCCATAAAAGACCTAAAAAATAACTCTTTTTAAACATAACTAAAACTACTAGTTCTGAGAGTAAGCCTACTCCACCATTAGCGTTAAACCTGTTCTCGAGCCTATTGGTATACCAAGTCCAGAGCATAGCTTTACTTAATTTGACCAGCCATTGCTTTATATTATTACAAGGACTTTCCTCGTTAAAGAATTTAAAATGTTCTTATTCTCCATTAGATAAATCATCTTACTATTTACACAAATAACCTAATTTTTACTTAGCAAGTCTTCACCAGAAAAATCCCTATAAAAATCATTCACCACAACCACTACGCTGTGTAGTATTGCAAGAACTACATTTAATCGCGCAATTGCCAATTCTCTTCGCAGGGCCACCGCACAAACCACAGACTAAACCCTCATCACTTGTAAAAGATATTAAGTCTTTTTGTTCTTCATTCACTAATGGATTTTCCATTTGAGGAATTTCTAACTCTATTGCTTGAGCTTTCCCAAATGTATTCAACATAAATTGTGCAATATAATCTACAATACTTGATGCTGTTCTGATTGGGGATTGCATCTCATCTAAGGCTCCGCGTTCTTCAGCATTCCTAACAAATCCGCTAGGTTCAAACTTCTGATGTCTAAATTTTCCGAACAAATCTTTAACAGTTACACCATACTGTAAGTTCATTGACATAGATAATGCCCATGCATCAATCAGACCGCGAACAGTAGAACCTTGTTTTGCAATAGTCACAAATATTTCTCCAGGACGACCATCATCATATAATCCTACAGTCAAGTAACCTTTATGGTCTGCAAGCTCAAACTTATGAGTTATAGACCTTCTAGTCTGAGGAAGCTGTTCCCTACTCTGTTTAACTGTTACAACATCTGCCTTCTTAGTCATCTCACCTTCTGTCTTCTTTACATTCAAAGGCTGACTTCTTTTTGAGTTCTCTCTATAAATTGCAACCGCTTTCAATCCTCTCTCCCAAGCAAACATGTAAGCATCCATTATCTCTTCAACAGTCGCAGATTCAGGCATGTTAATCGTCTTAGAGATAGCCCCAGATACATAAGGCTGACAAACCGCCATCATTAAAACATGACCTTTATAGTGAATAGATCTTTTACCTTTAGCAGCCTTGAAAGCACAATCAAATACTGGTAAATGTTCAGACTTTAGGTAAGGAGTCCCTTCAATAGTATCATTCTTATTAATATAATCAAGAATGTTTTTAACATCATTTTCACCATAACCTAGTCTATTCAAAGCAAGCCCGACAGAACGATTAACTATTTTCAACATTCCTCCGCCAGATAAGACTTTATACTTTACCATTGCAATATCTGGTTCGATCCCAGTTGTATCGCAATCAAGCATAAAAGATATAGTTCCAGTCGGAGCAAGTACTGTGGCTTGTGAGTTTCTAAAACCATATTGTTTACCAAGTTCATAAGCATCGCTCCATGAGTCCCATGCTTCATTTACCAAATATCTCAAATCATAAGGAATCTTATTTACATCAATATCTTTAACATGATCGCGATGCATCTTAATTACTTCTAACATTGACTCGCGATTTTCATTATATCTTGGAAATGGTCCAACAATAGAAGCAATGTTTGCAGATGCCTTGTAAGCTTGTCCACACATCAAAGCAGTTATTGCAGCACTAACTGCACGACCTTCATCTGAATCATAAGGTAATCCAAAACTCATAAGTAAGGCACCTAAGTTAGCATATCCAAGTCCAAGAGGACGAAAATCATGAGAATTCTGAGCTATCTTTTCAGTTGGGTAACTAGAACCATCAACTAACAATTCCATTGATGTGATAAATCTATCAACTACTTTCTTAAATGATTCAGTATCAAACTTTCTATCATTATTCAAAAACTTCATCAAATTAATTGAAGCCAAATTACAAGCAGAGTCATCTAAAAACAAATATTCAGAACATGGGTTAGAAGCATTTATTCTTCCTGAAACTTTAGAGGTATGATATTTGTTAATTATTGTATCGAACTGCATTCCAGGGTCACCACAAACATGTGTTCCTTCAGCTATTTTGCGCAAAATATCTTTGGCCTTAAAAGTTTCGCAGACTCCACCAGTTCTGACAAACTTAGTCTGCCATTCCCCATCTGTTTTAACCGCATCCATAAAATTATCAGAAGCCCTAACTGACATATTACAGTTCTGAAAAGCAACACTTGCATAGGCTTCACCATTCATCCCACCAGAATATCCTTGCTCTATCAATGCCCAAGCTTTTCTTTCTTCTTTCTGTTTAGATTCAATAAAATCAAGAACATCAGGATGATCAACATTAAGAATTTCCATCTTAGCAGCACGCCTAGTCTTGCCCCCAGATTTAATAGCTCCAGCGTAAGCATCATAGCCCTTCATAAAAGACATAGGACCACTAGACCTTCCACCACCAGTTAACTTTTCCTTACTGCTCCTAAGAGTAGAACGGTTAGTTCCAGTCCCACTTCCAGCTTTAAATAAATTAGCTTCAGCAACTTGAACAGCCATTATAGAGTCCATTGTGTCTTCCATGCTTTGTATAAAACAAGCAGAACATTGAGGTCTATCCATTGTCTTCTGAGATTTTATAATTTTATCACTAATAGAATCCCAAACATAAGCAGAAACTCCTCCTGCATTAGAATCATACTCTTGAATTCCAACGTTAAACCAAACAGGAGAGTTAAAAACAGCCATTTGATGCAAACAAATAGAAGCTACCTCATCTCTCAAAGAATCAGCTTGTTCTTGATTGAATAGTTTCTGTTTAACAGCTTGTCTTCCAATAAATTTAGAAACCCTGCTAATAATTTTTTCAACAGAATCTTCTCGTTCATTTTTTACCTGATCCCCCCAGAAATATTTACTAGCAACAACTTTCAAAGCAAGAGAGCTCCAAAATTCAGGTTTCTTAACATTTTTTTGAGTAAATACAACTTTCCCCATATCATCTGTAACCGCAACATCTTCACTAACCCAGTTAATCTCATTTCCATACATATTGTATCTAAAAGCATCCCTTCCAAGCTTAGTAAAGTATCTATCGACTAAAGAATTTGGATTTGCAAAATCAGAGGCCTGTTTTGAAACAAATATAGAAGAATTTTTATCTTCAGATTCGTTGTTTTCAAGGCTCATTATTTTTTGTTTTCTCCTTTTTATCGAATGTAAAAAACACTTCATCGCTCATTTCTTACAATCTGATTTCTCAATACAAAATCTATATTTAAACTTTTATGTAATTCACTATTTATCTAATTAATTTTTCAGTAGTAATGTTCGTTTTACTGTAAAAAATAAAAATTTTTCAGAAAGTTATTTAAACCAAAACTATTTATTAAAATTATGAATCCATTACTAAGTGATTATCAATTTTTGGCAAATATCCCCCCAATTCTGTTAGCAATAGTATTGATTTGGTCTTTAATTTGGAAAGGTCTTGCATTATGGAAAGCTTCAAAAAGAGATAGTAAGGGTTGGTTTGTGGCAATTTTAATAATTAACACAGTAGGTATTTTAGAAATTCTCTATTTCTTTCTGTTCTCAAAGATAGATTTAGATGAAAAGAATAGTAAATCTAAAGTGAAGAAAAGAAAGTAATTTTATTTAGCAGTTTCAGTAAACTGGACGTCGTCGGGTAAAAAGAGAACTGCCTTTTTCTGAATTTCTTCATAGCTTTTTATGAGCTCATCGTAATTTGTGTTATTATCTTTTTTATAATTACACCAATCACAATATCTACCATTGCAAGATGGCCATTCAGTTGTAGACTCTATCTTTTTTATCAATTCAATGGTATCATACCTTAATTTATCAAGTTGTTCAGGAGTTCTTTCAGAAACGACCTGTTTATTAAAATTAAGGAAATGCCAAATTAATTTTACCTTTATTTCTTTTCCAAATGCTTCTTTTAATCCAATATGGTACAGTGCAAGTTGTCTATCATTCTCAAAGTCCTCTTTCTTTTTCATGGACTGATTTGTCTTATAATCATGAACTTCATAAGTTCCATCCTCAGCCATATCTAACCTATCTATAAATCCTTGAATTTTATATTTTCCTTCTGGGTCTAATGAGAATAAGACTTTACGTTCTATAGCCAAAACATTTTGCTTAAACGGTTTGTTCTTAGTATAATAATCTGTCAAAAACCTAACCCCTTTATTATAAGCTTGAATATCATCTCCATCCTCTGCTCTTAGACTTTCATCTTGAAGAAGAGAAATCCATCGTTCAGTAAAGTATTCCATTAATTCATCAATACTAACTTCTCTATGTTTTACCTGGTAGTATAACCATTCCAAAGCCTCATGTACAGCACTCCCCAAAAAGAGAGGAATTGTAGTAGGCATTTGAGGTGCTTTCTTATCAATATATTTCAGTTTGTAAAATTCAGGGCAACTCTCGTAAAGCCACAATCGAGAGTGTGAATAGATAGTTTCACCACTCCCATTACTCGATTTTCTCATCACCATGTTACAGACACAAAAATGTCTATTATAAAAATCTATCAATCATCAACAAGTCTATTTTTCTGAATCCAATCTCTCTTTGCCTGACAATGCATTTCTCGAGTAAGTCCATACCCCAGATCAATATCTGTATTTGTATATCCTGATGGTTTTCTACATAGGGGTGGAAAATCTTGTTTCATTAAATCCATTGATGGAAATTCTCTTTTTCGATGAGTAAGACCAGATTTACCAATAGTTGCACGATGAGTTATATAGTGTTCTTTTCCATTAGAATCTACAAAAAGTAATGCACTACAAATAATTCTATCCATTTCAATACAACTTAACATTTCTAATCTTTGGGGCATGAAAAACAACTGAAACCATACATATTAAAATCTTTTTATAGCCTAAAACAATTATCTTCCAGCAACTCTTCTATTTACTTTTCTCTTAAGAATTGCTTTTCTTCTCGATCTTCGAACTGTTTTCCTCATAATAAAATAAGTAAGAACTAATTTTTAAACCTATCTAATTAATTCTTTCAAAATCTTCAAAAAATAATCTGCATCTTTCTTTGTAATATCAACTGGAAGAGATATACGAATAGAACTTTTTATCTTCAAAGTAGATAAACCAATAGCTTTCAAGACACTATCTTCTTTTTCTTTCTTAGAATCACAAGCACTCCCTATAGAAACATAAACTCCTTTATTTGACAAGTCATAAAGTAATTTTTCAGCATTAATCCCAGAAAAAGTAACAAAGATATTATTTTGGATTCTACATTTTGATGAACCGACAAGTTTAGCTCCAAAATGTCCTAATTTCTCAATTAAATAATCTCTAATTTCAGAAACAGCTTTCCAATCATTTTTATATGAAATATCAAGAGACTTAGAAAAACCAACAATTCCAGGAACATTTTCAGTACCACTACGAAGACCATTTTCTTGTCCACCACCATAAATTAAAGGTGTAATTTTAACTCCGTCACGAATATAAAGTAAACCTATTCCTTTAGGTCCTGAAATCTTATGAGCAGAAGCAGAAAGTAAATCTATATTCCAATCATGCACAAATATCTTCATCTTTCCAAATGTCTGGGCTACATCTGTATGGAATAAAACATTCTTGTTTTTACAAATATCCCCAATTTTCTTCAAATTCTGAATAGTTCCAAATACATTATTTCCATGAATAACTGAAACAACTAATGTGTTAGAATCTATATTCCTTTCAATAAAATTCAAATCAACAAACCCATCATTATCTACAGGAATTTCAACTATTTTGTATCCAAGATGTTCTAGTCTTAAGCAAACCGCTCTAACAGAAGGATGTTCAATAGAAGAGATTAATATTTTTTTCCTGTTCGGATAAGATTTCGCAAGTCCAAATAAAGCCCAGTTATTCGATTCTGTTGTTCCAGAAGTAAAGAATATTTCATTTGCTCTAGCACCAAGATGTCTAGCAATATTTATCCTAGACTCAAGAACAATCTTATTAGAAGAATCACCGAAAGCATGAGAAGAACTAGGATTTCCATAATCTTCAAGCATAACTTTATTCATTGATTTAACTACTTCCTCATCAACACGAGTAGTTGCGTTATTGTCAAAGCATAGTTTTTTCATACACAATGAAGCAAGATAAGACTTTTAACCTTAACCTTCTAAACAAAACAATGAAACTAGTCTCATGGAATGTCAATGGAATTCGTTCAGTATTAGGAAAAGATTTTATCAAAAGCATAGAACAAGAAAATCCGGATATTTTATGCATTCAGGAAATAAAAGCACGCCCTGAACAAGTTGACAAGATTTTATCCCAATATCAAGAACATATATGGAATCCAGCTGAAAAGAAAGGTTATGCTGGAACAGCAATATTCAGCAAATTAAAGCCTATTTCAGTAACTTTAGGCAAGCAAATTTTAGAAGATACAGAAGGCCGAGTTATAATAGCAGAATTCTCACATTTCTATTTAGTTAATGTTTACACCCCTAACTCACAAAGAGGTTTATTGAGACTGAAGCACAGGCTCGAGTGGGATAAGAAATTTATCCAGCTATTAAAAGATTTAGAAAACCAAAAACCAATAATCTTCTGTGGAGATTTAAATGTAGCCCATGAAGAAATAGATATAGCAAGACCAAAAGAAAATGTAAAAAATGCAGGTTTTACTCCAGAGGAAAGAGAAAGCTTCAGTAGTTACATCAAACACGGTTTTATAGATGCATTTAGACATTTTCATTTAGAAGAAAAGAACCATTATAGTTGGTGGAGTTACATGCATAATGCAAGGACAAAAAATATAGGATGGAGAATAGATTATTTCTGTATTTCAAACTCATTAAAGAACAATTTAGTTTCAGCTCAAATTTTAAAAAACATTTATGGAAGTGATCATTGTCCAGTTTCAATTAAATTGAATTTTAGTTAACATCACAACCAGAGATTTTAATAAGATCATCCAAATTCTTCAAACCATAATAAGTCTGTTTTCCAATAGTCCATGCAGGAACTCCTCCTTCAGGACAAGATTCAGCATTTTCACAAACCACAACATTCAAGATTTTAGAAGCATCTCTCCCAAACAGTTCAAGCTGTTTTTCACAGTCTGGACATGTACTTGAAGTGTAAAAAACAGCATTCTTAGTACCTAAACAGCTGGCAAGTTTTGTTTTCTCATCATCTCCCAAAACATAACCAGTTGTTCTAGAAAACCAATCACTAAAATAATACAAGCCAAACAATACAATAACTAAAACTCCGAAAGTAATCATAGTCTTTCTGTATTGTTCCATAATTACTAAATAGATAGAACCTATAAAAACATTTATAATCAAGAGTTTTTACAAAAGAACATGTTAACTTGGATTTTATTGGTAATTGGAGTAATAGTAGTGATAATGTTCATATATTATTACAATCGCCTGGTCAGTTTAAGTAATCAAATTGATAATTCCCTATCACAAATAGATGTTCAATTAAAGAAAAGAGCAGACCTAGTTCCTAACTTACTTGCTTCAGTTAAAGGATATATGAAACATGAAAAAGAAGCAATATCAGAGGTAACAAATGCTAGAAAAGCTCTTCTAGGAGCAAAGTCATTTGAAGGAAAAGTAAAAGCAGGAGCACAATTAGAATCTGCTTTAGGCTCAATATTTGTAATCGCAGAAAATTACCCTCAGTTAAGAGCAAGTGAAAACTTTATACAGCTACAGCAAGAATTGTCAGCAATAGAAGATAAAATAGCATATGCCCGTCAATTTTACAATGATGGAATACTATCTTATAATAATACATGTACAACATTCCCTGGAAAAATATTCGCATCAATATACAATAGAAAAGAAAAAACATTCTTGCAAATAACAAAGGAAGAAAAAGCTGTTCCAAAAGTTAGTTTCTAAAAATTTAAATAGCCTTTAAATTTATACACATCATGGTTTCTTACCAAGGTAGACCTGAGTCAGCATATTCTGACAATCTAAAAATATTAGAAGCCAGACGAGTTCAAACAGGAGATCTGAAGCTAGTTCTACGGGATAATTCTCTTAGAAAATATGATCATACTGTACCAGCAAAAGAATCTAAAAGTCTCGGAAGTAAACCTGTCAGAGGACTTGAGGGTAGAAATGTTTTAGGAATTATTAATCTCAGAGGTCATAGCTTAACATTAAAAGCAGTTTTTTTAGATTATATGATACCTTAAAATCCAAGAATTCTAAAGATTTAAATATGTCTTAAACTTAACAGAAACATGATAAAAAGAGTTTTTGTTTCAAGTATAATAGCCTTACTTATTATGTCAACATTTGTTTTGGCAGCGGGATCATCTTCTGGAAATGCTCGAGTAAGTCCAACCACTGCAGATCGAGTAGCAGAATCAACAGTTTCAACATGTGAAGACAAAGAAACGGTAAGAGATAGAATCAAATGCAGGATCGAAAACCCTCAAGTTGCTAGAGCTGAAGCTTATGATGCAGTTGAAGAGGCATGTAGAGATAGCGATAAAAAAGATGCTTGTGAAAGATTATATAAATCTTCAGCTTACTGTTATGATCAAACAGATCCAGCTGAAAAGAAAAGATGTTTCTTGAAAGAATCAGGAGTAAACATTAATTCTAAAGGTACATTTAGAGCAGCTCCAGATGAAACAAAAAGAAATTATGTAGTTTTATTATTCTATGAATTGCAGGAAAGAATCGAAAAAATGCAAGAAGAAGGCAAAATAACTGCGGATCAAGCAACAAGTCTTATTACAAAAATAGTAGAGATAAAGAAGATGATTATAGCTGGAGAAAAAAGAGAAGATATAGTTGTCAAAATAATAGACTTTAAAAAAGAATATAGATCCGTTGTTTCAAGCTTCATTCCAGGAGTTGCTAACGACTCATGAAAATTCTTATTTGGATTATAGTTGCGTTAGTTATAGTTGGTGGATTAGCTTGGTTTATGTCAGGAGATAAAGAAACAAGCACAAACACCCAACAAAACAGCCTAGAGAATACAGGAATAACAGAATCAAGTAGCATTGGATCAGATGATCAAGTATTTACAGAGATAGATAATGCATTATCAGAATTAGAATGAAATTTATTTTTTATCTTTTTTCTTATCACCTTCAATATCCACTAAATTAGAAAGACTAATAATAGAATAACCAATTAATAAAACATATAATCCACACATCAAATCATGGTCGTCTAAAGTTAAATGTTCATTATTCCAGGTATCATATCTTCTGACATCATTAGACTCCACTAAAATTTCAAGGTTTTTATTAAATTTATCTATCTTGCTATCTAAATGAACAAGTTTATGATCATTTTCTTGCAAAGATGCTCTTTGATTCCACAAGCTATCTAAAGAATAAATAGTCTCTTTATACTTATTAACAACCTCAATTTGAGAGTATGGATTTGCACAACTGTTACTGGTTGCATTATAAATTCCAGCAATAGGCAAAATAGGCAATGGAATCAGAGCGAGAGAAATGATACGGTCAAGTCTTTTTGAAACCATGCAGAAAACGAATAACTATAATTTATAATGATTGTTATGCCTCGATTTTCAAAGGCTTTATATAATTTAAAATACACATAATAAAATGAAAGAAAGATTATCATTTCACACAGAAATTCAAAATAATAATATTAAATCTATTGTATTGATGATTTTTATGATTCTAATCCTTATAGGAATTGGATATATTGTAACACTTTTCTTTGACCCATCTTATTTCTTCTTCATCATGATTTTATCAATAATTATTTCTTTAAGTTACACAATTTTTAGTTATTACAATTCAGATAAAATAGCGTTAGCTTCAGTAAAAGCAAAACCAGCTTCATCAATTTATCACAGACAACTACTAGCCTCAGTTGAAAATATGGCCTTAGCTTCAGGTTTACCGATGCCAAGAGTTTATGTGATGAATTCGCCACAAATTAATGCCTTCGCTTCTGGAAGAAACCCAAAAAATGCAGTAATTTGCGTAACAACAGGGACATTAGAGAAATTAAGTAAACAAGAATTAGAAGGAGTAATAGCTCATGAAATGTCTCACATAGCAAACTATGATATAAAATTCATGACATTTACTGCAATAGTAATAGGGATGATTTCGATCATAGCAGAGATATTCTTGAGAAGTTTATGGTTCTCAGGAGGCAACAATAATAGAGACGGTAAATCTCATGCTTTTCTTATAGTTATGGGTATAGCCCTATCAATAATAGCACCGATACTTTCAAATTTAGTTTCACTAGCAATATCTAGGAGAAGAGAATATACAGCAGATGCAACAGGAGTTAAATTAACAAGATATCCAGTAGGTCTTGCATCTGCATTAAGAAAAATTAAGAGTGAGCACGTTTCAGAAGAGGATAAGCATAGATTTCCTAAAGCAGTAGCACCACTATTTATTTCAGATCCATACAAGAAAAAATTTAGAAATCTTTTCTCAAGCCATCCACCTATAGACAATAGAATCGCGAAGTTAGAGAGAATGTAACCTAAAGTTCTCTTTAATATATAACAAAAAATCATAGAAAAGATTATAAACTAAATAATATAAAAGATAAGATGAGTAGACATACAAACAGTATAAAAACAAAAAATACTAATTGGAAATCTACTAAAGTTAAGTTTTACGGCATTAATTAGTTGCCATCTAAATTTCCTTTAAATTCTTATCACAAAATGAGCGACAACATCAACAATTCAAATGAAATTCTTTTAAAGAATAATCTTAGTAGGCAAAGCTGTGTTCGAGTAGTCAGAAAATCAAATCTACCACTTATACTTAAAGCGGAAGCAGAAAAATTCATAGAAAGAAATATCCTTCAGGATTGCGGAATGGTTCCACCAAATTGTTTAAAAGCATTTATGTTAAAAACTGCTCAGAAAATGGGTTTGCAAAAAATAGTTCCTTATGTAAAAGACTTGTTTAGATCCAAAATAGGTTATGATGGCTATTATTTAGATGGAGGAAAGCTGTTCAGAGTTGATTTGGTTGATAACTCCAGAGACTTTACTTAAATCAGTAAGTAAATAGTCAGGTCTTTTTTTAATTATATCTTTCCTTGAAGACCATGAACTTTGATTCGAAATAATTATACTATATACTCCAGCACATCTTGCCACATCAACGTCAATATCTTTATCACCTATATAGATTATTTCTGACCTGGATAGACCATACTTTTTGCGCAACTTATCAATCATCCAAGATTTATTATGTTTAAATCTATCCGCTCCATAAACGCCATCAAAGAAGTTTGCTTTCAGAAAATTCAGAGATTTTTCAATAAAGAAAGTAACATTATTAGAAAGAATTATTTTTCTTATTTTAATATTTTTAACACTCATAAAGTTTTTACAAGGTTTTATTTTATGATATTCTTTAAAAAAGTCATCATGGATTCCAGCGCAAACACTTCTGACTAAATCTGTAGGAAGCCCAGTAAGCATCAAATAATGTTCTAAAGGAGTATTCCCAAAAAATCTAATCAAATCTTTAGTCAAAGATATTTCAAAAGAAAAAAGATGTTTTTTTATTATGCGCAAAAGTAACTCCCTTGTATCTGCAAGTGTACCATCAAAATCAAAGATGACTAACTTTATCCCAGGATCCTCTCTATTAGAAATTATCCTCCTAAAAAGATATGTCATTATTTATTCCTATCGGAAAACCTTTTAATAAAATCTTTACTAGAGGAATGATCTATTACTCTAAGTACTTCCCAAACACCTTGAAAAGGAGATCTTTCAGCTTTAACTGTACTTATTACTTTTCTCCTTATAGAATCTGAAATCAAAAGCTTTGTATTAGATGCATTGGCAAGTCTTTTCGCATAACTTATTAGATTGCCTGTACTCGTGAAATGAAATTTATTATTTTCAACTTCACTTATTATTTCCCCATCACTAACTCCAATTCCGAAGTTTATTCCATCATTATTAATGCTACTATGTTCAAGGAATAAAGCTTGTATACGCCTTGCAACACTAATTGCAGAGGATTCATTATCTTGACTTCCAGTCAATCTAGGAGATAACAAAACTATCTTATATTCACCGTCCACGTAGACTTTAGCTTTAACTTCTTGTGCAAGGGACAATGCTCTATTAAGAGTCTCAGAAACAGAAGGTGAATTAGCATGTATATATAATGCAATAGCTACAGCTCTCTCTCTAATTCCCTGTCCTTGAGTTCCAAACAAATTGGTAGGACTTACTTTAGCAACAGGTAAAAATGAATTAACACTTGAAGTTGCTGAAGATGGAACTTTAGGTTTATTAAACCAAGACATATCAAACTTACTCTTATTATCAGAAGAATCAAATATATTGCTTCTAGTATTGGGTGTAAACTCGGTCTTGGCAGGCTTCATCTCAACCTTATTTGAAGACATGCTAGAAATTGAGGATCTAGGGTTAACTTTCTGCATTCTAAGCCTAACCTGAACAAGTATTATCACCAAAATTAAAAGAATTACTCCTAGCCACCAAATTAAAGGATTAGTAAATGTATAAATAACATCTTCTCTGAAATCTGTTACTTTTACCGCATTTCCAGTTAGAAAAGCACTACCAAGTGTCTTAATTTCACCAGCTTTATCTGAAACAGCAATTGAATAATCTCCATCAGGTGCTCTCAATGTAAACTTCTGAGTTTCTCCTGGACCAAGCTTAACTTGTTTAACTTCTACAAACGAACCAATAGTTATCTCTAACGGTCCAGAATAAGGAGCATTTCCAACATTAGTAACTATTAGAGTATTATTTATCAAACTAGTCTGTAAAGTATTTATTTCAGAAAGATAAAATAATTTTCTATTCAATAAACCATCAACATCTGTTTCAATACTCCAGTAACCAGGACTATCATTAAGAAAGAAACTTATTTTCTGATCTTCTCCAGATTTAACAATCTTCTTAATAAATGGAATCCCTTTAGGTTTATTTACGGTTAGACTAACTTCCTTATCTATTAAATCTCCTGCCTGATCAAGCGTATCAATTCTAAAAATAAATTCAGACTCGGGTTTTGCAATTTCATCATTCAAATGAATGTTAACTTCTTTCAATATTTGACCAACACTAAAAGTATTATAATAAGAACCAGAATTTATTTTTCTAGAATTATAATCTGTATTATGCACTTCAACGGTAAAATTATGATCTCCAGATTTTGAATTAGATGGTAAAACGATAGTAATATTAAAAAATCCATCAATAACAAGCGCAGATTTATACAGATTTAAAGCAGGAATAAAAAGTTCGGCGAATCCATCAACAGGTACACTACTTCTCTTAATTGCGCTTCCAGAAACATATAATGTCTGTCCAGGATTAAGACTCTCAACTTCGAGTTCCGCGTCAACATCTATCAATTTAGAAATCATAAACGAATTGCTGTTCACAACCTCATTTGCAAAACTAGCCCTCAAAAAGCAAGAACTTGTCATATTTTCTAGAAGAGGGCTTAAAAGCTCTGTAGTGACAGTCACAGGTATTTCAACATTAGCTTGAGCTTCAAAAAAGCTATTAAAAACATTAGCAGTAAAATTTGTCCCGCACTTTAAGTCTACAACATAATGGGAACTAGTGGTTACAGATGGAACTATTGTTGTATCAACACTAACTTGATCCCCATAATTATAAATCTGTCTCAAAGGTTCAACAAAAATACTCGACGATACCAAAGGCAACACCAAAACTAGTAGAACTAACATCAACCTCACTTTCATGTAAATAGCAGTTATGTAAGATATATAAATATTATCAAAAAGCTTTTGACATCAAATTATCTATTTGATGATCTCTGAGTTGCTAAACTACAAGCGCATTTTAGTAAGAGATCACGGTTTGATTCAATACGTTTTTTAAGCCCGCCCATTCCATTAATTTCAGCATTTAAATATTCCTCACGATTAGCATATTCAATTGCAGCTTCTCTGATTCTTCCTTTATTAAGTAATTCGCGAGTCTTAGGACTATCTGCAAGATCTCCTCTATAAGCCATATCAACAAGAGCTTTTTTTCCATTCAAAGGGAAATTTTTAAAATCAGGAACAAGTCTTTGAGCAACCTCTAAATGTCTCTTTAAGTCAGCTAAAAACAAAATATTAACTTGTTTATCAGTTAAGAAAATTTTTCCGTTTTTTACTGAATCATAATCTACTCCTTCTAAAGCATCTTCAAATGTTTTTTTGGATCTAGGTGCCCCAAGATAATGTCCTATCCCTATAGTTGGTTCATAAACTGTAGCAGAAGGATTAGCATCATATACCTTATTTCTTCTGCCCTCGAAACTCCCAGTATATTCTGCAAAGATTTGCATTTCATCAATCAACCTAAGTTCTACATTTGCCAGATCTTTTCTAAATAAATATTTTAATCCAATAAATCCAACAGTAAAACCAGTCAATGCTAACAAAGATTTTTTTAATGTTTTGTGCATAAAAATAAAACTTTAATCTCTTTTTAAAGTTTACTATTTAATGTCATAAATTAGTAGTAACGATAATAAAGAGCATATTTTAAATATTATCTAATTGTATATCAAATATGAGGATACTTACATTACATTGCGACTATATCAAGTTCAAAGCTCTTAAAAAAGCAATAAAGAGCATAGAAGATTTATCTGAAGAAGAAAAAGAGTCTAAAGAAGTGAAAGAATGTCTTGTTATTTTAACTTCAATAGAACAAGGAGACACAGAAAAAACAATCCATCAATTAGTAGAAGCGGTTGAAAAAACAGCAAAAGAAGTCAAAACAGATAAAATAGTACTATATCCTTATGCACATCTGTCATCAAACTTAGCAAAACCACAAATAGCTTTAGAATTATTAAAAGAAGCAGAATCTCAATTAAGTAAAAAATTCAAAACAATTAGAGCTCCATTTGGTTATTATAAGGAATTTGAATTCAAATGCAAAGGTCATCCATTGGCAGAGTTAAGTAAGGAATTTAGGCAAGAAGACTCAGTAGAGACTAAATCAAAAATGGTCTCGAAAGAAGAACCAATAGATTCTTCAAAATTATTAAATCAAATATCTCGTTCAAAGCTAGATACATCAAAACTAAAAGACAACGACCACAGAATCCTAGGACAAAGACTTGACTTATTCAGTTTCAATGAAGTAGCTCCTGGAATGGTTTTCTGGCATAATAACGGTTTAACAATATATAATGAATTAGTGGGCTTCTGGAGAGATGAACAGAAAAAAGAGAATTATCTAGAAATAAAAACTCCTCAAATAATGGATTCAAAATTATGGAAAGTATCAGGTCATTGGGACAAATATAAAGAAAATAACTTTATCACAGATTATGAAGGCAGATCATTCCTTGTCAAACCAATGAACTGTCCTGGAGGAATGCTGGTCTTCAAAGCAAACTCAAAATCCTACAGAGACTTACCTTTAAAAGTTTCAGAAATGGGGACAGTTCACAGAACTGAGCTTTCAGGTGTCATTAACGGACTGTTTAGAGTAATACAATTTACCCAAGATGATGCTCATATATTCTGCGCAGACGAACCTCAGGCAGAATTAGAGATATTAGAAGTAATAAAACTAATAAAAAGATTTTATGAAAAATTCAAATTAGAATTTGATCACGTAGAACTCTCAACAAGACCTGAAAAAAGAATAGGTTCTGACGAAATGTGGAATAATGCTGAAAGTTTGTTAGAAAAAGCATTAAAGAAAGCTAAGATTAAATATGGTGTAAAAAAAGGAGAAGGTGCATTCTATGGTCCAAAAATCGACTTTCACGTGAAAGACTCTTTAGAAAGAACTTGGCAGGTTTCAACCATACAGCTTGATTTTGCGATGCCCGAAAGATTCGAATTAGAATTCACAGATAAAGATAATCATCAAAAAAGACCAATAATGCTTCACAGAGTAATCTATGGTTCATTAGAAAGATTTATAGGCATTTTACTAGAGCACACAAACGGAGCTTTACCATTATGGTTATCTCCAAGACAAGTCAGAGTTATATCATTTACAGATAGAAATGATAAGGCAACTGAAAAACTAGCTCAAGAACTAAAAGAATTAATCCCATCAATAAGAATAGATACTGATACTCGTTCAGACACAGTTCAATCAAAGATCAGAGATGCAGAAATGCTAAAAGTAAATTATACATTAGTTGTAGGAGATAAAGAAGAAGAAAATGATACTCTAGCTATAAGACCTAGAGGTGGAAAACCGCAATTTAATGTAAATAAAGATAAATTTGTAAAACAGTTAAAAGAAGAATTATCCAAAAGACTATAATTATAACACAAATACCCAATATCTATCTTTACGCTCTTCAAGTGAATAAAAACTTAAAGTCTTGTTATTTGGCAAAACAAATGTTCTTTTTAAATAAGGATCTAAATCAATCCTTTCAAGACCTAAGACATCACAAAATGCCCTCTGTATTTCAGAGTATGATCTATAACCACTAGACCACCACCCTAACAACCTTCTTTTTAGTACAGGAATTTCTCTTCTAGTTATCAAAGGTTCATCTTCCACAATAATACCATGAAAATAGTATTATTAAACTTAATTTATTATAACCCATTTATACATTAATTATTCAATCATCTCTATCTTGAGATCTACAGTATTCTCCAACAGATTTTATTGCGTTCCTTATTCTTCTACAAACTTCCTCCATTTTCAATCCAAGTAATTCAGAAATTTCTTTATAATCTACGCCATTAAGCGCAAGAGAAAGAGCTTCACCGCGACGACGAGGAATCAGGGGTAATACTCTTCTTACTTTTTCAAATTCTTCCCGTTCAATAATTTTATCTAATGTATTAGGAGCCTCTACATAACAAATCAAACTTGGATTTTTTAATGATTTTAATCTTTTCGCATTGCGGAAGTAATCCATACAAGAATTAGTAAAAATAACATATGCGAGTCCTCGTAAAGTTCTAGGTATTAATTTACCATCTCTGGCAAGAACAAGTAATTTATAAGCAGTATCTTGAAAAAAGTCTTGAGCTACATCTAAAGAAAGATTATATCTCATACGACCCAAATTAACTAGGAGTCGTTCCAAATAGACTAATGACTCAGCTAAATCAGTATCTTTTTCTTCAATAGTTTCATCAAAACGAACCATGACTTAAAAATTATAAATTTACTTTTAAAACTATCTCCTGTGGTAAAAATTGGCGACATATTTATATATCAATTATTCAATAACTAAATATCAAGAGGCTCATAATGAAAATTCAACCATACGTCCAAAAACTTCAAACATCTGAAAAATATAAAAAGTTTATAAAAGAAAACGCAGAATCATTTCTAGTCGCAGGATTCTTTGTTTTAGATTATGAGGCTGGGATGAATGTACATCAAATAGATTATTATGTACCATCGAAAAGACAAGTTGCAGCATTTAATTTAGACGGGGAAGTCGAAGTTCGTCTTTTAGATATGATGCATAAAGAAAAAAAACCTGAAAAATTAGATATTAGAACAAAAGTAGATCTTGACGCATTAAAAGGAATTCTTGAAGATGAGATGAAGAACAGAAATATAACTGAAACTATAAAAAAATGTGTTGCAGTTATTCAGATGGTAGATGGCAAAAAATTATGGGTATTAAATTGTGTCCTTTCAGGCATGGAAATATTAAAAGCCCATGTAGATGATGAATCAAGAACAGTTTTAAAAATGGAAAAATCTTCAATGCTTGACTATGTAAAAAAAATGCCTGCTATGCCTCAACAAAGTCCTAAAGCAAATAAAGAAACTCTTCAAAAACAAATTGAGCAATTAAATAAATTAAAAGAACAATTAGAGAATGAAAAAGCCCAATTAGATAAGCAAGGAAAGTCTAGTGAAAACGTAGAATAATTATTTATTTCTCAATGACCAAAGTTGTTTTGTGTAACCCCTTTGTTCACAATCAGACTCCTTAAACCCAAGACTATTCCTAACATCTATAATTTTATTTCTAGCAACATTAACCTCTTTAATAGAACACAGAACTTCCAATTCTAAAAACCAACCTAATTTCTTAACATAATTCAGTTCTATATTTACCCCACTCTTAGTCTTATAAAGTTCAGTAGTTTTTTCCTTATGAAGCCACTTTCTAAAACCAAAGTCTTTAATCAAATCAAAAAAACCATCAATATCAGATATCTGGAACTGGACTTCTTTTTTTGCATGAATACAATTAGATAAGTTAATTCTTTTCTTAAAATTAACCTCTCTAATTTTTCCCATATCTCTAACACGAAGGCTCTTTTCAGGATACTGAAAATATTCTAATGTATAATAATCATCTTTTTTATTTTGTTTTTTAACAAACTTAGCAATTTTTTTTATTCTATTTCTAACGCTATACAAATCTTTTTTTTCAAATGGTATTTTAGTTTCAACTTCTATCCAGCTCATCATAACCTCAATTAATTCTAGTTCTTTGTCTTTTTAAATTAAGGCACATAAGTATCACAAATAACTTGTTGTCTTGTAGGATTACAAATAGTATCTGATTTTCCTACAACTGCACTAACAGTTACAGACAAAGGAGTGTAATCAAGATTCCTAACTGCAGCTTCAACAGAGTTGTATTCAACTAACCTAGAGTAATTTGTATCAATATTAATATCTAGTATGTCTAGTTCAACTGGACTCTCAACATGCAAATTGCCAATATCATCTGTAACTGAAAATCTCAAATCATTAATATCTTTACCACCCGGAAATCTTTCAACATTAATAAGAATTCCATCACCAGTAGTACCAGGTAATCCGATACTCTGAAGAAATTCTCTTGTGAAAATAAGACAATTATTTACTTCTAAATCTATCCCAAAACATAAAGAAGAATCTCCAGAAGTGTTTTTATTAACATTTCCAAGGTAAGCTCTTAAAAATATAGATGTCCCTACAACAGCAATAAGAATAAGAATAATATAAGCAACAACAGAACCAACGCCATTTCTTTTCATACTAATCATCTAACTATTGTTATAGACCCTCCAGTATTAGGATTAACTTGACAACAAACAGTTTTATTTCCAGGAGGTAATATTCCATTTATTAATTGACGAGTAATTGGATTAATTGGATAAGATTGATCCATTCCATTATAACACTCACTGTAATTAACAGGGTGTTGACAACAATTCCCAGCCCTATTACTATTAGAATATGTTCCTCCAGTATATGTATTATTAGACACATTTCCAAGTGGAGGGGTCATAGTTACAGAAGGACATCTTACAGAGTTGGATGCAATAGGGCAGACATCTTTATTTTTTCCAATTAAAGCAGCAACACGTAATAAATGAGGTTCTCCCGCCTGAACAGGTATAGCATCATAAGGATCTGTAAATTGTAAACTCTGTAATTCTCCCAACCCAATTGCATTTAAATTTCTATCATAAGTACCCTTTCCCCCAAGCCAATTTTCAAATATAAATCTTAGACCTGTTACATTTCCTTGTCCAACACTTCTTTTAACAAGAACATTTGCTTCATAATAACCGCCTCCAATTTGATAATTACATGCCCCATAAGTCTGACAGTTCATAAGTTCAAGATTAACTGTCAAGCAATCAGGATCAACAATTTCACTAGAAGCGTTTTCTATATTTTTTGAAATAAATGCCCAAAGTAACGCTACTCCTATAATTGCCCCAAGAGTTATTAGTGCAACAGAAACAACAGAACTAATACCTCCCCGATCAATCATCAATAAAAATATAATTCCATTATTTATAAACAATACCTCGCCATATCCATAACTATATATAATCTCAAATGACGTTAATTTAAGTTATAAGACAAATAAGGCTTTGAAAATCGCATATTTCTTTATAATCAAAGCTAAATGAATAATCGTAGAAATAGTTTTTGGAACAAAGCAGACACAACAAGAAGTTGTTCGTGTGGTAGAACTCTAAAACAAAAGAAAAGAGTTAACTATCCATTCGGTAGAAATTCACAACCCATAGTAACAAAATTCTACAAATGCGACACTTGTCAGAAAAATCTAAAACCCTTAGTTAGGGAAAGTAAAAAATTAGTATAAAAAATAAAATAAAAAATAAATAGTAATTAACTAACAATCAATAGGTTGTGTAGTTATCTGACACAATTGTCCACCACTAACAACGACTGTATTAACACTTATAGCGTCAAATGTTGAAGAAGTTGTACCTACAACTGTCAATGTACTAAGCTCAGATAAAGTAGTGTCACTAGCAACAGGAGTTGTTACAACTTTTTGAGTCTCTTCATTAGCATTTTCAAATACAAGATCTACAGAATCAAATTCTCCGGCTCCCGGGTTACGTTTCACTACGACATTCCATTGACCTTCAGTACTGCCAGGTACACAACTAATCGGCTCCACACTAACTGTAAAACAATCAGCTTGAATTCCAGCAGCGCCCTTATCAATTGTTGGTTTTACAACAGACCATATAACAGCAATTCCGACAATTACCAGAAGTACTATGAGGACATTAGCGACAACTTCACTCACTCCTTTTTTTGAATTAAACATTCTCATAAACCTCCTTTACAGTTAAGACAATATCAAGGACTTTATAAATTATTCGCCCAAATCAGGGGTGTGAAAACCAATATTCAGCAATCTCTTCATGAACTCTGTCAAACTTTACAAACCCAAACCTTTCAAACTGAACAACCGTTCCAGACTTTATTTTAGCGCCAGCAGGCTCTACAAAACCTGCAATCCAATTCCCATCAGGCATCAATATTCGAGTTTTTACTGCTCCAGATGAAACCCAGTTTATTTTAGGTATCTTCTTATTATCTATAGAAGTAATTTCAGTTCTCTCTCCTATTTTTACATTAAATAAATGTAAAAGTCTAACTTCATTTCCACGATTTTTATCAAAGTCTTTTCCAGAAATTGCAATATCATCACTAACTAAAACCTCTCTAGTATCTTCAGGTCTATCTGGATGATTGGGTACAATAATTCTATCTACCCCATTCATTTCAGAAGCAGAGATATTCAGCTTCTTAGGGTCCTCAACAAAAGAATAACGTAAAGTTTCTGAATCAATCATCTGACGATTTATTGCATAAAGAACATCAATAGGCACAATAATATCTTGTTTATTCAAACCAATTCTTTTAACAAACTCTCGTATAGCTTCAGGTTTTATTCCTCTTCTAGCTAAACTCTGAACGCTCCAAGTTCTAGGATCATCCCATCCGCTAAACTCTCCAGAACTAACTTCTTTAGCAGCTTTTGATTTAGAGATTTTAGCACCAACACCTTCAAGCCTAATAACTCCAACGTGAATTAAAATAGGGTGCTTCCACTTAAATAAATCCCAAATATATTTTTCCATATCACTCTCAATCATTAATTCATTTCCTCTTATTATATGTGTAATTCCAAGCAAATGATCATCTACTGCCCAGCACATTTCAAGAGTTGGCCAGACTCTATACTTCGTTCCTACTCTAGGATGAGGTCTATCCGCAATTCTAAAAAGTACTCTGTCCCTAAAAGCAGGATTAGGATGTTGCATATCCGTTTTAATTCGTAAAACTGCTTCTCCTTCTTTAACTTTAGAATTGAACAATTCTTTCCATCTAGAATGTTGAATTCCAGTGGGATATTGTCTGCAAGAACATTCTTTTCCTTCGGCTCTATTTTGCCTTAATAATTCAGCCTTGCAGTAGCAAACATAAGCTTTATTCATTTCAATTAATTTTTCAGCATATTCATAATAAATCTCGAGCCTATCTGATTTAAAATAAGTCTTTTTATAATTAATTCCAAGCCATTTAAATGCATCAGGAATTAAATCATAAGCCTCCTTCACAATAGGTTTTTCAACACTTCCTATAGTATCATCCATAACAAGAAGCAAATCCCCGTTATATTTTTCAGCATATAATGCATTAAGCAAGTAAGTCTTAGTATTTCCTATATGCAATGCTCCAGATGGAAAAGGCGCAAGTCTCAAGACCATTTTTTTACCAATATCTGAAGGTGGTAATTCAGGAAGTTCATAATCTTCAGTTTTATCAGTTTTCTTAACTAAATCTTTAACACTATCAAATAATTTAGCCCTATTTTTCTCATTTAATAAATTAACATCATCAACAGTTTTGTTAACAATCTTCATAACAAGAGGGATTTCCTTCTTATCCAAACCATGCTGAAACAGTTTTGTTAAGACTCTTGAAGCATCTGCCTTGCCATGTTCCATGGCATTTTGTAATGCATATGCCAGTATTTCCCTAGAAAAATCTTTCATTAAAATTACAAATTAATTGTATATTTAAAATTACCTTCTATAATCAATATAAGCAAGATGTTTATCAGAATCCTCTGATTCTGAAATGATTTCAAGATTACTAATTTCATCCCTCTTACCTGCAGAAGAAGATAGAGATCCATATAGACCAATTCCAAGGCTCAAAAGAATAATGGACAAATCAATCAAATAATTATTTCTAGAAGATTCATGCACAGGAACATATTGTCCGCGTAACATAATCAACAAAGAACTATTTAATATATAAACTATTCTAAAGGAGCTCCAGAAAATGAGCTATTATTTGCTTTTCCAGGAATTTCTCCTCCAAGAGATGCTGGCAGACCACTAAACCCTCCCCCATAAACTGAATGGTGTATCTCTGGGTTAATAGGGCCTAGTCCACCAAAGTAACCTCCATCATTCATTATTGCGCTATTCCAGTAAGCAGACCCAGCATTACCCATTGAACCTTCAGCATACACTGGAGCAGTCAATCCAGAAAGAGATTCAGCAACAGGCGTCTTAGTCATTCCTAACCCACCTTGACGTGAAAACCAGTCTCCTGTTTCTATTGCCTTTTTAGCCTTTCTAAAATTTTCCCCCCATTCCTGATTGTTAAGAATTTCATCAATAGGAACGTTACCCATTCCAGCAGGCAATTCAGCATCTTCAAACCCTAAGTTATCAGCAATATGCATATGCTTAACATGTTTAGAGATTGTTTTAGCCTGATTCAAAACATCTTGTCGATTATAACCCCATTTCTGAATTGAATTAATATGTCCAACGTCCCAAGTTGCTCCAATAATTTTTTCAGCTGTCTTTTTTGCCTCATCTTTAGAAAGACCCAATCCACCATTTTTTGTAGGAGCACTAGCTTTTTCAATAAATTTCCTTTGAGTTTCTTCAACAAGTTCAGCAATTTCATCAGCCCTGGTTAATCCAGACATTCCAGCAGGAGGATTTTCAATACTAATTATTCCAGGAGCAAATCCATGTTTTTTAGCATTTTGATAAGCATGTATTGCAACATTAGAAAAAGTATCAGACCCTTTATCAACGGCAAATTTTCGAAGTGGCTTAAACAACTCAGGTTTAATCCCCTCGCTACCTAGCAGTCTCGTACCTTCCGAAATTTTATCTTGTAAATCAACAAAATTATAATCTTTATTGAATCTATCCCATGCACCCATTAACTCTTTCTTATAATTTCCAAGTTTAGCCAAAGCCTTTCCATTATCTTTTTCTTTATTTCTCAAAGCTTCACCATAAGCCTCACTATACAAATCTTTAAGCTGGTCATAAGATTCTCTGACGAAAAAATCAGCATTTTGTAAACCTGAAACTCCATTATTAATTAAAGAAGCAACCTGCGGATTTTTCTGCCTTATTTCTTCAAGATCTTTTTTATATCTTTCATAATCTTTGCTATAAACCTTATAACCCTCAAAAAGACTCTCTGAATATTCAGGTGCAATTTCTTTTATCTTTGAATTATTTTCTTTCACATTAGTTAGATTCTCAATAACTTCTCTATTCACCCGAGTATTATTAACATAAACAGATTCTATTTGTTTTTTCCACTGCTCCTTATTAAATTCATCAAGAGTTTTTTTCATTTCATAGTCTTCTTTTTTGCCATCATCAAAATAATCTTTTTTTGGAATAGGCAAATTTCCAATCTGTCCAGAACGCTCATTATAAACAGCCATCTGAACTGTCTTTTCTCTACGATCATTCTTATCATCAACAACAATAATTTTTCTTTCAACTTCAGGTAATCCATTATTAGAGTGAAATGTCATTACTATTCCCTTCTCTTTATCATCTGAATTCATCTGCTGTGCCAATTCAACAGCAGCCTTCATCTGTTTTTCAGCTTCAACTCTCTGATCTTCAGACCAATTACCTCTAGAAAATCCAGTAGACTCAACAAGAGGTCCATGAAAAGTTAAATCAACACCAGTCAGTTTTCTAAGTCTGTCTATTTCTTTCCAATGCTGTTTAGGAATGGAAGCTAAATGTTTCATAGGCCCTGCCCCACTTAACCCAAGACCTGAAACCTCGATAGTCTGAGCACCAGTATTCAATTTATCAGAAACTTTTTTCAACTGATTGGCAGTCAACGGATCAGTAGGATATGCAATATCTTTCACAGAAGGGTGATAAGCTTTAGCACCTAAGAAACCACCATATGGTTTCTCAAAAGGATAACTAGAACCATTTTCAGGATAAAAAGTCTCGTAACTTGCCATCTCCCCTCTATATAATGATTAATTCAGAATATATAAACCTTTAAAGGTCTCGTCTTCTATCTTTTTTCTGTTGATCTTGTTCACGCTCGCCAACATAGGTTCTACCAGGATTTATCTCTCCTCTTGATTGTTGTTGTTCCACCTTATTATTTTGAAAAGTTCTATCTTGTTCAAAATTTCTTTCTCCAAAGTTTCTAGTGCCACTATCTGTTGCCTCAGCAGAACCAACAGGTTTGTAATTATTACCTTGATAAGAATTATTTCCCCCTCCAACATAAGATGGTCTGAAATCAATCTCATCTCTATCTTTTTTAGCAACTCTAACTGACCTTTCTTCAGGAGTACTTTGAGAACCTTCAGTAGCATCTAAAGTTGAAGTTTTGTTAAATCTTCTTACAGAAACCGAAGAGAAATCATTTCCTGCTTCTTCAAATTCTTCTTCATCAAACTCATCATCTATAGACTCAACTTTTTTTGGAATTTCTTTAATGGGAGATTCAATTTTCTTTATTTCTTTTATTTTTGACATATTTATTTAGATTAAGGATAGTTAAATATTTTCCTATTGAGCATCATATGGATTAGCATGTGAAGGCATACCATGTGCTTTCTTATAAGTATCAAATATAGTAAAACAAGATTCTCTTGCACTTAATGCAGTTTGAGAACGCACAACCTTTTCATATTCATTATCAGGATCTACACCTTTAGTTAAATCTGCTTTTTCTTTGTCTTTTTTCTTAATTCTAAAAGCAGAAAAGAAAGCTTTCAGACCAAAATCATCTCCTGAACCTTTCTTTCTTTTTTCATCTTCTTCTTTCTTTTTCTTATCCTCTTCTTCTATTTCCGATTCTTCTTTTCCTTCGGTTAATGCCCTAATCTCTTTCTCAATCTGTTTCAAACTATCATCAGTTACACCTTGAACAAGTTTCAAAACACTATTAAGATCGTCTTTCTCAAGCTCATCTTTTAAAACCTTAAGCTCTTGTTCATTTAGAGCATAACTAGTAAATTTAACTTCAGTCTTTCCACCAAAAGACCAATCTCCTCTTTGGGATATTCTTTGTGGTATACCTCTAAAACTTAATTCTAAAATTAGAACTTTATTATACTTCCTATCAAACTTAATTTTTTTAAATAAATCTGGAAGCAATCCAGCATCAACATCATCTTTAATATCGTAAGGTGAATTTGCAATTAACTGCAATTCTAAAATCATTGTGTTAAAAGCAGTAACAAGAGCAGGATTTTTACTTTCTATGTTTTGTGCAAGTTTTTGTGCAGCAATTAAGTAAGGTTTAACCCACCTTGCATACATCTTAAGCATATTTACTTGAGATTTTAAGTAATTTCTTTCTATTTCATATCTCTGTTTAAGAGATGTATGAGACTCATCTATCCACATAAAGAATTCCTGAGCTCTCTGTTGTAAGATTCTTTTTACTCTCTCATTTAAATCAATACCTTCTCCTTTCGCATTCTGTAATTTATCATTTACTACAGACATAAAAGCATCACGAAGTGTCACAAAGTCTAATTCCCCTGAAGATAAAGCGTTAATACTTCCTCTGCCCTTACGAATATCTACATTATCCAGCCAAATCTGTTTTAAGGAAAGCAACTGTTTATTTTTATCATCTTTGCTAGATTTTTCATCCATATAAACCTTGTAAGGTTTCAACCTTAACCTAAACTCTTTCAGATCATAGACTAAATTAAGAACAGATTTCAAAACGGTATTTACATTTCCCATTGTTCGTGAAGCTTCCTGTTGCATTTGAGTAGCCTTTCCCTGTAGTTCTGAGAAATGTCCAGATCCTGGAGAAGAGATAAAATTATCAGTTATCTTGTTTATTTCTCCACCTGCATATATGGCCTTAAGAAAATCTAGTAACCAAAAATAAATTGGTTCTAAACCTTCTGCAGGAGAATCATAAGTAAGGCTATGTTCTTCTTTTGGAGATTTCAGACCCCATAAATTTAAAGCATCAGCTTTAGCATCATCATAATTATAAGCAGGAAGGCTACTAGATTTAATTGGTTTAACTTCCTTCATTACTTTATCAGAAGAATAACCTTCTCGCTTAACAAGTTCCCTTACAATCTTAACTAAATCTATAGTCTTTCCATTCTCTCCTTCTTTAGTTTTCTCACAATAAATCTCGGGACTAATAGCTGCAATTAACTTATGAATATCAACCATCTTCTTTTAATTACAAATAGAATCTATTTATTTAAAGGTGTTGGAGTATATTTATATAAGATAAAACGCTAAAAAGAAGATGTTCAAAAAAAGAGAAAGTATAGAGATTTTAGATATTCCAGAATTGCATAGAAAAAAATTAATCAAATTACCAGAAGTACAAAAAGAAGAGTCTACAAAAATAACAAATGACGGTTTTTTTGATCTTTCACAAATTACTCCTCAAAACAACAATATTTCTGAAGTAACTCAAAAAAATGAAGAAATAAAAACTCAAGAAACTAACCAGTTAACAAACTTCTTGACAGATTTTGCTTCAATAGGAACATCAAACCCAACACAAAATGTCCAAAAAGAAACAAAAACAGAAGACAGCTCTGAAGTAAAAGACTTAAAATGGAGAATAGAAAATCTAGAGTTTAAATTAGAGCAATTAATAGAAAAAGTAAACTCAATAAATGAATAATTACACCTCCGGAGTAATGTTTAAATAATGCTTTATCATTAAAACGTCGAGAGGAAGATGAATAAAGAAAAAATACCTAGCAAGCCTGTTAAAAAGAATTATTCTAAATTCAGAACAGACAAAGATATTGCAATGGACTTTGCGACAAAAGTTCAAAGAAAATTTGACCATTTAATTAAAGCAACAGTTCTATTTGGTTCACAAGTTTCAGGAGAAATAAAACCAGGTTCTGATATAGATATTGTAATAATTTTAGATGATGCATCAATAAATTGGGACATGGAATTAACTGCATGGTACAGAGAAGAGCTGTCAAAATTAATTACAGAACAAAACTATTCTAGAGACTTACATGTAAACACAATTAGATTGACGACATGGTGGCGCGATTTATTGCACGGAGACCCAGTAGTACTAAACATAGTGAGGCAAGGTCAAGTCCTAATTGATATAGGAGGATTCTTCAATCCAATAAAATCATTAATGATTCAAGGTAAGATACACTCAACTCCTGAAGCAGTTTATGCCGCGTTACAAAGATCTCCTTATCATTTAACGAGAAGCAAAATGTCTATGCTAAACGCAGTAGAAGGAGTTTATTGGTGCATGGTAGAAGCAGCCCAAGCAGCTTTAATCACTTTGGGAAAATTACCTCCTTCACCAGAACATATAACTAAAATGTTACATGAAAATTTTGTTGAAACAGGAGTCTTAAAGTCAGAATTTGTAAAATGGTACCATAACATACACATTTTACACAAACAAATAGCTCACGGCGAAATAAAAATGGTAAAAGCACAAGAAATAGAGACATCCCAAATAAGAGCAGAAGAATTTATGAAAAAAATGGTTGAAATTATAGACAAATTAATAGAAGCTCGTAAAGATCAAAAATAAAGATTGATAAAAAATTAAGCTGCTTTCTTCTTAGCGCGTTCTTTCTCTTTTTCAACACTATATTGAGCAACAGCTATTCCAAGACCATAAGCTTCAGCAGGTCTATCTTTATCTTTTGTAGCATCATATCCTGCCATAGCATATCCTCTTAAAAGATCATCTTCTAAAGCATCGAAAGCCCTTATTTTATTAATAGCATCAGTTTGCACAGCACTCTTAGCAATGTTAAGATTATTTCTTAATACCCATGCAATAGAACCCTTTAGAGAGTTAGATTTGGCTCCATTGATAAGATCTTCATTATATTTATTAGCAACTTCATTCAAAGCATTTTCATCAGTAAGTATTTGTTGTGCATTGTAAGCATCTTTATGTGCTTTAATTACATCAGTAAGACCAAATGGTAACGAGAAAGGTTTCTTACTCATTAAATATTGTCTTAAAGTTTTACCTCCAATACCATCAATAGCTTCACGTACATCAGATTGCACTTCAGTCACAACTCCACTAAAGACTTCTCCCAAATAAGCTTCAAGCCTTTCTCCTTGTCTAGCGGAAGTCATGTCTGCAGAATAAGCCTGTAAATGTTCCCATCTTTCAACATCCTTAGGATTTTTTGATTTATCAAGACCTTGCATCTTAGCAATTTCTAAAGCAGCATTTAAACCCCTAACCTTAGTAAATTTATCTCTGAAAGCCTCAGCTACCATTGCACCATTACCTGCTTTTATGATTGTTTCCAATGTCATAAAAACAATATAAGTTCGTACTATTTAAATCTTTCTATTTTGTTCACACTATATAGTAACAACTATTCAGCAGACTCAATTTGACCCTGAGGCTCAAGCATCTTTCTAACAGCAGGATTATTCTCAACTTCACCAAACACAATAGCATCAAATAATATATCCTGCTGTACTTCATAAGGTATCTCTGAAACTTCCATTTTTTCACTAGATAACTCAATAATCTCTTCTTCAACTTTTTTAGAAGCAAAATCCTCCGAACTCAAAGACATAGAGTCATTCAACGCTGGTATCTCACTAGAAGCCCCCTTTCCAGGATTATAATCTCCCTCTTCAACACCCCAACTTTCTATATGTTTCATAACATCATTATGAGCTATGGCAGGTTCAACATGCTCAGAAGCTTGAAGCATAGGCCTTATAGTCTGCAAACCAATCCCTTGAGAAGGCGCATGGTGAACTGGAGTATCAATTCCATGAGAGATTCTCTTTATCTTTACAGTTCTTTCTACATCATTAAACTTCTCATGAACTTTAGTCTTAGTATTTTCGATCTCATTAATCAAAAGAGAAACAGCATGTGCGGCATCAGCATTTACTGAAATACTGTCTATCCCCTCTGAAATTAAAAACTTGACCATCTCAGGCTTACTTCCAGCCTGTCCACAAATAGATGTTTCAACACCATATTTCTTACAACGTCTTATAACATAAGAAATAGAATTAAGTATAGCAGGATTAAGCTCATTATACAAATTCTGAACATCTTCATTATTTCTATCTAGCGCTAAGGTATACTGAGTTAAGTCATTAGTTCCAAAGCTAACAAAGTTAATCCCTTCTTCACAAAGGTCATTTATTATTTGAACAGCAGCTGGTGTTTCAACCATGATTCCTAGTTTAACATTACTCGGAAATTTAACTTTAGAAGCAATTCTTTTGGCAGACTTCACTTCATCAACAGAGATTATCTGAGGAAACATCACACCAAATATTTTTTTACTATATTCGTCAGCAAGCTCTTTAATAGCCATGAATTCAGCTTCAAGTAAATCTTCATTCTTTAAACTAAATCTTATTCCGTGATCTCCTAACATCGGATTCATCTCTATAGTTTCAGGAGCACCTTCCAAATTTCTATATTCATCACTTCTAATATCTGAAGTTCTAATCCACATTTCATCAAAATGTTTTGCTATTTTCTTAAGACCAGAGTGTATAGTTGAAACATACTCATTCAGTTTATTCTTTTTGACAAACCAAACTGGATGTTTACCAGAAGTAGCAATTAAAGTCTCCAATCTAATCAAACCTACACCAGTAACACCAGATAAAGCAGCACGTTCTGCATAATCTGGCAAATCAACTATTGTTTTTATCTTTGTCTTTTTAGTTGGAACTATCTGTTTAATTTCCACCTTTTTTTCAAAAGTCTTTCCGTCAAATATACGACCAGTAAATCCATCAACAGTAACTAATTGTCCATCCTTAAGTCTTTCAGTAGAATTGCGAGTTCCAACAACCGCAGGAATTCCCATCTCACGAGAAATAATAGCTGCATGTGATGTTGCTCCACCTTCATCCGTAATTATTGCTGAAGCCCTTGCCATTGCAACAACCATATCAGGATTAGTCATCTTAGTTACGAGAATAGACCCTTTACTAACTTTAGAAAGCTCATCAAGAGAATGAACTATTTTAACTATTCCAGATGCAACTCCAGGAGAAGCAGCTAAACCAGAAAGTAAAACATTACCTTCTATTTCTTGATTACTTTCATGAACTTTGGTAGTAATGGGTCTTGATTGCACAATATAGACGCCATCTCTATCTATAGCAAACTCAATATCTTGAGGTTTACCATAATGCTCTTCAAGTTTCAGACCATATTGACCTAGAATCTTAAGCTCATGACCTGTCAAAACTTCCCTATTACTTATTTCATGACTTAATTTTACTTCTTCGGTTTTTCCTGAAGAGCTTCTTGTTAAAGCTATTTTTTTATCTGATATTTTATGATCTACCAAATCAAGCTTGGAATTCATCACATAATGATCTGGAGAAATCATCCCAGAGACTATCCCCTCTCCTAAACCAAAAACAGCTTCAATAACAATATTTCCATCGTTCTTCAAAGGATTTTTAGAAAACATAACACCAGATTTTTGCGAATCAATCATTCTTTGAACTACAACAGCTAAATATCCTTTTTCAGTTGCAAACCCTTTCTTTTTACGATAATAAATTGCTCTAGCAGTAAACAAAGAGGCAAAACATTTTTTTACAGACTCAATTAAAGAATCAGCCCCTTTAACATTTAAGAAAGTCTCTTGTTGCCCTGCAAAACTAGCATCTGCTAAATCTTCCATCGTAGCACTAGAACGAACTGCAACAAATGGAGGTTCATGAGAGTTCTTCAATATTGATAGGGCTCCATCAGTCATCCCTTTATGTTTGATTCTTTCCCTCTCAACATCTAAAACTTGATATGCTTCAGCAATATCATTTCTCATTTCATGAGACATAGGAGCATCGACTATCAATCCTCTAATCTTTTTAGCAGTAGACTCAAGTTGTTTTGTATCATCAACATCAATTGAATTTACAAGATTAATTATCTGATTTCTAAGTCCAGATTTTTCGATAAAATAATCATAAGCCTGTGCAGTTACAATAAATCCAGGAGGCACAGGAAATTTATTGTTATACATCTCCGCTAAACTTGCACCTTTACCACCAGCAATGGAAATATCCTTATTACTCAATTCGGAAAACCATTTAACAAATCCTTTATTAGCATCACCCATAAAGAAAGAAAACACAATCAGTTAATAAATATTACTTCAATTCAAGCTGATCTTTTATTATGATGTCATAATCTTCAACAACATTAAATAGGTTATGTTTTCTCTGTAGAAAGCTTAGTTTTAACGAATTCAATAATATTTTTCTTAAATCTATCCAAATCTTTCTTCATAAAACTACCACCAGATGCATTAGGATGTCCAGCACCCATTGCATTTTCAAGTCCTTTAACTCCATATCCAAGCATTTCATTCATAAAGTAGATAAGTTTATCAGCATTATTACGAACAGAGACTTTTAGCCTATCAGTTCCATTAATTTCAGAAAAAGTAATTATTGTAGAACCCCTATGTCTGACAGAGAGTATTGTAGACATTTTTGAACCCATAGAAAATCGAGATTTAAATAAATAAAAATACAAATGATTATCAAAATGTCTTTCAGCATTTTTCTCAAAATCTTGTAAACACCTCTCCATTTCAGAAGAAACTTCAGAATGAATATTGTCAATAACCTCAAAATCTTTCTTTAGTAAAATATCGTAAGCTTTTAAAGAATCTTTTGAATAATAAATCACTAAAGAACTTGTCTTATTTACAACATTAAATATTTCTGAATTCTCAACATTCTTTGCATCAAAATCAGGGTAATGTTTCTGTATAAATTTCAAGTTCTCATCACCCTTATAAGAAAACTCTGAAATAGCAGTAACACAAGCTAACCAAGTCCATTTACTATAATCTATTATTCCTTCGCCAAATCTATAAATAACTAGCCCAGTACAATCATGACCATCTGTTTTAATCACATTCTCATCCATTATTAATTTAAGATTAACAGGGTGATGATCTATAAAACAAACATTAAAATTTTTTCTAAATTTTTCAAATTCATCTATCATCTCCATATCAACATTCAAATCAAGAACAAAAACCCTCTTTATTTCAATTTTGTTAAATCTTTCAGCAAGTTTGTCAAGAGCCCCAGTGGTATAAGAGATAAAATTAATATCTGCTTTAATTATGGGATACTTCTTTTTCAATATCTCAACCATAAAAATAGCAGAAGTCATACCATCAAGACAATTAGCATGTGAAACTATTCCAACCATTTCTTCATCTTTCAAGCTATCTAAGAAATTAAAGAAATTTCTTTTATGTTTTTCAAAATCCTGCATTAATCAAAACAATAAAAGCTATATAAAATCCTTTCTAAAATGAAACACCTTTGAGTTCCTCATAATTATTGAGAAACAGGAGTAGGAGAATGAGCCTTATCTTCAACTTTATCAAACAAAACACGAGTTCTACAAGGCAACTTTGCCTTAGCCATAGAAATTATTTCTCGAGCTACCTTAACGGTAGATTCAGAATCACAAGCAACCATAAATAATTCCTGACCTCCCAAAACACGAGCAGCTCTGCCCTCAATAATACCAAATGACTGTTTCATACCAGTAGATAAACGGTCTGCTCCAGCCCCAGCAGCTGCTTTATTATTTCTCAAAATGTGATGTGGGTGTATCTTAACCCAAAGATAAAATTTACCAGCTAATCTTGTCTCAAGATTCTTAGTCAAAACCATTCTTCCAGCTTCAATTGCTAAATCTTTAATAACAATCATCTCATCTGAAATAAGTCTTAAAATAAAAGGTAACTTTCCTTCAACAAAAGCCTTCTGATTCCCAATATTATATTTAACAACTTTATTTGGAGGAACAACTTTAATGTAAGACTTTGATTTTGCTTTAGAAACACGAGTATAAGGTCTATTGTGTTTTTTAGAATATGAAAGGGATTTACGAACAGCCATGTTAAATTTTATCCTCGAAAATGAAATTCAATTCACTGTTATATTGTGAGTGAAGGCGAGCAGTGTGAGTTAAATAAATCATTTTATTTTACTTCCACATCTGTTGTTACAGCTTGTCCAGGCAATCCAGTTTCAAAAATAGCTCTAACAAGACCTTTATTTCCATGAGCATCACTTATCTTTCCATGAATTGCTTTTCCAGCTGTACTCTTCCAAATAACCTGTTTTCCAACAAGTTTTTTAGCATCATCACGAGAATTAAACCCTAAGTCTAGTAAGTAGTGTCTTTCATGAATCCTGTGTCTGCTTCTTCTAAACTGCACTATAATTCCTTTCATCTTTTTACGATAGAAAATAGGGTTTTTAAAGCTTGCTTGTAAGAGCCCTAACGTTGATATTTTCTTTTATCAAATACATTGGATGCAATTTCTTCTCCAAGAAAAGACCCAATATAAGGTAATGTAGGTACTCGATCTTTCCACATAGCATATGAAACACCAGTAAAACCAGCAATAGAAATCCCCCAAGAAACAGGATCTTCAAAAAAAGGACTATCTATAAAACCATTAATTGCTAAATATGAAAGACTCTTTATTAAAAAGATAGGGACAAAAAAACCCAAAACACACCCAATAGTTCTTCCAGCCACTGAAATAACCTTATCTTCAAGCTTAGATTCGATACCCATACAAAAAAACAAGATACATTATTTTTAAAGCTTTAGATCAAATTTTTAAAAAGACATATTACTATAAAATAAGAGATTATAATCCTATGTTGTCGTGATTTTGCAACAAATCACAGTAAAATCTCAAAATCTCCAAGTTCTTTACTTAAGGCAGAAAGTACAGAAGAAGAAATTTTAACCTGAGTTTTATCATTCTTATGAGTTACTAAGGCTTTCTCCAAAGCAATACTATCGCTCAACTTGAAAGAATTACCGACTATCTGCATCACACGACCAGATTCAATAAAGAAATTTCCAGAACCAGTCAAAACAAGTTCTCCTTTTTTATCTCCAAAGACAACTTCAACAACTTCTTTTTCCTCAAGAAGCAAATCAGCTCTCTGTGTATAATCAAGCAATTCTTTAATCAATTCAATTGCATCTCTACGAAGAGCACCCATTTCCAAAGAAGTAATTTTTCCAGATTTAACCCTAGATTTCATAGCAACAATTTCTTTCAAAGGCTTGGCAAATCTAGGTTGCAATTTACCCTTGGCAATCAGTTCATTATTTACATCCTTAACAAGAGCATCAACACTCTTATCACCAAATATTTTCTTAAGTAAATCAAAAACCTCTTTATAGCTACGATCAGCATCATGAACAATCAATCTAGCTTCTAGTTTTTTCCTTATTTCTTGAAGTTTCTTATCATATTTTTTAGACTCTTCAAGTAGCTCATCAACTTCTTTTCCAGGAATAGTTTTCAAAGTTCCATGTTCATAATCTTTATACAATTTAATAACTCTTTCAAGGAACTTCAATTCATTTACAGACATTATTTTTTCCGTATCGACTAAAACTTTCTTAACATCTGCAACCATATGTTTTGGAGCAGGAGGAGCATGACCTGCAAGCATCACAAGAGCTTGCGTAGGAGTTACGACTCCCCAATAAATATCAACCATCGCATCAATTAATCTTCTAGTGACAAGAGACTCATTTTGCTCTCCATATTTCATAAATTTATCGACCGCCTCAGGAGATGGCTTAACTTTACCCATCTGGAGTAATAATTTCCAAGGCAAGAATGTACCCCTGTCATACATTGGTACACCATCACGAATAAAGGTAAACATTACAGGATTTGCATCTTTAACATTATCCCAGAAATCAGTCAACAAATAGACTTGAACATTTAAAACATTTTTAGTTCCAGATAAAGCAGTTGCTTCACGAATATAATCATGAATCATTCCCCTAAGTTTTTCAAGCAACTGTAACCGAGGCATTCTTTTTACATCAGTATCATCAATAATAACAAAAGTATCTACATCACTTGTTTTATCAGCAGTACCTCTAACAAGACTCCCACCAACAACATAACTAGCAACATATTTTTCAAACTTACGTAAAACCAAAGTCTTATGGATATTAGCAAGTCTCATTGAACCAAGCAAACCTTTATCATGCAATGGGAAACTGGAAGCAATAGCATCAACAAATTCAAATTTGCTATCTAAACCATAATTCCACAAATCAACTTCAGTTTTTATGTGAACCCATAACTCTTGTTTTGATTCCTTAACCAACTTCAAAATCTCAGGTTTAATCTTCTTAGGAATATTCTTAAATTCATCTTCGGGAATAAGCATAACCATGTGAATAGGCTTTTTAGCAATTTCTTCAGGAAGCAAACCTTCATCTTCTTCAAACAACTTGAAAGCAGGCGCAGGCAAGATACTCAAAAAAGTAGTAAATGGAAACTTCTTAACTAATTTTTTCTTAAAATCCTCAAAACTTTCCTTGAGTTTCTCATTCTTAGCTAAATTCTCATCAGAAATTTGAGGCATAGAACCAGGAATATTCCCAGGTGGAACATAAGTATTAGTAGAAGACATAGCATCACTCAGGCCATGAGATTTCTTTTCCTGCATATCAACAAAAAGCATTAATGCTATTTAAGGCTTACCAAAAGCGTTAATAAAGCTTAATCTCTTTAATAAAAAGGAAAAAGAAAAGATGCCACAAGCAGTTACACACGTTTTAATACCTATAATTTTATTATCAATATTTAGACACATCTATCAAAAAAGAACTAATAAAAAATTCCCATTACAATACGTCTTAATAGGAGGTCTAGCAGGAGTAATTCCAGATTTAGATATTCCTTTATTCTGGATAATGCATTACTTCGGCTACAGCCTAGAACAAATCCATCGAACTTTTTTACACACAATTTTCATCCCGCTAATTTTTTTAGCACTGGCATTTATATCAAAATATACAATAAAAAAGAAAATTGGCAGAAATAAACTTTCAATTCCAGTGATCTTAATTTTATTTGCATTTGGCAGCACAATACACCTTATCCTAGACTCAACTTTGGCAGGATATATAACTCCATTATATCCATTTTCAGAAACAAAGTTTGGAACAGGTTTTCCATTCAGCATCTTACCCGAACATCTAGCAATATTTTTCTTAGCAACTTTAGATGGAGTTCTATTTATATTATGGATTTTATATCTAGAAATAAAACACAAAATATCGGATTTTATATGAATATATTATTTCTATGCAAAGCAAATATGTTCAGAAGCCAAATGGCAGAAGCATGGTGCAACCTTCTGTCTAAAAACAAAGTAAAAAGTGCAGCATTAATAGCACATGAAGGGAAATTATCTTGGTTAGTTATAGATTCTAGTAAAGAATTTGGATTAGATCTATCAAATCATATATCTAAAGACGTAACCAAATCAATGATTCAAAAAGCAGATCTTATCATAATTATGAACAAAAATTTACGTGAACATTTTGAGAAATATAAAAAGTTGCTAAAGAAAAATGCTTTAGTTGAAATGTGGGAAATTCAAGATATAGTAGCAAAAGATACAGACAATGATATTTATCCTGAATTTGTTAAAACTTGTAAAATTATAGGGGAAAAAGTAAAATCTTTAGTTAAAAGATATGGATGAAGAAATAGACTCTAATTATGTTTGTGAAGCTCGTGGTTATCAATCACTAAATTCTTCTATTGCTTTTATACTATCCAAAATTACTTGGTGTAAATAATATTGTCTTAAAGGTTAAATTCTTTGTTATATGAATTACATTGCTCTCAATTTATCTTTGTATTCATGAAAAGAAATTTCAGCTGGTCTTATATCTAGTACTTCTTTAAGTCTTGAAGCAATACACCCAAGCTGAGAACCTGCTTCAAAAGGACCCTCTACAAGCCCTAATCTAACAGCTTCTTTTAAATCTTGAAAACTCTTTCCTTCTTTGTAACCTGCAACCTTCTCTAGACTGTTTGCATCTATTCCTTCAAAAAAAATCCTCTCGACAAGAGCAACGTAATATCGATGATTCTCCATTGATGTTTATTTAATTAATATGTTTTTAATAATTTGTGTAATCTGACTGTATATTACTATATGGCCCGTGGAAGAATCGGACTTCCGCCTTCTCGGTGTATAAATGCTCTTCTTATAATGGCCCCACGCAGACTCGAACTGCGAATTACTCGGCTTTTAGTGTCTTCATTTCTTCCAACAGATGTAAACGAGTCGTTTGAACCCTTAGACTATGGGGCCATACTTACGATTTTATTTTACTTATTATAAACGTTTCTACCTGTTCTTTTTTTGGTACTTTTCCAGTTCTTAGAAACTCTTTATATTTGTAATTATTCTTAAAATTTGAGAATCCTATTTTATCATAAAAATCTTTTACTTTCTCTTTTGTATAAATCATAATTCCTTTGTTGTATACTCCATGCTTTATTTCTAACATCTTTAACCCTTGACTTACAGAATCTATTAAAGACTTTATTGTAATGGATAAATGAATCATTATTTTTGAATTTGGGTGTGAAGATAAACTTCCATCTGTATCCATTAATCCCCTTATACAAGACGCCACGGCTTCTTTATTAGCCATAATATAACCAGGAATTACTGGATTTGAGCCATATTTTACTCCTATTGGAAATCCGCATTTGTTTAGATATTCTGCTACTTTCTTACTATAAATTAAGCACCTTATCACCCTTTCTCTTTTATTAGTATAAATTTTTGGATAAAATCCAAAGAGATTATTAATTAGATTATTCAAAAAATTGTTATAATAAAAATAGTCCACTATTTTATCTCCTGTAATAGATGTAGCTTTTTTATCTGAAAATATGCACCCATCTCCTAATAATACTCCATACAATTCTGCAAAATGAGGATTTTCTTTATCTGGAAAAGTTACTTCTTTTATTTGTAACTTCTGACCCCAGAAAGGTTCAGTTCTTTTAATATCTAATTTAGTAATATCAACATCTGCTAATTTTATTAATTTATTAAACTTTGATGATGCAATTGTTCTATTAGGTATTAACCAATCATGAATTACTGCTTGCAGGTTAATTTCTAGTTTAGAGGCTAGTTGCTTCCAAGTTAGATTATTCTTTATCTTAGCTGAATTAAGAATTTCTTTTAAAGATCTCTTATCTAATAGTATTCTTTCTTCTATAAACCTACCGTCAGTTGTTCTTTTCATTTCTTTTAATAATGCTCTTTTATTTATATTTATTCATACTACTAGACTAATATTATGATTAGAATAAAGCTTTATAAAACCTTTCTGTCCACTAACAAATAAGCGCGGGTAGTATAGTGGTTAGTATACGACGTTGCCACTTTTTCCCTTTAGTAAGAAGAGAAAGCAAAGACGTTGTGGCCCGGGTTCAATTCCCGGCCCGCGCATACC
>ERZ1292625.447-Hain-H41-01um-R1-447-length-63659-cov-8_pt1 | contig 63659 bp, 124 predicted proteins | sample MGYA00564400_ERZ1292625 | MGnify/ENA primary metagenome ERZ1292625 (study PRJEB36523, sample SAMEA6512639) | groundwater metagenome | collected 2019-01-08 | study: AquaDiva: Metagenomics assemblies of 32 groundwater samples | reverse complement strand
AAACATTCAAATTCAAAATATACACTCATTATCCCATAAGTTTAATTGGGGGACAATGGGTTAGCCTTGCTTTTTATATTGATTTGAGGGGTTGGATATACAGGATTAGGAATGAGTACATTCCTAACGGCTCAGGATCGGTTATATGGTTCCGCACGGGTAGTTGTACACGTATAACCTACTGTAAGACAACATAATAGCCAGTAACCACGAGCCGGACACCCGTACCTCAGTGTTGGGTTGTTATTTGGTGTGCTTGGTGATGAGTTGTTCGTTGTCTCTGATTATTCCTCCGGTTGATTTAAATGACACCGTGTCTGATGTTAGATTCATGAAAGAAATGAGTCTATCATTAGACGCCCTCAGTGCCTCTACAAGAGGCGCGTTGTCCTCCGCTGATTTAAGACGGGCGTATTCATTTGCGTCATCAACAGTTAGGCAGTGGAATGTCTTACCGTCTGTAGAAATAAGCGGTGTAGCTACAATGAAATTATTCTCTAAAAACTTTTCTGCGTTGCTCATTGGTCTATTGCTTGGGGGTGTAGGCTTCGTTGATTTGAAATATTTCATCGAACTTAATTTCAATCGCAACAGCTAAAGACATTTCCTCAACTGTTGAATAATTTTCTTGCTTTTCAAGCCATGATTTAAATGAGTTACGCTGTTCCTGCAACTCCTCGACGCGTTTCTTCATCTTCTCGTTTTCCTCTTTCAGTTGAGAGTAGGAGTGCTGAATTAAATTTATGATGTAATCCGATCCTTCGGTAAATCCCCATTGACGTTGTGTTCTTTGATGAGAAGTCAGTATGAGATTCCCTGTATACTCAATGCTGTAAGCGTAAATTTCATCCGCAGTCGGAAATGGATTCTCTGTGTTATGTGCGGAAGGGGTTATGTCGTCGGTCATGGTTAGTGTGGTTTTCCTAAGTGATTTGGTCTGCGCGACCATCCTCTGTCTTTGCCTTTTATTGAGTAAATAAATTCGAGTGCCTTTTCGATTGGAATAATTGGAATTGCTTCATCGTCATTCCACGTCTCTGATGAATACAAATACTCGCACCCTCCTTCGTCGCTATCATACGAGCGCAATATTTCAAATATACACGGAGGCAATGTAGTGTCCCCCTTGTGATATACTCGGTATCTTATCTCCTGATAAACATCATCGAAATTAACCACATCCTGCCCCGTATCTTCATACCTTCTCGCCTCCGACACCTCCACGATATGTGTTTCTCCGTAGAAATATTCGAAGTGATTCTTGCGCATTATCGAACGCAGTTCGTCAAATAAAATTCTTGCTGCTGTTTTTTCCGTATTCATTTTGTAGGCGGGTTTATAGGACTGTTGAATCATTTATTCCATGCGATTATTAATATCACTCATGGCTTATCGTTTTATGTGCGGTTATAGTCGTTTGAATGAATATGGCTTTCCGCTTACAATCAGTGATGCTGTTTTTCCTTGTAGCAAAAAAGAGCCGTCACTTGATAAGTCCCTTACATATCCGCTCATGCCGATGTATGCATTAATGGCTCTGGGATGATTTATTGGAGGCGGTAACCATGTCATTTCTATGTTATCCCCTTCCTTTAAAGGAGTGCATCCTTGACAATGATTCCCATATTCGGAGTTAGTGTAGATTTCAGTAGGAATGCGACCGCACACCACACACTTTTTGTAGTTACCTATGAACCGTCTCCACCAGATCATATTATTTGGAAAATAATTACCGTTATCCATTATCGTGAGTTTCCGATTTCGTTAAGTTGCTTACCAATGTCTATGTGACGGAAATTTCTATCACCCTTATCGTTGGTGGTCATGTCAATAGCATCAGAAATCAGTAATGCTGTCTGATCATCTCCGTTTGCCTTGATATAGTCAGCCAGTGTTTTAGCCAACTGCCCGTAACTGATCTCAACAGTAGCATGAGGCATTACTGAATTTTGTTTCTGATTACTTGTCTTGCTGTTCATTTTGAAGTAAGTATTAATGATTGTTCGCTTGGTTTGACATGACAATATTACACGGTTGATCGGATGTGACCAAATTTTAAAAGTTAAAAGATGTTAAATACTGGAAATGCTGAATTATTAACATTTTAACATACTTTAACTTTTAAAAGTTGTGTAGCTACATCCACGACCGTATCATTGTAGTGTCAAACCAAAACAACAAAACATGAACATCGTACTAGCTATTATATTTTTCTTTGCGCTTATGACTAGCGTATATTTCGTAATTAGATTCGTAATTATGATTATCGATATTGTAAACGATTCACATGAACCATCAGACAGGGAGGTATTTGGATACAATATCGTAATGGTAATTTCAATTGCACTGTGGTCATTGCTATTTTATTTTTCTTTATGAAAAACAACGATCAGCTAACCATGAAAACAGTAACACTCGACAAGCAATTCAATGGCAACTTCTACCTTGCTATTAAGTACATTGTACAGAATAATCTTAAAATTCAGAAAGTAAACAGTCTTGATAACATCAATGATGATTATTACTGGAAGGATTCCACACTCAGGGACTTAATGGAATTTGCAGTATGCGGGAAAGATGATACTGGTTTTTACTCGTACAGCATGGCGTTTTACAGGATCAAAACAAAGCCAACTGAACAAGAAGTAGCTCAATTTCTAATCGCAGGTAACGAAGATTAAAACACGTCAAACTAAATCATACAGAAAAATGGATAAGAAATCAATCATCGATGCTTGGGCACGAATCAGAACCATTGATCAAACAATACCGGATGACGTATTGGACTTTATGAAGGATGCAGCTATTGAAAAGCTACAACAAGGTCAATTAATCAACTTGACTGATGACACACATTTAGTACGTGCGCTATCAATGTCCATGAGAAGCAATGGATCGGACGCATCATCTGTACTTGTCTCTTCGGCAATCAAAATGACGACACCATATAAAGAAAGTCAGTCACTACGCCTTAAGCAAATGGCGCACGACCTTTCGAATATTGCTGATAATCTATGATACGAGATCACAAGATACCCAAGCGATACGCCCACATTCGATCAGATGTTATCGCTATGCGTGGATACCATGGCGACAAGTACAAGACAGCAATCAGTTCTGACAAGCCCTACTTGTACATGGTTGTAACGCGGGTTAACCGGATGACAGCCCAATTGTGGTTGGAAGACCGGAACCGGAAAGTAAAGGGTAAATCTGGATGGTGTGAATTGCCAAAAGTCAATTGGTTGGTGATGATCGCTAACTTCAGGCGCGACGAGGATGAAAGAATTAAAGAAGAAATTAACGCATTATAAACAAAAAAACAAACTAACATGAGCCAATCATCTATAATGGATTTTCTACGTTTCGCCATCAGCGGGTACACTGAGAAAACAAGAGAGTACAAATATCAATTCAAAAACGACAGTGGACTTCAGTTTACTCCTATTGAATTGAAGCCGGATTACGCAGAAAAATGGAATGAGTCTTCGAAGGATTTTATTTGTCTGGTTAAAGACGGGCAGTTGCTAAGGGAGACTCTGTATCGTGTTGGTGGAATCGGAGCGCCTAAACCGGAAGACGATTATTTCATGCTCATGAAACACGTGGAGGCTCACTACACGGATAGCATCACAAAGGATAAAAAGCGCAAGCCACACTTACAGTCGATATGGTGCATTATTGATAAACTCGGAAACGAAAAGGTTGTTTTTGATTCGGGGTTTCTTAGTCATGGGTACATAGTGGACAATAGCCAGATTTATTCTATTGACCGAAAGTATTACAACATTGAAACAGGAGAATTTTATTGTAGCTCTTCGGGTAATGTGGAATCAAAAGAATTTCTTTTCCTTGAGAATCGTTACGACAAAGACCCTTCACGTGTGGGTGTGATGAAGATCAATAAGAAAGATGGTACATGGGAATTGTTCAAAGGGTATAAGTAACAGACTATGGAAAAGCTATTCAGATTGTCGTACACACTTGACTCAAAAGAATTCCGTAAGGTTGAAAGAGAAGTCGAGTATAAACCTGCCAATAAAACACTAATCGTGGATACCGATTGGAACCCAAGTGGCAAGATGCAGATCAAGATATCTTCACTGATGACCGTTGATACTGGCAGGTGGAGACCGGACAGGTTAAATGAGATTTACTATCAGGTCTGGTGTTTTGAAGGAGACCTACCGGAAGCACGTAAAAAGATATTCGATAAAATCAGTGAAGAGTTGGCGCTTAGAGAACGGGCAACAGAAGTAATGGCACACAACTTACATTATAACGTTGTGAATATTGTAAAGCCGATAGAGCCGAAGATCGACCTGCCACCTAGCGGTGAACTCCGGTTATAATATCAATCTACCTTCACTGGAATAACCAGTATAGGCTCCCCTAGCGCTGCCTGAAGTTTCGAAAGGTAAGTAATGGTGAATTTGTACCTAGCGGTCAACCACATCTCAATTATAAGGTCGTCTTTGGTCTTTACTGGCTTATTTTCAAGTGACTCAAGGGTAATGCCCTTTCGGGTCAATATGTCGTTTACGTGTACCTGCAAGTCCGCATACCACGATACTAATATGGTTTGATCCGGTGGAGTCCGGTCTAGGATTTCCTGAGCGAGTGGGTTTCTCATCGTTTAGCGTATTTTGAATCTGGATATTCCTGATCGGTTAATTCTACTGGGAATTTTATGTTTTTAAATTCACTCTTGTTGAGGTCTTTACCTAAAAGCATCTTTTCAAAAACTGCACTCCATGTTGCCCACCTTTTTGGATACAATGCCTTTAAGTATCTAGGCGGTTTCCCTGTTTTAAGGAGATGATCAGATACTTGTTTGGCATTTTTTACAGAACTAAGTTTAAAACAAACTCCGTGATAGGTGAGCCACGTTTCTCCTTTGTACCGATCACTTATAGGGACAGCCATATTCCTATTCCAGAATGACGTTATGGAGTATGTGTAAGTGTCCTTGCCATTAACATATCCAAATATTTCTATTTTGGATGTCTGTCTCCATGTTATTTGTTTGTCCCGAATCATTTGTACGCTTTCAATTCATTAACAGTTTTTCCAGTGAATATGCTGATCACTTTCCATTGCCAATTTTTCTCCGGTGTCGGGATATGCTTGATAAGTGTCTTACTGGTGTTCACCCATAGTTTTCTTTTCTCAGCAGCGCCATCTCTGTAATGAGTGGTAGCTAAATCCCATTGTAAGTTTTCTATTAATTCACGTTGTCCGTGAGGAAGCGACTCAATCATTTTACTGACTACGTTGGAATAATCTCGTTTCCCCATTATTTTATCAATGGAATATGGATTACCTTTCTTTTTCTTCATTGTTAGGGTTCTTACAAGTTTTTTCTTTTTCCTGTTGCTTCTTAAGCAACTGTATCCTGTCTGTAATATCGTTTAATGTTTTCTCTACGGCTACTCGTTTAGGATGGTTGAATGGAAGTATGAACGCCAAAGATTTGGCATGGTTGAAATGCTCCATGTGAGAAGCCTGTAATATTTCCAGTTCTATTTCGATAGCTGAACTCATAGTAGCGATCTATTAATTCGGTCATTATTTCTTCTCATCTGTCGGCACATGATAAAGTGTTCACGCCAGTCCAGTTTGATTCCGAATTTTGGTGACTGCGCTTCTATATTCTTTGACAAGCTAATACAAAACCTTCTGGAAAGCCTCCATACTTCCATGAGTAATGGGGTTCCGTCCAGATTTATTTTTGTTATTGTAATAGCGGAACTCATGTTTTAGTACGGATAACAGTAATCAGGATTAAGTCCTTCGTTTTCGTTTGTGCGTTCGTTGACTAACATCTTTAGCCACATCTTCTCTTTGTTTTTATTTTCTCGTAGCAGGTATTTGTACTCATGCACAAAAACGTCTTCTTTCGGGAATGATATTTTGTCCCTGTTAACGTCCTCTAGCATCTTGTCGTAGCTTGAGCAACGTTGTTCTGAATTCCTGATCAGTTCTTTAGTCGTCATCATTTTTCTTAGGAACTGTATACATGAATGTATCGCAAAAGTCTTGAGGTCTATATTTATTCCACATCTTAACGACCGTGTATACGACATCTCCTCTTACAAGAACTGAGTGCGTTCGCCATCCTTCCCATAACGGGATATCTTCTTTGAGCCGATCAAGCGCCCACTCCATTGTAACTATTCTAGGGTCGTTGCTCATCCTACGTCAACTGTATTTTTAGTTGCGTTGTAGCCACGGATACTGTAAATAACATTCCATAGTTGTGAGTATGCAGAACTAAGTCCTGCGCGATCATCCAACAGAATATTGAAATACACTTTTCTTCCTTTGAAAGGAATGAAGTCGGGTGTTTCGTTAATTCCGTCAAATGGGATATCGTTATCTTCAAGATACTTTCGGATATCAGGGAAACGATCATCGTTACAGCTAGTGAATACGGTAAGGTGAAATCCCATCTTCTTGCATTCGCGTAACAACGCGATTACATCGTCGTGCCTGTATCCTTTTTTGTAGTAGTCGTATACGGTGTTATCGTAATCATACGCTATGATAAGACTGCCGTACTTCTTCCACTCTTCAAAGAGTCGTTCGGTACATTTCTTGTCGTCGAGGAATTGATCTGATATGGTTGTCATATTTCTATTTATTAGAATGTGAGTGATAGTTTAATTTGATTATTTTCATTCCTCCGTTATCACGATCATCTGAATTATAATAGGCACAAAAATCAGTATCGTATTTAAATCCTTTGTCTTTTAAGCTCATAATAGCATCGAATGCAGAATCAAACACAGTATCGCCTTCATAAATTTCACCCATCGTACTTACTACCGCATATGCAATTGTATATTTTTTCATAAAAATGAATTAGCAGTTTCACGAATTTCTTCAAACGTGTATTCTTTTACCAGTTCTCCGTTTTCGAATACAGTTTCCAATCGGTCAATGTATCCGTTGAATTGTTCTGGCGACATATCAGCGGAACTCAGTGTTGTGAAGTCTTTTCCTACTCCGTGCAGTTTCAGTTTTCCTTTCTTAGAAACCTTACCACTTGATGTAATAGGGTCTTTGTACACGTTCACTGATTCGCCATTAACTTCTGCATAAGAGCACTTAATAGCAAATTTTTGAGTATCCCGATCAAACTTTTGTAGCAACCCTCCACCGGAACCGAATACGATATTGTCCGCTGAGAATTGTTTGTTTTTCATCATTTGTAGAATTTCTTCAATCATCTCATAATCAATGCCATCACCCTGAATAATACGCACTTTTGGAGTAAGTAATTTGTAGCCATTTGTCCAGTCACCTCCGAATTTATTCCATAGAATATCAAGGATTCGACTTAGTACTTCTGGTGGGTGTCCGCTGTCGGGACGAATTACGGTCGTACCATTGTGATTAATCACCTTTTCACGCAATTGTGTGCCCCATAACTCACTGCAAGCGTCATAGATGTTATAACTATCAGACACACATGCAAACGTTCCTACGGGGTATTGCTTGAGCATATTTTCAAATGCCTTTACTTCGTTTTCGCGTCCCCATGAAGTGATTGTAGAATGTTCAGATGCCGGAACGGAGAACCCATACATTTTTTGTTGATCCAGTGAATTGGCTAATCCTGATCCGTAGTATTCCATGGCGCAAATAATCCCTGCGGTTGTATCTGTCCCCATGAAACTGATTAGGTGCGACATTCCGCCTATCGCAGCTTGTTCCTTGCAAGTAACTCCTCTGAATCCAAAATCATGTAGTTTGAATCCTAAACCAGATGAATCTCCTGTTTCATCTAAGTATTTTTTAATGAGACGCTTGCACATCATCGAATTTGTTCCAACCGTCACTGGATACCAAATTTCCATTAGCAGGGTCTCCGCATAGTTCGTCAGCCACGGTAATTCCATATCGGTATTCTCAATGGTCATTAGCACATTGGACACCGGAACGACAGTTCCTTCTGCAACGGCTTTAATACGCAAAGGGATTTTGCCTCCGTGAACTTCTACGATTCGCTCCCAACCTTTTCGGTTGAAGTGATCGTTTCCGAAATGTAGTTTCCAGAACGCTTCCGCCTGATCGATATTTTCTTTAGTCACACGGACACCGCAAAAATGTTTTTTCAGGATGTACTGCAATCCAAAGAAAAGCGTTTCATTAAATTTCCCGCCTCTTGATTCTAGGTAAGAAATAAATCGGGTTGTTCCTTCTGGCAACTGTTTCCAGTGCGTTGCTTTGTAACTGTCGGTGTTGAGAATAAAATTGTCCATTATTATGTGTTTGGTTGGTGTTTATTTTTTCAGCGATAATTATTTATTTAAAATTCCAGTATTTTTCAGGTACATTGTTCATGATCATTAATTGTTTTGCGAATACCTTATCTTCACTTTTTTCAATCAACCTCTTTCGTTTTATCTCTTCCCCAATTAATGTAATATGTACTTTTTCTTCGTCGCATAATTCCATTAACGAAGTTGCGTTTATTTCCTGTAATCGAAGAACCAATTCGTGTAATCTTTTGTGTAGTCCGTCGTGCATAACTATTTTTCAATTTGTTTGACCTGAAAACATCCATTCGCTACTTTCATCACACTCTCCCAGTAATCTCGTAGTGCCCCTGATCCACAATTGATTTCAAATTTGTCTCCATCAATAGTTAGTACTTCAAATCGCCATATTTGAGCGCCCTGACATCTAACGAATATTTTAATGTATGCATCACTAGGATAATCCGGCTCGTCGAATTTGTATTCACCTATAAATAATTCCTCTTGGTTATCTGTCTGAAATGGTTTCAATCCAAGTTTACTGAATAGACTTAAGTCCTGCGTATAGGTTTCTGAAATATTAAGGAACAGATCAAATGGCTTCATTGTATATTAATTAGCACTGTAACGAAGGATGTAAACTTAGCGCCTTAAGATGTTCAGCGTTCCATAATTTGCGGACTCCGTTTCCTTTCATTGCAATAGGAACATTTTCTTTTCGAAGTTTTTGGATCATACCGTCAACTGCATTTGGAGTTCTTCCTATTTCACTGCCAATCTCTTCCGAAGTTGCCTTTTCATTTCTTCGACGTAGAAGATATTCGATCTCCCCTTGAGTCCACAGGGTACTTCTAACTCCATCCTGATGTCCATTAGTTCTACGCTTCAATGGGATTCCATTTGTACGCATTCTTTGAATCTGCTTGAGAATAGCCTTAGAAGTCGAATTTAATTCACTGGCAATAGTATCAAGTGGAATATCGTCAGCCCACAATTTCATGAGTTTCTTAAGTTCGTCGTTAGTCCACTTGTGTCCTGTGTAATGAGTTGTCGTTTTCATGTTAGTTTATGTTTAAGTGTTCAAGTAATTTTAATTTCAGCGGTTCGTGTTCTGGCTCAAAAGTATTCTCTTTTATCGCATCATACGCAAGCCATTTCAATTCACTAATGTCGTCCGTTGCGTGTGATCGTCCATCTGTATAATCACATCGGAAAAAAGCGGTCATGATTTTATCTGATTCATTCCGGTATCTCCAATCATCAATTCGAAACGATCCTAGGTACTGGTAATTCTTAGTGTGTATTCCACCAGTCTCTTCGTTTACTTCTCTCTCAGCAGCACCTTCCAGTGAACTATCACTAGGATCAACAAACCCTCCAATGAATCTGTATCCTGATTCTCCTTGTTTTTTACCAACGAGTAGCGCACGAGTTAGTGGGTGCAATATAGCAATATCTACCGTTTGAAAAGAAACAGGATAGCGGTGATTTGAAGCCCAAATGAGTCCTTTACGGAAATCATCGGATACTTGAAGTCTGTCGAGATTGTACCTATGGATATTTTCTCTTTGCTTGGTTGCTGATATTGTATTGAATATATCATCAAACTTCAACTCAACTGTTTTGTGTATGCCACTGTAATATTTAATGAAGCTATCCCTTGCTCCGTACAATGTGATTTCATAATCATACGCATCAAATGACATATTTTTTGGGTAAGGAAGATTATCATCAATGGCTTCATCCAAAAACTCCGACCAAACTTTGTCGCATTTGTGATCTTGGAGTGGAGTTATTGCAACTGTTCCTTTATCGAAGTTATCAACGATTGCTAATTGCCGGATAGCATGTTCACGCACCTTCCATGGTAACGGATTGTTTTTTGTGTTTCGTCCGTGACTTTCTCCAAGAATGATAATTACATCATCGGATAATTCCATAACGGTTTCTAATAACCGCTCATGAGCATAGGTGGGCACATGGCACTGCATCCTAGCTACTATGACTCCTATTTTCTTTGTCCGGCTCATAGATCAGTTAAGATGTAGCTTAAAATCCATTCCATTTACCTTGCCATTTTTAATTAGTGCAAGTTGATATTGTTTTCCGCCATACTCAAATTTGACATCGAAAGAATCCATTATTTCATTGTCTAAAAAATATGGGAGTGATTGCGTCACTTGCGCCAAAAATTGCGATACCTTATTGTCTTTTTCCTCTTGTGTCATGGGTTAGGTGTTTGGTTCTTCGTCGTAATATTTCATTGGAACACAATGGATGATGCACTGTTCTTTTTCTGTTGAATAAGAAGTGTAATACTCCATCCCAACTCCTACGCCCGAAAGTTCTGGAATTGTTATTACTTCCTGATCGGTGACTACGCCATCCATCATTGCCGTCAGAGTGAATACGTCATTTGCATTGCGATAAACAGACGCAAATCTCTTAGTGAAGTCAAATACAATGATAATGACACCGGAAGGATATGTCTCAACGGTCATTTCTTTAAGTAGCTTACTTTCCTGTCGCGTCATTTCGTTTTGTTTGCATTAATGAATTCAATCATTTCAACTAGCGCATTAAAAGCAGCTAGGCAATCTCCTTTGTCAAAGGCTTCTCTGTAGTGATGAGTGAATAGGTAAAACTCGTCACTCGGAACAGGATAGTCCTGATCTTCCTTATCTGGATAGATCATTATTTTCTTGATCATCGGTAGGGCTTTCACCCACACTGGATTTTGCCAATCCCAAGAGAGATGGTATCGTAACTGATCCTGACCAACTGAACGACCGATCATTTCTACTTTTACGTTTGAAGGCAGTTCTATTCCTATGAAGTAGAATGTCCAATCATTCTGTTTATGGGTTTTTCCTCCCATGAACTCAGCGATTAACTTTCCACCCATAGCTACGGGGTCTCTATGCGTCATAGTTATTTTGTTAGTGGTTCTATCACTTCGTATAGTATTCCGTAAATGCTTTTGCTATTCCATCGGTGAGATAGTCCTGCGCAATTTTTATCGTGTAATTCTCTTACCCACATTACCTTTTCTGGATGGGGCTTAATGCTTCCATCTTCATTGTATGTGTGCTTCGGAACTACTCTTACCTTCGTTCCTGTTTTCATTTTCTTTCTGTCCATGGGGTTTATGTTATTTCGTTTTGAAGTCTCTGAATTTAATCTTCGCTACTACCCGATTGCCTCTGCGGTTAAACAGATCAACAGCGGGTTTCATAATCAGTCCTTCGGCAACCGTTTCTTTGTTTTGTGCAATTGTAGATTTGTATCCGGTCTTTGCATATTCAACTGCTTCTCCCAGTGTTCCAGTGCCTACAATTGGTACTATCTGAATAGATAGGTTTGTTGCTATTTCTTCCAGACTTTCTCTGTTGAGCCACCAGTCACCTACCGTACAATCAAACAGAATGAATCCTACATCACCTGTAATGTAGTTTCCTCCGCCTTTCTGGATTCTAGCACCATATCCTTCTCCGTAAAGACAAACTCTGATTTCGTCTTCTTTTGCAGGAGAATCAATTCCAAAACCGAATTGAGCGCCCATCATTTCGTTTGTGAATGTCTCCTGTAATTTTTTAAGGAGGAAAGGAGGCATTTGCGCATCATCCGTTTTACCTCCAAAAGTTACATTGAATCCATCCCACATAACACGGATGTTAGTTCCGTCAATCTTTTCAGTCCAAATCCATTTGATGTCTTTGAGCATTTCGAATTCAGGAGTTCCCCATGTTCCTTCCATGAGGTTTTTGTAGTTACTCTCAGGACTACGTAGGTATACTGTTTGTATTTTGTGGTATTGGATCATAGTGCTTATTTAATTTTGTTACGTATCGCCATTTGAACTCTGGCTAGATTTCTCTTATGCGCTTCAGCGTCTTTCTTTAACTTGAATACTGACTCTCCAATGACACCGCTCTGATCGACACTCCACCCTCCTTTATTTTTCACAACTTTCATGTATTCAGGCTTTTCTAAGACACGTAACTCTTGGTCGCATCTCAACATAAATTTACCAGAGTTCCAATCAAATCCTGCGTTTGCCGACTCTACATTCACCACAGGAGTTCCACCAATGACACCTTCTGATCTTACAACGACACAAACAGTGTTGTCGTCATACATTTCATCTAGTTCACTGAGTATTTTTTTAAGGTCTTTTACTTTCATCGTGGTGTGTTATCTAATTCAAGGTTCCTGAGTCGAATTTCAAACTCTGCCAGTTTCTTAAACGTCCATACGTTTGTGGCATCCTGCATTTCCAACTTATTATGCCTTGTCATAAGTTCATCGGTTAAAGCATGGCAGTCTTTTTGAAAAGCGTCTGCAATATTCATTAATTCTCTGGTGTCTTGTTTCATGATTGTTTTTGTTATTTGATTCCGAATTCCATTTTAATTTCTGCCCGTAAAGCATTACGATAGTTTTCCTGATCCACGTAACTTACTCGTTCGTAGCATCGAACGCATGTAGTTTCTTTTGTATCCCGATCAGTAATAAACACCCAATTCTCAGGATATTCATTATTACAACGAGGGCATTGTTTTGTTTCGGGTTTAGCATCCAACACTACAAATTTGAATTCAGAATTGATAGAGTGAAATAGTCGTTTCGTATTCCAAACTTTACCATTTTCACATGTCCGTACTTCGTGGATAGACCCGTGAGGATATACGTCACAATGTTCAAAGAAATCTCCTGAAGTCATCTGAACCAGAAATGGTGCTGAATATGTTCGATTATCTTGCATCGTTTTTGTTTAGAATGTGTACTACTCTATCTGCACATTGCATTGTCAATCCGTATCCAATATCCACACAATCAGGATGATGTTGATTGTTGGCTGTTCGCACGAAGTTAAGTTGTTGTGACGGTAGCATATCGTTGTCATCGTCAATAATGCAGTAGGTTTTTACATCGTGATCTTTGATGTACTGCTGTATTTCATGCCCACGGTCTACGTCATCCAAATACTCAATACCAGTCTCTTCGGATACTTCAACGACATGCGGAGTAATTCCAACTACCTCTCCGGCTAAATTGCGGTGCCTCCACATGCGCTGCATCTCACTTAGACCGGACATTCTCCATGTACTACTGATAACGATCTTGGCTCCGGTCTGTTCAATTATCCATCGAAGGTTGTCCATGAAGTGCGGATGCCACGTTTGCCCAAACTCATCCCGTCCCTGACCGATAACATTCAGCACTCCGTCAATATCCAAAAAGATGATCTTGTCTTCCATTTTACAGGTTGTTTCTCTTTTTGTACCAATTGGATATTCCACTCGCAATTGCTACTGACATAATCATTACATACCATTTCCAGTCATAAGCGCCAACATTGAATAATGCCTTTAGTAGTATTGCTGTGATTATCAAATCAAGATGACTCATCACAAAATCATAGATAGCACTAAGCGCAATGGATAGAGACTTCATGTTATTTTTTGGCGTTCATTTGGTTTACAATATTCCAGTACTCCTTAAGTAGATTGAGTGTTTGCTTTTGATGATTAAACTCCCAATTCCTAACGCGAAGTTTGTCATTGTTGGCAAATAGACCACTCTCGCTTCGTTCCAATTTTTTAAGAGCAAGGTCATATCTGAATTGAACTCCTTTGATTGCTTCGGTAATTTCATCCAGTTTTTCGCGTATTTGCTGCGAGTCATCCTTTAGTTTCATGATCGATTATTTTTGCTTGATCAACACTTTATTGTAAATTTTTAAAAACGTCCTCCCCGCAAAAGCCGCCAACTTGTCAGTCCGAAAGCAAAGGCGCGAACCGACAAACGTAAGCGAATACGTGAAAACGTAAAACGAAAACGAGAACCCGAAGCCGGATGTAGCGTCACTCCATTCAAACCACGGATAATGTTTTTTCTCTTCTGAATTATTGTAATCTCCAATCCACCCTTCGTTTAGGACTTCACAAATTACAGTGAGTTGGTGAAAAGCAAATTCCCCTTCAATTTCATCTTCTGATGCGTCAGTGAATGCGAGTCTATACCTCGCCAGTGTCCTTGGAACCATTCCTTTGATAGCGCAAGCGTCTTCGTATGACTTAACGCGGTCAGTAATATCTGTTTCGATCAGGGCTGTTTTCCCGAATGCGTCTTCCAACTTTGCTTTCCATTGTGCGGAAGCGGTTGGGTAAAGTTTTTTAGCTTCAGTCAAATCTAATGTTAATGTGCTCATGGTTTTATTTTCTTTTTAGTGAGTTTAGTGTAATCAGTACTCTTGCCCGTGTATCTGCATCGGTGCTTAATGAAAGTTCTTTTTCCAGTGCAGCCTTCATGAGATCGTGATCATCGAAACAATTGTCGATAGTCTCTGCCTGAAGATCGTTGTTTGTTCCGTGATGAAGGGCGATGTTTTGCCATTCGCTTACTTTGCCTTCCAAATGTTCTACATACGGAAACAATTCACTGAGCATATCCGACATTCCGACTGCTTTTAATACAGCGCCATCTTCACGAGAATTAGCAATTTCGTTTATCTTTTTTCGAAGAGCAGAAACATCGAGTCCCTTTGCCGTAATAGATTCGTCGATGATCTTATCGCGATTGGTCAATGTAAGTGTAAATGTATCTCCGAATGATCCGAATGGCGAATTCAGAACAAAGTCAAACGTTACGTAGTTCTTGGCTCCGATATTTTCCATGAGTCCTATCATGAGCTTTACTGCATTCTGAATTTCCGGTGATCTGGAAACAATTTCCATTTTTTTCTCGTTGGTCATTTCTTTATTTTTTGATGTTAAATCCACTCTAGTAGTTGTTCTATCCGTTCCCGTACATTCATAGTGTATGCAACGTTTTTTGGAATGCCGAACATATTCATGTAATCCACAACCGATGGCAACTGCGAATCACTGTATTTGTATTGAATACAGATGTTTAGTATTCGCTCCTGATCTTCGGAGTTCATCCGCATATAGTCCTGTAAGGTGATTGGCTGTTTCATTATGCGTTATGCTTATCAAGTAGGGCTTGCGCCTTTTTAATTGTTGAAATATCGTCATCATTCCCGTGAAATTGTACGGTCAATAGCAGGTCTTTCATTACTTCGATCAGTTCTACGTTTTGGCTATTGGAATAACTCTCCATTGCCATTAGAACTTTTCCGGTAGGATAATAGTTGTCTTCTGGATCGTCGGATGCACTTCTGTCGAATTGACCACTTCTTAGTGTTTCGAATGCGGGATGCTTCCAATTCGGAACCTTTTTACTCGTTGAAGGATAGGTCGTTTTTGTTTCTACTCTTGCCGGAAGCATTGTGCTACGATCCGTCATAATATGGTATCCTCCTTCTCCCATGTATTCTGGCGTACCGAGAGTATTCATGTACTCGATAGCTGCTTCGATATCATCGAAAGGAAGTGTTTGTATCCCGCCTAGAGCGGAACCGTAGTAGAGTGTGAGAGTGACCTGTTTCATGGGTTAGTCGTTTTCTGCTGTTGCGTTGTCAATTATGATAAGGGCTTCATCCAGTTCACAAGAATATATATTTTCCAGATAATCCAATGCGCTCTCCAAATCTTCCAGTTTCTCCTGTGCCTCTTCTCCTTTTTCGGATTCCTGCCATTTCTCGGAACGATCATTCCATGCACCTTCTTCGTCACTGTGAATCTCTTCAACTTCGACATAAATCTCTTCCATGCGTTCTTTTATTTTGGTCAGTTCCGCGTAGAGTTCTGTAAGGGCTTTTTTGTGTACTGCTTTCATTTTTATGGTGTTATGAGTTTATGTTATATGCCATTTTCAAAAAGTACATCCATTTCAACTTCCTTAATTGACACCCATTTATTTCCAACAGTCTCTTTTGCTTTTTCATCACTGGTAAAGATGCCAATACATCCGGCATCTTTCATCCCCTGTCCACCCGCATCAAAAACCGCATATACTGATGTGTTGAAATCATAGACTTCTTTAACCACTTTCATTCGGAGTTTAAGATTAGAATCCCTCAGTGGTTTTCCTTTGAATGTATAAAAAGTATCAGCAAATACACACGCTTGATCAAGAGCCTCTTCTGGCGTTTCGGCATCACCATGCTGAACCTCAAGAAATGAAGTTCTCTTTCCTAAACCGAAAAGGTTGCTGATTGATCTTGGCTCCATAAAGAGCAGTGATACAGAGTATGTTTTCATTGGTGCGTAGGTTAGAAAAAGAAGAATTTAACAATCGAGAATACTCCAATCAGGCTCAATGCAAGGCTGATATACCCGCTCAGTGATCCAAGTCTATCAGTAATGAATGACTTTCTGAAAAGGCAATTGTAGTAGAAGTTACCTACAATCATAGATAATGCGACCACAATAGTCAATACTCCTGTCAAGGCGGAAATGATTAGCCAGAATGGGAAGTACGCTGCTGCGATAACGTTGATGTTTTTGAACATCGGTTTCTTATCAGAGAAGTACAACGGCAACACATAGGTTGTCATTGGAACATTTAATTCAATCCGGTATTTATTCGGAGTGAGACTCTGTAATCGTTTCCCGTAATTGACGAATGGATTTGAAAATCCAATGGCAAGGTCGCTTCTGAAATTTCTCATGTTACTGGTTGTTCGTTTGGTTTGACATGACAATATTATGGAGACAAATGGTACTGTGCAAATATTAAAAGTTAAAATATGTTAAAGGGTGGAAAAACAACAAACGGGCGATATTTGCCCGTTTGTCCTACATAACCATGCCCAACTTCACTACCCGAATACGATCTCTTTCAGGAATACTGTTTGGATAATTACATCCGCTGTTACCGCGTCATCTGTTTCGTTGATCATATCTGACAGGTGATCTATATCTGTTAATTGCACCCGCTCGTGTACGTCCTTCAATTGGATGGCTGAATTCTGGTCTCCATCACCTTCTTCGTCCACTAGCTTAAGAAAGCCTCCGCTATGAAGTATTTGCATGAGTACGTCTTCGTGACATACAGTGTACTCATTATTCGAAACAAACTTGGTCATTGTATGGGGCATTTCTTCCTTGTTGGCGATCTTTTCTTTGAGGATTTTTGATGCCTTCTCGTATTGCTGTTTGTTCCAGTCTACGTAAATTCCGTGTCCCTGAATGTAATTCAGTCCGTTGCACAATGCACTGTGGAAGTAGTTTTCGCTTTCTTGATGAGTGAGTTTGATTTCCATTGGATGTTTTAGGTTGATTTGACATCACAATTATACGCCAGTTACCGGAACAGTAAAAGTTAAAATTTGTTAAATAAAAAAGGCGGGATTTTACTCCGCCTTCCATTTGTAGTTCATCACTCTGACAAATGATACTGCTCAATGTGATTTTCTTACGACCTACTTTGAGGCAGTTGTACCTTAGTACATGTACTAAGGTACAAAAAATGCCGTATCGATCAAACCTTTTTGAATCGGACAGGAAACACTGTTTCCGTGTCATTTTCCCGTACAAACCGAAACCAATGAGTACATTCGATAGGATTCGTTATTCCTCCGTTTTTCTTGATGATAGCCAATGGGAATTTTTTCAGTGCTACACAAATACTATGCTTTGTTTTGTCGATGATCTTACAATGTGCTAATTCTTCGTTGTACGACTGCCCCTTGATGAATTTTGTTTTCTGGTTACAAAAACCATTGAATGTATCGAGAACTATTTCTCCGATCTCAAAATCATGTATGGTTAATGCCGTTTCCATTTTACTTTTTTTTGTTGTCCCACATGGATTCGAACCACGATTACCACAGTCAAAATGTGGTGTCCTGCCAGTTAGACGACAGGGCATTATTATTTGTGGAGGCAGTTGGAGTCGAGCCAACATCTTTGCTTTTTCAGAGCACCGCAGAGACCACCTTTGCTATACCTCCGTTATTTTACTTGATTATTTCAATGTGATCATGATTTGAACTATTCTCTTTGTATGTGTTTGCAAACTTCACTGCATGCGCCAGATTCATTGCCTCCACAAACTTTTCAGCTACTTCTGGCAGTGTGCTTGCGCTGACTATCGCTCCTCCTGTTCCGTTATAGGTCATTGTGTAATCTCCGGTTTCGTGGTCTTTGAAGATTAGCGCGTATGGTTCTATTCCTTTCATTGCATTATTTGTTGAGTAGTGAATTGATCATATCAGTTGTCATTTTCGGATCAGCGTTACCACGGGACTCTTTCATTACTTCGCCTGTGAATAACGCGACCATTCCGGTTTTACCTTTTTTGTACTTCGCGACTGCATCTGGATATTTAGCCAGAGCGTTCGTGCAAAGTTTTGTTAGTTCTACTGTTGTCATTCCTTATTTCATTTTGTTGGTCGTGTGCGCCTGACTCGAACAGACAGCCTCTTAGCCCCAAACTAAGTATTCTACCAATTGAAATAGCACACGATATAAAAATCAAAAGCCCCTGACCGTTGTAGTCAGGGGCTTGCTTCTTTTAGCTTACGTTGTTGTTATGATTTGAAATAACAATACGTCCCTGACGACCATAGTGTAAACTGCGGTTGTTGCGGGAAGAAGTTGTTATTGTTGTTCGTTTTCATTTGAATGACAAAGTAAAATCAAATAATTTACATGCGCAAGTATTTTGTGATTTATTTTTTAGTCCCCAAAGTCAGACTCGAACTGACAAGCCGAAGCAACGATGCTTAAAATCGTCGTGTCTACCGTTTCACCATTCAGGGATTATTAGTACAGGTGGAGAGGATCGAACTCTCAAAACTCCAGAGCCTAAATCTGGCGACTTTCCCAATTTGCCCACACCTGCATTTTTATCTTGTCACACATTTACGCTATAATTGTGACAAGATTCCTCTGTAATTTGTTTTGATTCAATTGAATATACAATTACCTTCGTATCAATAATGCCCGTCAAGCCTAGTCATGAAAATGATGCTTAAATCGACGGGCTACTTGTTTTCTACCCTTCCAACATTGATAGCTTCTGCTTCTCTCTGAATTTCTTGATCAGTTTTTGAGTAGCGTCCTTTTCCATTCGCTTCATTTCTATTCCACAAATTCTCAGGATATATCCTTCAACATGTTTGAATCTGTGAAATCTGAATACCCAATAACGATTGAAGTAGATTCCGATGAATGTAAATGTTGTCTTCATTGCTTTTTATTTTAAGTGAGAATGGCAGAATTCGAATCTGCTGCGTTTCCATGTGCCGAATTTACAGTCCGGTGCCACTCCGCCATCGTAGCCGCATTCCCATGAGTTTATTTTTCTATCCAGATTACAGTTCTTATTTGTTTTTCATAGTCATGTTCGTACCGATCTATTTCAACAGATCGTTGCCATTCGATTGTGTTGTAGATCGATGATTCCCACTCATTGTCTGGTACTATTACTGTCTTTTTCATTTTGTATTCTATTTGCGGAGATGGCAGGAGTTCAACCTGCACGACCTTTTACAGTCCTAGCGCTTTTCAAGAGCGTGTACCTCTGTCAACTGGGCACCTCCAAGTATTTTGCATATTTACATTTTCAATTAATTCGCAGTGAAAGTAGGATTCGAACCTACGGAACTGTTACGTCCGGTGCTTTAGCAAAGCACTCGTTTAAACCACTCACGCATTTCACTATTAAAATCATTAGGGTGAAATACGGGTCTTGAACCCGTGACCTCATTCGTCACAAGAATGCGCTCTACCAACTGAGCTAATTCCACCATGTAATCAAAGAACTAAAAAACAAAACCCCGAACTTTTTACGGTTCGGGGTTTTTCGTGTCCAATCATTAGTCGCAATCAACTACAATAGACATTACCCCGAACCTCTGGATAGAGACTCAATGATAAATAACTATGTAGCGATAACGATTTCATGACTTGTTTTGTTGACGTTGTAGTGATCATATCTCTTGACACAAAGATAAAGCTATGTTTTTGACAATTCCAAATTTTTCACGAATTATTTTTCTCCCCGTCCTTATCGTCTCCGTCAGTCTTGCCTGTGTAATCGTTAGGGAAGTTGTCCAGATCAATGATTGGCTTTTCAAATGCACCTGCAATCAGATCATATGATCCCTTAAGGTCTGCCATGTCGCAATCATTAATCAATATTTGCTTCCCCTCCGCATATCCTTTTGGGACTTCGTTCTCGTAATGCATTTCTGTAATAGAGAATGTACGATAGGTCTTATTCAGTGCTTCTACGGTAACGAGTTTTGTTACGACACGGTAATTCCAGTGTGATTCGGGATACATGGTTAAATGATTGAGTAATAGTTTCCGTTCATGCTACCAACAAACAATTCATAGCATTTACGCGCTTTTTTTCTTGTGCTGATAAGTTTCTTCTTGGTCTTCCTTGGCAATTTTTGTTTGGAGTCGAAATACCATTTTCTTGCAAGAGTAATACGCTCATGAAATTCACATGATTCAATAGTCACTCCTCCTTTGTATGTGATCAGTTCTGACCTCATTAATGACTTAGAGTAGACTCCTGTTTTGTTATCAGGAGGATAGATGACCTTCCCTTTCTCGTCAACACTTGTCGGTGTATACGCAACAAGAAATTGTCCGGTGCTTGCAATTTTGTTACAAACAAAAAACATAGCGCTCCTGCAACTGTGCAGAGAGCCTTTATTGATAGGGTATTTAATGAAAATTGTCATTGGTTAATTCACAATTATGTCTTTCAATTCAACATCTTGCCCCTGCGCGTGTTTGTACACTGTTGCGAAGAACTCACTAAGTAGTTTGTAATCTTCGTCAATCATCATGCAAAAGTCAAAGGCAACTATTCCGGTTCCTTCTATTTTGTGTTGCATTACTTTTGATCGTTTGAAATCAGGATTGTACTCAAACACTACATGACCTCTGAAAATGTATTTCATTTCCAACCGTATTTACTTCCACATTCCTTTACCTGATCCGTCACTTCACATTTGGCTAATTTACAAAAGCCTTCCAGTCCTTCTACGTGTTTGTAAAACGGACATATTTTTATTTTGTATCCCTTGTAATGTCCATTCTCATCGTATGTAGTATTCAGTGGAGTGTAGCAATACATCCCAACTGGTATTTTCTTCTTTTTCTTTCGAGGTATTTTCATATAGTTAGTTGTCAATTTTTTTGAATCCAAGAGCCTTCATAATAACTGAAAGTGTCTCTGAAGAATCAATGCACCCTTCAAATATCTTGCCTTCATAGGTTCCAACTCCTGTACAAATATGATAGTACGCGCTATCCAGTGGTATCACGTTTCCATCGTCAATCACCATGAAATAAGCATCTACGTCTTCTTCCCATTCTAGGTACATATCTGCTACGCTACCCATGATCTGCTCTTCGCCTGTTTTAATCTTCCACCCGTAGCGATGGAGCGCTGTCAGGATTTCGTGATTTGTTTCCGATTTATTTTTCATTTGTTATTCTTTTTACGTTTTCGGATCAAGCATACTTGTAATGTGTATTTACTATATCCATACGCAAATACATCCCATCCATTGAAATCTGAGAATACAATCGACGTAGGTTCATCCCGATCCACTTTGTCGTTCAAGTTAAGTGACCGTTTATTTGCCATAACGTACACACCACATTCATCATCGTCTGCATCCCCTCCAAAGTAGGAAGTAATTTCGGCATGCTTACTTTTTAGGTCTACATAGATGCATACAATGTTTTCACTCTGCTCTTCAATGTAAGCGGAATTTGCAATTACAGCGCCTTGATGCTTGATGGAAATTGGAGTGAAATCTCTTTTAAAGGTCATGTGATAATATTATTTTTCTAAACTCTGCTGATTTATGTTCCAATACTGATTGCGTTACCCCTCCGAGTAGATTCAACTCCTTACAGCACCGAGTAAACACGTAAGTAGACTGCGCTAACTTACGATTAATCCCGCCAGATACAGATGGAGTGCTACATGCTTTTAGTTGCTTGTAGTATTTGTGCCATTGTTTCTTGGCGAATTCACTTCGTTGTATTAGCTGCTCTACTCTTTCGGTTGACATCGGTGATTATTTGTTTTGATTCTCTTTCCACTCGGCTCCTGCCTTGAAAGCCATTCCAATTATGTTTCCATATAATAGACCCTTCTTTCCGCTCCACTTGATCGCAGCCGTTGCAACATCTTCTTGATGTAGATGAACGATAGCCGTTCCATCTTCAATAAGTCTTACTCTGGTTACATCACTACCTCTGTTGCAGTGAATACTATCATCTGGCTCTATGTATACGGTCTCCATCTCTACTTCGACCTTATCTCCATTCTTCACACGACCGTCTACAATCTCACGAAGATTGGACTCCGAAAATTGATCTGGCGTAACAATAACCTTAAAGCATCTATCTCTTCTTCTCTCAAGTATTTCTTCATTGTCGTAATTTACGAGTATAATATTTTCCGGCTGCTTATGATTCTTATCCCACTTGTGAACAGTACCCATTTCAACTCCGTTATAAACGGTATCTCCATCGTTGATTCGATCATCACAAACGATGAATGGTTTAATCGTAGGATAGCCCATGTTGTCTTTACCTGCGATATTCATACCGTAACCGAACATGCATATTTCTCCTGCCTTATTTGGTTTGTCTCCGTAGTCTTTTACTTCAATGAGTATAAGAGTACCGATTTTGTTTGTTGTGCTCATGATGCGGTTGATAAGTCATTTAGTGCTTCAATAGGAGTCTTTCCTTTCTTGAAAAGATACTCCAGTGAATCAGGGTTTAATTCAACTCCTTTGAATAGCTTGTAATGCTTCTTTTCGTTGTTGAGTTTTTTAATCCACTTTTCATATGCGACTGAAGCATCTATATTATAATTTGGATCATTTTGCCTTTTCGCCTCACAGTCCCCACATGGTTTAAAGAATGAACAATACGGGCATTCCTTCTTAGTCTTTCGTAATCGTGTTTTATTTTTCATTGACTAAATTATTTTTGTGAATCGTTTCATGTACCAGTAGTGTTGCACTTCCCACAAATGTACTTTCGATCCGGTAATAAGGTGCATTATACCGTGCTTAATTATTCGGGTAGTCCTGATCCTATTTGTTTTTGTCATTGTACCACTCGATGTATTGCATGATGTACTGGTAGACTGTTTCTAGGCTTGTCCCTATGCTACATTCAAAAATATTAAGTCCGGCAAAGTTAATGTCATGATCACTTGTTATGTCGTGAATCCTTTCCACTACGGGCATTAGCGTATTCCAATCAACAATAGTCGTTTCCTCATGATAGTCTTCGTAATTAGGCTGATTGCTATCAGGCATAAACGCCACGATCATTTTGTGATGATCTATCGGTATTAGTAATTCTCCGTCTCCGTTTCTCATAACCTACTGATTTTTGTCATTGTACCATTCCATGTATTTCACTACTGACAACCATATTGCTTGAAGTTTTGTTGGATCATCTGCAAATTCTGGTCTGCACCATGTATCAACGCTAATCTTTTTGTCGTCGTCTACTTGGCTTTCATTGTAGTTGTAAATGCACCTCACTGATCGGTTATATATTTGAAACACGGCATCTCTTTGTTCGTCAGCATGGATTGCATTCACAACTTCCATAATCCAATCATAGGATTTGTGGTACTTGACTTCATGGGCGGAATAGTCGCAGTATTCTCCATTCCATGGGTAACTCCATTTAAACCCTTTTTTGTTTTTAGCCGGAATCTTTTCAGGGTAAATGGTTTTCCCCATATACTTCGCGATGATCCTGTTTGAGGAAAGTATGTAGGCTTCAGTCATTGTCATGCTTCTTAAAGTAACTTTTATTGTCACCTATGCGATCATCGTACCCCATCGCGAGGGCAATACATGTCATTTTACTCCTACCATTGTAAGATTGCATATAATCAATAGCTTCATACAGCACATTGATTTTTTCATCTTTGGTCAATTTCTGAAACTTATCACTGACCTCTTGAGCCGTATAGTATTTTGGTTTTTTAATTGTTTTGCTCATTATCGGTTGAGTATTGTTTCTTTGAGGTTATCGATCCATAGAATCTTTTGTGCTTTCAGGTGACGCTCGTATTCATCTTCCAAAAATTCCTCGAACGCCCATTCTATTTTACCTTCAATCTTATGAATGAAAGAAGATGGCAGGGCAAGTAGGGCTTCAAATCTCAAACCTTTTCTGCAACCATCAAATGTATCTCCGTCATATATCTTCACTTTACATTTGAATTCATTGGTTGAGTTTACAGTAAAGTAAAGATCAATGCAGGTATTGTCGTGTGTTGACCATGTTTTAATGTCATCCAGATTCAGCGGGTATAATCTTGGATATCCTTCCTTTAATGGATCGCGCCATTTCTTTTCTTGAACCGTACTTTCTCCTTTTGCAATCAGATCGACTAATTGCATTACCATATTCCATTTGCTAATCGTAACTCCGTTAACGATTCCGAGTAGTTCAAATAATTTTTCCTGTCTCATATTTTTTTGATTATTTAAACCAATTAATTGTCATGTACTCTGTCTGATACCAACGATCTTCTTTCCACATTTCAGAAACGGTGTAACCCATTTTTCGAAGGGCGTCACGCGCCTTGTCGTCGTTCCAGTAAATACATTCGAATTGCCCTAGACGAGTAGCCTCCTCTACTTTACTCAAAGCCTCGCGTACAGTGTACGTATGGTATTGGCAATTATTGCTGCGTATTAAACTTGCGTTATATGCTTGTTCTGCATTCATGATTTTATTGTTTATTCTCGATCTCCTGTGCCTCGAATTCGTCCCATAATTCTTTTTCGGTATGCGGATAATTCTTCTCATACCATTCCCAAAAGTCAAAGTACCGTTGCTTAAAGTATCTCAGGTTATCCAATTCCTCGATGTTGTTGTTGATGACCCACTGTTTAGGAGTCCCGCCAAAGTCTGTCATGGTTTAGCAATTAACTATGTAACTGATTGTTTCCTGTTGGTCGGCTCTTCGAAGATCAATGACCTTTTGCGCATCTTCTTGAGTTTTAAAAGATACACACTCCTTTCGATTCCGACTGTAGCAACCTAAGTAAATCCACCCGAATAGCCCCTTCATTTGGGGGTAAAACTTCGTTTCCCTTCGGTCATTTTTTACTACTTCTATTCGGTATTTTTCTTGCATGTTATTTTTTCTTTTCGGTGAAGAAAGTCTTTGCAACTTCTTTGTCTTCTGTAATCCAGATTGTTATTTTCATGCCACGATAAACTTTGTTTTCTTCTTTAAACCAAACATCGCCAGTAGAGTATTGGGAAACTGACACAGCCCAATATCCTAATTTCCTTATGTAGTCCGCGAATTTTGAAGCTAAAACTACCTGCTCATCATATTTCATATGCTTAAACTCTTCATTTAAGACCACAGAAAATATCTCGTTGGAGTTGTTCTTAACAGCAATTGCCATTGCCTTATCCATCAACTCGAATGTCTTTGGGAAATTGTGTTTTAGAATTTCACCAACCAGTTGTTGTTTGTCTTTCATAATTAAAGGTCTCCTGTTTCAACAAATTTTTGTAATAATGGAAGTAGTGCCTTCACTTGATCAACAGTCAAATGCATTCGAGTACTAAGAAGAACCTCTTGAGGTATTTCGTACTTCACCCACCCATTGTCATTTTCGTCAAATGTCCTTTTCCGAAGTCCCATTCTGGTCGCGTCACTGGACATGATCTGCGGATTAGCATCATCTACTCCTAACCAAATGCATGCGCCTGTAGCTAATGATGATTCTTGAATAGAGCACTTCAATCCGTATCTATCAGTGAATTCACCTCTACGAAATCCTCTTTCTGTTTTTCTAACTTTAATTTTTGCCATGTTATTTTTTGTTTTCAGTAACCCAAGCATCTTCATTCTTTGCAACAAAACTCAATCGTTTCCCTTTTAGTTTTTTCACATCAAATTCTCCTGTTGCAAACATTGAAGGAATATCCAGTGTTTTGCTTAGTGCAAGTATATGGGAGAACTCAACATCGCTTTTAACGATCAATGCTTTTTTACCAATCAGTTCTTTTGACTCCGCATCTGAATCAACGATAAGGATATCGTCTACTGAAATATCGTAGTAGTCCTTTGAATTCCATTCTGATCCGGTAGAGAATGTTTTTCCATATACCAGTACCGCGCTGAGAGGTTTATATCCTACCGTATTAGACGGATTATTCGTGAGTAGGCGTAGCTGAACAATGAACAGTTTGCCTTTCTGCACCACGAACTCCAACTGCACAGGATTTTTAAGGTCTTCGCAAAGCGTTTTGCCGATCTTTTTCAGTTCTGCTTCAACTTTCTTCGTGAGTTTTTTGTCGGTCTTAACTCCCTTTACTACATCTCCCTGATTGTCAGAATAAGCGTATTTGAATTTACCGTCTGACCAGTAGTGACATACTCCGTTTCCACCTTCCAGATATTCCTGATAGAAGTAATGTAGTTCGTTGTGTTTGCCGTCTTCTCCAAGTAATTCAATAGCAGCCTTGTATTCCTTTTTGATTTCCTTGATTGAATCTTCAGTGATCTCAAATTTTGAATTTAAAAGCCCCGCCATGCTGCGTTTAGGACTTGTACGGATACAAACTTTGCCTTCCATTTTTTCTTTTGAAATAGCCGGAGTGTTGATCCATGGGTAGTATTTTTTCAGGAACGTAAGGTTGTTGTATTTCCCTCCGTGGTTCTGTTGGATTTCATTGTAGCAGCGAAGTAGTTCAACCGTACTTTTTGGTTTATAACCACCATACTCTTGCTGAATATCACTCTTAAGACGGAATAGGCTTTGAAGTTGATCTTCTGTTGGTTGGCTATCTTGTTCATAATCATGATCAAACGAGTTGGTCATATTGCCACTCATTGAACCAGATGTAACGTGGATTGTCCATTCTTCTTTCGTCCAATCGCCACATGATGCCAGACCTAATTGCATTAGAATCGGGTATAGTTCTTGGTGTCCCATGTAACTGCACATTACGTAAGTTCCATCGCGTAGTAACACCCCATTACCTTCGTATTCTCCACCCAATTCCCGCTTAACCACGTATCCCATTCGCTCAAGAAACCGTACCCCACACATTGAGGAAAGAAGATTCATTGGGAGAATCGTGGTCAGTACGTTAAAATCCTTAATGTAAGAGTACTTGTCTTTCTTGTCCAGTGCTTTTAGCCACTGATACGGCTGAATACGATCATCGTAGCAATAATCCTCGTCATCCTCAAAATCTGAATTCTGGTTGAATTGAGCAAAGCAAGTTGCAATTGCACTCGTGTAGATATCCGGCAAGTCGAATTGTTCTGTTTCTTCTACTACGTCTAAATCTCCACCGAGTTTAGTAGTTCCTTCGAATTTAAGTCCGAACAGAAAGAAACTACGAATCATATGCTCATTCATTCCACCTTCTTTCAGTGTTTCGTACACCGCAGAGAATCGACCCTCTTCGATGAATCCTCTCATGAGGTTTGTAAATCCATCACCAGTCGTATAGAAGGATAATGTACGGGATGTTTTTGTGGCTGTTGTGCTCATGGTCGTAGGATTTAAACCTAGTACTTTGGAATTAGTGGATGATACTTCGGCATCCACGAAGTATCTCGTGTTGCACTATAAACGGTTGTGCTGTCTAACCATCTTTTGTACTCATCAACACTAATCTGAAATAGTTCGTCTTGTTTCTTCTGGTCGCGTTCATCGAGAATCTTGTTCACCTGTTCAGGGACATAATTATGAACGTGCCAAACAATCGACAGTGACATTACGGTGGATTGTGCTACGCACAACACTAGTGCTATAAAAATGTGGTTAGGTCTCATGACTACTTCGTTAGATAGTTTTCCACGTAAAATATAGATCGTTGTGGTGTTCGTCATTTCGGAACTCAATCAAATGAATGTAAGGGATTGACTTATCCATACCTTCAATGTCCTCGAATGCTTGTTGGTTTTGGTAGTGCCGATGTTCTGCATGAGCAGATTCTAATGACGGATAAGAACCTAAGTTTGTGAACTTCTGCCCATCGTAGAATGTTTTTGTTACTTCGGTTTTCATTGTACTTGTTTTGGTTTGACAGTACAATGATATAACACCAGATTGGAGCCTACAACTTTAAAAAGTTAAAATGTGTTAAAATGGTGCTTTTGCATGAATTCGAATCATGAACCTACGGATTAGAAGTCCGTTGCTCTATCCAGTTGAGCTACAAAAGCAAGTGATTGTGCCCCGCGGAATATTCGAAATTCCATCCCATGATTCGTAATCATGGATTCTATCCAGTTGAACTAACGAGGCAAATTTTTATCCGATTCGTCGAAGTTGTCTTCGCGAATTAATTGATGACCGGATTTGCCTTGTATTGGACATTGTTTATTTACATTATAATATCGAGTGCACCTGAAGGGACTCGAACCCCTAACCCTCCCATCAAAAGTGGGATGCTCCACCAATTAAGCTACAGATGCATATATTCAAAGTAAGCGATTAACGTTTTCGCTTACCTGATTTTTGCATATGTAGTACTCGTGTCATTTTATTTATTTTTTTGTACGGGTAACTGGGATCGAACCAATGAACCTTCGGTTTGTAATACCGACGCTCTTCCAACTGAGCTATACCCGTATTTCAATTCTAATATGGTACAGGCATTAATGGACTTGCCATTAGGACTTCCAACCCGTCTTATCGTCTGCATGAAATCTACCAGAAGTTTGGTCGCTGATCTCAAGAGAAGCATTTTAATATGGCAGACTGGCATTAATGAGGATTTATCTCATCACGACTTTATCCCAGTCCTAGTCTACGCAATCCGTCCAAAGTTAGACCATCGACTACGTAGTAATTTTAATGTGGAGAGTGTCTGATTTGAACAGACGAAAACCAATTTGCAAAACTGGCGATTTAACCACTCACCCAACTCCCCATTAATTCAATTAACGCTTATTCATTTTATCGTCGTGCGCCTACCACGATTTGAACGTGGGACTTTCGCATTATGAGTGCGCTATTCTGACCCCTGAATTATAGGCGCGAATCTTTGTGTTGAGATGGACACAGGAATCGAACCCGTATAGATTACTTTGCAGGAAATCACCTAGCCATTCGGACAGTCCATCTTGTTTCGTATTCGTAATGTCAATCTACAAAACATAGTTTATTTTTTTAATCGTTTAATTATTGAGCGGGTGACAGGTGACTACCCTGCGACCTGTTGCTTGGAAGGCAACCGCTCTTAAATCTGAGCTACACCCGCTTATTTCTTTCTTGTTTTTCTTTTTGATTCTATTTTGTTAATTCTCTCTGTATCCGTTTGCAAAATGTCATGTACAATAATGGAAATCATTTTTTCTGCTTCCGATTTTGTTTTACCGTAACCAGAGATATCGTACTGTTTGGAATAAACAATCCATGATCCAGTAACTTTATCCTTCCAACTTCTTGTCTTTAATGTAATCTTCATTTTGTATTATTTTGTAGTCGGTAGGGGAATTGAACCCCTGTTGCCAGATTGAAAATCTGATGTCCTAGCCACTAGACGAACCGACCAAGTATAAATTACTCGCTCAAAAGGTTCATCTATTTCTGTTTTCATAATCAGTTTCATCTCAATTTATTTTTTCACTATTTGCGCGATTGGAAGGTGTCGAACCTCCACATCCCATAGGGCATTTGGTTTGGAATCAAATTCTCTCTCCGTTGAAGTAGCAATCGCATTTTACTTTTGCGGGATATGCCGGATTCGAACCGACGACCATCTGGTAGACAACCAGACATTCTACCGCTGAACTAATATCCCAATTTAATTTACAAAGAACAATGCGGACAAAGAAGGCTACGATCCTCCCACCTCTTGATTAACAGTCAAGCGCTCTACCAGATGAGCTATTTGTCCAATTTATCCTAAAAATTTAACTTCGCTACTATTTGTAAATTGCCTTATTGATCCATATATTTTTTGTACAATATCTGTTCTATGTACAGCTATTGTACATAGTCCATATGGATGTTTATTTTTCAAAGGCTCCCCTACCTTAATCGTTGCTTTACCTACCTTGCATCCTGATATATTCAACTTATGAATCCAATGCTCAGTAACTTCATCTAGTGTCAATTCCCCATTATCATAATGTACCAGTTTCATCCTAATGTCTCCATTTTTAATGAGAAAAAACTTTTTAAGAAACTGAACAAAAAAATCAATAAGTTCAATATCTGTATTTACTAAAATGCATGCATTTTTATTCTTAGACCCCTCTCCAAAATATAGAGCAACCCCAAAAGCGTAATCTCGACCCAAATTCTTCGCCATCTCGCGTCCTATTTCTTGATATTCCAGTCTGATGGCTCTTGCGTCTATTGCCATTTGCAAGGACGCTTTCCTTAATGCTGCTATTGCTGCCAATGATTGATAGTGCTTATTCTTTTTGTTCATCTCATCAGTGAGCGCAACATCTCTTACCCAAATACTTACAGAACTCTTAGATACTTTCAATCTCTTAGCGATATTTCCAATAGAAAGTCCACTTTGCCTTAAAATTATCGCCTCTTGTTTTTCTTTATGCTTAGATAGCATGCAAACTATTTTGTTATGCCATAAATATACATAAGTGATTCGTTCTTATCAATGTTAACAATTAGTTGGCAATTGTGGAGTTGAACCACAGACCTCTACATTATCAGTGTAGCGCTCTAACCAACTGAGCTAATCGCCATTAAATTTTGTTACAACGAAGGACAGAAATCGTCGGTTCTGTTTTCTCTCTCCCATTGACGATGTGGAGAGATTCCTTACTCGCGTCTCATTGATTCACTTTGATCAAACTACATGATTGCATCTGATATCTGCAATCACATTTAGCGCCTATTCAATGTCATCCTGATCCCTCATTATGCTCATGACACAACGATTAGCCAAATCAGGATGTTGCGAGAATACTACAACAGCTAATTGCAGCATCCACATTTATTATACTAAATATTCAATCAAAACAAATCAAAGTTTCTATCTCAAGCAGTCAAGGATTTTGCATCCCCTTTTTCTCATGCTCACGAGCAGTAACCTTCATTGTAACTTCAAAGAACTAATAATCAATCAGTTGCGCGAGCGGGACTCGAACCCGCGAGGCTTTCGCATCGGGGTATGAACCCGACCAGATACCAACTTCTGACACCGCGCTATATATTTTCCTGAGCCGAATGTAGGATTCAAACCTACGCGGATTTTCATCGGTTGATTACAAATCAACTGCAATCGATCACTATGCGAATTCGGCTACTATGAAAAGAACTAAAAAAAAGAAAACCCTGAATTTTTGAGGTTCAGGGTTTTCTGTATTTGTGTGTTTTATTATACCGTGACAGTATCAAACCAAACAGAAAACCCCAACATGCCCCACGCCCCTTCGACCGTGCGATCCATCGTACATTTAATAATATTTATGTCTTGTCTGCGATTCATGGTTTTAATTGTTACGGTATCATGTCCGGTTAGGGATTATTTGCCTTTGCAAACGTATAACCGATTATTTTAAATTCCAAATTATTTTTTCGCTTTCAATAAAAAATGCAGTTAGTTATTTGTTATTCAGACAATTAAAATTAGAACTTGGTTCGTTTTTTATTCAACAAGTATTGCTGAGTCATCAAGTCAACATTATGTTCAAAGCAAGTCTTGTTGTTGGATTGTCGATACATGATGTACCGTTCAATGGCGCTATCAATGCAATCCTTTGAGGTTTGTGGGAGTAATTCGTAATGATCTCCTGCTGCATTGTCCAAAAATTGATTCTCACTTCTCTTTGTCCACTCTGAAAATTTCATGCGCTATTTTTTCGTTTTAATATCAATTATAGTTTTGTCAGGATCACCTGCGTTTTCTTTCTTAGTTCTCATCCATTCGTAGTACCGCTTGGTCTCTTCTTTCTTCCATATCACTTCACACTTCGAACAAATATGAAGCCATCTTTTTGAAGTGAGTGGAGTAGAGAAAGGCATTTTGACGTGAGTCATTGTTTTGTTCTTTTCAGTACAAACAGCACACGCCTCCCAGTGCTCTGACTCCATACCTATCGATATAGACTGATGAGGTTTGTAACCGAGGCGATGTCCTTTATCAATGAGGTTGCAGATTATTATTTTGTGTTCCGATTCCATGTTGCAAAGTTATATCCTATAAGATATAAAAACTCATTTCCACTTTAAATTATATCTTATAGGATATAGAATTACCCACTGTAACTCATACTAATCCCAATTCCGGCTCTTTTCAATTCAACAGCGTTGATCGTGTAGTCTCCACCGTCAATAATCAGTGGTTGTTTCCTGAATGATCCCAGTTGATCTTTGCATATAAAACAGTTATAATCACGGAATAGTGGATCGTCAATTCGAGATTTAGGTCTCTTGCCTTTACAGTAAAAACAATCCTGCCAGATGTATTGGTATTTCATTTGATGTATTTGTTAGAATCTTCAAGTATCACAACCTTGCTAGTATCGATATTTTCAAATGTAGGCACATCGATTATGCGGAAGCGATCAAAATCGAATTCAGTATCGTCAAACCAATACGTAAGAGTAGGTTTCACGTTATACTTCTGATAATAATCAAATGGCAAGCTAGTTCGATGATGCCATTTACCCCCACAGGCAATTATTAGCGTAGGTTTTCTCATGTTAGTTAAGGCTAAATGATTCGTCTGTCATTCCGGTATGCAAAAGTACTATGTTTTCATTCTCCGATGTAGTGACCTCATCGATTTCAAGGATCGCTGAAAACTTAAACATCGTAGCGCCATTTTGCGTTACGTCATACATCACTTCCATGTCTGGATGCATGTCTTTCAATACCTCTATTAATTCACTTACTTTCATTTACGTTTTTTGTTGAGTAAAAATGATACTGAGCGCTTCGATTTATAATTCATCAACTTCATTATTTCGCTGAATGAGAATCCTGCTGATCGTAGCTTGTTAGCTATGACCACCTTTTCTGGAATCAACTTCTTTAAATTATGAGGTGCGGGTATCTTGCCTTTACCGTTGCAGATTGAACAGTCCGAATTTTTACCCAAACAAACAGGACACTTGATCTTCTTGTCTGGATTTATTGTTACGATTTTCTTGGTTTTCATTTTACAATTTTAAACATCATTGGGGCAAAAGAGCATTGAGAAAATCCATCTCTTTCTAAATCGTCAAGCGTCTTTGCGTCAAATTCCATAACCGGAACGGTGTGTGCTTTGTTGCTCCAATCTACATGAGCCTCGTACATCCTTCCGTTGTATTCTCCAACCATGAAATTGTTTGTTGGTGTAATGCTTTTGATCGTGTACGAATTAACAACTTTACCGTGAAACTCCAAGTTGATTTTCTTGTTAATTATTGACACGTAAGATTTAATTACGCGATCAAAGTCGTTATTACCTATCATGCCTTTTTAGCTTTTAGTCTCCCGGCAACTTCAATGATTTTTGTTTTTGATCTCATGCGATCTAACATGAATCCCGCCCTTATGTCTTCTGCATCCTGAGTAGGAAACATGTACACCGTATTGAAAATATCAGGTAAGTCATATTGACTTTCTTGCATCGCGTCAATAGAGTTGAAAGTTACGATGATATTGTTATCTACATATCTTAGCCAGTTTAATTTGTTGTACACTTTAGTAAGACCATCTAAAATCCATACGTGATTTTGACTTCTCCATTGAGCCAAACACTCCTGAATATGCTTATCTACCTCGTCGGTCTTAAAATAAGAAATTGGTAATAACCCGCTTGTATTAAACAGGTTTTCTTTTCGTCCTAAATTGTACTCCTGACAAACATCAATCACAGTGTAGTCGGGTAAAGTTGGGATGATTTCATTTTGAATGAATGTTGTCTTTCCGATTCCATTCATCCCTAAGATTAGTGTTTTCATTTATTGGATGATTTCAAATTGAAATTCTTCTTTTAGGATTTTCGTTACACGATTAACGTTGTTTCTGTTTATCACACGGCATAGGTGTTCAATGACCTTATGTTCATCGTCGAATACTTGGTACTGATAACTTGTACATTCGTATCCATTGTCGTAAATTCTAAAATAGATATCGTGTTGCTTATACAACACCCCTAAATATCCGCCCATGTCAACCAGTGGCGTTGCTTTTTTACAATCCAGAATGAACCTGTTATGGTATTTAATACCTGCGGTTTTGTGCTTGATCTTGACTCTTTGCTCAAGCGGAAGTTGTGAAGCCGCGATTAGTTCTCCTACTTTAGTCCAATGTATTCTAGTCCACCACATATTATTGGTTTGTAATTATTGGTTTGTGCAAATACAGTTTATCCGTTCCGCAGTCCTTTATCATATTATACCCCATATCTTTCATTAGAGCATGTAGTTCTGAAAATGGTTTTACTCCTTTAAACATTCCATCCAATACTTCCAGAAAAACTAAAGTTGGTCTATGTTCTCCAAATCCCCAAACGACATCATACTCCGACCCTTCAACGTCGATATGCGCAACATCAATGTGATCGATCTGGTATCGCTTACAAATTGATTCGACCGACTCCGCCAATACACTGATAGGCTTTTCTGATTGAACTATTTGTGGGTAGTTGCTCCGGTATGATTCAGCGTGAATAAAAGCCGATCCTTGACCTCCACGACTCCCGATGGTATGTGTATCTCCTGCGTCTTTTGTGTTGCAAATAGATGGGTAAAAATCAACTTCTACTCCGCTTTTGGATGTAACTACGCGCTGTTCGAATATTACCCCAGATTTGCCAATATACTCACTGATCTTAGTGCATCTTTCGTCATCTGCTTCAAAGCAAAATACGTCTGAATAAGGAAAGTATTCTTTAAGCCGGATAGCATCTCCTGCGTCATAACCTCCAATGTCAAAAATAACTCGCGGCACTATTCCTAATTGATGTATCCAGTCAGTATTGAATGAAGAATACCCTAGTTTTATTCCGTTAAACTCGAACTCTCCGGTTGGTATGTGATTAGATATTTCCATTACTTTATTATTTTACTGTTTAGTGAATCGCAGAACGACATTTGCTCTTTAAATGCTACCGTAGCCTTAGTAGACCTATCGGCATACGAATATGAAAACGTACACGAACAATTACTGCAATTAAGAAACTCCCCCACTAACTTACCTGTTGGTATATCCCACATTAGACCTACGTTCTTGTGCCCATGATTGCGTTGGCAGTCTGGACAAATAATGATCGGACAAGAATCGGTCTTCATTTCTTTGATATTTTGTTTTCTACTTTTTGCATGTAATCTTCTAATCGATATTTGAGTGAAAGAATGTAGTTCCTTATTTTTCTTGAACGAGTTTGTTTCTTTGATTGAGCGACGATGTAATCACTGAGTTTGTTCATTTTCTCCTCAGTCCATATTTCAGTGTCCTTTACTTCGTTTTGTTTCATGGATTAACGCTCTGCTCTTGCTGTAATTCCTTGATCGCATCCTTGGTAATGTCCTTTTGATATTCTTGTTCGCAATATACAACAACCCAAGTAACGAGTACAAATACGATGAACAATGCCATTCCGATTAGGAATAATTTATAATCATTAAATGGGTCTCTCGTGCTCATAGTTTTCCTAGTTCTATTTCTGCGTCATGGTCTTCTTTAACAATAAGGCTTATGCCAAGTTCTTTTACGCACTCGCCAATCGTATGTCCGGTGACAATAGTTCCTTTGTATTCATCACCTTCTATCCATGCCATGAATGGCTCCAGTGGATTATTAGGGTCAGATTCAATTTTTATTGTTAGTGTTTCTTTGAACATGTCTTTGATTTGCTAATTAAATTCGAATCCGTTTTCGTCGTATTTTACCATCAGCCAACTGCACAGGATTGAATCCATATTTGAGATTGCTGCTATTGCTAAATCAACTTTACTTTTCACTCCAATAATTTGCCATGCGTAAGTGTACCCTTGTAATCCTATTGCACTGGCTCCTTTCAACTGATTGATTAACGACTCTCGTGACTTACCAATAAAGCAGTTCGCTCCAGTGATGGCTTTTGAAAATTCGTCATCATCATCAAAAGCCTCAAGCAATATTGTTCGGTGAACTAGTTTCCTGAAACAGGGAGTGTAGTTGCACCTTTGAGCAAGTAAATTCATTGGTAATCAGCGGGTGGGTAAGAAATCAGAAATTATACTGGGCTAAATTAATGCATATTGTATAGTGAAGGGTATTGGGTATGATTTTCTATCAACTTATTGTTATCAATTATCAACAATTTGAATTTGTTGTGCCCTAAGATTTGGTGGCTGCATCATTCTTGTGAAATGAATCCTAATTTCTTCGTGTATTTGATGCCAACTGCTATTTGCCTGAACCTGCCAAAGCGTTTCTATTTCTTCGCCTTTTCTGTTTTCCGGTTGAATGAACTGCCAATTAAATGAAGCCAAAAACTGCATCCTACGCAGGAACGACCATGAGTTCCATTCTGTTTCGTAATTCATATCCCTAATTTCTTTTTTACTAGTTCTAAATCCGTTTCGTCACAGTCAATCCAGTCCGCCCTGTCGTCTTCTTGTCTGCCGATAGAGCCTTGCAATCTTTTAGCATTTGCATGATTCCTTGCGTTAGTTGCAATAGATGTAGCTTTAATACTAGCCTTCTTTCCGTTCTTAACACGTAGCTTGACTGGATTATTCTTCTTCTCTTTTCTTCGTGCCATATTAGTTGATCCCTTTTTCTAGTCTATACGCAATCTCATCTCCGAATTTAATCGGGTTGAAACATTTGTAATCAAAAGCCTGAATGTTGTCTTCTTTGTCTACTGGGTATTCGTCAACAATGTACAACGTTTTGCCATGTATGTTCTTTACCGATGCTCGGATGGTAATCATCTCTCCGTCCTTTGGGTAATTACCTAGAGGCTCCTTGTTGGAGAACCATGGCATTTTAAATACTGCCCTATGTCCGTTAGTAAGTTTCATTACGATTGAGAGTAAATATTTAATGGAATGCCCTCAAAACATATATTGGTATTATCCAAATGCTCCAACCAATCCTCTAGCATTTCGTGTGTCAAGTTTTCTATCTTAATTTCCCATCTGCTAAAATGAAAATTAGGGTGCTTCTTCATAAATACAGGATTGTCTTCTTCGTTTATATGTGGATATATTTTTCTTGAGTCATAATATTCCAACCACATTTTCACACCCCCTACTACGTTTAGGTTTTCGTAAATATATTTATACACGACCGCTAGGCACTCCCTTTGCTTGTCGTGTGACATACATACTTCGCGCTCTTCAACATACATGAAACTTTCTTGCTTTTTACCTTCAGGTACGTGACCGTCATCATAAAAATCATCCCAAATGTTGATGTTAATGATCTCTAAATCATTCATGATTCGGTAATTTTCTGTAAATATCTCAATGGAACCTCCCTGAAATCAGTCCCTCCGTTTTCGTGTGGTGTTTCGATCAGCGCCCGTGGCTCTTCGAACTTCACCCATTTTTTGTCATCTCCGTCTCCTTTGTAAGTGCCGGATAGCGGGTAGTACGCGATCTTCCAGATGTTCTTATCCTTTACTCCACCTACGTTTAGCATGTAGTATTTATCACCTATTACGTGTTGTTGGTAGATAGGGTCTAGCTTGGCAATTTGTAAGAATATTAAATCCTCAGTATTAATAGTCATAATCTTCTTCTATTTGTACATCATATCCTAATTCTTCCAATACGATCTTCAAGATAGTGTAACGATCCTGATTGTGGCATTCCAGTTCTTTGCCATTAACGGTCGTTATGGTGCCGTAATTCAAACAGCAACCATCTCCGCACTTGTACGAATAGTCCTTGAGTGTGATCGACACCTTTGGTTTGTTGTCTTCCATTACGACTTAACAATTTTAGCGTCACTCATGGTGTAATGTTTGCTGATCTCTTTCAAGTAATCAATCAGCGGTTCGTAAATTCCTCCAACGTCTACTTTGCTGATAAAACTATCCATTTCCTTGACGTACATAGCAGCCATGCGACTGAAATTGTCAACAGAGTACTTGAAATTAGCAGCACGATCACATAGCTTTACGAATGAAGCGAATGGCGTATGTGTGATTCCGTGATAGTATTTGTCGTTACCGCGCTCTGATCTGTTTTTGCCTTTCTCATTTGTAAGGGCGTAAACGATTTCAGCAACCTGAGTATTTGTTTTGCTCTTTACATCGTTGTACGTCTGACGGCAATCTTCAATTGTGTCGTGCAGCCAACATGCAGCAATAACATTGTCCCGATCTGCTTCTGGAATGAGATGTATGAATTGTTTTGCAATGTCAACTACCATCGATAGGTGGTAGGTATAGGGTTTGGTGTTGTCGTAAAGGTGATTTGTTCCGTTGTGACAATCTACTGCGTATTTGTACGCAATGTCGATTATTGATTCTTTTTGTTCCATGTTATTCTATTGTTATGTCGTTTTCATCTTTGTAATCGTGGGCGTAATCTTCTGCCTGTAAGTATGCGTTTTCCAGTGCCAGTGGAAATTGAATAGGGAAATCATCATTGCTCAATTCACATTCTCCTAAAAACTTCGCCTGTTCCCTGATTCCTTTAATTTCTTTGAACCGCCAGTCGTTTTCAAAATCAGGTTCTTCAATCGATCCGTAATAGAATCCAAGTTCATTTCGCCAGTATACGCCAGTTGCTTTACTGTACATCTTCCGCTTACAGGAGAAAACGCTATATAGTTGCTTTTCATTCATGTGGTATTAGTAATGTTTTTTTGCAGTCGGCTTTCCATTCAGAGGATCGATAACCATATCAACTGTAACGGTTATTTTTATTTCATCAACCAATCGACCTGTATACCATTGCAGAATATTTCCCGCCATTCGCTCCGCCTCTTCTATTGAAGCAACTTCTTGGATAATTTCCCTTCCATTTGGAACTGGATTTCCTTTTAAAAAACCATTAAATATACATTTGTACATAGTTATTTATTTTTTCTTAGTGGACACCAATCTGGAACATACTTTTCTCGATCATTCCATTCAACATAACCTCTGATCTCCTTTTCTTTTTTCTTTTTGCAGTGCCACGAGAAAACAGTCTCGAAACTATCTTCCGTATAAACCTGCCTGATTTTTATAAACGGACAGTCAGCGCAGCTCTTTAGGACTATTACAGCGTCCGGTAATTTCTTTTTATTACTTTTTGTTGTACCCATGATCAATATTATTTACCGTACACAAACCAAATGGGTTTAATTAATACAAACATCCCCCAATCACTTGAGCCTACGCCACAATTCTCGGTTGTAATCAGGAATGCTACTTTCGTGCTCCCGTCCGTATCTGGCTCTTCTTCTGACGGCTTCTGATTATTCTCCCACCATCCCCATGCGAAATCAATAGTCTGTTGAATATTGTACTCGTATGCGAACTTCGTGCATTTTTCTGAATACTTCGATAAGAACAACTGATTGTTTTCAATCTGGTATCCATTGCATGAGAACTTCTTTTCATGTGACCCTTTCTCGTAACGGAAGTTATCAAGAAAGATCAATCGCATAGCCATTTCAAAAGCCTCTTTGGTGTTGTGCTGTACCGTTACTTCTATATTATCACTCATTTTCGTTTTGTGTTTCACGCATTATCTTTTGCATTAATGTCAGCATGCCATTTTGTTTGTAGACATCTTCCAGTTTCAATCGGTCGCTGAAAATAAACTTGTGATCATCCCAAAAAGGACTGATCCACGTATCCTCACTCTTGAGCGCTTCTAGCCATTCTTCAATCGTTACCGATCCGTAGTCCTGACTGGTTGAATAGAATAAAACAACTTTCTCTTCTTCATCCCAGTGGTACCAACCGCCTCCTTTAATGTCTTCGCGTTTGGTTCCTTCACGGACAAGTTCCTTATGGAATTCAACCGTTCCTGTAATTAGCGCATCATTAATAATAAGGAATTTTTGCGCCATGATCTACTTTCTTTCTATAAAAATAGATAGTCCATCCTCTGTTACCCGAACACCTTTAACGTCCTCATCGTCGGCACAACCGCTTGCTTCTCTCAGGAATGGCTTTAGTCGCCCCCATGAACAGTAGTTGACAACGCACCCGCCTTGATGCTCCAATTGAGCATCTGTAATTTCTTTTTTGAGTGACTTTACGAATGGTTTCATAGTCTTAGATTTTAAGTCCCATTTTGTTTTTCATGTGTAAGATCGCCTCTGCATTTCCCTTTGCATCATTCACCGGATTATGATCGTGCGTGGTACGTCTCAGGTGCTTCCATTTAGCATGCGTGTCTTTTACTAGACCACAATACAGGTCTCCGATCCTTCGTGCTGAATATCCGAATGGGTTTTCTCCTAAATAATAATGAAAGTAGTAATTGATCCACTGCCAGTCGAAAGCAGGATTATCACTAATGAAGATAGGTCGTCCTTTTGAATTGGCTTTGATCCAATCATGAAATTTTAGCATGACCTCTTTGGGGTCATCAAATTTCTTGTGTTGTTCGCGTGTAAATCCACTAATAGCTAGTGCTTCATTGACGTATCTATCTGATATTGGTTTTGTTTGACCATAGAAGGTCTTATCCAGTTTATCATCAACTATGACTGCTCCGAAGCATACCATGGAGTACCTGTGGGGGATTGCCCCATCTGCTTCTACGTCTACTACTATGTAACTCATTTCTTTTCTGGTTGTTTGTTTTAGTAAAATACGATTCTCCATCCTTTAGTGGCAACGCAATACCATTTGTGATATGTATTGAGTACATTACCGTGAATATTATTCAGACGCATTCCAAGTTCTTTGCATTGAAGATCAGTAAGATCATTCTCCAGTTCAAAATTTCCACGGTGCCCGTGCGCCCCGAACTCGACGATAAGTGCTGCTTTTTCTACAGTCGAGTACCGACGAAATTTAGTGATATTCTGATCCTGAATACTATGATTATGTGTTGTTGTGCTCATGACTTAGTTTATAAACCCGTTAACGACTGAAATGAAACTGATCAATTCTTCTTTTGAAGTTCGAGTGACCTTAGTCAACTTTACCAATGCTTCGTTGTACAGTTCTACTTTCGTATTACATGGAGAATAAGAAATAGATTTAGACAGGCAATCAACTGCTTCGGTTAATTCATCCTGAAACCATTTCACATTAGGAAAACAATCAATCATTGCTGTTTTGTACAGTGAGTTGAATTCTTTTGCCTGTTCAATTGTTAGAGTGATCATTGGTTATTCGTTTGGTTTGACAAGAGCAATATTACCCTGTAAGATTAACACCCACAAATTTTAAAAGTTAAAAAGTGTTAAAACAAAGAAAATGGATGAAAATGCCGTTTTTAGGCTAACAGTGACATTCTAAGTTCCATGGTTTTAGTGATTACCGAGACATTATCGGCTCCTGCGTTTCTGTCTTGTCAAATGCCCTTTCATCCAAGAATCCATAAAACTACGCGAATTGGATTTGTTGAGTGCCCGTGAATATTTCTTATGCAGAGTTTTCATTTCATCCAGATTATCTTCACAAATGTCAGCCCATATATCGAAATAGATAGAGTCGAATAATTCACCTTTTTCTGGCTTCCATTCGAAGATATCTGCATTGATTACTTTCAGTTTTTTGTGTTTAATCTTTGGCAGAACAAGATCAATTACATCCTGATACTTTTCAATAACCACGATCTCTGTAATGTCCTTTCTGTCGATAATGCCTTTGATAATCAATCCAACGCCTAGTCCTGCAATTAGAACCCTACCGTTGGCACTGGATACGAAATCGTAATTTGTCTTTCGCTCCATATGCGTATCGCTCATCATTAGTCCATGACCTTTAATGAATAGCTGAACATATTCTCCCTGTTTTACAGCGAACAAACCGTAGTTACTACGAGCAGAATAATACATATTTGCTCTACGCTCTTCAGCAGCAGATATACTTACCTTCTTGATTGTAGCTACGCCCTTTTCTTCAATATCGTTTGGATATAGGTGAACTACTCCTGTTTCGGTGAAATCCATATTAGTCGTCGTTTTTGTTTTCTCTGAATTCTTTAATGAGTCCTAACTTCACGCAATCACTTATTCCGACACTGAATGTTTCTGTATCATCCACGCTCCATTCACTTAGCATGTAGTGATTCGCTCCGGTCACATCGCAATATGAACTCCATCCGCAGGTAGCCTTGATGTACCAGAGCGGGAAAGAAAGAGTTTTGTGTTCGATGTTGCTATCCATTTTTAAGCCCTCCAAGTATTAAGTACTTTAACATTTTCAAGGTGCGGATGTTTCTCCCAATGGAAGACGTGCGCAGGGGTAATCTTTATTTTGTCCCCGCAGTTCACCAAAAATCCTCCTATAACACCGTTAACTTGTTTGAAATTAAACCGAATGAAGTCATCGCCAACCAGTCTGGTTGTAGCATTACGAACTACCTCCAATTTAAAATTAGATGAAGGCATGATAGATACATTGGATTGCTCAATGTGACGAATGCCTTTCCATCCTTTTCCTTCAAGTGAATAAGTTAACCCAAGTTTATTGGCAAGAATACTGTCAGGGTAAGCACATTGCATTTTAACTGCTGCGTGCTTTTGAATGAATTTGTTCAATCGAAAAGCAACCAGATCGATGTTCTGACCTGTAACGGTCATGAAACCATTACGGGAATTTATTCGTGTCTTTTTGTAGGTAGGCATGATCTATTTTTCGGTTTTGTACTTATCAAAATTATACCCTGATTTATCTTCATACATAGGTACGTTCAAAAGTTTAGCCAGTTTAGCTGCGTCTTCTTTGTGTGTGTCGTAATCAGAACAACACGAACATCCTTCTGATCGCATGTAGTTTGCAAGGGCTTCTCGCATCTGTTTCTTGAAGTCACTCAGTTCTTTGTTCATTGATATTTTTGTTTCGTATTAACCGAATGATTTTCTTGCATCTGCTTCATTGTCAAAAAAGCTACATCCCCAATATTTCATTCCTTCAACATCAACACATTTAATAGAGTACTCGTCTGTCAATGATTTTTTAAATGAAAGGATAGCGTCTTTGAATGTTTTGCCATTGAATTTTCCGTGAAATATTGCCTTTGAACTTCCTCCGGTAATACAATATCCTTCTGACCACAAATCATACGATTTCATGAAACTGGCTTCTTGATCTGGCTCAGTGAATTTTAGTTCTTCCCCTGCAATTACGGAAACGATATTTTGAAGTTTATGCACAGTCAATTGACCATCATAAAAACAACTATGCAAACACAAATCAGTAACCTTCCCGTTTTCAGAGTGCCTTAATGTTACCAATTCACTTCCAGTACCGATACCATTGATTAAAATGAATCTACCTCTTGAAATATCTAGTGAAAAAGTCGGGTTTCTTACAGTGATATGTGGAGGCTTAGTGAAGCCCAAGTTTAGCGCCCACTGTTCTGTCAATACAATTGGTCGAAACGACCCGCAATTGTCGATTCCTCTTCCAGTAAATACTTGTTCGGGCTTACCATCAATCTCTACCCAGTTTCCGATTCTAAGTTGTGTTCCGTCCATAATTATCCTAGTCGTTTAGAGTTATCGTAGATAGCCATAAATTTATTTCCATCGGTATGAGTGTCCACCATGATCATCGTGAATTCAGCACCTTCATATACTGCCTTTGGATAAAAACGGTGGTGAAGTATTTCGTCGCTGTAAGTATGATTTCCATCCTGTTCGTCGTATGCTTCTTTCGAATCGTAAAATTCCACCTCTACGGCATTGGATTTCCACCAGTATTCCCGTCTGTCATCGATTGGATATATTGTACAACCTTCTCTGAATCCGAAGTAGTCGTAAACTGCTTGCAGTGATTCGTTGTATGTATCTAATTGTTTCATTGTAATTGCGTTTGAACTGCTTCTGAAAGATTATTTTCCATTGTTCTCTTGTTTTTATCGAACATAATCATCCGATAGTACTTTGGCAATAACTGCCTCATTTGATAAAACAGTTGCAGCCTCAAAAGATAATCTGCCTTTACTGGAATCATAAATTTCAGTCCAATAGTCATCTAGGAAAAATAATTTGCCGAGATATGGATTACCATCTACCCTTGATTTGGCAAAGAACAGCGCAAGTATTCTCATTTTTTCTTCGATGATCATTGTGGTTTGATTTCGTTTGACATGACAATATTATGCTAGTGAATCGGGATCACCAAAAAAGAAAAGTTAAAATGTGTTAAAAGAAAAACCCATGGAGTGATCCATGGGCGATCTTCAGAAGACAATTAGCGCATCGCCAAACACACTAACACTTCCGAGAAGGGTCTATACGCCAGACAATGCAGCATACACTTGCGCATTGTCTGTTCCTGTTAATTCTTTGATTATCTCAATGGTTCCGTGAATACCCCAACTCGCCATTTGAGCACAGGCTCTCTTATAGTTCTTAATAGTGATGCTCGGATTGAATTCAGGTTTACACTTCAACTTAACCAGTATTTCAGGTTTTAAGGTAAGCAACACGTTAATTCGCTCTCCTTTATTGTCAAACACATCGGTCTTATCGAAGTAGTCCTTAATATCGGCTAAAGACTGTTGGTAACTAGCGCTATCATAGGATATAGACAGAGAATTCACGAAATCAATCGTGTCTCCGTTATCGAAATTCAATTTGTCTACTGCTCTCATTGTGTTAATATTTGATTTGACTCGTCAATAATAGTTAATTAATGCGATACCACAAAAAATGAAACCCCGAACGGGGGGAATTGTTCGGGGTTTTCGGTTGTCAAACCAAATCTGCAAAGAGAGTTTGCACTGCTGCCTTGCCTATTTTGAGATACAAATGTAGGGGATTATTTCAATCGAAAAAACAAATTGTTGAAAAAATACTGTTAATTAACAATTTTTGGCTTGGAGTGAATTATTGTTAATTGTCAAATGGTCGTCCGCATGAACGGCATTTAATAGCACGTAGCTTATGTCCATATCTTTTACCACTACCAAAGTGATATCCGTTTCCGGTTTTAAGTAATTCCTTGTTATTAAGGTAATCAGTAGCAGGTTCACAATGCGCCAAGTATTTCCGTTCTCCTGCCCAAATATATATTTGCGTATGCATTTTGTTGTAATTCACACCTCGACAATATTTACCGATCTTACGCCATAGCTCATCCGTCAATGCTCCACTGAGTCCATTGATTCTTTTGCCAATCCAATCATCGCACTCAACCGTATTTGTTTCTACATCGTATGCAATGGTCATGACTTCTCGTGGAGCCATATCGTACCACCAATATCTTAGTAGGCGTTTGATTGACGAATAATGTTTTACAATGGCTTGAATCATTACGCAGCTACCGAATCATTTCCCCAATACTTGTCTACAAGTTCGCGTGTTTTCATTGCAACGGCTTGATCGTAGTCGTGCATCTTCGCGCCTCCGGCTCCTCTTCTGTCTAGCAAATCCTGTAAAACTCTACGATGCGTACTGATATAGTCATACACAGCACTAGCAAGGTCTCTTTTAGAAAATTTACCCATTAGTTTCGCCTCTTCACGATTGATGAATAGGAAGTAACGTTTATTGTCACCGAAGTAATGTTTGTTCACGATCAATTGCGCGATTTTGAATATCTCGTATTCAGATTTTAGTTTTTCTTTTGAATCTTCAATGCCATCCAACTGATAGTGAAAGCGGATAATCTCGGTGTTCTGTCTCATCTTAGGTAGAATACGTCCAACGGACTGCATGTGAATGTAAATGTCACAATCCCTGTGAGCGTTGTTAACCAGTGCTCCTGATACTTTTACTGGCAATGAATCTCCGATGATGTTGTTCATATCCTCAAGTAGAAGCGCTCCTCCACGGAATTGCGTCAGGATAGTCATCATCAATTCTTCAATCTCCTCTGGAGACATTGCCTTACCGTTATCATGGATAGGAATAACCCGTGCTCCCTGAATAACTTTTTGCCGCGAGAATTTAGCGATGTCTTTGTGGAATATCCGTTTGACCGGATGTACTTTATTGGTGCCGTCAGGGAAGTAAATCTTGTACTGACCGTACTCGTTGTTTACGTCAAAGATCAAAAACTTTCGTCCGCTTTTGAGCACGTCATAACATAGGTTTCTCAGCGTCTCGTTTGATTTTCCGATACGCTTTTTACCAGTTACGATAATTAATTTACATTCCCGTGTCTCTGTAAAGCCTGACATGTATTCCTATGCTTCGTTTAAATTCACTACTGGCGCTTCAAATTTAAATCCAGTTCCAAATTCCACTTTGACATTATCTTCCGCTTTCTCTCCGATTACAATACCAAGTGTTGTATTCTCAGGTATCTGGATATGAAAAAACGTGTTTGTGCTCATATCAGGAACCTCCATGTACTTATTGCTAGGTGTGTCAATTATATTGACGATGTTTTGATATGGACTTAGATATAAACCCATGTGCAACGGCTGTAAGTATGGGGATTCCCCGTATGTTCGCTGACTGAAAATGGATTTTATAGCTGAAGTTGTTTCCATCCTAAAATTCTCGGATACGAATTTGAAATCTTCTGCTTCAATCGCACTTTTGTACTTATCAAGGAATTTAGCGATTCTTCCATCTACTGTTTTATGGTAAATTCTTTTGATGTATAGTTTGTTTTTATTTGAAAAAGTCTTACTGAAAACTATATCGTTAGTATGGGTTCTTGTAACAATAAGTTCCTGCGTATCGTCATCTAGCTTCATGGAAATAGTGTACTCATCGTATTTACTATCAGCATTCATTTTTGATTCTATCCCAATAACAGTTCCGAGTTTTGGCGTAATTGGAAAATTATCAGGTCGATTAAAAAATGCCGCGCTTCGATGTGCCGATGTGTAAATTGTATAGCCATGTGCATCATTAGGTGGGAGAATAAAGTCAATTGACAAATCCTTCAATCCTACATTTTTAGTAGGCTCTTCAAGAATATACTCTACTATCCCGAATTGCTGTTGAAATAGACTAATGGCTTCCAATGGAGTTATCTCAACTAATGAATTATCGCCATCATTGATTTTAATTGGATTCAAATACCATTTGCATAAATCTTTGTAAGAAGAATGACAAAGGATCATTTTAATGTCGATGCTGTCTTCAAATAATTCCGATAGTGGATTTTGAATTACGTTTGCATGGTGGACTCTCATTCGGTACATCCCGTTATTTACACCTACTAATTCATCGCGATTAGATGAAACGTCAACACCGTTTGCGTCTGTGATTGTGATGTAGTTTTTGTAGTACTCAGGCGTATTGTCGCCCATTTCATCGAGCACCATTTTTCGGAATGGATAAACTCTGATCTTTAATTCTTGATCAGTTTTATTCATAACCCCAATATGAATTGGATTAGTTTCGTAATGATCTGGTACAAATGACTCGGTAGTTTCCATGTATGTAGTTTTTAGTTTTTTTAATTACCCTACAGTAGTAGTGTCTTCTTGCCCTTCTTCATATTCTCTTACAACATTCGGCACAATTTCAGCCTCCTGAACGACACTATCTACTTTGTATGTTGTCGTTGTAGTATTGGTCTGTTCAGGGTTAGGCTGATTTGGTGCTACCGTCTCCACAGGCGGTTGTTGTGGTTGGTTTTGAGGTGGAGGTGGTTGTTGTTGTTGTGCGTATCCGTTAGCGTCTTGTTGTGGTGGAGGTGGCTGTTGTTGACGTTGTTGCTGTGCTCCACCTGTTTTCTTCGCGTCTGTATAGGATTCTTTTGCTTCTTTGAACATACTCTTCTTGAAGATCAATAGCGCTGCTACGGACGATCCTAGACGTATTGTTTCAAGGATCAGGAAATAAACAATCTGGTTGTCATTAGTCAGACCGATATTTTTTTCCATGAACTTTTTAATAACAGGCTCCCGCATGTTATTAATGAACTCCTCATTGTATTTAAGACCTTCTTCTGCGTTTCTGTTGTACTGGTCAATTACGCTAGAGAGTGGCATGAGATGCATTTCTCCGGTTTCATCAGAAACAGGATAAGGGAGCATCAGATTGATTTCGTCTTTCTTGAGAAGTTTAGCGATTTCATGATCGGAAATCTTAACGCCTTTTCGCGCTAAGTCACAAACCATTTTATACAGTTGAACGGATAATTCAAATGCCGCTTCTGCTGCTTTTCGCTTTTCATCATCTGGCAAATCCTTTACGTCTGGATTCCCTAATGAAGTAGTCTTTTCGGTGTTGATGTTCGGCTGCGACCATGCCTCTTCAACTTCATCTACGTTATCACCGGACGACTTTGCAGAGCCTTGCGTGTATTCGCGTTTTACCGTTCCGCCTTCAAGAGGGTTGAAGTCTTTTTGGTGTACGTTATCACTATACTGATCAGGATCAAATCCGCCAGTACTTTCGTTGTTTCCGCCACCTGAATTTTCATCATCCTCAAATCGAGACGTTGTATCGTCATCGTTGGGTGGAGGTGGTGGATTGTTATTTGCACCGCCAGACTTAATATCCTCGAAACTCACGTCTTCAGGTTGATTAGTAAACTTTCCTTTTAATCGACGGGTTGCTTCGTCGTCTTTCGGTCTCGCCATTTGTATAGTGATTAATTCGGGATAGGTACTTTAAGATGAAAAGCAGTTTCATATGCTTTTTCTATGGTCATTCCGTTTTCAGTATCGTGGGCACCTTTTTCATCAAAAATCATATTGAGGAATGCCAACGCCTGAAATTTTCTTTGGAAGAAAAAAAGATCATCCGCATTTAGTCCCATCACGCAAAGTTCCGGTTCTGGAAGTGTAGAAATTTCAGATTCACTCTCCAACGGTACACCTGCATTTTTATATAACGCTTTTATTTCGTTCTCAGGCTGAGACGCATTTCTCATTTGAGTATTGATGTATGCATTGACATTGATTGTGTCTTCCAATGCTTTCTTTGAAACACCTTTCATGTACACTGGAAGGACAACTGCCCATCCCCCATATACCGTGAAAATTTGTACTGTTGCGTTATTCATTCCTAATTTGGTTTAGTGGTATCATTAATAAACTTTTTTACCTGATCAACAAGTTCGTTGAACTTTGTCAGGATAGCCATGTCGGTTCTATGCAAAGGAGATAGGTCATCGAATGCATTTACTCGTGCCCATACCGCTTTGTATTTTTTGCCGAATAGTTCTTCCATCTCTCTAAAACTCATTCCCAATTGAGTTTTGTGCATGACAAGAATGAACATTTGAGCAACTTTACTATCCCCTCTTGATGAATCAGAAAGTGCGCTTTCCCTACTCACACTAAGGGACTTGGTTACGACCGTAATAATATATTCGGATATCTTACCAATGTCATTTTTCATTTGCGCTTGTCGAAGCGCTACAAGCGTGGAATCACTACCGACAGACTGGCAGCACTTCAAAACTTCTGAAATAATTTCGATAGGGATATTTTGACTTTTCTCAGCGTTGTTCCTTAACATTCAGCGTTGCAAGGTTATTTTATTGCTGAGGTTAAAATTCTATTATAATCTATATTATTCCTAATGAAAGTTTTCAGATATTTTTTGTTAATAAATGTTAAATATTAACAATAGGAAATATGGTGTTGTTGTGGTATGGACAAAAAAATAAGGAGAGATTAGCTCCTTATTATCATTCTGGTTGCTCAACAATATCGTCCAGTGTACGCCTTTAATCCGAATCAGATTGCACACATGACTCTAATGAAACGAGGAGTAGAGTCGTTTTCTGTAAAAACAACTTGCGTAAGTAGCTTGACGCTATATTTTTTCTCTATATCAGAAATAGCCATATCAAATTCTTTTGCGGCTTGCATCTCTCTTTCTTTAGCTGTTAGTTGTGTTTCCATTATATCAAAGAATTAACACCATTTAAAATCTTACTGGCTAACATCACCTTGTCATGCTCCTCTTGTGTTAATCCAGAACCACTGGTAATAGTGAGTGAGTTCGAGGTGATTTGAGAACGGACTACGACATTAAATGCACCGACTGTATTGGCAATTGGATACGACTCGTCATCCGTGATAATATTGCCAACAATTACCAACGTATGATTTGCCTCCTGTGGACGAATTTTCCATCCATACTGAAGTATAAAGTATGGCGAAACAAACTGCCCACCACCGATGCTATTACCACCGATAGCGAGAATCGGAAATCGGAATTTAGTCAACGCTGCATTCGATTTCCAATCCTCTTTTACATCGCTATATAAATCTACTTTTGCATCCAAAGAGGTGACTCCTGAATTCAAAATGAATAGCTTATTCGCTGTGTCGTAAGTTAGTTTGACTGCCATTGCTATCTGTCATTATTTCAAGTTGGTAAATCTTGAGCCTCGTCAGCAACGATTTTATCCCATTCCGACTGAATGCTACTAGTTCGGAGCACGACAACTAAAAATGCCTTTTTATCGACATCCCACGTTTTGCCGAAATTATTCCAACCTCCAAAATCGGATTGCGACTCCATGTGCGATTTTACCTCATCGGAATATTCCATAAGTCCACCGGAAGTCATCGGTGCGCCACCATCGGCTATATCCTTTAATCGAAAGCAGATATAGCGAATATTTCGTTTTGTTAAGTCGCGCATACTCTTCGTGTTTTCTTGTGATTGTTTTTTCATTTTTTTATGCAGGATTAGAATAATTGCGCTCGTCATCAGCGTTGATTGTGATTGACTGACCAGTTGTTTTGGTGATTGTGTGCGTTGCAATTACCCACGTTGCTCCGTTCAGTCCTTGCGCTACTATCGTGACATCCGCGTTGGTATCTGGTGTTCTTCCGCCCTGCGCATTGTTCGTGTAGTCAAAGTCCCAGTTCAGTGAAGCGCCAGTAATTTGCCCCGTAATATCGACTGCCGAGTTGTTGTCAACAATTATGGCAGAAGATGTATCGAAGTTTCCACCGGGATTCGTAGTGAAATACATCGTGTATTTCGTATCGCCATCCGGCTCGGATACAAGGTTCGCGGAGAAATTTAATGTTCCCGCAGCTACGAATGGGAACGTCCGCTCGGTTGAAACTACTGGCAAATATGTAATGGTACTCACGCCACCACCATCGACCGTTACATCTCGGAATACTAAGCTGTTCGTAGAGTTGGAGTCAAATCCCACGATACGTAATCCACCTTTTGTTTTAAGAGTGTCTCCAACGTATTCGGCAAGAAGTTCCGCGATATTTCCACGAATCGCAATACCCAATCGTTGAGCAACCGTAGTGCTGTCATTTTGATTAATATCAAGAACACCACCATCTTTTCCAACACCGGAAACGCGAAGTTGGCGTTGTAACCAATCGTAAACTTGTCTGTCGGTTCCTCCGTTTGCGGTAACAATTCGGTTGAAGGCATAGTAGTTCGATCCCATCTGAACCTCGCCATCGTAGGCAACCCACGTACATCCTGTATCCAACGCACGAGTTGCTGCGTTCGATGTTCCACCTGCCGTGGTGAAAAACCACCGACCTGTAGAATCGTAAACCACCGATGCAGCAGGGTAAACTGTTGAGTTCGCATACGTTGTAAACCCAACACCCTTTAGATAGTTAATCTTCATTCCCTTCGGACGAAGATTATATGTAATGGATGCGCCTGTCGCCTCAAAGTTTCTATCGCACACAACTTCTGTTGCACTCGTGTACGTAATAATTTTGTACTGCCCTGCGTTGGTGCCCGATGCGATGGTAATTAATTTACCAACATCACCCGCTACAAATGGCGCTGCTGCACTCGTAAAGTTTGGAGATGCCGCAGTAGCCGATCCATCTGCGTTCGTTGCTGTTGCCGTTCCGACATAAGGTGTTGTGGTATCAATCGTAATATCGGTTGCTGTAATCTTTAAGTCTGTCGAGTTCGCAAGCGGCAACTTGTAAAGTACAGGCTCTAGCGTGGTTATCGTTTGCTCGGACGGAAGGTCATACTCAGCGTAAATCTTAGGGCGAATACGAAGGTAGTTTTTTAGATACCCTGTTGCGCCAGTAATTAAGATCGCCTCGTTGACGTTTCCTGTTTTATTGAAATTCGTAATCGCCTGATCGTATCCAACCACTCGCTGATAATATCCCTGATCGGAAGTAGAGTCGAAATTTCCGAGAGTAACGATTCCCGCATACTGGTTTGCACCTTCTGTCCACCCCGCATCTCGAACTAAATTTCGGCTCGTAGCATCAGCAAATGTCCATCCGTTAATAAATGTACCATCTGTTTTTGTGTACATTTTTATTGGGAACTTAAACTTGTTCAGCGCTGCGTCTGTTTTCCATTCCTCTTTTAGGAATGAATATAGACACTGCATAGTAACTCCAGATGTTGAACCCGGTGAGGCGTTCGATAGATTCCCCGCGACGAGAAGTTGTATTGTTTTTGCGCCAGTACTTATTACTACTTCGGTTGCTTGTGCCAGTGAATCTGGGTCGATTAATTTTGCCATTTGATTTTATTGTTACGGATTTAAATAATACGGGTCTGTATCTAGCTGAATCGTTAATGTTGAATTGGAAGATGGCAAGGTGTAGTTATTGACCACCTTGGGTTGATATCCGGTTACGTTCATCACGGTAATATATGTAAGTACTCCGGCTGTTGCATAAGAATAAATAGTTGATCCATCGGTGATATTATCCTCTGCATGAAGCACCGATGTGTCAGAATCTTTAACTACCGTAACCTCGCAGTTGCTAGTTATTAATGCACCGTCAGCATCGCGCAATTCTATTGTGAGATTTGTTGTTGCGGAGTAGGTTGTTGACGCGCCCGATCCATTACGAATTGAAATCGTCCCAACATTTCCTGCTCCGTTGAGTGTTATCGCGCCACCAGAATTATTATAAATAACTTCGTTGCCTCCTGATCCGTCAACGGTGGCATATCCAGTAAATGAGTTTCCAGTTAAATTGTACGTTCCCGCTGTTGTTAGCTCGATGGCGTGGTTGCTGCCGTCTGAAACAAAAGATGAATTTGTAACATTGCTTATGTTGTTAGACAATAATGAAACTGCGGCAGTAGAGTTTTCAAATTTACAATTTGTAATAACGGAACTCCCTTGTGTAACTAAATCGCATCTTCTGAAAATAGTGCTGAAAATAGTGCTGTTTGCCTTAAAAACAAAGGTGCTAAAATCCGTGAAAACGCAACTTGTAATATTCACATCAGCATCATCGGTAACGGTAACTGTTCCTCTCGATACCGTTCCTAGTGCGGAAAAATTACAAGAATCCCAATCTACTCTACTCGTTGCATTTTGAATTTCAATAGCATTAAATGACGCAGCGGTTTTGCGACTAATAGCAACAACAATATTTTTGTTCGAGTCACGAAAATCTACCGCGCTACCTCCCGTTACACCAAGAAGTAATTTCCCTTGAAGTTGATAACCACCGGGTATTGCTTGGAATTGCCCCCACCTATTATTGATACTATCGTTTTCTGTTGCGATGCCATTGAATACAGCATAATTAGCTGTTTCACCAAGTGTTACCGTAATAGTCCTACCCCATCGAATAGCATCAAGTGCCATTGGGTTTCCTTTACCAATGTTGATCTTACAATTAAATACAGCGCCAAAATATTGTTTAGTAGCATTTGGCGTTCCTTGTGAGCCTGTAGCAGCTACAACGGCATTGTCTGTTTCAATTGCTATACACTGCCATCCTATGTAAGGAAAGAAATCACTACCATCTACATACCAAAAACGATAATTGTTAATGTCCTGTCCAATAATAAGTCTAATTCCTCCATTAGCAAGTGTATCTACTAATCCTCCTCCACCTACAAATACCCAAGCGTAATAAGCATTAGGACTAGCGATTGTTTGGGCTGCACCTGCTAGTATTCCAATCCCCGCTAATGCAGGTGCGCCAGATGCGCCAGTTGATTTAGAAGAACAAGATGTGCTTTGAATAAAATTATCTGTATCTCCATTGGATAAAGTACCCAAAACAGCACCCGCAGGTTCAGTGAATGTTCCTGAGCCATCATTTATTGTAGTTAAATCGGTCGCGTATACGGGTGCTGCCACGGAATCAAACTTATTTGTGTTATAATATGTCGGTTGTTGTACTTGTCAAAACTCCACTACCATCATAACTAAATGTTTTGATGTAGGTAAAATTATCAACGATTCTCTGCACCTGTTTTTGCGTCAAAATTCCATTCACATCGTAAGTCAAATCAGTTTGATATAATTTTAGCTGCATTGTAAAATCCTCCCAAATATTTACTTGAGTTAAGTTGTCTCCAGTATAAACTAAATCTTTGTATGCAGCGTCTTCATTCAATGATTCTACAGTAGCAAGAGTTCCTGTTGTTGGGAATGTGAGAGAAGTACTAGCAGAAAGAGTAATCGTTAGTGGGAAAGACCCTACCCTTGTAGTTGTAGAATTGTCATTATTGGCGATCCCTGTTCCCCCTGCCGATGGAAGAAGTAAACTTGAACTAAATCCTAAATACGCTACAAGTTGAGCGACAGTAAACTTTTGTGAAGCGTATGTCGCTCCATTATGTTTAGAAATCTCAAATAACGATGACGCAGTTAGCGTGACGCCAACTGGTAGATTGGATATTTTTTTATCAGCCATGCTTCAATCGGCAATTTAATGACAGACTTTCAAATCGTTTGTTTATCGCATCGATTTTATGTCGAGATATTTTTTTTGCAATTTGCCTGTAAAATCCAAAACCATAAAAACTTACAACATCTTCAAATTCACTGTCGCTATCTATTTCTGTTAGTAAGTTCACGAACTTTCTCTCACATTCAATCTGGTCTTCTTCAATATCAACTATCGCCTTTATTGCATTAGAAATTCTTTCATGCTTAATTTCTGATTCTACACTTTTAGTAGCGCGTCTCCATTTTTTTAAACCAAAAAATACCACGCAGATCGCAATTATAATAATGGCGATCATGAATGGAAAAATATAGGATATCGTCATGTTACTCAGTAATTCTAGCATCCCCATTTTCAGTTACTCTGCTATCTCCGCTTTCGGTAACTCTAAGTAGCTGATATATTATTATGGTAATCTTTTTTTTTACTAAAACAATTTTCGATCTGTAAGTATTATTAGGCATGTTACTAGTTTAACTATATCGAACAGCCAAGTGAAACACCACCTTGCTAAGCATATCTCCTGAGATCAATTCCGAGATTGTACATCAGTCGCGTACATCCAAAATGTTTTTCCATGAGGATTTTTTGTTCCTCAGTTGGATATAACCTATATTGGTATCCCTTAATCATCATTTCAAATATAGTGAAAATCAATAATTTAAACAACGGGTCGCTTACATCTCCGAGCCTAAAGCCGTCGGAGTTTTTCGCTCCTTTAGATAAAGAAACGTTTTATTAGCGTCCGGTATACCCTTTGATGAATTGATTTCCGAATGCGCCTTCGCGTTCTTTACGCTCCGCCTCAATTCGCTCCGCTTCTTCAAGTTTTGCTGTCGCTTCCGCATCTGCCTTTTCCTGATCCTCTTTCACTTTGGCTTCCGCTGCAATACGTTCAGCCTCCTCTTTTTCGGCTGCTTCCTGCTCTAACTTAGCCTTGTTTTCTGCTGCAAGTTTTTCTGCTGCTTCTTTCTCCGCGGCTTCCTTTTGACCGTTTTCTTCTTCGATCTCTTTTTCAGAGAATGTCTGGATCATATCAGCAATAGATACAGACTGTTTCTCAATAGAAAGTGCCAGATTCTCGGTAGGCTTGCTCTTGTAACGAGCCTGTAATGCATCAAGCATTGTGAGTTTCTTTTTGATCTCAGTTGGAAGATCATTCTTCTCATAACCGTTGTCATCCATTGCTTCAATGTGTGACAAGCGTAATTGACGTGCTCCGCCTTGTGGTGTTTGTTGTTTTGCCATGATATTTATTGTTGGTGTTTTTGTTTTACGATTCAGCTAGATGCAAAGTATATGAATTTAATTCTTAAATCAAAGGGCTATGCAGAATACTTCTTCTTAAGTTTTTCAATCATCTTCTCAATGATTCGCAATTCTTTGTCTCGCGCCTCTGTGTCATAATCATCTCCAAGGATAGATTTGAACTCTTTTAGGAATGCTTCCGCTGCCTTCATAAGGTTCTCTACTTTTGCAAATACCTTAGTAGGATTGTCCTTCATTTCCTGCTTAGAGATATTAGTGACAGCCTTCATTACGCTATCTCCAACATCAGCGGTCACTTTTCTGAATATAGGGGTAGTTTTACGTTTTCTACCTGCCTTTTTTGCGTCTTCACGACGATCCTGCCAACGTTTCAATAGTTCGTCGCAATCCGGTTCTCCGTCTGCGCCAGACGCAACAGGAGTATATTTTTTAGCAGGTTTCTCCTTAACTGGCTTCTCTGCTTTGCCTTTCTTGTTCTTTGATCCTGCCGGACGACCTTTCTTGCCTTTTTCTTTCGGAACTTTCGGAACAGCACCTTCCTTTACCTTGTTCTTGCTTCCTGCCTTACGTCCGCGCTTACCTTTTTCTTTGACAGTCTCCGTTTTCTCTTCTTTAGGTTCTTCACCCATTGAATCCAGTTGGGCTTTCAATTTTGCAACTTGATTTGTCATGCCCTCTTTCATGTTTTCAGGCATAGCGGGATTGTTAATACCCTTTTCAAGTTTGTCTATTTTCGCTTGTAGTTCCGGCTTTGTCATTTTTGGTAAGTGTTGATCGTTGTGTATAGTGGTTGGTTATGTTGTTATTTTTTATGCGTACATCCGCATGATTCTTTTTTCTTGTACACGAAAGGAACAGAAGATATTTCTCCTCCATCTGCTTTGAGTTCGATTACTTTTACGCCATCCATGCGCAGGTACTTTATTGCCTGTTTGATGGTTTTAATATCAGGTGCAGTCCCTTCAAAATCATACGTAGCACACAACTGATCAGCGAATTCAATAACTTCTGATTCAGGCATTACGCCATCGTTCACTTTATCGGTTACAACTCTATACTTGCGTTCAGTTGGTTTTACTCCTCCGCCCTTTTTAAGGGAACATGTTTTTCCTTTCATTTGCTGAATCTTTCTTTTATGTGTTCTGGTGCATCATCTGAAAGTACAAACACTCTGAATGGTACACTGTAAGTAATACCGTTATGTGCTTTGTACCAATCATCTTTGAAGAACCAAACATTACCTTCTTTTGTTTCTTCCGTTGGAGTCAGGTATTTTTTATCAATAGAAGGTGTCAACCCTCCTGAGTATGTAATATTCACTGGAGATAGATAATAACTTCCGTTATTGCCTCCTAGTTGGACGATATCACCCCGCTCACTCGTGAAGCGATCATAACTTCCGTTTGGCAGTTTAAGATAGTCCCCATTTCGGATACCTTCAATGGCATTGTAAGCATCCATTCTTGTTTTTAGAATACTATCGTTACTCTCGTCTCCACTTATTCCGCCTCCCTGTTCTTTCTTAACTGCTTTAGCGAAGTAGTATTTCTGGCGACCATAACTACCTGTGTCGAATTCACTACCCCATAATGACATTTCACGGTCGTTTCCTTTTTTATCAACGTACACGTAATCGATCAGTTTTGTTTCGTGAGGATATGGAGTAGACTTATTGGTACGACCTGTTTTTGTGTCGCGAACAACCTTCATTGCGTTTCTGAAATGCATCGACACACTTTCACCCAAGAAGATATCTCCGGTCTTTAGGTCATGGAAGTTCTTTGAAGTGATCCGGTCTCCCTTTTCATATCCTGAGAATCCACGACCATCCCACTTGCCTACTTCTCCACCTTCTTTGTGCTTGAATTGACTCTCGTACTCATTTTCAAAATAATCGTCTTTTGCTTCTTGCAATAATTCAACAAGAGCGCCCATAGAGTATGGTTTATTCATTTGTCCGTCACGACGAAGATTTGCTAGCGCCTGTGCTTTGACTCCGTCAACATCTTTGTACTTTGTAATGCCAGTAACAGATGACACGAATCCAGAAGAGCAGTGATTTAGAATATGATAGTAAATACTTTCTTTATCAATTACTTCTCCGCCTAGAGCCATACGATGACCTGCGATAATAGCATCCATTGATTCTTCCGATACAGTATCTTCTCCTGAATCGCTAGAGGCTATGTGGTAGAACGGAGAATAAGAAGTAGCGTATTTGTGTCCTGCGGGGAATACATTTTTGATCGTAACTGTTTCGTCACGAAGTTCGAATGATTTACCTTTTTTGTATTTAGGTTTCGAAACTGTTAATGTTCCGCCTCGTTCCTTTTTATCATAAGCAGATTCACCTAATTTCAAGTCAAGTAATTTCAATATCTTATTCATACCATCAATGGCTATCTTATAAGCCTGTTTGAACTTTGATGGCGCATCCTGAACTAATGTTTTTACCAGTTTCTTAAAATCTTTATCGTAACTGTCTGACCCTAATGAAGCATAGTACATCGCTCCAAATCCTTCAGATTCTATAAGAGCGGCTAAAGGACTATCATCTTCAAGTGAATCAAGTCCTTTGTATGACAAGTAATCCGTTGCTTTCGAAGTTAGAATCCATACGTCACGCAATTCTTTTTCCTGAACAATGATGTTATCCCCGCTCGTATAGTTGCTTACCGCATATACGATTCCTTCACGCAGGACAATACTCTTCATTACATCCGATGTGTATACGAATGGGAATACGAATAGTTTATTCTCTCTTGCATGGTAAAATGCCTTCGTATAATCTTCGAACGATTTATCGTTAATTGGATTTAAGCTAACCGCTCCAACAATAATAAATTCGTTAGGTGATTTTTCAAGGATGACTACATTCTTGCCATCGTCTTTTGTAAGACCATTGCCAACTTTACCTCCTTCTGCATGCTGACCATTAGTAGGAAAAGGAACAACTTTTGCATCCAACGATTTCTGCGGCAATTTGTCTTTTATAAATTCTTCCGCCTCTTCTTTAGTTGCAAAAAAAGAAGTTCCATCCTTTTTATTTGAACCAGTAAATGCAACGTAAATTCTGTTCCCCTTAGATTTTACCTTAATAGCATATCCACTTCCACTTGTGGCAATATTTCCACCTTCCGCATACTGCCCAAAGTGTACGTGTACTCCTACTTCTGCCTGTACGTCTTTTGGTAGTTTATCAAATGAAGATGTAGAATACTTCTGTACGTTTTCATTACCAATACCTCTGATATGATCTTGTAAGAAGTGAACCTTCTGAATCTCAGACCACAACTTCCAAATCTGTTCGCCAGACTTGCCTTCGTATTGGTTGGTTATGCTTCCGCCTTTGCCATATTCTTTTTGTTCACTTTCGAACATTGAAGCCTCTGGCATCCATTTACTACGCTCTCCATCCTCTAATCGAACTAAATACTGCCACGTATCATTTTCATGTGGTTTTGAGACTGACTCCCATGGAGAGAATCTTTTTCTCACAACTTCAGCAGGGTAACTTTTGTTCTGCCATGAATAAACTTTGTCTCCGGTCTCGTATTTGCTTTTCTTTACTTTATAGGAATCCCAAGTTTCAGTGATCCCGCCCTTAGCGAACGATCCCTTAATTTTATTCTCGTAATCCAGAATTTCTTCCATACTTAACCATTCCGGCTTTTCAGGAAGTTTATTCCATAGGCGTTTCATTTCTTCAATATGACCATCTACATCACCTGCCCACAATACTTTTTCAGACCTGCCTCCAAATCCTAAATAATATTCACAATCAGATTGTAACCTTGACAACATTTGATATTCAAAAGAATAATCAACTGCTCCACCTTGTGCATATACAAACCCTTTATTACCTCGCCCCTCATCCAATACAGGAATTTGCTTATTCTCCCACGCCTCTTTAACCTTACTGATATCAATATCTCTTGTCATGGATTCTATGCCAGAGAAAGATATATTTCCAGAGTCATCAATTGTTGCAACGTAATAGTTTTCAGGTCGTGTACGTATTGTTCCTGAAACTCCGTTGCCACCCATCATTTTTGACCATACCTCATACACAAGATTGAACTTATCGATTGATCCGCCTTTAGCAAACGATCCGTCCTTATCCAAGTATTCACGTCCTAGAACTTTTTTGTGTGCTCTTGCTTCTTCTATTGTAACTACTTTACCAACCTCCCCTTTAGGTGCGGTATAAGTATCAACCATATTTTGCGCTTTCTCTTTTGTTGACGGGATAGATATGATCACCCAGTATCCGTCTTTTGTTTCGGATACTGCAACGTATTTACGCCAGTCTTCTTCAAAGAAATCTGTTACTCCATATAATATAGGATATTCACCAGACGCTTTATGCGTTTGATACATCCCCCTTGGATTCTCTTTTTTGAGTTCCTTGATTCTTTTGTTCGCTTCCGCTCTCGATGCAAATGGCTTTTCGTCTAACTTTTTGAAATACGTCCAGTCTCCAATTTTTCCACCTTCTGCGTAATTACGTTCGTAACGATGAATGACAAGTTCAAGTTCCTTTAATTTTTTACGGAGTTCATTCTTTTTGTCTTCGTTCGTCTCATCATCCAATAACGCACCCGTCAAATCATACTGATCGTTTACCTGATAGTATTCTTCACTATTTGTAATGGTCTTAATTTCTCCGCCTTCTGCCCATGCCGACTTTACATCCATAGTATCAATCATATCGCGATACTGTCTTAACATAGCTTGATAATATGTAACCTCAAGAAAGTCTTGCCATAGTTGAGGCAAATGTTTATCTGTAAGTACTCGACCTTGATATTTTTTTATGAATGAATCTCTATTTTCGTTGGAGTCGGCTAATGATTTTAGCGTATTGTATTCTTCATTAGAAATTTTACCGTAAAGGTTGTTGTTGATATAGTCAACTAATTTTTTGTTAGTTGAATCTGAAAATGCCCATCCATTTTTAAGACTATCACTAACACCTGTTCCAAGTTCATTAGAATGACCATGGATTTTACTTCTGGACTTATCCCATAGATTGAAGAATCGTTCCACTTGGCGTTTAGCGTCACTTGCTGTGATCTTTCCACCTCTTGCATATTGACCATGTGAAACGTGAGATTTAAGCGCCCATTTAAATGATTCCGGCAATTCATTAAAATCAAGTTTCTGCGGTTCTTTAAATAATTCTAAATCAACTTTAGGATCAAAATATCTCATCTGCTTAAGATGGTCTGCGATAAAATGATCACGCTGATCAAAACTCCATGCATTCCAAACCTGTTCGGCTGTTTTTCCTTCGTAATTGTTAGGGATGGTTCCGCCTTTTTCAAACTTTTTGTCTAACTTAACTAATGTGAATCCATCCTTCAAATACGATTTGAAATCAGAAAGTTGTTTTGATTTTGACTTGTCTCCGCCAAATCCGGCATGAACACCATCTTTATTTTTCATGCTGAAGTCTTGATTGTACCCTCGCATGTTAAAATAAAACTGCCCTATTTTTTTACCGTCATAATTTAGGATCAATTTGTCTGGATTCCCAAATGCAGTTGTCTCACTCACCTGTATTTTTGATGGCTTAACATGGCTAAGGTCGATATAGCCGTCTGTAATTTCACCCCCCTCTGCATATTCTTCATATTTAATTTTATCCCCTTCTTTGTCGCTGAATGAATAGACATCACTCCATGAATCAGGAACAGAAAAAGTTCTCCCTGAACCTGAATAATTACTGTTTCGGTATAGAGCTAGTACATATGGCGTACCTGTACTACGTACTTTTTCCTGTTGACTATCTGACAACTCGTTGAATACCGTAGCAACATCTACGATCTCACCTGATACTCTACGAGTTTTTCCCGCCCAATCTTTAAAGAAATAACTTGCAGGAGTTCCCCGTTCAAAGTCTGTTGGTTTCTTATCTATTTTTGATGTTGTCTTTTTCTTTGCCATGATTGAAATAGTATTCTTAATTAAACGATTCAAGCATCAATTCCATTGCCTCAATAGCGTCGATGTATCCTTGCTTCTCTTCTCCTTCTGTAACGTCAATCATTGTACGCATAGCTTCAATAGCAGATAAGTAATCGTCTTTTGTTGGAGCAGCGGTTGTTGTTTCAGTTACTTGTTCAACGATAGGTGAATCTCCGCCTGAAAGTATTTTTTCTTCTTCGGAAACCATTTCAGAAACTTCTGTTTTTTCTGGAACGACAGCTACGGGTTCTTCCTTTTCACCGCCAGTCGCATACTTCAATAGTTGTTCGTAGATAATATTAGGCAGGACAGCCTTTATCTTTTCCAGTTTCTCAATGTCAATTTTAAATTCGGTGCCCATTTGTATTTTGTTTAGCTGTAAGTGCCTCGTTAACTGTCTTTTTATCCCAGTAGAGATCAAGTTCTATTTTCCCCGTCTCTTTCATTTCATTGACATCCATGTATCCAAATTCCGCCATCTCGATATCATCATTTAAGATTGCGTACCCATACATTATCCCAGTGTATTTCTCTTGACCTTCCGGCAATGCATTCCCATTATCATCTAGTGATGATCGTTCGATTTCAGTCACATACCAATCGCTACCTCCGTAGAAATAATGAAGGTGAACAATCGATTCTTTTCCTTTGCCGTCCTGCGCGTAGATGTTCGGTGTGTTTTCTATGTCTTTGTTTATTTTAGAAATGGACTCGTATGAATACTTCTTAGCCACTTCCAATTGGTACGGAGGAATAAACGTATCTACAATGCTATCCGACTTGTTATTAGGATCGTAGCTTGAAATATCCTGCATTACACTCACTTCGGGCTTCTTCGATTGTGGTTGTTCACTATCAGCACTAACTACACTATAATTATCGTCATCACTCCAAGAAACATCCGAACGGCTTGCGAATCCTGCTTTTTCTGTTCCAAAATCAGACTCGTAATGCGCTGAACTTTTTGAAAGTAGGTATTCCCCTACTGTTCTCTTGTACGGATTCAAATCGTGCTCAACGTCTCCTACGTCAACCCGATCAACTAAATTTATATCTCCGTTATAACCTTTCCAAACGAACTTTATTTTAACCTTATTGTACGTTCCGGCAACATTGTCAGGATCAGATTTGAAGTCATCGTACACTTTCTTTAGAGCGTCATTTAATGATTCCCAAGACGTAAATACCTGTCCGCTCAAATCAACATATCCTTCATTCCATTCAATAACTGCTTCGTGAAGTTTCGGTTTAATCACAACCTCATCCTCAAGATCAGGTATTCTACTAAGATGAGCCTCTTGAAGAGCAAGTGAGTACTTAACATACTCACTCAGTACCTTCACTGCCTCCATAGATTCTTTATCGGTATTATGAGAAAGAACTCCCCACGTTACCAGAAAGTCCAGAAAGTCCGCCTTAGACTTAAGATCGTATTTTGAAATCAACTTGTAGTATGATTTCATTACAACATCGTTATCTAGTGTAGCATATAATAACTTGTTGTTTGAGGTTATTTTTTGTAACGCCTCAGCTACATTGGTAGGCATTGATATAATTTTCTGAGAATCAAAAGAATGGATAGCATCCTTAAAAGTATAAGTCTTAAGTAGCGATAGAGTTTTT
>ERZ1292625.400-Hain-H41-01um-R1-400-length-66587-cov-12_pt2 | contig 63695 bp, 50 predicted proteins | sample MGYA00564400_ERZ1292625 | MGnify/ENA primary metagenome ERZ1292625 (study PRJEB36523, sample SAMEA6512639) | groundwater metagenome | collected 2019-01-08 | study: AquaDiva: Metagenomics assemblies of 32 groundwater samples | reverse complement strand
TTTTTGCGAAAAAGGTTACTGCCAAAGAAATCTTTGGCTCGAACCTCGTCTTGGCCAACCGCGAGGCGCGGCTCACCGCGCCGAGCGGAGAGGATTTGTCGGGGGGAAATGCTTGGGCGGCGCTTTGCGCCGCCAACGAAAAAGTCGGTCAATTTTCTGAAAGTCAGATTCTGGTGCCCCCACCAGGACTCGAACCTGGGACCGTCTCCTTAAAAGGGAGCTGCTCTACCAGCTGAGCTATAGGGGCAAATGCAGGGCCTAGTGTATCAGATGTGGCCCAATTTTCAACGTTCGTCCGCAGTGGAAGCAACGGGAGCATCTTTTCCAAGCGCAACCGCGAGCACTTTGCGAAGTTCTTCGTTATTCATGTGTTGCCGTGGTTCTTGAGGTTGGCTTGGCCCCGTTTTCTGCGATGTGAACGGCATAACGCCCTGGCGCATCGCTTCTGCAAGCGAAAGCTCCTTGCCTCCTACGGAAACAGTGATTTTTCCACTTGGTGCCGGACGCTCTTGTTGCCCACCACGCCCTCCACCGCCTCCGCCACGGGGACGACGGGGTGGACGATCTCCTTGGGGGCGCCGCGGCTCTGCAGATTGTTCGCGCATCGGTGGACGATCTTCCGGCTCTCGATCATCGCGCGCAACACCAGCCTCCCGCCAATCTCCAATACTTTTTTCCACCTCTGCACGATCGCGACCGTAGGTTGCACGAGATGCCGCGATTGCGTTGAACCGCTCGGTATTTTGTTCAGGGGGCAACGTATCCATAGTCATGGCAGAAAACGCCTTTGAGGCAACGCCGTCGATCATGAGCTTGAGATAAATCTGGCGCTTACCAAGGTTCACGATGTCTTGTGCGACGAATTCGGGAGCGAATTCTTTCTCGAGCATCTCTGCATCCTCTGCGCCAACACGGAATGAAATAATGGTGCCGACGTTTCCAAAAACAGCATCACGCACTTCGTCCTCCATCTGTGCGATGTATTGATTGGCGATCACGAGGCTCAAGTTAAATTTACGAGCCTCCGAGAGAATATTTGCGAACGAAGCGGTGGCAAAGTTTTGGAACTCATCTACCACGAGCACAAAGTCATTGCGCTCGTTCTTTGCGATATCAACACGTGACATGGCGGCAAGCTGGATCTTCGTGATCAGCATGGCGCCAAGGAGACGACTCGCATCTTCGCCTACGCGTCCCTTCGAAATATTTACGAGCACAATCTTTCCTTCATCCATCGCCTTACGCATGTCGAATGCGGATTTCTCCTGCCCAACAATATTACGGATGAGTGTATTCGATACGAATTGTCCAATTTTGTTCTGGATGGCAGCCGTCGCCTCTCCGGCGTAGCGCTCATTGTATTTTGCAAACTCCTGCGTCCAGAACGCCTTTACTTCAGTGTCGGACACTTGATCCACCACAGACTTGCGATACGTCTTATCGGCAAGCATGCGGTTAATGCCAAGGAGTGTAGAACCGGGCGCCTCAAGGAGAGCAAGGATTGTGTTATTAAGAATGTACTCCATACGCGCAGACCATTGGTCTACCCAGAGCTTCTTAAACACTGCCATCATGCCATCGGCCACGAGGTGGCGGTTATCGAAGCTCACCTGCTCCATAACGTTGAACCCAATGGGGTGCTCTAAATCTGCAGGATTGAAATAAATCACATCCTTCACGCGATGCGCGGGAATGAAATCAAGGAGATCTTCTACAGGATCTCCGTGCGGATCAATGAACGCGAGACCGCGACCATCGCGCATATCCTGAATGGCAAGGTTCTTAAGTAATTCAGACTTACCCATGCCCGTCTTTCCAATGACATACATGTGCCGACGACGGTCATCCATTTTAACGCCAAAAGGCCGCAACTCATTGCGGAACGTTGTTTGCCCAAAGAGAACTACAGGATTTTCCGGAGGCAACGCCATATAGTGTTAGTGTATCACGAAACTAGAACCCAGGAAGGTTCGCTGGTGGCGTACTCTTCTTTGCTTCGACGCGAGGTAAGCCAGCGGCCTTCACGTTAAGGCCCGGCAAGTGCCACAGGGTCGCGAGCTCTTCGATATTCAACACGCAGAAATCTTTTACAAATTCGCGGCCACGATACTTCTCAAGTAAATCAACTTTCTTTTTAAATTCAGCCTCCGCCGCGCCAAAGCCACGATTTGAAGGAAAAAGCCACGCAAGCTTTCCATCTGAAGAAGTAGTAACTTCACCATTTGGTTTAAAGGAGTTGAGGTCATTCGCATAGAATTGTTTAAAGTATCCAATAACCCCCGCAATACGCGCGCGGTTAAATGCCGCTTTCTCTGCAAGATACACAAAACGAAAACCTGCCTTGAACGCAAGCTTGGAGAGTTTTATCTCTATTTGCTCCAGCGCCGAGCGTTGGCCAGGCGAGAGCGCCATCACGTTAAAATCTTTTTTCTCTTTCTTTTCTTCACTGCCCCCACTCGAATTAGGAATTATGGCATCTATCAAGGCAATGATCTTTTGCCCCATCGTTTGCTCTACTTTTGGCTCCTTGCCCATGATTTTATCAACGACCTTCTGCCCCTCTTTGACCCAGTCACCACCTGTAGGACGTAATGTGAGTTGGAGCCACACGTGCTCTCCGGGCTTCAGCGAGCTCATCACTTCGGCAAGAGACGCCATGGGATCAGTGCGCACATATTCATCTTTCCCACTTTGCTCTTCAAAGAATGGATAGGTGCGGATGGGGTATGCGTGCTCCTTGGTAAAAATAAGCTCCGTGCCAAAGAGATCATACTGCTCACTGGGAATGTCTTTTGGAAGACGCGACGTGTAGTCTTCTGCTTCACGAATTTCTGCTTCGGGCCATTGTGCAAAAATATGTGATTCCAAAAGATTACGGTGGCCGGCCGGTGTGCGTATATAAAAGCGCATGCCCTGCGCGTCGCCTACAATTTCACAGGTAAACCAATCAGGAACCTTGCCATCAAAAAACATCTTTTTCCACTTTAAAGAGCTTCCGTACACGCCGTGAAGACCTGAAAAAAAATTCTCGGCGATTTTTGGACTCCGCTGTACTTCAGGAGGCGGAATTATTTCGAGGAGAACCCACTTCATGCCTCGAAGATATCGAGTGCGTGTATATTCTTGCCACTGACGTATTGCGAGTGCGGCAAGAACTATAGGTAGCCACAACCACCACACGCTGAAAAGGACCCCCACAATAACACGAGCTACGGGGAGAAGTGGTTCAAATGCAGAAAGCGTCTGAGAGAGAATCGAGAGCATACAAGATCCCCTGTATCATACCACGACGGCGCCTGTGGCGCCGTGGGTGTGTGGACTAAGCTTTGCGAAGCGTGTACGTACCGTCTTCTTGTTTGGCGAATGTCGCGCTGTCTTGAAGATTGAGAACAATAGTACTCTCTTTCACCATGCGGTTCGCGAGCACACGAGAAATGAGCTCTGCCTTGAGAAGAGGTGCTTTTGCCTCCCTCAACGTATGCACGAGCACATCTTTTACGGTGCCCGCTTGATACCCCCACTCGGAAAGCGCATAGAGACCGCGGCCAACTAAAATAAATCGCTTATCTTTAATAAGTTCGTTGTGTACTGTCTGCATGTTCACACGCTTTCCGTCTGGAAATGCGGCCGTGCTGATGAGTTTTGTAATCACCGAAAAATGTTGTGGCTGTGCTTCACGTTTGAGTACTAAATATGCTTTATCGCGAATGCCTTTTGGATTTACCTGTGGCCACGCAGAAAGACCAACCTGGCCATAGATGTTTTTGCCGATGTCCTTAGAAATAGCGAGTGCGGCAACAAGGTGCTTTTCATTTACTGGCATACCTGTTGCAAGCACAGCGCTTGTAGACTTTGCGATACCACAGAAAGACTCCCACTCCATGGGCTCTGCATGAGACTTGAGTGCTTGAGAGAGAGCTTGGATGCCCGAGCGAAAGGCGTCGGCCTGCGCGCGATGCGCTGCCCAAAATGCATGGAAATGATCTCCCTCGGGGGCGTGGAATACTTGGTTACTCACCGTAAGCACAAACACAAGAGCCGCGTTTGTAGTAGAAAGCATTGGCGTGCCACTCATTTCTTGGAACATGAGATCTTGGCGCATCACGCCACCCTCACGTTGTAATGCATCAATCACAGAAGCTACCACGGCGTTCACGTCGGCATCGCGTTGCGCAATCTTAGAGACTGCCGCTACCGTTGCTTCTTCAATTTGACGAACGCGCTCACGGGTAATGCCATAACTAGAGCCAATAGCTTCAAGGGTTTCGCGGCGACCAGATGCAAAACCAAAGCGACGCGCAATAATGTCGCGATTTCGAGGTGCTACTTCACGCACGAGGCGGGTAACGAGTTTTTGAATACCGGTAAGTGATGAACGTGCCATAGAATTTCTGATGTTTTAGGATATCACTTTCTTTACATACTGTCAATTATAATGTGGATAACCTACCGCTTTTTGGGCGAAAGCCATAACAGGAGCGGCGAGGCCACAAAGACGGAAGAATATGCGCCAAGACCGATCCCCAAGATTAACGCCAGTGCGAAATACTTCACACTCTCCCCTCCAAAGAAATACACCGCGAAGAGCGAGAGGAGTGTGGTAAGGGTTGTGTTCAATGAGCGTACCAGTGTTTGGCGAATACTCAACGGGATAATCTCATTCAGTGAGCTGCGACCACTACTACGAATAATGTTCTCGCGAACCCGGTCAAACACCACCACCGTGTCAGAAATAGAATACCCCAATATAGTCAGCAGTGCGGCCACAAAGACTGCGCCGATCTCTACATGAGCCACGTGCCCAAGGTATGCGAAGATTCCGACAGGAATGATGAGATCATGGATCAAACCGACCAGTGTAGCGAATGCCATTGTCCATGACGAGAGCACGGGGCCAACACGACGAAACACCCATGCAATATAGAGGCCCACAAGTACGAGCACGACAATAATTGCTTGCACACTCTTCGTCTTGAGCTCTCCGCCAATAGTAGGACCAATAGAATCAAACTTTGCCTCAACAAACGGGTTTTGTGGGAGCCCCGCCCGCAATGCCTGTAACAAAAGCTGGTGCTCGGCTTCCGTGAGCGGTGCGGTACGGATAATCATCCCCGCATCATTTGCGGGTGTTACCGTAGCAGATACCCATGGAGCGTCTACCCGCGCAGCAAGCACTTTTTGCATCGTTGCCACATCGGGACGTTCTGCAGTAAATGAAACATCCATAACTGTGCCTCCCGTAAAATCAACGCCGAAGAGTAGGCCATAGCGAAGGAATGAACCGGTCGCCAGCACCATGAGAATGACCGAGAAGACGAAACCGATAGTGAGAATATGTCGGATGTTCATGCTATGAAAAAAGCCGGCGGATCTTGCCAAGTCGCGTATTCGCTACGCCACGCAAGAATGTTTGAGTTACAAATATCGCGGTAAATAAGCTTGTGAGCACGCCAAGACCAAGGGTAAGTGCGAACCCCTTCACCACTGAAGAAGTAAACCCGTAGAGCACTGCAGCGCCGATGAGGGTGGTCATGTGGCCATCACGAATAGAAAGCCATGCGCGAGAGAACCCTTCCGTGAGCGCGAGTGAGAGAGCCTTACCTTGTGCGAGCTCTTCGCGCATACGCGCAAAGATAAGCACGTTTGCATCAACCGCAATGCCGATGGAAAGGATGAACCCCGCAATACCTGCCAATGTCAACGTTACGGGAATAAATTTATACAACGCGAGCACGATGAGTGTGTACACGCCAAGGGCAAGCACCGCCATAACGCCGGGAACGCGATAGAACAGCATCATGAAGAGCGCGACGAAGAGGAATCCAAAGAGGCCTGCGCGCAAGCTTTGTGCCAACGAGACGGCGCCCAGCGAAGCCCCAACGGTCTGCTGTGAAATGAGAGAAATTGGCACAGGTAGTGCACCTGAATTTAAACGAGTTGCAAGCATCTTTGCTTCTGCAGGAGTAAAGACGCCGGAAATAACCGCTTCACCGTTTGGAATTTCAGACTCTACGACAGGTGCAGAAATGATTTGCCCATCAAGATAAATGGCAACGATCTTCCCGAGGTTCCGCTTTGTAATTTCAGCAAAGAGCTTCGTCCCCTCTGCGTTTAAGTTTAGGCTCACCAGCGGACGACCCGTGTTTGGATCGAAAATAACTTGTGCGCGAGCGAGGTGGCGACCGTTTAAACCGGTAGCGACAAAACCATCATCGAGTGGATCTGGTGTTGGTGTTGCCTTTCCCGGTACGACCGATGGTACTGGCGCTAATTCTTTAAATTCCAAAAAGGGTGTTTCACCAATAAGGCGAATGGCTTGGTTGATATCAGTAATGCCCGCGAGCTCAACAATAAGACGATCACTTCCACTGACCTGCACCAACGGTTCAGCGACGCCAAACGCATTCACGCGACGCTCAATAACATCACGGATGCCTTCCATGGCATCATCGGGATCAATGCCCGAGATTTGCGAAAGATCTGCCTGATAGAGAAGGTGTGCACCACCGACCAGATCGAGCCCGAGGTGGAAATCAGATTCGGGAATACGAGGTAGAGAAGCTCCCACTTTTCCATCGAGCCATGCGATCCCTTGGTTCATAACTCCGGGCGCAATGTAGACAAAAAGCGCCAACGAAAGGACAAGCAACGCGATGATTCGTGTCCGTTGTGAGTTCATAGAAAATGCGCTCCCGCGCAACGCTCGTCATTCAACCACACTGGCCTTGAAAGTCAATAACCTACGATGCGTCGAGCATCTCCTGCTCCCCCTTCTGGGGTTTTTGCGCCGCAAGCCACTCCTTCACGAGCCGCGTAGCTCGTACATCATCTTCGTTATAGGCCAACAGTTGCTCCAAGATTGATGGGTCACCCGTACTTATGTATTTATCGAACCACAGTACAGATTCAGCACCCCCTGCACGCGGGTCACGCCACGAAAATCCAAGGAACTTTGCTACATCTTTGAGCGTGTAGAAGTAGAGCGGAAAAATCACCGCATCCAATACGCGCTGGTGTACATCAATAGATCGCTCGCGAAACGCGTCTACGATCGCATGGGGCGCGCTGTATTTCAACGCTAGGCGATCAAACACCTGCCGCTCATATCCTGCGTAGTGATAGACCGCGTAACTTCCCAACGGCGCCAGAAAATCAAGGAATGCACGCCACATGGCCTCTTCTCCAGATGTATCCTTCGCCATGAAGGAATGATATGTGTCTTTTCCCGTTGCAACATCAACCTGTAAGACGCCCAGGAGATAATCAGTGTCTCTGATGGGGTCACTCTCAATATCAAAGTAGAGCTCGGTAGCGACTTCAGGGAATGATGTCGTGCGCAACACAAGTGGTTGGCCTGAATGGAGCGCCCGCGCCTGATTTGAGAAGCGAATAATTTTATCGTATGGCCAATCCTCAAGCTGTGTGCGAAGCGCTTCCGGATTCGCTTCTGCGAGATCACGCACCGTGTGAATGCCAATGTCATACAAACGACGTTGGTCGGATTGAGAAAGACGATACACCAGCGACACATCATTACACCCTTCAGTCTCTTCAAGACACAGTGAGTACCACGGCGTGCGCTTACACGTTGACTTTAAAAACGGTGCGGGCTTTTCTCCATCAAGCACGCGCTCGATTTCTTCACGCGTCAGGTGGAACTGGTCGACGAAGTCAGCAATCGCAAACGAACGCTCGTTGCCTGCAGGGTCGATCATGTATGCTTCTGTTGGCCGCACGCCCTGGATTGTCTCCAAGATGAGGCTATAAAACACGAGCGGGAATTTATGCTCATCGCGAAGCTCTAAAGAGCGCTGGGCGTCATATACCACATACTGCCACGGCCCAAAACGAGACGATCCCGGGCGCGCTTCGAGTAAATCGGGCATACCGACCCATTCATTATGCATAAGCACCCCGTGGTAAATATTCTTCCCCTGCTTCATGAGCTCCAGCGTGGCACGGTGTGCCTCTTCCAAATCTTTGTAAACGTCAGGCTTAAGCTCTTCAAACTTCTTGTGGGATCCAAGCGCAGAGCTGGTTGCAGATGATTTTCCTCGATTGATCAATTCTAAGAGCGCTGGCACAGCGCCTTTCTTCGACTGGTCTCCATAGATGTCATACCAGATCCAGTGGGGGCACTGGAAGAATTTATAAAAATGTTCTGCGGTAAGTGGTTTGTTCATAATTATTCTGGGACAATCACATAATCGGCGTCACGATCTGTTGCGGCAAGCTCTGGCACCCCATGCGCTGCGGCGTTGGCGACATAGTGACAGTGTACGCACTGCGGCGCAGGTGCCGGTGCCCTACTCTGGCGCGACGTGACCACCGCACGCTCAAACACATTGGGCACCCACGTAGGGTCAACAGCTACACGACGCACGTCACTCGTGAATGGAAGTGCGTCTTTAAATCCGCCGCCCGTCTTATCCACCATGTAGAATACAAAGTATGCGTGCGATTGGGTAGCGTATCCCATACGCTGGAGAATGTAGGTATACGTATCCATCTGTTTTTGATAGTCCGCGTAGATAGTAATTTCACGCGCACCCGTTGATTTGTAGTCCACTACTGCAAGAGAGCCGTCAGCAAACCTGAGAACATCATCTACGGCTCCATAGAGCGTTGCCTGCAGATCTTCATCGGTATACGCAATGCCCTTAAAGTTATTTCGCCATGTCTCCAGATCGGGACCATCGTACAGTTTTGCTTCAACACCGGCGCGGACAAGCACTTCAGGGAGTGCACCACGGACACGGTACGTATCAAATTCTTGCTTCACGAGATAATCTACCGCCGACGCAAGGGTATACGGGTAGCTTGGTGGGCGCTTTATCTTGTGGTGCGTGTCGAGCCAAAAACATCGCGGGCAATCTAAAAAGAGCTTCAGGCCGCTCCGAGAGATACGCATGGGACGTATAAATGCCATGCCCAATCGTACCAGCATCACCATCCACAGTCCACGCAAAACAAAAACGCCCCACGTATGAGAGGCGTTTTTGTTGGTGTCGCCTTATGAACGACGAAGCAACTGGTATATTGCCGAGAGACCGACAGCAACATAGATGACTCTTGGAAGCCACGAAGCGATATCTACGAGGAAATATCCGATTTCCCAGTTGAACAAGCCCAGCAAGAGCCAGTTCAAGCCTCCAATGATCAACAACCAGAAGGTGAGTTTATACATGCGACACCCCCTTTCTTTTTATCGCCGTCTGCGGAGATCCGCCCGGCAACTACTTGTCACTAGTATACCATTCCTACCTTCTATGCGAGTGCACCCTGTGCAAAACAAAAAGAAAAGTGCCCGTAACAAGAAAGTGTCTGAATTTTAGCGTCTTCATAGCCTACATTTTTGGGTGCGGGGTATTGACAAGCCCGCACTGTTTTTTTGCATGCCCACAAGAGATCAAAATCTGGAGATCCTTTACAGTGATGTTGCCTTATGATATCACCGTGGTATTAGGAGGCAAGAGAGGAATGAAGATCTTTAAACGAATGTTCACGCCCGTGGTTGGGGCGATCACCATATACCTAGCAACCCACCAAATCACGCCACAATGGCCAACCCTCATTACTGGGCTGGTCATCCTCTTCGTAGGGTGGAGATTTCTGGATCGCGTGGCCCCCTCGCAATAGGGGGCCTCATTCTTTTACGCCCCGTGACACTTCTTATATTTCTTGCCGGAGCCGCACGGGCATGGGTCATTGCGGCCAATATTCCCATGTGCTGGTTGCGCCGACGGCGAAGCAACCGCCTCCTGTCCTTTTTGCAGGGTCATTGTTTCTTGCATAGGAGTTGGGCGAGGCTGTTGTGTTACTTCTACCTTGTAGATCACGTGCGCAAGCTGGCCACGGACTCCTGCAAGGAGTTCGTTGAACATGCGCTGTGCTTCAAGTTTATACTCTACGAGTGGCTCACGTTGGCCGTAGGCGCGCAGGCGCACGGAGTCACGCAAGTGCTCCATGAGCTCAAGGTGATCCATCCAGAGCGTATCAATAGTGCGTAGCAGCACCATGCGCTCTACTTGGCGCATGGAATCGACGCCTACTTTTTCTTCTTTTATAGCATAAGCACTGGCCGCTTCTTCGGAAAGGAAGGTGATGATATCTTCGGGAGATCCTGACTCGCTCTTTTCTTCCAGCGTTTTCTGTACAGAGGCTCCGGGGACAAGCGCAGCAAATGACTCGGCGATCTGTTTTGTATCCCACGCACCCGTTTCGACGCTCATGTGCGTGCGCACTATGGTTTCAATTGCCTCTTGGATCGCATCGCGCACGTAGGTTTTGAGATCCTCACCCATGAGGGCCCTGCGGCGAAGACCGTAGATTGCTTCGCGATGCTTGTTCATGACGTCGTCGTATTCCAAGACGTATTTGCGGTTATCAAAATGGTGGCCCTCCACGCGCGTTTGCGCCTGCGCGATTGCAGAGGTAAGCATAGAGTGCTCAATCACGTCATCTTCTCCCAGCCCAAGGCGCTCTAAAAGGCCCTTAATGCGATCTCCAGCAAAAATGCGTACGAGTTCATCGTCGAGCGATACGAAGAATTGAGAAGAGCCCGGATCACCTTGGCGACCTGCGCGCCCACGCAGCTGATCATCAACGCGACGAGAGTCGTGGCGTTCTGTGCCAATCACATGCAAGCCACCCGCCGCGCGGACTTTTTCTGCATCTTCTGGCGTTGGCGGATTGCCACCGAGGAGAATGTCGACCCCACGGCCGGCAAGGTTGGTTGCCACCGTTACTGCGCCGCTTTTTCCTGCTTGTGCAATAATTTCGGCTTCTTTTTCATGGTTCTTCGCGTTCAGGGTGTTGTGAGGGATACCCTCCTGCGTGAGAAGCTGGTCCATGAGCTCGTTTTTCTGGATGGAAGATGTACCAATGAGTATCGGCTGGCCCTGCGCAATGCGCTCGCGCACTTCACGAACCACTGCGCGGAATTTCCCTGCTTCTGTTTTATAGACACGATCTGGCTGATCCGCGCGAATCATCGGCCGGTGCGTCGGCACCGAGATGACATCGATGTTGTAGACCTTGTGAAACTCTTCACCAGAGGTGCGCGCGGTACCCGTCATGCCTGAAAGCTTCTTATAAAGCCGGAAGTAGTTTTGGAATGTAACCGTTGCAAGCGTGCGTTGCTCACGTTGAATGCGCACACCTTCTTTTGCTTCTACCGCTTGATGCAACCCACCCGACCAGCGGCGACCCGGCATGAGACGGCCAGTAAATTCATCAACGATCACAATTTCTCCTTCGCGGATAACGTAGTCGCGATCACGCTTGAAAAAGACGTGCGCCCGTAGTGCCTCTTCAAGGTGGTGCACGTACCGCACGCCACCTTCATCATAAATGTTTCCAATCCCTAACCGCTTCTCTACTTTTTCAATGCCCGTTTCGGTGATACTCACCGCCTTGAGCTTTTCATCAATCGTAAAATCGGATTCCTGCTGTAACTCTGGCACAATGCGTGAAAATGTTTCGTACAGTTGCGTGCTTTCCTGATCTGGCGCAGAAATAATCAATGGCGTACGCGCTTCATCAATAAGGATAGAGTCTACTTCATCTACAAGCGCGAAGTGGTGCCCACGCTGGACCATGTCTTCGGCGCGATACGCCATGTTGTCACGAAGATAATCGAATCCATATTCGTTATTCGTGCCGTAGGTAATATCTGCCGCGTATGCTTCCTTGCGTTCTACGGGGCGCAGGAATTCATGCACCACACGAAATCCGCCGGTCACATCGCGTGCAGTATCTGCCGCATCACCAGACTCTGACTTCGCGTTCTGGTGCGTCGCATCGTATTGGTAGCTTGCATCGTGGTTAATACACCCAACGGTCATGCCGAGTGCATCATATACCTGACCCATCCACACTGCGTCACGACGAGAGAGATAATCGTTTACCGTGACCACGTGTGCACCTTTTCCATCGAGTGCATTGAGATAGGTTGGGAGCGTGGCGGCAAGCGTCTTTCCTTCACCCGTACGCATTTCAGTAATCGCGCCGCGGTGCAACACTGCACCTCCTATTATTTGCACATCAAAGTGGCGCTTGTTTAGTGTGCGACGTGATGCTTCACGAATCGCCGCAAATACTTCTGGCATCAAGTCATCGAGCGTTGCGCCATTCGCAAGTCGCGCACGAAATTCACTTGTCTTTGCGCGAAGATCAGCATCAGAAAGTGCCTGCACCTCTTCTTCAAGAGCGTTCACTTGTGCAACAAGCGGAGAAAGCGCGCGAATCGCGCGCTCATTGGCGTCGCCAAATATGCGTGAGAATAAAGACATGTCAGATGAGATCGCTACTTCTTTGCCCTGCGAGCGAGAGACTTTTCTTTACGCTTGGTAAGCTGCGTCTTCAGCGCCTCACGAACATCAATGATTGCAGAACGCAAATCATGATGTGTACTTTCGGCGCGAAGTGTTGTGCGCCCCATCTTCAACATCGCTTCGGCGTAAAAGACCTCACCACTCTTGTGATGCCGAGATGGCTTGCCAATTTCTACCATCGCGTACCCCTCTTTCAATTCAGGGACTCCTCGATCTAACGTGCCGATCTTTTCTTCCACAAACGCGCGAAGCGAGCTTGTGAGCTCGATCATTTTACAGGTAATATCGAGTTTCATACGTGTATGGTAGCACACCCGCGGACACGGGCAATGCTTCACAAAAGAGTGCCCTATTGCGTAATATCTGCTCCCGTTTTGTATGCCGCCGCTTCAGCTGTAGAAACGGTAAAGATCGCGTTCCAATCACGTCCAGAAGCTCCAAATTGGGCCCCAGACATGCGCAACCAGTGCTTCGTGCCATCGGGCCATACGGCATACACCTTCTGGTCTCCATCGACGCGAATATAGCTTGCCGTCTGATAGCCATCAAACGCCGCACCATCGAGCGGAATAACCTTTGATGGATCAAGGTGTCCATAGAGTGCGATAATCTCTGGGCGCAGATAACGCTTATATCCGCGCGTGATAACATACATCTCTGTTTCCGCGTTGTTGCGCTTCACGAGGGCACCTTCTAAATCTGTCGGCGTTCCCGGAATAACGAGCTCGCTCGACCCAATTTCAGAAATAGGTATAGTTCGCATACGTGCCTCCCATTGCAACACCAGAGACTGCTCCCAGTTCCCCTGCTGTCCAATATGCGCGCCGGCCAACAAGATGCGCTCGATGTCGTGGCCTGGTTCCACCACAAATGTTGCCGTTGCGTTTCCTATAGGCACGTCATAAGCACGAAGCACACCGTCACTGCTTTCCGTCACCACGCGCACTTTCCAAACGCCACGAGGATCGCCATTCATAGTAATACGCACAGCAGACTCTCCAGAGGCCAGCACATCAGCTACTCGAAAATCGTGGGTGACCGGCTCCCAACTTTCAATCTCGGCAACAGCAACGTGTTCAGTATCTTGACGCGCAAGTGCCACAAATGATGGCTGTACGCGTATATTGGCAAGTTCCAGACGCGTATATCCAAATCGAGGGTCCGCAACAGCATTATTTACCATGTTTGCGATCCACCAGTCAGTAATAACATCAGTAAATCGTTCACGATATCCGCGACTTACTAGCCATGCATCAAGAGATGCGGTGCCTGAAGAGTTTGAATGTAAGGTATCGCGTAAGATGCCTTCTCCATATCGCCCCACAAGATATTCAGCAAAAAGCGCGACCTGCCCATAGTCTGCGCGAGCACCGACCCACACAAGCGCACTATCCGTGGGAAATCGCTTCAATGTGTCCACTCGACTTTCTAAACTCGATCCCTCAAATGGCGTGTTGTAGCCCATAAGCGACACCGTATATTCTGCGCGCAACTCATTCAGCCACACATCCTCTGAAATGCCAGAAGTAAATTCTTTTTGATTCAGAGAAATGAGGTGCTGGAATTCATGTGCGAGAAAAATATGCGACTGGCGGGAAAGCAGCGCGTCGAAATTCACCACCACCATCTCTCGCGCATTAGTACCTTGAGCTTGCTGTACACTATAGCTGTGGATGGTATCAAAGTATCCCCCAGCGCCTTGGTTTAATCGATGCAAGAGAATGGTAACGCGCGGATCGCCATCGACGCCTGGGCGAGCTTCAGACCCCCACGTTGCCGTCGTAATGGGGTATATGCGAGTATCAAATTCGGTCGCGAGGGCGAGAAGCGCTTCAGAAACGCGTGTTCGATCTACGGATGAGAGCTCATTCCATGCCGCGTCTTCAAGATACCAGTACGCGCGCTCACTGACGCGATGTAACGTAGCATCAAGGCCTTGGCGATGCGTAACATCGAAGCCAGCATTTACAAAAAATGCCTCGCGTTGGCCGAGAATGTCTGCGGATGCGTGTGGTGCCCAGAAAGTCGCGCCCACAACGAAAACTGCAAAAAAGCGAGCAAACAAGCGTGGTGACATGTTCTTTGCAGTATAGCACAGCATGCCACACGCTATAAATTGACAAAATGCGCTAAAAACTGTATTATTAATTAATCCTTATGCGCCGTTTTCTTATCTTATGCGCAGATATTCTCGCCCTCTCCGGCGCGCTTGTACTCACTATCTGGGCACGCTATCCGGATACTTTTGAGGCACAGCTCTTACTCCACGGAGTTCCTTTCTTGCTTATCGGAGCAGCCTGGATCATTGGCCTCTACGTTGCAAACTTATACGATCTCACTGCGCAAAATACCTCTGCGCGCATCGCCAGCGGCGTTATCCAAGGTGCCGTGCTTGCTTCAGCGGCATCAATCGCACTCTTTTATCTCTCTCCATTCTTCGATATCACTCCGAAAACAAACCTATTTCTCTTCATCACCATCGCGACCTGCTTACTGATTACGATGCGCATGCTGGTGATTCGCGCATCTGCCCGCATTGCACTCCGTACGCTCTTTATCGGTACCGATACAGCTTCTGGAGAAGTTATGGCCGCACTCATTGCTAACCCATACCTTGGATATACGCCCGTACGAATGCCCGACGGTGTAGACGTACTCCCCGCTATCACTGAAGGCGCCTATGACATAATTGTCGTGGGCCCACAAGCACACACCACGCATCGTGTGCGCGACATCTTCTATGCATGCATGGGAAGCAACGTACGCTTTATGCGGCTCTCTGACTTTGCTGAAGCAACTCTCGGTAAAGTGGTGCTCGGCGCCGTAGATAACGAGTGGGTCACGAGTAATATTCCCACCACCTCACAGCGCGGCTACGCCATTGCGAAACGCACGATCGATATCGCTTTCGCGGTAGCTCTTGGCATTCCAACACTATTCGCCCTTCCACTTATCGCGGCAGTGATCCAGCTTTCTTCTCCGGGACCGCTTTTATACCGCCAAGTGCGCGTTGGGCGAGGGCTAAAACCATTCACACTACTTAAATTCCGTTCAATGATTGCAAACGCAGAAGCTGACACTGGCGCCGTGTGGGCGCAAAAAGGGGATCCTCGCGCTACCCGCTTCGGACGCTTTATGCGCAAAACTCGTATCGATGAATTGCCACAGTTATGGAATGTACTCACGGGAGAACTCTCATTTGTCGGGCCTCGCGCTGAACGCCCAGAATTTCATGGGATGCTAGGGGACGCTATTCCGTTTTATAATGAGCGCTACCTTGTTACCCCAGGCCTCACGGGGCTCGCGCAGATTCTGTATGATTACGGCGCCTCGGTGCGTGATGCCGCAGAGAAGTTACAATACGACCTGTACTACATTAAGCATCGCTCTCTCGTTCTCGATGTAGGCATTCTCTTGCGAACCATCGCACTCGTTCTCTTCGGAAAAGGTCGCTAGAGTTCTCGGCCAAGACTTCGTGCGAATGCGCGCGCCTCATCGATAAGCTCTGGGTTGAGCTTCACCGCCTCACGCGCAGCTTGTAGTGCATCATCGATGCGCCCAGCGCTGGCATAGGCCGCAGAGAGAGAAACACGATATTGAGCATCAGTGGGTTGAAGTTTTACCAACTCTTCAAAAATCTGCACCAGACGGTCGTAGTTTTTAAATTCATTATACAGCGGCACAACACGGTTATAATCAAGTTCGGCGCCAACGTAGCCATGATTAAACGCCTCTTCGAAATATTCCAGTGCAACATTCTTATTGCCACGCTCTAACTCAACTGCGCCAACGTACCAATACGAGACTGCAACATCCGGATTCAGCTCCGCTGCCTTTTTAAACCATGCGACTCCTGTCTCGTAATCATTCTTATTGAGATATGCCTGCCCAATCTCATAATACGTGCGTACAAATGTTTCTGAAAGTTCGAGTGCTGCGGTTGCGTTCTCAATGGCTTTATCATTCCATGGCGAAGCGGGATCATCTTTGCCGAGCGTTACATATAAGCGAGAAAGATAGAGGAGCGGCAGATAGTCGTGCTTATTTTTGATTTTATTTTTTTCTACTTCGGTAACAGCATAAAGCATTGCGTCGGTAAATTGTGTGCCAAGTGGCGAGAAGCGGCTCACGTTATCAAGGAGAAATTGAGCGAAGCGGTGACGGTACTCATAGAGCCCAATTGTATCGTACCCAATACCCTCTTTAAATGAGCTCACTGCGCGAGGAAAATCATCATTCCATCCGTACACGATCCCCCACGTAATAGCACGGTTTGCTTTCGCGGGGACAATTGCTGTCGTCCATACAAGCGCACACGCGATAATACTTAATAAGACACCGGCAGTGGGAGCCGCCCAATGAGCCGCAAAAAGCCGCCGCGGCACAATGAGACTCGATCCGAAACGTTCCCATGCAACGAATGAGAAGATAATAAAGAAAAGGAGCCAATTCACTGTAGTATCAAAGATGAATGCACTATGAATCATGTATGCCACTGTGCCACTTCCCAGCGCCCACGCCATGCGCCACGACGCATCATCGCGTTGCGAAATGTAATACAGCGCCCAAAAGAGAGTCGCGAATAATGCTATATAGCTTCCAAACCCCAAAAGACCCATGGTGACCAATACCTCAACAAACATATTGTGTGCGCGATCAAAAAAAGTTTCCGATCCATACCCGCGGAAGAATTGTGGGTTGAAATGTTGTGCAAAGGGAATATTGAAATTTTCTGGACCCCACCCAAGCATGATAGTCTTTGGTGATTCTTGCCATCCCTGGATACCGGCGTCCCACGCCCAAAAACGCGTTTTTGCAGTGTATGAATCAAACGACGTATCGGTCAGGCGCCTCATAAAACGAGAACCCTGCGCAAGCGACGAGTCTTTTAACGCGGGTACAAAGATGAGAAACCCGAGAAGCGTCGCGAGACTAAGAACGCTGATGAGAATATTACGCGACCATGTCTCGCGAAACTTCCACCACATACCTGCAGTAAACATGAGGGTCGCGACACCAACGCCAAGCAACGAGCCACGGACCACTGTCATAGTAATGGCAAGGAGACCAAGCCCAACCATGGCTTGATATAGGCGCCGCTCCCACACGGCTCCTTGTCCGCGTACGAATAGCGCAAGCGCCAAAGACACCATAGAGATCTGATACCCAGCAAAAAGAGCTGCGTTTCCTATGGTGCCAAAGATACGCTCACGCCCGCCGCCGCCGATAAACCACGACGAAAGCGCACAGATGCCAGAAGCACCGGGCGTGCACATGGGAAGTTTTTGTCCAAAGCCGTAAAGCGCCGAGAGCATGCCGCCAGCAATGAGAAGATTTAAAAAGAATGTCCAATGAGCCCGCTCACGAAGCACCGCAGGTACAATCAGCACAAACGCAGTAAAGTGCAGGAAGCTGAAAAACCCTCCCATACGCTCAAGCGATCCCCAGAAGCTTGCCCACGGCACAACACTTGTCGCGGTTGCAATGCCAAACGCTGCAGTAAATGCGAGTATCGCCCACGTAAGTCCATGCATGCGCGGTGCATAGGAGCGATCAGTAATCACGAGCATGCCATATACCACCACTAAAAGCTCTATAATCGAACGAAAGACGATCGCCTTTCCGAAATGAAACGGGGAAATGTATTGTGCAAAAATAATAAGCGGCACCAATGCCGTTAAATAGATAAGTACACGAGAAATTTTTGCTAAAAGAGGTGTCTTCATGCCGCAGTATATCCTAGAATATTACGCTTCTTTTATCAACGCTAATGAATACATCGCGAGCGTATGTTCAATCTGCGCCGCGTGAGAGAAGTGCGCGCGCATACGCTGAAGACCCGCAGCCCCCATGGTGCGGGCGCTCTCTTTGTCGCATAGTAGCTCTATAAGACGATTGACCATCAGCGATGTGTTAAAGGGGTTGCATACAAAGCCAGTCACCCCATCATCTATTAATTCAGATGATCCACCAAAGCAGGTGCCGATAACCGGCCTTCCTGCCGCCATTGCTTGTAGAACCATCAGCGGAGCTGGGTCGAAATAAATTGATGGAACAACTACAACGTCTGCTGATGAAAAAAGCGCAGCCCGCTCTCGTCCATGTACGAGATCAATGCATGACACGGCACCCGCAACACCCTTCTGCGTAGCGATGCGCAATAATCTCTCCCGATAGGCCCCTCGCTCAATTGCCATAACAATATGCGCACGAGGACACTGTGCCATCACCATTGGCATAGCATCCAGAAGCACCTCGGCGCCCTTGTCTTGAAGCGCGCGGCCACCAAACAAAATAACCTGTCGATCATGTGTGCTCAATACCGCGCGCATACGGGCGACCTCCTCTGGTGTTGCCTGAAATTCATCTTCTCTCACCCCATTATAGAGTACCGAAACACCGGTAATGCCATTCTGCTGTAAAGCATCTTTGAGCGCGCGTGATACGGCAAAGATCATCGTGGCATACGATAGGGATTTTTGTATACTTCGTTTTCTAAAAGGATTGAAGGCTTTACCAACTTCACGAATAGTGTGCATCGTAGATATACGATAATCAAAAGGAGGAGATTGGTGTACGTCTTCACGATCAATAAAACTGTACAACCGAGTATACGAGAAGCTCAATGTGTCATGTAATGTAATGTACACCGGAATTCCGAGCGATCGCACCCAGCGAAGCGATGCAAACGAAAAATGCTCATGTACATTGTGCGTATGAGCTATATCGGGACGTATCTTCTCTAAGGCTGTAATAAGCGCACCGCGGATATATGGGTTCACCGCAGAAAGATAGGAGCGCATGAATGCTGATTTTTGTTTTGAAAAAATGCGAATAACTTGGATGCCTTCAAAAGTATCATCGCCGGCCCTTTCGCCATACTGTGTAGTAGTCACTACCGCGACCTGATGCCCTTGATCCATCATACCTCGAGCTAAATCAAGGACAACCTGTCCTGCACCGCCTACACTTTCAGGCGCAAACGAATCGGTAATATATACAATCTTCATTATTTCTTTTTAATAATGATGAAGCTGTCTGAAAACACTTTCCGGGGATGCGCCCACTGATCCAGCCAAAGAAGTGCGCCCTCGATTCGTCGCATCAGCCCCCTCCGTATACGCGATTGTTTTTGGTAAGGATCAAACACGAGAAACTTCAGATATGAAGACGCGAGCGCCCACACGCCTCCATACAGCCCCTTCTCTACGACGTTGCATTGATGACGTTGAGCGATGGCACTCAATCCTTCAGGAGTATATCGGAAAAAGTCTCCCGGATCCGCATGCACGGGCTGAGTGAATGGCGCAGTAATAATCGCGTGGCCGCCAGGCCGTAATACACGCGAAATCTCACTCATAAGCTGTTCGGGATGTGGGACGTGTTCAAATACTTGATTACAAATGACTGTATCAAATGCACCCTCCTCGAATGGCATGTGCAAAACATCACCCACAACATCGACGCCACCACCTGTGGATGCATCGATGCATGTGTACGACGTAGCGTGTTGAAGAATAAAAGATTTGTACTTTGTCGCCGAGCCGCCACCCGCATCAAGCACGCGCCCAGAAATATACGCGCGTGCATGCGCTAATACATCTCGCGTTGTGTGGATGCTCTTCATTTCTTGAGAATGGCAAGCCAGCCCATCGTATGCTTTTTATTTGCGGTACTTGTATCAATCCTATCTAAGAATATCGCGCAGCGCCCCACGACAGAAAAGCATCGACTCGCGATGGCGCCAATCATTCTATGTCGGTAGAGCCCGCCTCGATCAATGAGATATCTGATACAGAATTGCGTCATCATAGAAAACATCCCGCCACGAGGAACGACTCGCGCAACCGTAAGACCGCACTCGCGCGCAATGCTCTCAATCCAATATTTTGTGAACCGAGAAAAATCATATGGCTCCTCGTGTAATTCGCATGCCTGCGGAACAGTGAGTAGCATAGTACCGCCTGGTCGGAGCACTCTACTCATTTCACGCATTGCTTGCTCGGGATGCACAACGTGCTCAAGTACCTGCGTACACACAATTCCATCGAATGACGTATCGGGAAATGGAATACGTTCAGCCGAACCGACGACATCGATGCCATCCTCTTTTTGAATATCCATCCGAATATACGAATCAAATGTAAAGTAGTGTCGGTAACGCGCAACCGAGCCAGCCCCAACATCAAGTACCGCGCCCACGATATGCGATGCGTGCTCTTTAATATGTTGATCAAGCAACATGCGATCAATTTGGAATATGTGCATAGCGTTATGCAGCTGATGCCGTGCGTAGATGGCGGCGCGTATACAAGAATATCGTAGCGTGAGCGATAACATACCACGCCGTTACGATTCCTATGGTGCCCCACGCACCAAAGTGCTTGATCGCCAGCAATCCAAGCGGAACACCAATCACAAGATTGAACACGTGCATCATGATGGAGATGTGTACTTTATTAATCGCGCGTAGAATCGATCCTAGGCCTACGCCAAGACCCATGAGCGCACCATAGGGAATAAGCGCATACACATATCGAACACTCTGAGAGAATTCTGGGCCGTAGAATATATTAAATGCGATAGGGGCAACGAGAGCCGCTCCAAGCGTGAGCGCTGTCGAAATACCAATGGCATAGAGCGTTACCCGAGTGAAGTTGCGAGATAACCGCTCTACACCCTGCACTTTCATTTTTGGAAATTCAACGTTGAGCATGGTGCCAATCGGTCCAAGAAATCCGAGTGCGAGATTAATATATGCGAATGCGAGCTTAAAAAAGGTAACTTCGGACGCCGACACATAAATACCCGTAAGCAATATTGGGAGAATATTGTAGAGGTTTGAAAGGTTTCTATCGACGGCGATCCAAAAGCTGTATCGAAGATACTTCCTAATAGATACCTCCCGCATATGTGCAAGTAGATCGCGAATCCTGGGAAGAATCGGGAAATCGCGCTGAAGTCGCTTCCACACAAAAACCGATGCTACGCTCAAAAGACTTGCACCGATGAAGTGCCCCGTCACAATGCCGCCGACGCCAAGTCCAGCGATCACTAGCGATAAGGCAAGGGTCGTGCGAAGCATTTGGTCGCTCAACCCCAAAATAGTCATCTGGCGAATGCGTCCAACGACCTGTGAGCCAATGGTAGAGAACGAATAGGCTGTCGTCGAAATGATAGACGCACAGATGACAACTGCCGCAAACCAACCAATGGCCGTAGTACCGTAGAGCTTGTAGGCGACAAGAGGGGCAAGTGCCGCGCCCACCAGCGTTACAAAGCTCATGATAACGGTAATCTTTGCAAGAAATGCGAGTGCGTTACGAATCTCCCGAGCATCGTTCCGAGCATACGCTCCACCGAGAATAGTGGTGACCGCATCCTGCGCTCCCACACCAAGAAATATGGAGATGAAGCCTGCTAGACTGAAAGAAAGAGCGTACACGCCGAACGCTTCAGGCTGGAGGATCCGGGCCATGATAATGCCGGCGAATGCTTGGAATACGTTTCCAAACATATTCCCCGCCTGAAGAATGGCGGTATTTCGGACGAATGTATGGGTGCGAAAATACTCGATTTTCTCTCGAATCTGCGCAATCGACATGCGCGCATGCTAGCACGGAATAACAGGAAAATAAACTAAAATAGTGACTTTACATATCCCCACGTCAGCACCCCCTCATACTCAAACAGCACCGTATGCTCACCCGCTGGGATAGGAAGTCCGTGAAAAAGATAGTTTGCCATGTAGGATTGCGCAGGGGCGCCATCAATGGTGATGCGCCATCCGGGAAGATTCGATTCAGAAAAGACGAGCCAGCGATCACGAGCTGTTTTTGTGGTGAGGCGGAGATATCCGTCACGATATGCTTCGATGGTTAGAGTATCAGAAGGGGTGGGTTGGTTTTTCATTGTTTCACAATCTGCGCATTCGATGAATGTGGTATGTGCGAAATTTGTGTTTGACTCAATGATTGTTTTGAAATTCTTCTCTTCATCAGTTTCAGATACGTACGTGACGCCTCGTGCGAAATAGATGCGAGGCATAACCTGCTTGTTCTCGTAGAGATAGATAGGGATATTAAAGCGGGTAGATGATACTTCCTCGGACAATTGAAGACCGGGGGTTGGGGGGAGCTCGTAGGCGGAGATGAGGTACTTCACGTTCAGCATGGAGAGGAGGGGGAGGCGGGAGGAGAAGACAAAGAGCTTTTCGGGTAGTGGGACGGCCTCATGTGCGAGCGACGCGAACCGCTGGCTCACCTCACTTCCCACAAACGCAAGGACTCGCTGCCCTCTTCGTGGTGCCATTGGTTCGTAACCGTCTATGGTCGCAATACCTCGCAAGAGGCCTGTGTTCGGCATAAGCGAATCAATGCCATACATCATCGCGTCTCTGGATGCGCCCTCATGAGTCGCCGATATACGCTGCGATCCCGCGGAACCATAGAGAAAACTGAATGTGCGAAAGCTCATCGGGTCATCGCTCCTCGAAAGAATAGAGCCCGCGATTGGAGGTGACGAGAAGAGCGCGTCAGATCGCGCAAACGTATGGCCTATCATTCCTGATATGCCAAGTAACACACATGAAGAAGTCACAGATGCTACCGTAAACGTCCTCCCACCTCTTGTATATCGAGCCACAACGTAAACCGCAACAATGGAAACTAGGGCAATAAGGAAGCTTGCATCTCCAAGCGAAAAATTATCAAAAGAGCTTTTCACAATTCGTTCAATGAGTGTGTGGTAGTACTCAAGAGGAAGCCCTGTTGTGCTCTGATACATCTTCTCTGTGAATTGATGCTGAACGTATCGGATGATACTCTCGCCCGCCATCGCAAATATCAGAGTCATTACTGAAGCAACGCCAAGTACGCCGAGCAATGCACGCCTTGAATATAGCTGGATGCTCATCCTCACACTCTCCCAGTGTTCTGCTGTCCATTTCATCCCATAGCCAGCCAGAATTGCCATCGAAAAATTAAGGGCAAACGTCCATCGGGCTGGCCCACGAAAATACTCCAACACAGGAAGCTTGTGGAGTACCCAAAATATCGGAGAGAATTGAAATGAGGTCAGAATCGCGCCCACGCTCAACAGGGTAAAGAACCTAACATGAGATTCGTTCTTGTATGTCTTCACTATAGCAATGAATGCGAATGCGAGACCAAAGATGCCAATATACGGCAAGAACTCACCAGAAACACCGTATCGAAATGAAAAATATGGGAATATAAACTTTATCAAATCCAATGGCGTTGCCGCATCAACACTCGCTTGCGCAAGCGTAAGGCCACCAATCCTGGTTGAAAGCGGAGTGAACACCGCCACATATATAAACTGTGGCAGTCCGATAATAAACGCCACTGCAAGCGCACCAAGCCCACGCCCACCATCCCAGATAATGCCCCCTAGACTCTTTCCCGCCTTGCGCGCCACATATTCAAGCCACACCCAATAGAGTGCCGCCACCACGAGCGCCATAATCACAAATTGTTGATGCGAACCCAAGAACGAAAGTCCAATAAGTGCTGAATAAAACAGCGCCAACCCCCACGACCCCCTCACCATACTGCTGACCAGCAGCAACGATGCGGGCAACACGTATATCGCGGAAACAACGGCGATATTTCCGAGCCAATGCATGGTGAATTGGCCTAGGATAAAGGTAGTTGCGGCAAACACGCTTACGAGTCGGCTCGAGAACAATTGCCGAGCAAATACGTAGCTCAAATATCCTGCAAGGAAAACAAAAAATGCTATGAGTGCGTTATAGCTTCCGGAAAATATGCGATAGATTGGGTGAAAGAGCCCCCATTGAAACGACGCCGGGGTAGGAAATCCGGATAAAATTCCAGAATTCCATAGATGGTGAGTGCTCGTGTAATTGGGGTAAAACAATCCAATTACATCACCGTCAAAAAAGATAAATTTTAAAAACAAGATCACTAAAAAAACAATAGAAGAAAGTATGAATAGAATAAAAAATCTCGGACTACGAACACCGCCACCTTTATATACACCGAATAAAAGTCGTGTACGTATAACCACCAGCTCCCATAAAGAACGGAGATACGACCACATCGACACTCTTGTCACTATTGGCCTATCATAAGAAACTGGGATCTGTTCAATCTTATATTTTCGAGCCATAGCGATTGCCAACACCTCAATATCAAAACCCCATCCACAAACCTTTATACTGCTGAATATGTCTACCGCCGCCACATCGCGGAACATCTTTAAGCCACGCTGCGTATCTGGGATGTCCCAACCCATGACAAAACGAATGAGCTTCTTTGCGAGAAACCCCAATATACCCCGCGCCCAAAAACGAGCTCCGCTTGGTGCGTCAGGCGATGACGCGATAATAACATCAGCACCCTTATGCAACGGCTCCCAAAATCGATCGAGATTTTCTATGTGAATTTGTAGATCGGCGTCAATAAATACACGCGCAGCCCCACGTGCCGCGAGCATACCGCTCTTTACCGCGGCCCCCTTCCCAAGATTCTTTTCATGCCGCAAGAGACGAATATGAGCATCGTGTAGTCTTTCAACCCGAGCAACCGTTGCATCTGTTGAGCCGTCATCTACGATGAGAATCTCGTACGACATGTTCCGCGACTGAAGATACCTGGATATTTTTTGAACCGATGACGCAATAGTCAGCTCCTCATTGAGAGCAGGAATAATAATCGAGACATCAAATCCGTTCTCCTGTTTCATATACCCGTGTACTTAAACACTATATCGTGGATCCCTGGCGAAATAAAAATGCCATGATAGAGATAATTTGCCATTCGTGAATAGGCTGGCTCTCCATTAATCTTAATATCCCAACCAGGGACATTAAGCTCGGAGAAAATAAGCCATCTCCCCCTTGCCGTCTTGGCTTGTATGCGCATATAGCCGTCAGCGTGGTCAACCATCGTCAGAAAATCAGTTCGTGATGGGACGTTAGCTTGATCGCTACACTCTTGGCATTCAATAAATGTGGTCTTAGAAAAATCATTATCGGAGTCTGTGATAACCTCAAAGCTCTCACGCTCATCATGCTCGCGTAAGTATGTAATCGCGTTCGCGAAATATAATCTTGGCAAAACTTTTTTGTTTTCGTAAAGATAGATTGGGATATTAAATCGGGTTGAAGATATAATTCGAATAAGACGAAGATCGACGCTTTCAGGTAACACGAAGGCTGATAGCACATACTTTGTATTCATCATTGAGAGCAGTGGGATGCGCGAAGAGATAAAATTAACCTTTTCGGCCATACTCAATGGACGAGCTCCGGCTATAAATCCTCCACCAGCCGCTGTTGAATCTCCTCCGAGGACGTCGAGAATCTGGAGAGACCTTGCAGGCATCAAATTGCTCGCCCCATCGATGGAGCTGATGTGCCACGCCATATTCATATTTACCTGAAGTAGGTCTCTACGAAATTCAATATAATCAGATTCATTAAATGCCCCATGGAATGGTGTCCGCAATTTTTGGTCAATGGCATCCCCTACTAAATAAGAATATATCCTGGCTCGGTCACCCCGAACATCTTCCAACGAGCTCAAAAAGTGAGCCGTGGCTGGCGTGGCCTCTAATATTGATCGTGATATTACTTGATAGTAATTAGGGTGCAGGGAGATAATGTTGAGAAAAGAAATGCATAAGCCAAAGATAATTATGGAGCGTTGAGTGTGTGTGCCATCTTTCTTGAGTTTGGAGAAGAACGTGTACGAGATGGCTAAAAAGAGAAGTGGGAGTCCAAATTTAGGATTTCTAAAATCTATCTGATATAACGTCGAATCAATCAGGGACGAAAGTGCGTTGTGATAGTGCTCGAGTGGTAACTGCCCCACGGTACGCGGGTAATACACGCGGTCAAAATAGCTCTGAAGCACGCTCATGATGCGCTGTGAATACATCGCCCACACACCCTGCACAAAACCAGCAAAAACCACGATCACCCCAAAAATCCATGCAATGTATTTTTGGATTCTCTTCCAAGCGCCTATCGTAACTCTGCCCGCTAGCGCATGATCAAAACCAATGCCCGCTAGCATTGAAAGCCCAAAATTTCCAATATACATCCACCGATTTGAACCCCGGAAATAGGAAAATATGGGAAGTTGATGGAGAAGCCAGAAAATGGGAGAGAATTTAACTGCAGATAGTAACCCGAATATGAAAAGTCCGATCAGAAAGTATCCCGGAGCACTCCTGCTTCTCACACTATGGGCGATACCGATGAGCGCAAAAACAAGTGGGAGCACACCAACGTATAGCGAGGGTTCAGATGCGTTCACATACTTTATCCCTAATTCCGGGAGTATAAACCAGATTAAATCTACAGGAGTGATGCTACTAATCTGCGCGGAAGAAAAACTCAACCCACCCGCGCGCGTGCTCAACGATGCGAACTGATGTATTGCCGATATTTGAGGCCACGAGATTGCCGCGCTCACACAGAGTATCGCAAGCAAGCCAAGCAGCGCCCTAAGCCACGCCCCATCTGTTGTGTGACGGATATAGCGAATCCCGAGATGGTACAAAGCGTAGAGGCCCCCGCCAACAAATGCCATGAGAACCCATTGGGGTTGGCTCATCATAAGGGCGTACCCCGTGCCAACACCTCCAATAAGTATCCAAAAAAAAGAACCTCTGCTTATCTTCGCGAGAGACAGAAGCATAAGTGGTAGCGTAAAGAGGGCAGCAACTACAGAAATATTATTACTCCACGGGCTGTTGTGATACCCAAATGTAAATACCAATGCCGCGAGAAGTGACCCCGCCCTAGAAGTAGCAAATTCACGCGCACATAAGTACGAAAAGAGAAAAAGCATCGAGGTGCCCAAGAAAATTGCAGCATGATATGCATCAATTACCGGCAAATATCTAAATAGTACGTAACTTGAAAGAGAAGAGAATCCGAACGAAGGATCAAGGTAAATTGGGAATCCACTTCCGATACTCCCCGCCCACAAAAAACTCCCTCCGCTCAAAATCTGCTCCTTAAAAAAGGTAAACCCGGAAAAATATCCAACAAGCCAGTCTCCGTGACTGTACGCTTTTCCTAATATAAATTGTGGAATAAAACTCACCAGCAAGATACCGAGTCCAGCTAAAGCAGTATGGATTCTTTGCGGAATCATTTTCACGTTCATGCTGATAGGCGCTTGAGTATTCTCTTATTCACCATGCTATTGCATAGAGACATGACAAAGAATACATGGCGATCTTTTCTTTAGTAAACCGCACAAAAATCAATTAACTTATCCACGACATACACGATATCCTCATCGTTCAAGCCAGGGTGACATCCGATAAAGAAGCCGTTGTCCCTCACCATCCGGCTTTCATTCAGCAAACCACTCGATCTACCAGGAGCATCTCGGAAACAGGGCTGATCAGGTAATGTGCCACAGAAAATAGCACGAGTTTCTATTTTATGCGCCTCAAGGTAACGAACGAGAGATGTACGTGGTATGCCAGACTCCTGCTTTATAACGATCGGGAAACCGTAAAATACATGGCGAGTATCGGGACGGATCTCGGGTATATAAAGAACCCGTCGAAGTATATTCAGTCGCTCCATGTACGCTGTGGCGTTCATAATGCGCTTACTGTTTGTATCATCAAGTCTCTGCAGCTGAACCATACCGAAAGCGGCCGGGGGATCCGCCATTCTAAAATTATACCCGAGCGCGCTAAAAACATATCTTTCATCAAAATTTGTCAGAAAGCCATCAGAGTAGCCATACCTGTTTCCAAGGTATGCCAGATGCCTACCAAACTCCCTCAATTGAGCAACTAAGCGGGCATACGTACTGGAATTTGTGACTACCATCCCCCCCTCACCGGTTGTCATGTTGTGCGCGACATAAAAACTAAATGTCGCCAAATCGCCGAAACTACCCACCTTCCTGTCGCCAACCATCGCGCCATGAGCTTCACAGCAATCTTCAATAACCACGAGACCCTCTCGATTTGCAATATCCATAATTTCCTTCATGGGTGCGGGATTCCCCAACGTGTGGACCACCATAATCGCCTTCGTTTTCCCTTTGACGATAGCGGACTCAATCAGCTTCGGGTCTATGTTGAGAGTATGGGGATCAATATCAACGTACACTGGGATAAGACCGAGCTGAATAATTGGGGTCACAACGGTCACGAAAGTAGTCGCAGGAACAATAACCTCGTCACCACGGACAAGAGCGCCCGACTGCATGAGCGCATCGAGCGCTAAAAGGTTCGCCGAAGAACCTGAATTCGTAGCAATCGCATATGTTACTCCAAGATAGTTGGCAAATGCTGCCTCAAACTCCTTTACTTTATTTTGTGTTGAGAGCCATCCATTGAGGTAGCATTCTACAGCAGCCTTAACCTCTCGTTCATCAAAGTACCCCATGCCAATAGGAACTCGCCACTTCGGATTTTTTCTACTTGCAGGAGTGCTACCGCGAAAAAACTCATCAATCGCAGTATAAACGAGGTTTTCATTATCTGACCTTATCATATAATGCCGTAGGTCTTCTTAAACCACTCAACGGTCAGCGCCAAACCAGCATCAAGGGTCACCGTCTGTCGCAATCCTAGATCGCGAGTAGCCTTCGTGCAGTCAAGACACTTAGAGGTTGTTGCGGTAGCATCGTTTTCAACGTAGCTCACGAGCCTATCGTCTACTCCAACTAACTGCAGTATCTTATCTGAAACCTCTTTCATGCCTACCAAATCTCTGTTGGCAATATTGTAGACTTCGCCAGAAACAAAGTTCTCACAAATGTTGGCGACACATTCAATGGCATCGCGGATATAGATAAATGCCCTGCCGCTATTTGTGTACACCGTATATGGCATATTATGAAGGGCCCGGTACACAAACAAACAAATCGCGCTTCGGTAATCCGAGTAGTACTCGCCAGGCCCATACACATTCGAGAACCGGAACCTCACCGTCTCGGTGCCATACTGGTCCATAGAGTTCATAATCTGCATCTCATTCACCCATTTAGAAATAGCATAATCATTGCCCAACCGAACAGCAACCTGCTGTGGGGCTTCTTCAGTGAGCACCCCGGTCAAATTCGTTCCATACACTTCGGAGCTACTGGGGAATATCAATCGGAATCTGTACTTCTCCTGCATTCGCAAGATATGTTTCGTTCCGCTGGCATTTGTGCGCCAAAGCGCAGAATAGAATTCCTCACCATTCTTTCTTCCAAATTCTGCAGCAAGATGGTACACGTAATCAAACGCGTGCTTCTTGAAGATATCCTCAACTTGCTGGAAATCACCCACATCACACCGAAGATGCATCGGATGGTTCGTGTGGTACGGTTCAGCAACCCATACCTTGTGACCCCGTCTTCGTAGCTCTGCCACGAGAGCAGTCCCAATAACACCGTCGCCACCGGTCACCAAAATAGAGTGGCCATAATTTGACATGTTTAGTAAATTCTTATGCGTTAGTTCTCCGGGTCTCATAGGTCGTGTAAGCCCAAGGCTTAGAGGGAAGTATCTCGCATCTTTCGAAACAGTTGTATCCTGAAATTGGGGGACATGACGTGCATTGAGATGTATTGGGCAATGTTATACATCCAATCGTATATATTGGGCTTTGGATAGCTCGGGTTCTCGCTGTATTTCTTTCGGATATCAAGCGTGGCGCGTTCCAGAGCCTTCAGTTTTTTCGGTGTTTCTCCTCCTGGGTGTACTCTTGACTTCAGCAATATTTCTGGCATATTCGCCAGCTTATATGTAGTCCCAATCCTAAGGATAAATTCTAAATCGTCAGCAATTGAAACACCTTCAGCATATCTGCCAAGCTCTTTGTAGCACTCTCGTCTGGTTATTGCAACCGCCTCCGAAACGGGCATATATCGATAAATTATTTTCCTCAAAGCGCTGTCTTCTAGGGGGTATTTCCTGACACATGCATCCCCTCGGTCATCAAACATAAGCAAGTAACTGCCACATACGCCCACTTCAGGGTGAGACTCCATAAATGCAAGCTGATGTTCAATCCTTTCCGGCATTGATATGTCATCGGCAGATTACCACACAACATACCTCCCGCGCGACATGGATATTAACCGATTTTTTATCCCAGCAATACCGAGATTTCTATCATTTCGTATAGCAATAATCCGGTCATCAATTGATGCGTATCGTTGGATGATCTCCCACGTCCGATCGGTCGAGCAATCATCGCAAATAATATACTCGAAATTCTTATACGTCTGGTTAAGAATGCTCTCAATGGTCTCACAAATGTATTGCTCCTCATTAAAAGCCGGGGTGAGAACCGATACTATGATTTCGTTGTTTTTCGTATTTTCCATGGTCCTGTAATGCCCTCCCGAATGATGAATCCGGATATTTTTGACTCACCCTCGCGTCGAGCTTGGAATATGATGGGAATCTCGCGAAAGGTCGCCCCAGATGATAAGAGCGCGTATTTGAGCTCCTGAAGAAATGCGTAGCCGGATAAATCGATAGTATTCAAATCGATTGCACGGAGCGCGCGAGTGGTGATGCACTGATATCCAGTTGTCCAATCCCGAATGGGATAGCGTAAAATCATCCGCACATATACATTCGCCCAATAACTCAACTGTCGGCGCCACAATTCCCACTTCGCGATTCCCCCTCCCTTTACGTAGCGAGACCCTATTGTAAGATCAACGCTCTTCGCTGTCGAGATGAGTTCCGGCAGATATCGGGGATGATGTGAAAAATCGGCATCCATTGTGATAACGCGCTCAACTAATTCATCTTTGAGCACCTCTTTGAATGCAGCAATATATGCAGTGCCGAGCCCTTGCTTGCCGGTACGAGACATCAATCGAACCGATGCATGCTTCTGCATACTCGCCCGAACCGCATCCGCCGTGCCGTCGGGAGAATTATCGTCAATCACCAAGATGCCCACATCAGGCACGCTTCGAAGAATCTCCTCAATCAGAAAAGAGATATTCCCTCGCTCGTTATAGGTAGGTAAGATAACAACCGTTTTCATGAAAGTTCAGATTGATAAGCACGCTCATATGCATCGATCATGTGACTAGATGGATGAAGTCCAGCCCATGCAATACTCGCGTCTGACATCTTGTGCCACTGGGAGTCATCGGAGAATATTTTCACTATGGCATCTGTAGTCGCGTCAATATCCTCCTGGGGCACAAGGATGCCATTATCGCGACCCACGGCATCTGCGATTCCATTATGTGTCGTTCCAATGACGGGAAGACCGAAGGATGCGGCTTCAAGAAATACGAGACCAAATCCTTCAAAGTGGCCCTCGGAATTTATTGAGGGCAAAAGGAATAGCCCTGCGCTCTCATATTCTTTAAGAAGTTCATCTTCGCTAAGGTGCTGCTTGAATGTAACCAAATCAGCAATCCCAAGATCCACAGCCTGCTGTTGAAGTTGTTTAAAGTATCGCTTATCTCGCTGATCGCCAATGATAGTATAGGTAAGATCGGAAAGCTTTTTTCGCGCTCGAGAAAACGCTTCCAATGCGATATGGTATCCTTTTCGCTCCTTGAGAGCGCCCACTGAAATAATACGAGAAGACATAGGCCCAACCTTGACAGTACAAGTATGAATCGAAATTCCCGGATTGACGACGCGAATTCTTATGTCTGGAGCACATTCCTTCATCTGACTGGCGGTATGTGAGCTAATCGCCAGAACAGTGACGGCATTTCGGCAAGCCGCGCGTGCCATCCATGATGTAGCTTTATTCTTAAGAGGAGCAACGGAGTACGTTCCCACACCCGACACAAAATATGGCCGCCGAATAAAGCGCGTTGCCAACCATACGATAATGCCAAATGGATACACGTCAAGCGCATGAATGACATCACATCTTCGAATGTATGGGATGGTGCGAATAGCAGACAAAAACATACCGAACCCACGGCGTAGGATAGGGTACTCTCCACCGCGCTCGGTAAGGACTAAAACATCATGTCCACGCTCCCGAAGACCAGAGATAAGCTGATTGCTATAGCGCCCCCAGCCCGCTGATACATCCATGCTGTGCGTGAGGATACAGATTTTCATATCTTGCTCGCCACGATACCACGCTCGCAGAAAAACAAAAAGAAGGCGCCCCGGGGTGGGGCGCCTCACTAGTACGGGATACCGGCATCGAGGACTTCCTGACAAAACTCCTGCCAGAATGCCTGGATCTGCTCCCGACTCAATGCTGATGTCGACGTGACCACGCTCAACTTGTCGCGAGAGCCGGCGTAGAAGTAGTCGCCGTCCAGAAGAGCCGTATCAATCTCCATCGTGATGTCGTAGCCATGCACTGCATCTTGGCCGTACTCGGCAGCGCGCCGCGGGTCAGTACCTTTCGAGATGGGCGTGCCGGGGAACGGGATATACGTGCAGATGTTCACGCGATCGGGTCGATTTTCGAGCACCCATTTTCGCGTTGCAATCATGCTCGCCATATCTTCGCTTGGAAGGCCAAGGATGACTGATGCTTTGAATCGAATGCCGATTTCACGACACCACTGACGCACGAGCGTATTCTGCCCTACGGTTGTGCCCTTATGGATGGTATCGAGAATACGCTGATCGCCTGACTCGACCCCCACGAGGACTTCACGCAGTCCATGGTCGTACATCATCTGCATGAACGGCTTTCCGTATTTCGGATGCGTCATGATGTCGACACGAACGAAGCACCGCCAGTAGAATCCGAACGACTTGAGATGCTTGCAGATTTCCACCATGCGTGGCTGTGCGAGCGGAAGGATGTCGTCGAAGAAGTGAATCGCGGAGAACCCGAGGTCTCGGATTTGCTCGAACTCTTCCACGACGCGCGGGATGGGAATGTAGCGCACGGCACGCCCCCACAGCGCGGGACTGTCACAGAACGCACAGCGCTCTGGACACCCACGAGATGAGGACATGGTCGTGCCACGATGCTTGTTGCCGTGCTCGTCGTCCAGCAGGTAGTGGTACTTGTGCGCTTCGGATCGGTCGGGAATCGGAATCGAGCCAAGATCTGCGATGTTCGGCTCTTGGATGACCAGACCTCGCCCATGGCGAGCCATGTAATCGTGTGCCTCGTCGAGCCGAGCCAACGCCTGAAGGACAGCGCGCTCACCTTCGCGCTTTACCGCGACGTGGTACACGCTCAACAGCTGTTGGTCGATCGGCTCGGTCTCACCGATTATTGGGACATCAGGGCCCAATGTGACGGGCCCGGCGTAGTTCGTGACGTGAGGCCCGCCCACGATGGTCGTGCATCCACGTTCACGAAGATACGCGCCGAGGCGCCTAATTTCTCGCGCCTGCGGCGATGTCCCTGAAACGAGATATGCGTCATATCCGCGCGAAGGCGGGACTGCGTACTTCTTGGTACGCGAACCTGTCGCATCCACGAGATATTCGGACATATCTACGTAATCGACCTCGTGGCCACGCTCTTGGAGAGCTGCTTTCAGGTAGAAGAGGCCGAGCGGAGGGAACACCATTGGATCTTCGAAAATCGTCGTCTCTGGGAAGACCAGACAAATCTTCACTGTACCCTTCTTTCTGCAACACATGTTGCCACACGTACAAAAGAGCTAGCCCTTTATGCCATGAAATATAAAGAAAGACAACTACTCCTCTATAAATATAGAAATCTTTCCGGCTCGCTTAGCCCAAGAATACTTCTGAACCTGTTCGCGAGCGTGAAGTGCGCGGCGTGCGCCATCAGTCAGCGCGATGCGAATGCCTTGCGCCATTGACTCACTATCATCGGGAGCCACCAGCACCGCACACTCATCAGATAACACCTCACGCAGTGACGGTAAGTCCGACGCGACAATAGGCGTGCCCGACGCCATGTATTCAAATAACTTTAACGGCGAAGTATAGTGACTTGAAATCTTTTCCTTCTGTGAGTTCGGGAGTGCGACAACGTCGCCCGCCGACAAATACAATGGCACCCGTTGATGCGGAACGAATCCCCTAAACATAATGTTGGTACCAGCCCCATGCTTCAGCTTGTATGCTTGAATATCTTCCGGCGTTCCGCCGACAAGCACAAAAAGCATGTCGGGAAGTTTTGCTGCAGCCCCCAGAAGCGTATCGACCCCCTTCCATCCGTAGAGGTGACCTGCGTATACAACTATTTTTTTATCTTGCGGCAAATCGAGCGCAGTCCGAGCATCGACACGATGTGGCACATTTTGGAACATCTCCAAATCAACACCGTCGGGAGCCACCAGCACCCGCCCCGCGTACACCCTCGCGATATCCTCGCGCAATCCATTTGATATAGTGATGACACCGCGAATTGCACGGAGCACTTTTCTATATATATATGATCGGATATTCTTCGGCATTGAATGCATCTCCCAATACATAGGGAGCCCAAGCGACCGCAACACAAAAAGTGAAAATGGATCGCGAGAATATATAACACCCTGCCTTCTGGAGAGATACCTCTTCACCGAAAAACCAAAGGCTAACTGTTGAAGCCAAAAAAAGAGTTTTGCGAGGGGCGCGTATGTCGTTACAGTAATGAAGTCCGCAGAAGGCAGTCGGGTCAGTTTAAATGGATGCTTCACTCCATAGTATGCGAGCGGGTTGCGCTCAGTAATTGAAGGATAGGTGCGGCGATCGGGGATAATGAGCTCACACTCAATGCCAAGCGATGCAAATGCTTCGCACATCTTCATAATCTGAAGACCGTGCGCCTTTGGCGTTGGCAGTTGATTATTGGCGATATAGTAGAGCTTCATGTGTTTATTCCCGTTATTCGAAGGATCTCGGACATTCTATCGAGATACGTATGTAACGCTCGCGTGCGCTCAAATCCAGCCCTCGCAATCCGCATACGCTCCTCATCGTGGGTGAGATAATACTCTACTTTTTCTCGTATATCGTCTCCGTTATGGAACGGTATAAATTCTTCACCTTCCTTAAAAAGGTTGAATATCTCCTTCTTATCGTCTCGATTCAGCAGAAATCCACCAGCACCGGTAATCTCAAAGGGACGCACATTCACACCCGTGCCGGGCACGTCGGATACGTGCATACTGATTACCACCTTACTGCGAGCGTAAATATTTGCCATCTCTAGAGGTGAGGGGTACCCATGATACACGTCATGGAGACTTGTGTCCTTCCAGGCTTTATTCCCCCACACATGCAAGCCTAGGTCTTTTACGCGCGCAAGGATATGCTCACGGTCCGCGTATCGCACGCGATCATACGAACCAATAAAGGAGATTGGGTACTCGTAGTTGGTGTCTGGGAATACCGCATCCTTGGCAATATCGGCACAGAACGGCAGATAATGGGCTTGCTGATATCCAGAATCAGTAAGCGTGGAAACAACCAGTGGATCAAAGTTAAAAAAATGAGAATAATGCGGTGCTATATGCAACATCCGTTGGATGTGGTCCATTGTTTCCGGGTACCAATTCACGACAACCGCCTTTTGGCGAAGTTCATCAAGCATATCGAGTCCGAGCGTCTTTCCCTTTGATACGAAGACGAGATCAGGCTGAAAATTATTGGCAACATCGAGAATGTGACGATCCACCTTTTGAAGCTCTCTTCGGTAAAGCGGCTCACGGATAACGCTCGGGAGTTTATCGAATACTCGCTGGGAAAGCGTATTCGTCATCAGGAGTGTCGTCCCTAAATAATCAGCAAACCGAACCTCGCACTCGAGTTGTTGTAAGGCTCGCGTGATTGGTTCGGTGAAGATTGAATGTCGCTGGCTAATGAGAAGTACCTTTTTCATGAGATGACTCGCCGAATAATGCTATACGAATTCTAAACTTTACCGCGCCGAAAAGAAGCGACGCCTTGTACTGAAGGCGCTTCATTTCAATAGATGGCGGAAGTGTTTCTTTGAACCCGTGCCGAGCATACATCCACGCCATACGCATGGATGTTTTGATAAGGCCGGCAACATTTCTCCACACGATCCAATACCAGAATGCGCCCGCAGAGATCTTCGTTGCCTCACGGATCTGTATCTGAATATGACCACGATTGATCGCCGGCTCATAGGCCTTGATACCTAATCCTGGTTCCAGAATAACATACCAGGGGTTCTTCATAGTCCCCACGCTCACCGTTGCCGGATCAAACGTGAGCCGAGAGTGCGGCGTACGTTCATGTCGCACCCCAGATGCTCGATTCACGAGTCGCATTTGATAGCCCGGGTATGCCGTTGAGTATCTAATCTCACAACCGTTGTAGTTAATATGCCCAGGCAATTGATAGATGTCGTGCTTGATAGGATTCGTCGTTACGATTGCCCGGATTTCTTCAGCGGTTCTTGAAGGAAGCTCTTCATCTGTATCAAGGTAAAAATTCCAGTCATAGCGCCCCTCATCAATAGCCTTATTCCGGAGCGCCGCAACATCTTTGAGTCGGTAATTCGGCTGGTCAGTGTCTGCCTGCTTCACAATGTGATTCGTATACTCCCGAGCAATCGCGAGCGTGTCATCGGTGCTATTACCATCGAGAATAAGGATATCATCAAATTCCTTAAGGCTCTCGAGACATCGACGAATCACGCGCTCCGAATTGAGCGTAAACACCTGTACCGTACACGGTATTTTATTATTGCTTGATGACATCATGGAATAGTGAAAACATTTTCTTACTAATAACCTCGTTGCTGTAGTGAGCGGCGATGTATTCCCTTCCATTCACTCCGTACTGATATGCTTTTTCCGGATTCTCCACCAACGCGACCATTGCCTCATAGAGCGCATTCTCATCGTTTGGTGGAACCATGATGCCCGTTCTTTGATCAATAAGAACTTCATCGATAGACCCCGTACGAGTGGAAATCACAGGAACGCCACATAGCGAAGCTTCAGCGATTGAATACCCAAACTGCTCCTCCCACCCATCAAGCGGAATGCTTGGATACAGAAATACATCCGCTGCGTTATACAGCGCTGGCAATTTCTCATTCTCGGTAATCCAAGGAACGAATATAACTTCAGATTGCAGTCCGAGGGCACTCACGAGTACTCGTAACTCCGATTCATATTCCCCGCTTCCCACAATCAAGAATTTTACAGGATACTCGCCCTTCATACGCGCCAGCGCGCGTAGTGCGATATGGATGCCCTTACGCTTTCCGAGAGCACCGATAAAGAGAAACACCTTGCTCCCCGCCAAACCATACTGCTGGGAGACATCCTCATGGTGGATGCCCGGACGAAATCGTTGCGCGTCAAACCCTGCATGCAAAAACGTACCTATTTTAATATCTGACCCAAACGACTTTAGAATACGCTCGGCTTTGTACATACCACAAATCGCACCGTCAGATAAGGCGAGTGTTGCACGTATAATCCATTGCTTTAGCTGGTACTTCAGACCCCTATCTTTCTCTTCATAGGGAATATTCTCCCAGTAGTGGAATACATGCTTCATGCCAAATAGCTTCGCCCAGAAAGCATTATAGAGCGTTGAGAGCACGTTTGGCTCCCCTGTAGTGAAGAGGATGTCTGCCCCCTTTGTGAATCGAACCCACGCGAGTCGAATAACGAAGAATGGCATCCACCCCTTCAAGAGTCCGCCAATCACCGGATACTGCGAATGCGTAAAGAGCGCCGGCGAGTGATAGATATGAAACCCCTTCCTAGTGAATGGCTTGAACACAACTTTTCCATGCTTTGCGGTCCAGTTGCTCGGTAAAATAAAATAGAGACGCTCCCGCTCAGGATATGACTCGAATACATCAAATAGATTCTGACGCGTGTACGTATAGCCTGAAATAACGATGCGCATTATTTCTTTAATAAAAACCTATCGAGAATAAGCGCATCCATGCCCGTGCTATAAAAACAGCGAATTGCATCCGCAGGCGTGCAGACAATTGGCTCACCCCGTATATTAAACGAGGTGTTGAGCACCACAGGAACACCAGTGCGCTGCTCGAATGCTTGTATCAACTTATAAAAGCGCGGATTTTGCTCTTGGGAGACGGTTTGGAGACGCCCCGTCCCGTCCACATGTGTTACAGCGGGGATATCAGCTCGACGCTCTTTACGAACATCAAAAACGCGCTCCATAAATGGCACGGGAAGCGTGTCGTCAAAATAGGCCCCGACCCTTTCAACTAAAATCGCCGGAGCAAACGGACGGAACGGCTCTCGATGCTTTACGTATGCATTCACAATATCTTTCATCTCTGCCATGCGAGGATTCGCAAGAATACTGCGATTGCCCAACGCACGCGCCCCAGCCTCCATGCGCCCCTGGAACCATCCGATGATTTTGCCGTTGGCAATCAGGTCCGCGGCGCACGACGATGGATCATCAACCTCTTCAAAGGGAAGTTTCATTTCCTGAAGCTCTGCACGAATCTGTTCGGTTGAGAATGCTGGCCCGAGATAACATGAGGTAAATTGGAAACGTTTTGTGTTGCCCAACAATACATTCCATACATAGAACGAGGCCCCAATGGCGTTTCCTCCATCGTACGATAGCGGCTGAATGAAAATTTCTTTAAATGGAGTAAGGCGGTGTAGTTTACCATTCATCACGCTATTCAGCGTTACGCCACCAGCCAATACAAGCGTATCTAGCTGTGTTCGCGCATGGAGATGTTTTAATACGTGTACGATAGTTTCCTCGGTTATTTTCTGAAGTGCCGCGGCAATATCATAATGAACCTGCGTAAGCGGCTCACTGTGTTTACGCGCCGGACCGACTTGATGAATAAAAAGTTCGGATAATTGTACGTCGCAATTTAAGAGTCCTTTTGGTATGGCAGAAAAATAGCTCTTATTCAGTGTGTACGATCCGTCATCACGTAGGCGTACCATGTCTCGGAATACATGAATGAATGTTTCTGGATCACCGTACGAGGAAAGTCCCATGACTTTCCCCTCTCCGCCCTCTTCGCTAAAACCGAGAAATTGCGTGGTGAGGTAATACACATTCCCGATGGATTCTGAAATCGGAAACGTGCGAAGGGTCGTGATTGTATTCCCTTCACCGACACCCAGGCGACTTGAGAGGCCGTCACCGTTATTATCTACCGTGAAGATAGCCGCTTTTTGAAAAGGGGAAACCAGAAAAGCATTCGCCATATGTGACATATGGTGTTCCACAAATACAATCTTCGTCTTTTTTTTGTCCACCCGAGACTGGAAGCGTCGCAACGCTCGATAGAACTTAAAGCGATATCGCACATGCTTCATGAGGAGTGGAATGAAGTTCCGTATCCCAAAGCTCATATGGAATGACAAAACGGTCCCTATCGGCATCGCATGCGTAGTAGGAAGCGCTATATAATCAATATCTTTGAGCGTGATATGCGCATCTGCAAGAATTTTTGCGATAGCCCGCTCTGGAAACGCACTCGTGTGCTTTATACGAGTGAGGCGCTCCTCTTCAATGAACGCAACGAGCTCGCCGTCTCGCACAAGACAAGCAGAAGTATCATGCGAAGAAAAATTGATTCCGAGAATATACATGTGATGACTCATTATTCACGCCTATATCTGACCGTCAAGTGTGCCGCAAAGAATGCCTTTAGGCGATCTTCCTCGCTTCAATGATAAAGTGCGTTGCAAAGAGGCTCGGCCAATATTTTAATAAACGTGTCAACTTTCCGGGAAAATAGTAATGATTCTCCTGAATAATTGAGAATCCGGCCTCGCCCAACACCTCTCGTAGGTAGCGATAATCGAACCAGCGGATGTGCCCGAAATCGAAATCGCCTTGCTCTGTGTATCTGAATCTTCCAAAAAGAAATGTGAGTCGATTTCGCCATGAAAAGAAATTTGGCGTTGTTACAATGACGTGCCCGCCCGGACGAAGTGTAGACGCGACACTCTTGAGGAATGTTACCGGGTCAAACACGTGCTCGATCACTGCGGCGGCAACCGCAAGATCAAAGGACTGATTTGCGAGATACTCGGGCCAATCCCCCTGAATATCAAGTTCGTATGCATCGTCGAGTACTTGTTTTGCATACCCAACTGCCGCATGCGATACGTCAACACCGACAACGTAGTTTCCTTTCTCTTTAATCAGCTTCCCCAGATATCCCCGCGAACACGCAATATCAATAACGCGTAGATTCGGCCCGCCAATAAGCTTCATGATATTATTGCGTCGAGTGGTGCTAATTCCATATGTGACGCTCTTTTCTTCATATGCACGTTGTGCCTGATCCATAGAGGAGTTTATTTAAATATTTTTATAAATGCCCTGATCCTCTTCCATGCCGCATCAGTTTCAATTGCCTCTGGAGCAATGTCGAGTTGCTCAGGCTTCTTAGGATCCCACGCAGGGTAGCGATACACCAACACATACGCAGGCGTTTTGCCAACGTTTTGAATGGCATGTGGGTGCCCCTTCGGTAGAAAGACCGTCTTAAAGTCACCATCGCCCATGTGCACCTCTTCTTTTTCGGTTTTACTCTTATATATGATTTCTTTCACGGTACCCTTAATGCATGTCACGAAATAATCGGATTGCGCGTGAAGATGATACACCTTCAATACGCCGGGTTTCGCCACAGTGAGATATACCTGCCCCTTGATATGCTTCGTGAATCCATCTTTGTCACTAAACAGCTCGAGAAGCCAGCCGTTCACCTTTCCTAGGTGGCTCTTCGTCTCAACGCGCTTACACGGGTGAGTTGTTACGATGTGTTTTTCTTTTTTCATAGCAATAATAACTTTTTATCACGTAGCTCTTGAAGCAAGTGGCCCATGAGTTGCTTCGGATTATATCGATCAAGGAACTCTCGACGCGCTTGTTCTCCTAATCGAATTCGAAGTGCTTCGTTGTGCTTCAGTAGTACGATTTTATCAGCAAGATCCCTCCCGTCCGCTGCATTGCAGAGTACCATGTTTACCCCGTCATTCGAAATCTTCTCGAGCGCATCAGAGCGCCCCGTAATAATCGCTTTCCCGCATGCCATATATTCGTAGACCTTGTTGGGCGCACACCGATGGAACTTTCCCGTTCCCCCAAATGTGCCAAGACACACGTCTGCGGCATTGATGTATTTCGGTAAATCCTCGTATGGGATTCGGTCTATCCAATTGATATTAGTAAGCCCATACTCCTGCGCCGCACTCCTGCACGCATCGTAGAGCTGACCCTTGCCGATAATCTGAAAACGAATATCCAAATCATGCTTCAGAAAGTTCGCCGCCTCTACAATATACGATGGCCCCTGAAGCGGAATAAAGTTTCCGTGAAAATGAACTAGGAACCCCGCGTGGCCATCCGCAGGAAGCGGCTTTAAGACGCTGTCATCGGTGCCGATAAATACCGCAATAACATTCTCGATGGGCATCCGCATCTCCTTCGCTAAAAATCTGCGAGCCGCGTAGCTATCGACGATGGAGATATCTGCGAGCCTCATCGCCATGCGGTCAATCCACTTATACCACATTGCATGCATACTCTCGGGAGTATATTTTTGCCGGTCGAGAATATATCCCTCGTAATGCGACGTGAGCATATCAATAACGATGGGAGTGTGATGCGCGAGACGTCGATACATCAAAAGAAGGCGCACCAAAAACATAGATTCCTGCGCAGGGAACGCAACGATAACAAGATCAAATCTACCGCGAGCGGCTGCCGCGTATCTCGCGATAAGGCGGATGAACTTCATAATTCCGCCCGCGACACCCCCGTTGCACTGCACAACTTCAGCGCCATTCTCCGCGAGCCCCTTCACAATCACTCGATTGCGACCATATCCAGGATCATAATTTCCAATATAGAGTATTCTCATCTCTTTGCAGTAAAGGTAAATCCGAGCGCGTAGGTACGCGCAAACACAGGCTTCAGCTTGAGAAGCATAGCATCGAGACCTATGACAGCATAGGTGATGAGCCAGCGCAGAAATCCTGGCAGTATAAACTCAATCTGTGACCATGCGGCTACGAACGGACCTCGCCCGATGAATTGAATGGAAATATCCGAGAATCCAGCGCGCTCAAATAGCACACGGAGCCCCTGATGCGTATATCGGAAATAATCGTGAGGATCGGCGTGGTATTTCACCAGAAACGGCACATACCCAATAAACAACCCCCCTGGCCGGAGCACACGATGCACTTCAGCCAATGCTCGCGCTGGATTACTCAAGTGCTCAAGAAGATTAAAGCAAAGCACGCTATCGTATGCGGCATCGGACAACGGCAACCCCTCTTCAATGTTTGCGATAACATCAGGATTGCGCTCCGAGGAAATATCGACCGACGTCACCGCATATCCGGACGTGTTTTTGAAAAACTGAAAATATGACGAGCGCTTATTCCCCGCGCCAAGATCGAGTACGTCGCCATGCAAAGAAATTGACTGCAGGCTCGCATTCATAAGAAGTCGGTTGATTGTTTTTCCTTGGAGGGATTGCCTGATGATATGAGGAAGCATGGTGAAATTATTTGAACAGTTTTATTATCCGGCCGTACCACTCTCCCACCCCAACTGCGTGTGCGTACAATTCGAGATCTGTCGTATGGGATGTGACACCAATTCTTCGCAATTGAAAGTGGTTGTCGTTCTGGCGTACAAGTCCTTGGTTTATTGTGAACGCAGTCGTAAATCCGTGGCGTCGAAGTGCAGAAATGACTCGCTCACTGAATTTTCCTCCTGGATATGCAAATGTCGTAGGCGTAATCCCAACTTCTTGATGGCACGCCGCGATGGACTTCTGGATATCATCATCCAGTTCAGCGTCGCTCAATTCCTTTAAGACAGGGTGCTTGTGCGAGTGGCTCCCGATATCCATAAACTTCGCAGATTCTCGGATAGTATGCCACAGCATGAGCGCACATGAGTTTCCAAGGGGTTCTTGAATTCGAGATGTGTGCACATACAAGGCGGAACGAATGTTGCGCGCGCGCAATTCGGGAAGAGCATTATCGGCCACAGATTGATACGCATCGTCGAATGTGATGAACGCGCTCCGCCGAGGCATGGGTCGCGCGCCTCGAAGAATCTGCTCAAATTCTGCAAGTGAAATAAATTGAAATCCCTTCCGATGAAGCATGTCGAGCTGGCGCTTCAGCGTCTGCAAAGAAACTGCGAACTCCCATACATCATCTCCAACGCCGTGATACATAAGCACAGCAACTCCTGGCTTTGCAATGCCAAGCGTCCGCGCCACCGCATGAAGTGGAATGAGTACAGCCAGAAGGCAATATTTTATGATGTGTTTTATCGACATACAGAAATCATTTCCTTGCTAAGCTTTTGAATCAAGGTGTCTAGATTGTGGTGTTCCACAACATACGCTCGAAGTGAGGGAGCCGGCAATTCGGAGAGCGCTCGATTAATGCCTCGCGCCAAATCGCCTTGATTTGCGCCGTCGAAGATAAGCTCAGGGGGGAGGAACGCACGAGCGGCATCATTCGAGCTCACCACGCGGGCTCCACACGCCATCGCCTCCAGAAGCGTCTTATCGAGACTTCCCGTGCGACTCATATGTACAAACAAAGCACACTCACGATAAAACGTCCGAACCTCATCGTTCTTATGCTTTCCCGCAAACACAAACCGCCCTACTATGCCTGCGTTATTGATTCTCTTTCGGATTAAATCTTCGTATGCTCTATCTACATCAAGCGCCGCTTCTCCAACCACAACGACGCGAAGTAAACTTCCCTGTTGTGCGAGTAAACTCATCGCATCGACGAGTACCTCGAGATTCTTCACGGGTGCGATGCGCCCAACGGTGAGAAGTGAGTCCTTGGATCGAAGCTGCTCGTCACCGGGGCTAAACACATCCGTATCGATGCCATGCCCTGTGAACATAACTTTTGTAGACGGGAGACGGAAACTTTCAGGCGATGCGGAAAATACGCGATGCACCATAGCATGGGCAATACGCAATCGCATCGTCACTGCTTTGTGCGTATACCACAGATATACGCGCTTATGCATTATGCGCCACACGAGACCACCCAATGCGGCCCAGATAGGATTCATGTGCACACATACGACATCATATTCACGTCTTTGCGCGATAATGAAACGATAAAATTCAAACAGCTGACGAGCTTTCGAGTATCCACGATCCTTCCCCATACTTTCAACGCTCACATTGTTTGGAAGCTTGTAGGAGCCCTTTTGAAGACACAGTACGTGTACATGAGCAAACTGTTGAGCAAATCGCTGGATCCAAGCGATAAAAAATCCAAGCAGTTGATCAGACTCGTCAACCTTCTGGGTGATAATGAGGAGTCTATGCATGAGAGAAAACATCTTTTACTATTTTCGCCTGCGCGCTAATAACTGCCTGTCGCGCATAACGCTCGCAGATAATATCTGACCCCTCCTCGGCACGAATCTGCCACGAAGGATCTTCAAGTACATCTCTCATCCCCTGCGCGATCTCCTCTGGTGACCAGTGGACTACACGTATCGCCGCGCCATCACGCTCAAGGTCTGGGATCACTCCAACTGGGGTTGCAAGCACAGGAACACCGCACGCAAGTGCTTCTACGGCAACGCGTGGCCCTCCTTCATTATCTGAAAGCATCACCAGAGCTCGCGTGCCCTGTATGGCCTCGAGAACCTCGTGCGCCGAAGCAACCCACCCACTCCACGTGATACGGCTACTGACTCCTTGCTGTCGAGCATAGTGCTGGGCCCACGTAAGAAGGGATCCTGTGCCAATAACACGCATCGTTGCGTGCTCAAGGCGTGCAAGAGCCTCTATAGCACGCTGAATGCCCTTATTCCGCTCTATGCGCCCTACAAAGATAAAATCATGCGTAGGGACCACGTGGCCGCGTTCAGGGATAGGTGGTAGAAAGAGCGCTGGAATAAGATGAATTTTCTTCACTGGCACCCCCCACGCTTCTAAACATTTCCCCGCCTCCCCCATATTCATGACGCGCACGCCGGTGGCAAAACGAGCTTCGATGGGTAGGATGATCCTGGCAAGCAAACGATATATCGTCTCGCGCAATGAACTAGCACGAGGGAGCCCCGGAATATGAAAGATTTCAAGAAGCGCAGGGATGCCCAGACGCCTTGCAAGAAAGAGTCCGCCAATTCCATTATAGAATGGGGGGTATTCGTGAATCGTCACGCCCGCATATGCGCGTTCACGACCAAGGCGTAGCCCAGTACGCACAATATGAGCCCACTGCAAAAAGAGTGGCCACGAAGATGCATGCACAAACACATTAGGAAACGGGTTCTGTCGCACAGCATGGCCGCGTGATACGCGAGGCACGATAATATCAATACGATCCCAATGCGTGTGAAATTCTGAAAGCATCTGAAAGAATGCTCCATCCATTCCTGCGGCGAGCATGCGGTCCCCACTCACCATGAGAAGTGTTTTGTTCATAGGTGCAGTGCCTCAACCCATGCCTCACGCATGCGCTCTTCATGATACGTGCGCGCCGTTACTCTTCCCGCCTCACTCATCTGTTCCCGCAATTCTGGCATATCCCAGAGCGCGCGGATAGCTTCTCGTAGATTAAACTCATCATTATATTTCACCATCAAACCATTCTCACCTTGCGAAATAACTTCGCGATTACCTCCAGCCGTTGTTGTAATAACAGGAACTCCTGCAGCCATCGCCTCAATAATCTGATGTGAAAACCCTTCGTATCCCGTGTTCAGCACAAAAAGATCCGCGGCAGCGAGATATATCGGCAACTCTTCATGCGATTTTGCGCCGACAATGAATACTTTCTTCTCAAGACCAAGATTCTTCGCCATTGTGCGAAGCACGTCACGCTCAGGTCCATCGCCCACAATCACGAGTCGGAAAAACTGATTCAGCTCAAGGAGTTGGGGCATAATTTTGATGAGCATACGAAACCCCTTCCACGGTACGAGTCGCCCAACAGAGACAATGAGCGTACCCGGAATACCAATGTGTGTACGCGCATCCTGATGTGATAGATCGGATGGTGAAAAAGTAACCGCGTTTGGAACGATCATGATACGTTCGGCATCATATCCCCAGCCCTGCACGATAGATCGCAGGTACTGCGATGGAACGATCACGCGAGCACTGCGTCGCACTACCCATCGTTGCATACGACGAAGCATCCCTGCCCATCCACCTATCTGTATGCTCTGAAAATCATCAATGAGTAGATGTGTGTGGCGTTTCTGTATGGCGTACTCCCATGCGTAATCCCCAGCGATGCGCACCGTTACAGGAATGCGACGCATCGTGCCCGCAATGTGCGCTGCGATACCGGGCGTTTTTGCTGATAGGGCAAGGATATGAGTTGCCCCAGCGCTCGCTCGTAACACACGAAGTATATACACCACGTGTCGCAGCATCCATGGCCACCACCGCGAAACGCGATATACATCGATACCCTGCTCGTTTCCACCTCGCCCAAACGTCACCACTCGCACGCGCATCCCACGATCACGAAATGCTCGTGCCACAGCGTGCGCAACCGTTGCAGGCCCCCCTATGTCAGGTGGGTAAATGCCAGTTGCAATAACAAGAAGTGGTTTCTTGTGGTCGTTCATGAAAAAAATGACGCACGGATAATATGCCACACAGCTGCAATACCATCAGCCCATTGAATTTTCTTTCCCTCCGCATACGTGCGCCCTCGATAGGAAATGCCCACCTCGTATATACGAAGTTTTTGCTGTGCTACGCGCGCAGTTATTTCTGGTTCAATGCCAAAACGCGCCGCACTCAAATGAGGTAAAATGCGCGCAAGTGCATCACGAGTAAAAACCTTATATCCCGTTTCCATATCAGAGAGATTCAGACCGGTACACATATTTGAAAGAAAGGTGAGAAGCACGTTCGCAACATAGTGGGAGAAATAAAGCGCGCGGCGTGGAAAAGCAGAAATAAAGCGTGAACCATATACCACATCAGCATCGCCAGAAAGAATGGGCTCGAGTAAGAGTGGATACTCTTTCGGGCTGTACTCTAGATCTGCATCTTGAATAAGCACGATATCTCCGGAAGTTTTTGCGAAACCAGTGCGTACCGCAGAACCCTTCCCCAGGTTTTGCGCGTGACGCACCGAAACCCACCCCGGGCGCAGGTGCGTGGCAACGACTTCAGCGGTGCCGTCGCTTGAGGCATCATCAACAATAACCAGCTCTTTCTCCCATTCAGGCAAGACTACAGCATCAATAGCCGCGAAAAGCTTCGGCAGAGTTGCCGCCTCATTAAATACGGGAATAACAATAGAAAGCTTTTTCATGCCAGTGTATCGTACACTGCGGCCATGCGAGGGGCAATAAGGCTCCACAAGTACTCCCGAGAGATCATATCCCCCGCAGTAGTAACCACAGTATCTCGTTCGGCGCCAGGTCGCGATGCACGCGTCAGCGCATCCACTATGGAAGGAATGTCATCAGGATCGCATACAAAGCCCGTCTCGCCATCGCGCATAAAATCGCGCAAACCTCCGCGACGCGACGCGACAACAGGAACACCCGCGGCCATTGCTTCAAGAAATGCGATGCCCTGCCCCTCCGATCGCGAAGGACGCGCATACACATCTATGGCGCCAAGCTCTTTTAATACTTCGCCATGAGAAACTGATCCCCGCCACACGACACGATCACTCACCCCAAGCTCCACAGCTAATTGCTGTAACATGCGCGCCCGCTCTCCAGCGCCCGCAACCACAAGACGCCACGGAAATGAGAGCGCGGCACAGGCACGAACAAGCGCATCAATGCCATTCTTTGAAACGAGCCTACTTGCAGAGTAGATGCACACCTCATCGGCACGAATGCCCCACGCAGTACGCAAACGAGAGCGCTCTTCAGAAGTGCATGTGTGCGCCGGATCAACGCCATTCGGTACGAGCGTTACCCCGACGCCACGCCGTACGTGACGTGCATATATCTCTAAGGGAGAGCTAATCGCTGTCACCCTATCCGCATATCGCACCGCAAGCCAGCGCCCAGCGCGAACTAACAAAGATTGCTTTTGAAAATGAGCACCCTCTTGAAGCGTTACAATGAGGGGAACCCTCGAAAAAAATCGCACTACTAATGCAGCAAGTGCAGCATACGATGCTTGGTATGCATGAAGCACGGCGGCATGACGAGCCTCGCGGAGACCAATGGTGGCCCCAAAGACAAGGAAGAGATATTTATCGAGCCACGGAACACCAAAACCGATACGACGGATGCGCACGTTTTCATGCGACTCCCTTGCGGGAAAGGCGGTGGAGTAACGCGGCGTCAGCACTACAAAAGAGCGCCCCGGCATGTGTCGCATAAGCGCCTCAAGTGCCAGTTCCGACCCACCAATAAGGGGTCGGAACGCGGGAGAAAAGATGAGAATATTGCTTGCTGAATGGGTCACAGATTGGTACTATCATAGCGCGCATAGCAACGTAAAACAACGCCCTCATGCCTCACGAATCCCAAGCCCTCACGCACATTCTCTGCATTATTACTCAATCAGATATGGGTGGAGCACAGCGTTTCATGAGTGAACTCGTCACGCATAGTGATGCGCAACGTTTTTCTTTCTCCATTGCCGCTGGACCCGATGGAAATCATGCACTTCGCGACGCACTCCCCGAACGAACCACCTATCACACGATCTCTTCATTGCGTCGAGCTATCGCTCCTTGGCATGACCTACAGTGTGTTCGAGATATCCGCGAACGCATTCTTGCAGAGAAGCCTGATATTGTATTCCTCAATAGTTCAAAGGCTGGGTTTCTTGGCGCCATAGCTGCACGCTGGTGTAAAAAAGCGTTACCCAACTTACGCGTTGTGTATCGTATCGGCGGCTGGCAATTTCATGACCCCATTCATCCATCATTACAAGCACTTTACCGAACGCTGGAGCGTTGGTCTGCGCACTGGAAAGACATTATCGTCGTAAACAGTGAATCAGATCGCGCCGCAGGCATCGCACACCACATTATTCCACGGAGAGAGCTCATCGCGATTCACAATGGTATCGATCCGTACCCTACAACCTATACAAAGGCGGAAGCTCGCGCGCATATCGCGGAAGCAATCCACATACCCATTGCTGATGACGCCATCGTTATTGGCACTATTGCAAATGCATATCCCGCAAAAGATCTTCAAACGTTCATTCGCGCAGCGGCACATTTCGGCCCAGAGGCCCAGTGGATCATTATCGGTGACGGGCCCGAACGCCCAGCACTCGAACAACTGATCCGGCGCCTTGAGCTCCAATCACGAGTGCATATGATCGGCCAGCGGCAAGATGCTAAGATGCTCCTTCCCGCATTCGATGTCTTTGCGCTCACTTCCATGAAAGAGGGGTTCCCGTGGGCGCTCCTTGAAGCGATGGCGGCAAAGGTCCCCAGTATCGCAACTCGAGTTGGTGGCATTCCAGAAATTCTGACCCACGGCGAAGATGGCTTTCTCATCGAGCCACAAAATCCAGCAGCGTTGGCGCAACGGGTACATGCACTCATTTCAGATACGCGACTCGCCCACGATATCACCATGGCGGCGCACCAGCGCATTGTGACTCGCTTTTCACTGCAAACCATGATCACTGCGTACGAGCGTCTTTTTATAACCCTTTTACGCGAGCAACCTCTTTCGGAAGCAAAATCAGCGTAGAGCCATCGCGGTATACCTCTTTCCAATCAGCGTCTTTTTCCATTCGCTCTAAAAACGTGCGCGACCACGGTGTAAGATCTCGGTGCGACCACACGATCATTTGAATGTTCCACCGAGCTCGCTCGCGCTCCCATACAACCACATCTTCTTGCATGGGGATGTACACGGATGATGCGAAGTTAGAAGGATATGCTTCGGGGCGCCCGTCAACGAATACTTTTTCTTCCGGGAGTTTCCAGATCAGGAAACTGCCAATATCAAAATTATTAAATATCGGACCTCGAAGCTCGTGCGCTCGAATAAAATCAATGGACGCTTGAGCGCCAGCGGGCACATGGACGCCGAACTGCTGTGGAAGGCCAACGAGTGGGAAGAATTGCCCGCTTACCACACTAGCGCCAAGGAGCGCGACAAGCGCACCAGAGATCCAGAATCCTTGTCGTAATCGAATAGGATGTTGCTGTGCAAGCGCTCCGAGAGCCGCGACGCCGCTCAGCGCAAACAAAGCGTAATTGCGAACCATGATCTGCGCGAATATAAATGTTATAAGTGCTAACACTATTGGTCCAGTAACCTGACGCATGCGACTCCCCGTAATAAAGCCGTAGAGCACAATACACCCCGCAAGCACGAACACCATCGCGGTAGTCACCAGCGGATACCCCCATGCAAGAAGAAAGAATGGCCCCTTGTTCTCAAGTACCGAGTAGCCATATCCGGACATAATCTGGAGCGGATAGGTAGCACCAGCAAAGCCCCACGGATTCACCAGCAACGAAAGCGCTAACACTACGCCCAACGGCAACCATCGATGTAACGTCTCGCGCCACAAGGGAAAGGTTCGCATGCCATCGCCAAACGCCGCGCAGAGATATATCAACGGCCCCATGAAAAACGTAATGTGTGTATTCACCCACACCGCCTGCACAAAAGGCAGCGTCCACCGCAGTGAGCTCTGCGGATAGCGAAACAGCACAAACAGAAACCATCCCATAAAGAGATAGCTGAATACTTCGGGGCGCACGTCAGTGCGCTCGATCATCACTCCCCACGCAACAAGACCAGCAAAGCCCATAAGGTACGCGCCCTCTCGCCGCCATGTACTTGCAACGGCAAGCATAAAAGCTCCTGCTAATATAATCGCCTTTATAGGAATGAGCCCTGCGACGCCGTCAATGCGGGAAAGCACATAGAAGAATACTTCACCAAGCCAGTGGTGGTTGAGAAATGGCTCATCAGGATGTGTATAGGAAAAAAGATTAGTATCAGGGACAGCTTTTGTCGTTGTAATAATTTCTCCTAGACGGAGGTGCCTGCCAATGTCTTGATTTATGGAAGTAAGCGTATGTACGCTTGAGAGCGCCATAAGCGCTCCGAGGAAAACTAATAAGATGGTATAGCGGGTTTTCGACATCATCATTGTGACATCACATCATCGAGGGCGCGACGCAATCGCGGAGTAACAACTTGCTCCCTAAGAGCCTGCGCTTCTATGTTACGGCCTTCTGCGTGCGCTAACAGTGCGTGCGCAAAGAGGAATTCATCAGGCACGGCCTTTGACGCATACGCATCTAATAATACCTTCGCGTCCGCAGTTTTCCCAAGGGCAATATCAACAAGGGAAAGGTACCACACCTCACTCCATCGCGGATATATCGCAAGCGCATCTGAAAGCACTGCATGTGCATCAGCAAAATAGCCCGCATCATAATAGAGCGCGCCAAGCCCTCGGTATGCATTAAGATAGTCAGGTCGCGCCTTAATCGCTCGCTTCCAGAATGCCTCGGCGGCGGCATGATCGCCTTGGCGTTGCGCAATGGCCCCCGCAAGATTGAGTGCTGGGGCATGCTCCGGAGTCAGGGAGAGCACCGCGTCAATACGCGCACGAGCATCTGTAAGCCGCTCATTCTTCAGATCGAGGTACGCCATGTTCGTTTGGTTCACCACACTATCTGGTTGCGCTGCAAACGCGCTTTGGAAAAGCGCCTCTTCAGAAACCCATGCCCCAGAACGCTGGAAGGAAACGAGTGCATATATCACCACGAGAAGCACGCCACTCACCTGCACCATCCTCTGCCATCGTTCATGTATGCGAACAAAAATGCCAGCAGCAAGTATAGCAAGACCAATAGACGGCACATACCATAGCCGCTCCGCAAAGATTGTGCCGATAGGAAGTATAATATTCGCGATAACTAAAAGAGGGAAAAGAAACAATACTCCCGCATATCCGCGGAGATCGTTGCGATAACGAACTATTGCATAGAGTGCTGTAAGAAGAATGGCCGCGCCGATGGCGACGCTCCACAACGGCGTGCCGGAAAAAACGCTATACGAATAATCTGACGAGAGCGAAAGCGGCGCCCACACTCGCAAAAACCCCTCCCATACTACGCGAAGAGCCATTCCAAGCCCCGCGAGCCATGAGGACGCGTGCGCGATGGGGTTATATACCATCGAAGCATCCGTAGAGAATGCATGCTCGCCTAATACCCATACACGAAGCGCAAGAAAAGATACAAGCGAAAGCGCATGCCAACGCAAGACACGCATGACTTCTTTCATCCCAGCTCCTCGATACCACAACAACACACCAAGCACAGGAATAGCCGCAATAGCTGTTTCTTTTGAAAGGAGCCCCGCGAATAACAAAGCCGCAGAGAGCAGTGATCTTCCTGAAAGTCCCGCAATCACTGCGCCAAGAAAACCAAGCGCCATCATAAGCTCTGCGCGCCCCACAATAGAAGCAACTGCCTCTACATGTATTGGCAACACCGCAAAGAGTAGCGCAGCCGTTCCAGCAATACGCGGCGTCAAAAGCATGCGAACCAATACGAATACTGCGGCAATAACTCCCGCATGCAAGACAATGTTTACGATATGAAACGAAACGGGCCCATCACCAAAGAGCCACGCATTGAGCGCATAGGAAAGAATAACAAGCGGTCGATACAATCCGGTGCGAGGTTGGTATGCGTGATATGAGGTGCTAAAAATACTTCCCACATCAGGGACACCTCCAATGAGCGGGTTGCCGACAATCACAATGCCGTCATCAAATACAAACGCCCCGCCAATGCTTGGTGCGAAAAGAACCGCAGAAAGCACGAGGGCTGTCAGAAAGACAGCCCAGGGAGTGCGTGCGTTCAGTGCGCGCTCAAGAGATGCCATACACTAAAATGCCACGTCAACCACAATAGAACCAGAACATTTCGCCTGCTTCACCACCACATTACCGTCAACAATTTGCCCGTACCCGATCTCCGCGCTCAACGTATAGCGCTTTGCGGGATTCGCCGGTAACGCAACGGTAATGTCTGAAGATCCTTTCGGGATACCAATAGACTCAAAAATGTTTGGCCCGATGTTCAACCCGCCAGAGGGGAGTGTTTTCCACACGATATTGCGCCCGCGGCTGTCGACATTCTCCCATGAAATGCGTGCGTTTCGAGATTCGTACGTATCTTTGCTAATAAACCGCACAGACCCTTCTAGCTTACAAGAGGCGGGGGCCGTAAGCCCCGTTGGGCCAGCAAACGGCGTTACGGTTGGGCGAGGTTTCGTGCTGGGAAGCGCGGAACCACTGGGTAGTGGTGAGACTGACACATTCGGACTTACTACAATACTCGGAGATGGCGAAGCTACTTGGCGTGCATCATCCCAACGGACGACTCCCCACGCCAACGCGAGCACCGCCCCAGCAATAATTGAGCCTACAATGAGTGATTTCTGCATATAGCCATCATACCAAGCTACTCAAGAGAGCTCAACTCCTTTTCCAGTAGTGCTCGGATATCACTTCCAGGAGCCGCGAGTTGTATGCCCTTCTCTAACGCCGCACGAGCTTCTGCGTTATTCCCTATTTTTGCTTCAACACGCCCAAGATTGAGATACCCTATAGGGTGCGATGGGAGAAGCTCAACCCATTTTTGTATCATCGTTCGAGCAAGTACCAAATCACCTTCCTTTGCAGCAATGCTCGCAAGGCCTTCATAGGCATACGGAAACGCTGGATCAATAGCGATCGCTTTTTCAAATTCAATCCGCGCGCCGTACACATCGTTTCTCGCTAAGAGAATACTGCCGATATTATAATGTGGTTGAGGAAATGTATCTTCAGCAGCGACGGCTTTCCAGTAATATTCTTCGGCGCGTGCGTATTCGCCCCGGTCGTAATAAATATTGCCTACATTATTGTTAATACGAGCGCTTTGTGGCTCATAGCGAAGAATGTCTAAGTAGAAAGCGAGTGAATCGCCCCACAGTCGATTTCGTTGAATAGAAAGGATACTGAACGCAATAAGCACTGCGGCAAAAGCAATCCCAAATAGTGGACGAACCCACGCGAACGCATTGCGCTCCCATGCACGCCACGCAAGCCACGCTACAGCAGTAAGTGGCCCAACCATCGCAAGATAGAGCCAATGCTCATAAATCAGCGCGTTCACGGGGGTGATTCCTGATGTCAGCGCCATACAAGAGAAGAACCATCCGAGCGCAAAGAATAATATATGCGCACCGCGTGGGCGGCCTTCTTCCACGAAGCGCATACGGCGTACAAATACAATAAGAGCTCCAACGAGCACACCTAGAATAAGCACTGGGGCAAGCACGGGAACCTGGAAGAGGTTTGTATACACCACGGCCGAGCGCTCCATATGCAATCCTAGCGGCATCACCAGCATCGATGCATATTCAGTGAGAAGCGATGCGAACGTCATCAACCGGACAAAGATACTTTCTGTGTATGGATTGCTATGCGCAAAAAAGTTAAGGGTATTTTCAAAGTTCAAAATCGTAAGACGCAAGATGCCATACACCAACGAGATACCGAAGAATGGCCACAGGTAACGCGCCGTACTCATAATCGCTTGGCGCACCGTTCCTATTACTACAAAAGAAAGGAAGTACACCGAAGCCAGCAATGGGAAGATAACTGCCGTCTCTCTGCTCAACAGAGCTAGTGCGCTCGCTACCATGGCACCAATGTACCAATGCCGAGCGTGCGTTTCGTGAGCCTTGAGGACCATCCACAGCGCCGCCAACATGCCAAATACATGCAAAGGATCACCTCTTCCCGCAACATACGTTATAGCCTCTGTCTGAAGCGGGTGCAGCCCGAAAATAGCCGCAACCACGAACGGAATAAAGCGTTGTTTGAACGCTCGCTCAAGCAAAAGAAATACGAATACCACATTCGCAATATGGAGCAGATTATTAATAAGGTGATATCCTAGCGGCGCGATGCCATGAAGCACGTAGTTTATAGCAAACGTAAAGAATAGAAATGGGCGATAGTAGTTACTCTGTAATCCGACGCCCGCAAGTGTATTGTGTGAAAACCAAAACCGAATAGTGTCCCATGAGATGCTATGTACCGCGGGGTTGTTTACGATCCAATCGGTATCATCCCAAAAAAGAGGGTTCTGCAAATTGGTAGCGTACACAAAGAACACCGAGACGCAAAGACCGAGAAGCATAAGTGTTCGAGCGCGTTGCTGTGCAGAAGATCCAAACATACGTAACGATAAGTATGCCAAGGGAAGCGTAACAGCGCAATCCTAAGGACGCCCTAACCAAAGCGCGCTTTGCCCGGCATGTTTGTGAGCCATTCTTTGAGCATAGTCATGCGCAGGTATATCCCCAAGAGTTTCGTAGCACTCTGCAAGCTTCCGATATGCGATACCGCGCGCAATACTCGCTCCGGTGAGTGGCAGCCACGTATCTCGAGCAAGATCACAGCGCCCCAGGGCTTGAAAGAACATTCCCAAGCGCATGCGAGGCAATACGACACCGGGCGCGCGCTCTATCGCTTGTGTATACCCGCTCAAGAGCGCAGGAATGCGAGCTTCAGGAACCTTGCGAAGCGTCGCGTCGGTAGTGTCATTTATGTGGGTGATGGGAAGCTCATACTGCGCTATGAGTGATACGTGCTCTGCGGTGCGCTTCACAAAGATCATGCCAAAATTATCCCAATAGATAAGCGCCCAATCTGGCTGTGTCGAAAGCATGTAGGCGAGTGATTCCCACGGGCGCACAAGCGCAACCGTGAAGTGGTACCTTTCTTGTATCTCATCAACACGCTCACCTTTCGCAAAAGCTACAGAATCTTGAAATACACCGTCATAGAAACATTCACACCCGCCCCATAGAAAGACTTTGCGCTCCGGATAGTGCGCGAGTATATAATTCCCCCATGTCATCGTGTGATACATGTGAACTTCCGCAGAAATGTGTGTATCTATAAAACGCATAAGATCTTGTGGCCACACCGCATAGGGGTCTCGTAACCCCGCTCCCGCTCGCCATCCAAAAAAGAATACTGCGCCCACCGCAAACACAGCGCACGCCCATTCCCATCGCACCGAAATACGCATGCGTGAAAGCGCACGCGATGCCATGGGCAATAACACCATCCACGCAAAGGGTATGTACTTCATAGATATCCACGGCATGAGCCAAAAACCAACCGTAAGTCCTAGAGTCCGGAAAGTGCGTACATCAAGACGCATAGCATACCAGAGCGCAAGCGCCCCCAACACGAGATGCATCACGAGAATAAAGAGCCCCTGACTTGTGCCCATATGGGCAGTAAGCGGCATTGTCTCTAACAGCGCTGCAAACACTTCGGTATTCCTAAATGGCTGGAGGGCGTATGTGTAGATCGAAAGCCCTAACGGATTTACGAGCGTCACTAAAAATCCAGCGCCAAGAGATGATGCTAATATCTTTTTAATAGTCGGGGATACATGCGATAGATTCCCCCACACCGCATCGAGAAGATAAGCCGCGCCTACACCAAGCGCCAAAATAATGGAAGCGTGTGTATTTGCCCAAAAGAGAAGCACCCCCGCGAGCAATGCGCCCGAACGCCATGACGGACGCATAAGCAGCCGCTCTAGTACCAACAACATACCGGCCAGTCCTAGATACGCAAAAAGCTGTGGGCGGGGAGTGATGAAAGGAGAAAGTGCGCCAGCAACCAGCACGAAAAAGAAAACTGCGTGGCCGGACAATCGCCCGCCACGCCACGAGAGCGCAAGTGCCGTGACGCCACAGAGCGCAGAGAACCACGCCAAGAGAGGCCACTCACCTACGCGCCAGACAAACGCCGCTATAACTTGGAATAACCACTCGTGGTTCTCCCACGGCGTATCGAGCTGCGTAAAAGAGAATACTTCGGTGCGTAGGAATGACCCGTGTGTCAGTAGCTCTTCACCGATACGTACGTGAAACCATGTATCCGCATCAGGAACCAAGGGAACCAACATCGCCGCACCAAGGAGCGCGCCAACTACATACACACCCATGCGCTGACGGAACGACATCATGATTGTGGGGCAATGCGCCAGATGGCGCCAGCTGAATCATCAGAGATATACAACGCCCCATCGGGGCCAAATTTCAGATCAACTGGGCGACCAAAGAGCTTTCCATCTTGAAGCCACCCTGTGATAAAGTCACCTGAATCAGTTACGTTCCCTTTTGCATCTACGGAAAATCGCACCACTTTATACCCCGTCGGCGTGCTTCGGTTCCAAGAGCCATGATATGCCACGAGCAACTGCCCGCCCAACGAACCCCACCCCTTGGTGGGCACAAACGCAATGCCTAAAGGTGCTGAATGTGCAGGAAGTTCGATCGTTGCAGGAATTGTTTTAGCACAATCTGTTTGGATATCAGTACGGGAAAAAGAGCCTGGGTTGAACTTTGTATCTCGTACTCGATCGCCATAGCAGAACGGCCACCCATAACTCTGCTCTGAACGAATGATGTTTACTTCATCGGGTGGGAGATTATCTCCTAAGCTATCGCGACCCATATCTGTGCCCCAGATTTCTTTAGTAGTTGGGTGGAAGGTAAAAAAGACCGTGTTCCGCAAGCCTCCGCCGAACTCTGCGGTGTAGGTGCCCTCTGGATCTGATTCCAGTAATGACCCATATTTCCACGTTTCTTCTTCAACGCATACGTCACATGAAGACCCTACTGTTGCATAGAGTTTTATATCACTCAAAAAACCCGCAAGTTTTGGCGCACCGGGCCCGCTTACAATTTCATTTTTGCGCAGCTTTGGACCAAAGGCGATCGTGCGCGTAACGTGCCTTCCACCAGCTGGAAACGACATGGTCTGCTCACGCTTTGCCGTATTGGTAATACTTCCCGTTGCAAGATCATAGGGATAGCGCCACACGCCACGCTCTTCTGCAATGTATATGTAGGTACGCTTTGCATCATCGGTGTAGAACGCAATTCCATGGGGGTTTGTGAGGCCGGCCATAAGTACCACACGTGATTCAGCGCTCCCGTCACGGTTTGCGTCATCAAGGCGCGTAATGCGACCCGCCTCCATCTCGCTCACCACCATGCGCCCGCGTGGGTCAAAGACGATCACGCGTGGCCCTTCAAGCCCTTGTGCAAATGCACGGGCGCCCAAAGATTGAGGAAGCGTCAGAAAATCAGCAGAACCATCGGCGGGGATTGGCGTTGGTTCAGGCACGCGATACCCAGCCCAATACGCAATACGCACGGGACCCACCATAAAAACCGCGGCAACGAGTACCGCAAAACCACCAACGCCCATGAGAAGCTTTTTGTGCATATCGCCATTCTATGCAAAGACACACCTCGATGCAACAAAACCAAACCCCGCCCTTTCGGGCGGGGTTGGCTTCTTCAGAGTGCTCTTACGAGCGCTCAATTCAGATTACTGCGCGGTGAACTGATAGCCACTCATCGGCAGGTTGCGCAAGAAGCCTTGCGTTGACGCAACGTCAGCATCCGAAGATGCGTTCGTTGAGTTATCAACCCACTGAATTAAGCTATTCTCGTTGTCACGCAATACGATTTGGAAGTAGTCCGATGCAACGCCAGAACTGGTGTTGGTCGGCGTGTTGAAGTCCGTGATGGAGTCCAAGTAGACCTTGAGGGTCTTCGAGGTTCCGCCCGTTACTTCAATATCCAAGCTCGTGAAGTCGATCGTCAAGCTCGCGCCCACGGATGGGTTTGTAGCATTCGTGATCGTACTTGAGTCAACAATCGTTCCGACTTCATCGCGAACGGTGAATGCCGGATCTGCAGTGAGACCAACACCTGATGCAACGGTGTCGAATTTAATCGAACCCGATGCAACCGCGGTGTTATCGAAGAACAAGCGGGAATCCGAGAGACCTTTTGCCGTGATGGTAAAGGTCAAGACTGGATCAACCGTTGAGAGCTTCGTTGCCGTTGGAGCAACAAGTGCGAATTCTGGGAACACGCGGTAGATACGCGTGTTGCGACTGGCATCTGCCAAGTCGCTGTCCGCGATACCTGTGCTGTCGCCCTGAAGGACAACGCCAGAACCTTCACCGACTGCCTTAAACGTATCGGTGCCAGTACCCGAGTCACCAATGAAGGCGAGATCCCAGACCTTGCCGGAGGTTGCACCTTCAGCCTTGGTCTTGTAATCCACCATCACTTTCATGTCAAGGGAGCTGTCCTTTGGTACGTACGGGCGATCTTCGCCAGAGAAGCCAAAGGATACCGTACCAGCAGAACTGACCGTACCAGACTTAGTAAGCATGGTGCCAGCCTTGTTCTTATACTGGATGTGTACCAACTTCGAGTTCGTTGCGAAGTCGGTCTCTTGTGTGCCACCAATATCATCTTCACCAAACTGGACCTTTTCGAGGTACTGGGCTTCGTTGGTCGCTGTGAAGCGCCATACGCCTGCCACATCACCTGTCTGGCCCCAGTAGACGGAGTGCTTCTGTGGTGAGTCAGCCGTGTTGAGCGCAACTGCCAATGAACCAGAGTTCATGACGGTTACTACCGTTGACGGAGTCGTCGCACCGTTCGGATCTGCAGTACCTGCGTTGACCGTACGGGACGAGCTGTCCAATGCGGTGACGTCAGATGTTGCGTTGATATCGAACGCGAAGTAGTCGCTACCAGAAGCGCTGGTTGGGTTACTGCCCAAGTCTACGCGAACCAAAAGGGTCTTGGTTGCGCCCGCTGGAATGTTCCAGTTCAAGTTGTTGAACGTAACGGTACCAGTGGTGTTGGAGAGCTGGTTCGAAGACGGAGCACCAGACAATAGTGTGCCTGATTCCGCTTCATAGATCTTCACTGCCGAGACGCGGTCTGCGACGGTGATTTCAGTGTCAGAACCTACGGAGAAGGTCGAGCCCAAATCACTAATGTATCCCGTAAGGGTAATATCAGTGACCTTAAGATCCGATGCCTGCGCCGCCTTGAATGTGATACCAACGGCATCAACATTCTTGGTTCCGCGAACAAACGACTGATCGTTGACTGAAGAGCTCAAACCCAATGAGAGGGAAGAGGCCTGGATCGTCAACGCTGGGCCCGCCATATCAGATTGCGGAACAATGTCTGCATCTGCTACTGCGGTGTTGGTGCCAGCATACTTCATGACAGTGATGTCAGGAGTATCATCTGTGAAGTTATCCAAGAATACTTGGATTGCATCAGCAGCTGCGAGCGCCGTACCAGAACGGCTGTTTGCCGTCTTGATATCTGCGGTAACCTTGAAGTTGTAGGTCTTACCTGCAACGAGGTCATAGGTGTCAGTAAAGGACTTCTGTGCACCTGTTGCCGCATCTTCACACGTGCCGGCATCGGACGTGGTGAAGGCAGAACCATCTTGAGGACCCATGATGGTGACACCGGTGTCCTTGTTCGTGACTTTGAAGTCATCGAGGTCTGCCCAACCGTTGGTGGCGTCTGCCGCGTTTGCGTAAGAACCATTACCGGCAGGATCATGACAGAGCGTGAACTCCGTCTTGCGAACTTCGATGTTGCTTGCTGCAACCACTGAGTACTCAAGCAATGTGGTGTCGGATGTGTCCGTACCAATGTTTGCCGAGCCAAGTGTGCCCGAAGAGATCGTGAGAACGCCACCCTGAAGGGTTACGTCAAACGATTCTGCTGCGGTGTCCATATCAGTGATCGTTGCGGCCATACCGAAGCCGTACTGATCGCCGATTGCAAGGATATCGGTCGAGTTTTCGAAGTAGAGGTTTATATCCTCATCCTTCTTGCCGCCAAGATCTGCATAGACCTTGAAGACTTGCTCGCCACCCTTCACGATCGAGAAACCAGAACCAAGATCAAACACGAGATAGCTGTCGCTCGTCATCGAGCCAGCCCATTCGTTCGTGCCTGCCTTGAGCTTGATGTTCGTGATGTCCGATGGCTTGACTGTGCCACCCTGGAACACCGTGATGCGCTTCACGGAAGCTGCTTCGGTGTTTGCCGTAAGCTTGAATTCCGAGATCTGTGCGCCCTTCTGACCAACCGTCGGGTTCGGGATAGAACCAACCTTGTTCATCGTGATACCACCGCTGGTTGCACCAGAGACAGACATTGTGTTGCCCGTGACTGGCAAACCACCGACAGAACCACTTGCAAGCATTGCACCCTTCAACTCAAAGTAGTTGACGTTTCCAGCCGTTGCTGAAAGATCACCAACCAACGAGAGTTCTTTGGTACCGCTTACCGAGAGGTTAAGGTTCGCAAACGTCACTTCACCCGTGGAAGATGAGAGCGACTTGCCTGAGGTCAAGCGACGTGCACCATCGTACACGTACAGGTTGTCGAAATCATTCGTCGAACCTGCGCCCAAGCGCTTGAACGTTACTTCGCTCAATGTGCCTGTGCCCATAACCTTAAAGCGGAGGAACTCAACACCCTGTGCATTCGTGGTGAGAGTTGCTGATGCTGGGTTGTTCGAAGCTAAGCTGAAGTTCACCGATCCAGAGACTGGAGTGGATGAAGGGCTTGCTACGCCACCACGAACGTACACAGGAACCTGCAACACGGAAGTGAAATCAGAACCCTTGTTGTAAGAGTTGAATTCGTTCGTGTTGATACAGAAGACCTTCGCAAAGAAGTTCGAGTCATCTGCGACTGCCTGTGCGCCGGTGGTGTTTACCCAACGGAGAATCGCGGTGTCTTCACCAGTCACATCGAGACCATACACCTTCTGATCGCCTGTTTCACAGTTGCGGAAGAGGCCAGAAGTGCCGAATGCATCGCGAGTTGCTGGTGTAACTGTCTTCACGTTGGCGAAACCGCCAAGGTGACCATACATGTTGAAGATTGCTGGGTTCAAGAACAAACGCTTGTACCCGAGATCATTCACAATGTACACATCAGGATCCGAGGATCCAGCAGCGCTGATGGTGTTTCCTTCCCTAAGACCGTAGTCTGCAGGCCTTGCGGCTGCGAGCGCTACACCAGAGGAAAGAACCAGCGCCATGCCCGTGAACGACAATGCTGTCGCTACGGTTGTGAGTCCTGCGACAACTCGTTTGAGTGTCACAAGGTTTTTTGAAGTTAACATGGCTTAAACCTTTCAGAACCACACTTCACGTCATACGCCGCCATAACGGTGGAGTATATACGGGAGCAGTGGTAGTAATACGAACACTAACGATGCCCTATGGAGGGCGAGGCCTTGATGGATTCTGCTCATACACTAACGGGAATAAATCCCCACTAGGTGCGTTGTACTCGTTCTTTCGACCGAATACGTGGCTCGAGTGAATCTTCGACGCCAAGACCTTTTATGAATGCGAGCTAACCATTGCAATGGAAAATGGGGAATGCACCGTTCGTCTCAATCATCTCTTTAGCCATTGCTTTCGTTCGTGGTTGTCAACGATCTTTCTGCACTCCCTCCCGCTACGTGTCACCGGGGTGGCACTGTAAGGGGAGAGGGTTCAGACGGCAAAACGCAACCATGGGCTATGGTTGCTCGTTTTTCCCTGCTATGTGTAGATAGTTCCCATTGCGTGAGGTTGCGCGTTCCACGGGTGCGCTTCCCTATGCTTCGGGCAGACTTACCGCCTTAAATGATAGCAAAAAGGCTAGAAAAGTCAACACTTTCCCGACATTCGTCCCCGACGGTTTTCAGGAGCGAATACACTCATTATAGAACTTATAAAAGGGGAAGCAACAGAAAAGGTGTGGATATGCCCGTTTTACCTTGTTTTTGGGCTCCCAAGCACCACATTTCCACCCCCGTCAGCCCCATTTCCAGAGCCCGAATAGGTACGCCACGAAGAGCCTTGGGAGCCTTCCGTGGCCCCCGAAATACGCTCCATAGAGGCATAAGCTGTCGCGTCGCCCGCGAACCACCCAGAAGCACAGCTTACAGCGTCTTTTTCGCTTCCATCGGGGCTTATAAGCGCCATCCGCTCCCCATCATTTTTAATACCCCCTCGGCCGAAGCTCGTTGCAAGATCAGCAGTAACGCTAGGAAGCGTATCGTCGTTTGTGCGCTCGATAAGAAAGCTTCCATGAGCGGGAATGGTACCAGAAAGGGCAATATCTGGACTTCCGTCGTCAGACCGCAGGCGCCAGCCACTTAAAGACACGGGGGAGTCGCCGTCATTCCCCAACTCAATCCATTCATCGGATGCAGAGTGGCGCGTCCCCGCCCATGCAATCTCTGATATGAATACTGCGTCGCCCGATGGCGTATGCCCAGGTGTCACGGCCACCGCATCTTGCGGGGTCCCGCCTTCGGCGGTGATTGGTGTCATTGTCACCGAGGGCGTCGGTGTCACCAATGGTGTGCTGGTTGGTGACACGGTTGGTGTCACGGATGTTTTTGGTGACACGGTTGGTGTCACGACTCTTGGTGTAGGCGTCACGGTTGGTGTCACGCGAGGTGACGCCAAAATAGTTGGCGTACTGTATGGTGTTTTTTGTGTTGGTGTCACCAATGGTGTGCTGGTTGGTGACACGGTTGGTGACACGGTTGGTGTCACGGATGTTTTTGGTGACACGGTTGGTGTCACG
>ERZ1292625.182-Hain-H41-01um-R1-182-length-108418-cov-10_pt1 | contig 63744 bp, 59 predicted proteins | sample MGYA00564400_ERZ1292625 | MGnify/ENA primary metagenome ERZ1292625 (study PRJEB36523, sample SAMEA6512639) | groundwater metagenome | collected 2019-01-08 | study: AquaDiva: Metagenomics assemblies of 32 groundwater samples | reverse complement strand
GGGGCCCGGGCCAAGTATCCGAAAGCGCGGCTTGTATTTGCCGCACCGGTTTGCATCGGCCGCTCCGGAAAAGAATTGGCGAGCGAAGCCGACGACACCCTCTGTCTCACAAGCCCCGCCGGATTGTACGCGGTCGGGCAGGCATATGAGCGTTTCGAACAGGTGACCGACGATGAAGTACTGGCATATTTAAAAACAACCTCGAAAAAGTAGACTTGCGTCCCCGCAGGAAGCATTTATCATGGCTCCATACAAGCTAGATGTCTTCGTATGAATTCGAAAACACTTTGGGCAGTGATTATTATCGTTCTGCTCGCCGGAGCCGCATATTGGTACAGCAACGGCCAGTCCGCACAACAGCCCGCGCAAGGGCAGCAGCAGGCGCCGGATGAATCTTCTGCGGTTGACCCGCTCATGACGGGCACGTGGAAGTCGGACCAGGATGCCAAATTTACCCGCACCTTCAATGCCGACGGTACGGTCACCGATGCGTATGACGGCAATGCGTCCGCGACCGTGACGGGTACATACTCGACGGTCGACCCGCTCAAAGAGCCGGCCGGTGTCTTCGGCGCGTTGCCCCTCGATTCGCTCACCGGTATGACCGTGTTTAAGATCACGTTTCCGCAATCGGAAGTGATGTATTTTAGCGTCAACAAGTTGGACGAAACCTCTCTCACGCTGACCTACATCGGGCGGGGCAACATCCTTTTGTTCACGCGAGCGAAATGAGTGAATAACTCAACTTGCGCAATAGCGCGTGGTGATACAATTTCCGTATGGCGAAGAACGGACCAAAAGGAAGGGGCAGAAAGGGAGAAGTGAAAAAACGTTCGCAGGTACTTTCGCCGCGCAATAAGCGTTGGACGAAAGTCGACAACAAGACGGGCCGCTTCATGGACCAAATGAAAAAGAAGGGAAGAGCCTTCAAGGGTGTGAAAATGAAATGACCATGTCCGGAAAAACGTGGGCATGGCTTATTGCGACGCTCCTCGTCGGGGTCGGTATAGGGTTCTTCATAGGCTCATATCAAGCTGTTACAAGCATCAACCGGCAAATTCAACAGCAACCGACGGGCATTGCGAATCCGGCTTCAGTACATTGTGTTTTGACGCTCGGTGGAACGTCAGAAATCAGGAGTGAGGAGAACGGGCAGGTCGGCTACTGCCATCTCAAAGACGGTCGCGTCTGCGAAGAGTGGGGACTGTTCCGCAACGGCTCCTGTGCAGCGCCGCAACTGTAGTTTTTTCCGCATCCTGGCCGACGGTGTATACTCGAGGCATGCCAAAGTACCAGCAGTCACTCGCAATATTCGCAATCGTCGTACTGCTGGCGGCGTTCTCGTACCTTGCCGTGCGGCACAATCAGGCCGTGGGTAGAGCAAGCTCGGAGACCTATGTTTTCCCCGATGAGCTGTATGCAAGCACGACTGCCGATGGTGTACAGGCTAGCTCCTCAGTGAGGTAACGCCTTGTGCCATTCGGATTTTCCCGCTACGATTGTCCCATGTTACGAGCACCGTTTTTTGATCCCGCAAAGACGTACTACGAGAATTGGGAGCAAGGGCCGTTCAACGATTTCGCCGACGGCGAAGTGGTTGCCGTAAGCGGTAAGCCGCGCTTTTCTTTTTTCGGGCACGCTATCGACTATCCGCTCGGCATTCCCGCGGGCCCGCTCCTCAACGGAAAGTATGTGAAAGCCGCGCTCGACAAGGGGTTTGATATTCCGGTACATAAGACGGTGCGTTCGCATTACCGCGTCTGCAACGACTGGCCCAACGTGCTGAGCGCCGATATTCCCGCAGAGCTCTCGCTTGAAATGGCGCAGAAGCCTATCGTTGTGCGCCACAACTACAAAGAGCCGCTTTCCATCACGAATTCGTTCGGTAACCCTTCGTACGAGCCAGAGGTGTGGATGAAAGACCTGAAAGACGCGGTCGCGCACGCGCGGGAAGGGCAGCTTGTGATGTGCAGCTTCGAAGGAACGAAGTGGAACGAGAATTTCACGACCGAGGACTACGTGCAGGATTGGGCGAACGGCATGCAGATGCTCAAGGACGCCGGCGTGCAAGTCGTCGAGGCGAATTTCAGCTGTCCCAACGAAGGTGCGGCACAGCTTCTGTGTTTTGATGTGCCAAAAGTGAAGGTTGTCGCGACCGCCATCAAGGATAAAATCGGCGATACGCCGCTTGTCATCAAAATCGCGTATTTCGGCGAGGCCGAACTGCGCGAGCTGGTACAGGAGGTGGGAAACATCGTGGACGGATTTTCTGCGATAAACACCATTCCCGCGCCGGTCGTGAATCCCGATGGCACGCAGGCTCTTCCGGGTGCGCATCGCGTGAAGAGCGGCATCTGCGGCCATGCCGTGAAATGGGCGGGGCTCGACATGGTGAAGCGTCTCGCATCACTCCGCGAAGAGCTGGGCATGAAATACACCATCATCGGATGCGGCGGTGTGACGGTCCCGAAAGATTTCAAAGAATACCGTGACGCGGGAGCGGATGTCGTCATGACCGCGACCGGTGCAATGTGGAACGGGTATCTGGCAAAAGAGATTCGAGAAGCCTATCCGGATGCGTGAAAAAATCGCACGGCGGGCGCAGAAAGCGATAGTGGAAAAAGTATTTCCCGGGTGTGTCATTGGTATTGTCGAGAAAAACGGGAAGCGAGAGGTTCTTCCGTTCGGTAGTTTGATATATCAAACCGAAAAGTTGGATGACAGTATGATATATCATACTGCGGAACCTGTTCGTGAGACAACCGTCTATGACATCGCCTCGATAACAAAGTCCATTCCGACCGCATCACTCATCTCGCTGTTCATCGAGGAGGGGAGATTGCGTCTCACGGGCAAGGTGCGCACCTATTTGCCGGAACTTCAGAATGACCGCGATGCGACGATAGAAGATTTACTTCTATACCGTGTCCATGGAGTGCGTCTCTCGGAGCTCAAAGACAAAACACAGCAAGGAATTCTTGAACATGTTTTTTTGGAGGGATTTTCCGCGCCTTCGGGAAAATCCGAATATACAAATCTCCCTGCGCTTCTACTCGGTATTGTTGCCGAGCGCGTCGGCGGAGATACGCTCGACGTCTTTGCGCAGCAATACTTCTTCGGGCCGCTGAAGATGGCCCATACGACATTTTTCCCGGATGCGGGTAACTGTGCACCGACGGAAATAGACGGGCGCGGCGAAGTGCGCGGATTTCCGCACGACGAAAGTGCATATGTATTTGCGAAAGCAGGGCGCGCCGTCGGCCACGCAGGACTTTTCTCGACAGCACCCGATATTCTGGATTTTCTTGAGACACTTCTCAGGGGCGATTATCCGTACATCGTGCGAGGGGCCGAAGCGGGGCTCGGCTGGCAACTGCACGAACCGTATTTCATGGGCACTCACGCGGGTGCACACACGTTCGGCAAAACAGGCTTCACGGGTACCAGTGTCGTCGTCGACATCGCACGCGGTATCGGGCTTGTCATTCTCTCGAACCGCACATATCCGCAGCGTCCGCCCGACGCCATCTCGCCGGATTGCGCCATAAATATATTTCGCCGCGATATCGCGGATATTGTTTTCGGATAAACGAGCGGCGCTCTGACGGGTAAGCTTGAAACGAACGTGGTAGAGTGCAAAAATGTGCGGCATTTTTGCGTATACGGGAGAGAGGAATGCGGGCGAAATATTGCTCGACGGACTCGCGTCGCTTGAGTACCGCGGCTATGACTCCGCCGGCATATACACGCCGCAATCGGGGAGTGTGAAATCGGTCGGCGCGGTATCACATCTGCGGCGCAAGATGCCGGCGGGTTTTTTCGGCACGAGCGGTATCGCACACCTGCGCTGGGCGACTCATGGAGAACCGACGGAAGACAACGCCCATCCGCACAAGGACTGCACGGGAAATGTGTGGGTCGTGCACAACGGCATCGTCGAAAACCACAAGGAGCTGAGGAAAAAACTGGAGGCGGCGGGGCACACGTTCGTTTCGTCCACCGACACGGAAGTGCTTACGCACCTCATCGAGGAGCACCTGAAGACCGAGAAGGATTTTGAAAAAGCGGCGGTTGCGGCACTGAGGGAAGTGAAGGGCACATACGGCATAGCCATACAATACAAGCAGGACCCGGCCCGCATAATCGGTGCGCGAATGGGGGCACCGGTGGTGCTCGGACTCGGGGAGCACGAAAACTTCATCGCATCCGACGCATCTCCCATTCTCCGTCACACGCGGCAAATCGTTTTTCTTGAGGACGGCGAAGTCGCGGTCATCACCCCAGAAGGTCATACCATCACGAAGATAGGGGGCGAGCCCGTCTCCCGTGCGGCGGAACAGGTCGACTGGAATGCCGAGGCCGCGCAGCGCGACGGCTACGACCACTTTATGCTCAAAGAAATCATGGAAGGTCCCGAGGTCATCGTGAACACGATGCGCGGCCGCCTTATTCCGGAGCAGGGTCTCGTGAAGCTCGGCGGGCTCGAGAGCGTCAAAGAGCAGCTGCAGAAAATGGAGCGCATTATTATCGTCGGGTGCGGCACGGCGTATTACGCGGGGCTCGTCGGCGAGTACATGCTCGAAGAGTTCGCGGGCATGCCCGTCGAAGTGGAACTCGGGTCGGAATTCCGCTATCGCCGGCCGGTCTTGAATCAAAAGACCATTCTTCTCGCCATATCGCAAAGCGGCGAGACCGCCGACACGCTTGAAGCGATACGGGAAGGGAAGCGCAAAGGTGCGCTGACGCTCGGTATCGTCAATACCGTCGGTTCGACCATCGCGCGGGCGACTGATGCGGGCGTCTACAATCACGCGGGTCCCGAAATCGGCGTCGCGTCCACCAAGGCGTTTATCTCACAGCTTACCGCGCTCGCACTCCTCACCATTTTCCTTGGCAGGCAGCGCGGTATGACAGAAGCGGACGGGAAGAAAATCGCCGAAGAGCTGAAGGTGCTCCCGCAAAAAATCGAGAGCATTCTCGCAAAACGCGAGAAACTAAGGACTCTGGCGAAAAAATACTCGAGCGCACGGGACTTCCTGTACATCGGTCGTACGTACAACGCGCCCATCGCATACGAAGGCGCACTCAAGCTCAAGGAACTCTCGTATATCCACGCCGAAGGATGCGGTGCCGGAGAGATGAAACACGGCCCTATCGCGATGATAGACACAAACTTCCCGACGATGGCACTCGTGCCGAACGACCGGGTCTACGAGAAGATGCTTTCGAACATTCAGGAGATAAAAGCGCGCAAGGGGCCCGTTATCGCCATTGCAACGGAAGGAGATAAGGAAATATCGAAACTGGCCGACGATGTCGTGTACGTGCCAAAAACGATTGAAATACTCCAGCCCATCCTCAACATCGTGCCCTTGCAACTCTTCGCGTACTACTTCGCGCTCGGCAAAGGCTACAATCCCGACCGCCCGCGCAATCTTGCCAAATCAGTGACAGTGGAATAGTCACTTGCGCGGTTTCGGGCCTGTGATACATTCGAAATATGGCACAGCGCCGTCATATGATGAAGCGTCCGGAAACCTCCCTGGAGGCGGCTGTTGCCATGCTCGCGTAGAGAAAGACCCGACACGACATTAAGGCCCCGCCTCCGAGAGGAGCGGGGTTTTTCGTTGGGCGGGTCACTGCGGTCGTCATGCTGGTGGGGTCTAGAAACCGCCAGCATGGTGCCCGTGAGGCACCGAGCACATTCACACGGAGGCCATAATGAAGACGTTGTTTGTTGCACATGCCGGGGATGCGGTCGGGTGCCTTGCACTACGGCGGTTGAGCGGGTGCGGCGAGAAAACCATGCTGCTGCAAAACGGGCAGAGCGCACCGCCCACGGCCATCTGCATCTTCGGTTTCGAAGGGGATGTCCGCAACCGGTTCCTACGACTATCGGGTAACCGGATGGAAGAAGAAGGTATCGTTGCTCCTGAATGGTGTAAACCGAATCCGTTTCTTGTCGCGGTAAGCGCGCCCAACGCACGGGTGAATCCACGCGGTCTTGAAGTTGCACTGCTCGAGATGGCAACACGCTACGAAAAGTGGGGGTCGTGGATGAAGCGGCCTGAAGCGCCGTGGAATCCGGATTGGCGCGACGGGAAACCGCACGAAAGCTTCGCATCGTGGCACGCGAAAGCGGAGGGCGTGCTGAACGGGACGCCCGCAGTGGAGCGGCTCCTGCATCGCGTCGCCCCGATCTTTCAGTCGCAAGGCGTCGCGCAGGTTACGCAACTCGTCGTCACCGGCTGCGCACTTTTCAACAAACCGCACACCGATGTGGTCGACGCGCTGCCGAAGGAAAAGAAACGGATGGTTCTCGATACGCTCGCGCCTGTCTTACAGGAATCGGGCGTGATGGACATCCGCTTCATCGTTCCTCGCGGTGACCTTGTATGCGAGGTATTGAGAGACCACTTCCATCCGTTCATGTTCATGGGACTGGGCGAGGTGGGCGCGCACCTCGGTACGACGATCGGACACATGCCGCGGCTCTTTGGTGCGGAGCACTCTCACGCCCGAAGCGATGCCGAGGTCGCACGTGCACTCGATCGCTCCGGAGACGGATTGGTGCGAGAAATCGTGGAACCGCTGTGCGCCGAGTCGGGAACCGACGTCAAAGAGACGACGTGGACCGGCTACATCGGCAACTACATCGGGCATGCGCACACGCTCGCGCTCAAATACCAATCGGTAGCCGAAGAGATCTACATGGAGCGGGTAGAGACGAGACCTTCATACCAAAGTCTCCACAAGATAGACCCGGTGCGCGGTTTACGACGGACCATCGCCAACAACGTGTTCTATATCGCAGAGGCGATGTACCTCCGGGATAATCCCGGTACCGCCGTCATCAATTGCGAGTACGCAGACACGTTCTGGAAAGGTCTTGAGCCGGTGTTGGAAAAGGAGGTCTGGGGCTCGTTCCGGCCGCTTATCGGGATGGTCCCGGAGCCTGCACGCCAACCTTGGTCCTATTGAGCACAAACACAACCGCGCGGCACATTGCCGCGCGGCCTTCCTTTATACGGCAACAGGCGGTTGCCCGGTACATTATATTTTTATTATCTTCTCCCACGGGCGGCCGGCGACACCTGCCCGCGCGCCGCGCGCAGGCGGGCCGAAGTGTCCGTAGGTGGCGGTTTCTTGGTAGATGGGCCGGCGCAAGTCAAGGCGTTCGATGATTGCCTGCGGGCGGAAGTCAAAGTTCTTTGTCACGATATGGGTCAGGTTTTTTCCTTTCTCATCGAACGCTTCTATCATCACCGGTTCGGCGCGGCCAATCGCGTAGGCGACCGAGACGAGCGCCTTCTTGGCATATCCGTTCGCGACCAGATTCTTGGCGACAAAGCGACACATGTATGCGGCACTTCGGTCGACTTTCATCGGTTCTTTGCCGGAGAAACATCCGCCGCCGTGCGGCATGAGGCCGCCATACGTGTCGACCTGTATTTTGCGACCGGTCAATCCCGCATCTGCTTCAAAGCCGCCCTGCACAAAGCGCCCCGTCGGATTGACGAGTATCTCGATATGTTTCAGCGAGCCGAGCACAGGCGTGAAGAGATGTTTGATGAGCTGTTTCCGTATTTCCTCCTGCGAGACTTTTTTATCGTGTTGTGTCGAACAGAGTGCCGTAATGACTTTGCCTTTTGAAATAGTCACCTGCGTCTTGCCGTCGGGCTTCAGCCATTTCAGTGTCCCGTCCCGTCGCAGTTTTTCGAGACGGCGTGCGAGTGCGTGCGCGAGTACCACACCGAGCGGGAGCATCTCTTTCGTTTCGTTGGTCGCGTAGCCGTACATGATGCCCTGGTCGCCGGCACCTCCGGTGTCCACTCCCATCGCGATGTCGGGGGATTGCTGAGCAACGCGCACGAATACCTCGAGTTTGTCGTTGTAACCGATTTCCTTGTACACCTTGCGCGCGATTTTCTCGAAATCAACTTTTGCCTTCGTCTTCACTTCGCCGCCTATCATGAGTGTGCCGTGGCTACCGAAAACCTCAACACCTGCGCGACTGAAGGGGTCCTGCGCAAGCAGGGCGTCGAGTATCGCGTCCGATATTTGGTCGCACGTTTTGTCGGGGTGACCGCACGTGACGCTTTCTACCGTATACCTTTCGAGTAAGTGGAACATATGAATTAGGTTCTAGGGACTAGGTTATAGGTTTTAGTAAATGCATAAAACAAAACATCTCCCGTTGGGGAGACTGCTTCGACAGAGCGGCATCTTTCCCTTTCGGGCCGGATGAAGCACATTACTCTTTCGAGCACGCTGCTGGTGGTTGGAGCCGGTACTCCTTTGCCCTGCCGAAGCCTCGGCGAAGGCGGGTTGCCACACTCTTGATACGATATTTTGCTGTGCGCCGATGATAACACGCACCGTGGCCGGCGCAAGCTACATTTTCTTGTCGAGAATGCGCAGCACGATAGCGGCGAGCTTCGAGGGGTCGTGACGCACGAGAGAGCTTTCCTTTGCAGGTGTGCCGATTTTGTTGGTGGCGTGCGCACGGCCCGACATGAGATTGGCGCCGACGAGCGTGTGGCCGGAGGGAAGCGTGTCCCAGCACGTCAGTGTGTCGCCCGCCCGCGCGTATTTCTTGAGTATATGTGCGTCGGGGCGTTTGTTGTTGTAGACGACGACATGTAGCGGAGCTCCGAGATACGTTTCGACGGTCTGCACATAATCGGCAACGCTCCAGCCGTGCGTGTGCTCCATTTTGGTCATGAGATTACAGATGAATATCTTCTTTGCCTTGCTCTTTCTGATGGCCTCCGGAATGCCGCGTACCAGAAGATTGGGAATGAGACTCGCGTAGAGGTTGCCGGGGCCGATGATAATGCAGTCGGCTTCGCGTATTGCGGACAGTGCCTTCGGATTTGCGCGTGCGACGGGTTCGAGCCACAGCTTATTGAGGGAGCCGTTGAGATGGGAGTTCTGGATTTTTTCTTCACCGCGAATTACCCGTTTTCCTACTTGTGCCATGAGACGCACTTTGTCGAGTGTCGCGGGCACGACGCGTCCGCGGATGCGCAGTACCTCGCTCGCTTTTTCCACGGCCTCATCGAAACTGCCGGTAATTTTTTCAAGCGCCGAAAGAAGTAGATTGCCGAAGCTATGACCTTTGAGTTTGCCGTTGTCGAAACGGTAATTCATCAACGTGCGCATGAGCTTGTCCGAAGAAGAGAGGGCTACGAGACATTGCCGCACATCACCCGGTGGAAGCACCCCCAGCTCGTCACGGAGCGTCCCCGTGGAGCCGCCGTCGTCGGACATGGTGACGATGGCCGTCAGATTGTGAGGGTACTTCTTGAGACCCGAAAGCACGGTAAAGGTACCCGTGCCACCCCCTATAACCACGATATTCTTACGTTTTTTAGCCGCCATATTCGCTATCGCCCATATGTCGTCTTCGCTCAAAGGAAATGAGAACTTTGTCCTCATTCCGCTTTTCGCTAGCCGCCATACAAGTTCCGGCAATACTACCAGAAGGGGTGCTGTTGCGCACCTGTAAACCGGTTGCCGGTTTTCGGACTCCTCGGAGCAGTACATTATAACGAGCCGACCGGCCTGTTATAATGTACTCTATCTCGAAGCTAAGTGTCGTTTCGCTCGCTCTATGTCGTCCGTAATAAGGTGTATCATCAGAGCGTCATCCTTTATATGAACGCACGCATCTGGTGGACAATAATCGCCCTTCTTCTTGCCGTTATCGCTGTGCTTCTTCTTGCGCTGATATTGATACCGGCTCCGGCGCAAGCGCCAGTAATCGCAACATCGACGCCGATCGGCACACGACCGCTTCGTGAGCTGGTCGTAGTGACGGTCCCGGTATCTGGTGCGACCGTCGGGAAAACGTTTACGGTGGCGGGGGAGGCGCCGGGCAATTGGTACTTCGAAGCATCGTTCCCGATTGAGGTTCGTGACGCGGGCAACAACAAAGTCGGGCAGGGTATCGCGCAGGCTCAATCGGACTGGATGACGACTGCGCAGGTGCCGTTCAAGGCCGATATCACGGTGGCGGACTACTCCGGTCCGGCAACGCTCATTTTAATGCGCGACAACCCGTCGGGCTTGCCGCAAAACGACGATTCCGTAAGCATTCCGATAACGGTCAAATAATCATAAAAATCAAACGGCGCGTAGGACGCGCCGTTTCTTCGATTCGTTCGTGTGCTTGTCGGGTCACCACGCGTTGAATACCCAATCGCAGTGAAATTCGACGGATGTCGTGCTTTTCGGACAATGCCCGCCGCGCTTTAGGGCATCCCGAAGGAGAAGCTCTACTGCCTGCACGGCCTCGGTTTGGTCGTACGAGCGCTTTCGCCAGTGCGTCTCGAATTCTTCGCGCACCAGCTGGTGGTGAAGCGCGACGAGTCCTCGCAATTCCTTCGGAACGGTGAGCACTTTTGTTCCGCGCCGCGGCCCCGTTGTGACGGGACACTGACGCGGAGCACTGCCGTTGAGAGCTTGCGATATCCGCAGCGCTAAGTTCCGTTTGCGCCCCATCGTCTATCCTTTCAGGATGCCGCTAATTCGACCGGTTTCTTGTGCACTTTCCGTTCGCGCGCAAGGTACGATTCGAGCGTAACTTGCCCGAGAGCCCGAGATTGGTAGTACGCAAGCAAGTGACAGACTTCGTTCGTCGAAGACGGGTGGTAACAGTCGTTGTTCGGGCCCGAAGGCTTACCGGCATGTTCCACGCTGGCGACTCTCGGCTTCTTTCTTTGCGATGCCTGATACGCGCGAGCCAAGTGCCAGTGCGTGGTAGCACTGAATTTCCACCCTTCGTGAATTTCGATGATGGCGTTTTCGCTCGCATGTGCGCATTGTCGCAAGGTACGCACGATGTTCTCGAACTCAACTTCAACCGCAGACGAAAGCCGGTAGTGTTCTTCCGGCGCGACGCAACGCAGGTTCAATGCCCTGCGTTCATCATCCGGAAGCTTTCCGTATAGCGGAGAATCCGTGTTTACGCGGGCGTTCAATCGTCTGCGCTCATCCGCAATACAGACAAGTTTGGCCCGCAGTTCGATTGGAACTTCATGCAGTCTGCGCTTTTTCGGCAACGGCACGGCAATAGGGCAGGCCATAGACCCGTCCCACTGCGCCTCTTGAAGCTTGGCGCGGAAAGCTGAAACAGGGTCATTATCCATGGCTTGTCCTCAATTGTTCTGGGCGATTTCTACCACGCTGTTTTCACCATGTCAAAGTCCGGCCCCTGCTGTACGATGTCGGCATGGCGAGCTTTTCTGAGCGTAAGAAACGGGCGAAAAAGATTGTGGCGGCGCTCAAGAGAATGTATCCGGTCCCCAAGACCGAGCTCAAGTACAAAACACTGTTCCAGCTCGTCGTTGCGGTGATGCTCTCGGCGCAGACGACTGATAAGCAGGTAAACAAGGTTACGGAAACCTTATTCAAAAAATATAAAACAGCCGTCGACTTCGCCCGGGCCAAACCGCGCAATCTTGAGAAAAAGATTTCTTCCGTTTCATTCTTTCGCAATAAGGCGAAGGCAATCATTGCCGCAGCGAACGTTATCGAGAAAGACTTCAAGGGCAAGGTACCCCGCACCGTCCAAGAGCTTACGACTCTTCCCGGTGTCGCATACAAAACGGCCAACGTCGTTCTCGGCGAGCTCTATGATATCTGGGAGGGGATACCGACCGACACGCACGTGCGCCGCTTCGCGCTCCGCTTCGACCTCGTCGACAGCGTGGACCTTACGAAAATCTCAAAAGAACTCGAAGCTCTTGTCCCGAAAAAAGACTGGAAATATGTGAACAACGGTCTCGTGCTCTACGGCCGCTACATTTGTACCGCCCGCCCGCACGAGTGCGAAGCGCACCCGCTTACGAAGCTCTGGCCACAGGCGGCACAGCGTTGGCCCAAGGCCAAGTAGCTATTTATTTGTCCGGAGTTTCTGTTGTTTCTCGAAACGTTCGATAGCGAGCGTGATGAGTTTGTCGATGAGGTCGGAGTAGGAGATGCCTGATGCTTCCCACATTTTCGGGTACATGCTGATGTTGGTGAATCCGGGGATGGTGTTGATTTCATTTACAAATACGCGCCCGTCGTCGGTCACGAAAGAATCGACGCGGCCCATGCCTTCGCAACACAGTGCTTTGAAAGTTTTCACCGCGGCTTCTTGGACTGCTTTTTTGGTCTCCTCCGGAAGGTCGGCGGGGATCTGTAACGAGGCTCCGTTCTCGTCGAGGTATTTCGCGTCGTAGGAATAAAATTCACTGTGAACGATAACTTCGCCGGGAACTGAAGCGATGGGGTTCTCGTTGCCCAGAACAGAACATTCTATCTCGCGTCCTTTTATGAATTCTTCGATGATAACCTTCGTGTCGTACGCGAACGCTTCTTGCATGGCTTCGCGGTAACTCTCCTCGTCTTTGACCTTGCTGATGCCGATAGAAGAGCCGAGGTTTGCAGGCTTGATGAACATGGGCAACCCGAGCTCCGCCTTTGCCTGCGCGAACGGAACGGGATTTGTTTCCGTTGAGACAAGGAATTTGCCGATGCGAATTCCGGCATCGCGGAGCAAGCGCTTCATCACGTCTTTGTCCATGCCGACCGCAGAACCAAGTACACCGGCGCCGACGAACGGCACATTTGCAAGACGCAGAAGTCCCTGAACAGTACCGTCCTCGCCGAACGGTCCGTGCAAAATGGGGAAGACGACGTCAATCTGTCCGGCCTGCGGCTCCTCGGCGCTTGTGATAAGGCCGTTTTCCCCGGGTGCGAGCGCGATGCTTGTTTCCGACGGGGGAACGCTTGGTTTGCCGAGAAGTGCCGCCGATTTCTGAGGCGGAAGCCAGTGGCCCTGCTTATCAATGCCTATAAGCGCGACATCATACTTGCTCTTGTCCATCGCATCGGCGACGTTCTTTGCCGACCGGATGGACACTTCGTGCTCGGCCGATTTTCCGCCAAAAAGTATCGCCACCCGTATCTTTCGTTTCATCAAGCCAGAATAGCACTTTCGGGAGGGTCGCAAACAGCATCATTTTGTGTACCATGGGGGCATGGCGGAAAAAAGGAAAGTGGCGGTATTTGATGTGGACGGGACGATATTTCGCTCGTCGCTTTTGATACAGCTCGTGGATAAGCTCATCGAGCGTGGTGCATTCCCCGGCGACGCACAGAAAGTGTACGAGAAAGAGCATCAGAAGTGGCTCGACCGCGAGGGCGATTACGAGGAGTACATCGAAGCGGTCGTGAAAGCGTTTCGCGCCCATCTCAAGGGCGTGCATTACGGCGAACTTGCGGATGCGGCGGAGGAGCTTGTCGACGAACAGTGGAAGCGCACGTATCGCTATACGCGGGACCTTCTCAAAGAACTGAAGGCGAAAGGATACTTCCTGCTCGCGGTGTCGCATTCGCCGAAAACAGTGCTGGACAAATTTTGCCCGAAGATGGGTTTTGATAAGGCATACGGCATCGTGTACGACATCGGCCCGCAGGAACTTTTCACCGGCGGAATCAGTGACGAGCACCTCATCATGAACAAGGCCAATATTCTCAAGCGTGCAATAGAAAAAGAAAATCTGACACTGAGCCACTCGATTGGTGTGGGAGACACCGAGACCGACATTCCCATACTTGATATGGTCGCAAAGCCTATTTGCTTCAACCCGAATGCGAAACTCTATAAATATGCGAAACGGATGAAATGGAAAGTCGTCGTCGAGCGCAAGGATGTGGTGTACGAGTTGTGATGCGTGCGGCAGGTATTTTCTGCAGAACACCGTGTTTGAGATATGCGTACATGTATCACCGCGACCGACTCAACCGACAAAGCTGGCGAAGTTCTTCATAAAATACCTGCCGCACGCTTGCGCGCTTTTCGTTCAACCGTGTGGAGATATTGGAAAAAAGAGGGGAGACACGACCTGCCGTGGCGCAAGACCAAAGACACGTACCGCATTCTCGTTTCCGAAATGATGCTGCAGCAGACGCAGGTGCCGCGAGTAATAGGGAAGTACAAAGAATTTTTACAGGCATTTCCGACTGCAAAAGCATTGGCAAAAGCCCCGCTTTCAGATGTGCTTAAAGTGTGGAGCGGGCTCGGCTACAACAGGCGTGCCAAGTATTTGCACGACGCTGCAAAAATCCTCACCAAAAACGGAGTACATTTTAACAAGCCGACCGGCTTGTTAAAATGTACCGGCATAGGACCCTATACAGAGGCGGCGGTCAAAGTGTTCGCGTTCAACGAACCCGACATCCTTATCGAGACCAACATCCGGGCGGCGTACATCCACCATTTCTATTCTAGTGTTTTGCAAAAGACTAGCATAACGGATGCGGAGATTTTGCCGTTGGCGCAAAAGGCGGCAGAAGGGCAGGACCCGAGGACGTGGCACTGGGCACTCATGGACTACGGCGCGCATTTGAAACGTTCGGGCGTTCGCAACAATCGCCGAAGTGCGCACTATACAAAACAATCAAAATTCAAAGGCAGTCTGCGCCAAGTCCGCGGCGCAGTTCTTCGCGAACTCGGTGTGAATGGTGCCCATTCACAGAATGAGGTTTATTCTCTAATTCGCACGAATAAGAGAATAGTTCAAAAGGCTCTGGCGGGGCTAGAGCGCGACGGGCTTATCGTGAAAGAAAAAGGGAAGTGGCGTGTCTCTTAAAGACGCGACACCTCATCGTTAGATAAGGTGTCGGAAGTAGAGGGTGGAGAGCATTGTTATCAGCGTCATTGCAGCGGCGAGACCGTTGCTTCCCATAATGAAGCGGTCACGGGTAAAAAATCCGTGCAGGGAAAAGCCGCCTTGGACGAACAAGAGAATCGAAAGAAAGCCCATTGAGAGTCCAGCTGTTTCCCCCGTTCGCCATACAGACCACAGCTGAGGTGCTGTCATTAGTGGATTTATGATGCTAATCATCCAAATAATGAATGACCAGCGTACCTTTTCTGCAATTTGTTCTCTGGTCATAGTCATTGTCCTTTTAGCTGGATTTAACCTATCAGACTAGACGTTAGCTGTCGAATTAGATGCTAACTATTACCGGAATCACGATGGGACGCTTCATGGTGCGCTGCAGCAAGAAGCGGGAGACGGCTTCGGCGAGGTCGTCGCGGGCGACGTCGAGGTCTGCGGCACGCGGATTGCGCATCGAGGTCTCTACTGATTTGCGGATGATGAGGCGCGTCTGATCCATCAGCTCTTTGTTGTCACGCAGGTACACGAATCCGCGGGAAATGATGTCGGGGGATTTGTGGAGCTTGCCCGTGCGGCGGTCTACCGTCGCGACGACGACGCAGAATCCCTCCTGTCCGAGCGCCTTGCGGTCGCGCATGAGGACATCGCTCAGTTCAGAGACGGTCTGGCCTTCCACCACGCGCAATTCGGACGGAGCCTTGATTGCGTGCTTCGCGATTTTCTCGCCGGCGATTATTTCAACGACAGAAGAGTTGTCGGGGATGCAGACATTTTGCGGCTGGACGCCCATCTCGACGGCGAGGTCGCCGTGCACGCGCAACATGTAGTGATAACCGTGGACGGGGATGAAGAATTTCGGCCGGATTTGCTTGTGTATCCATGCCGCTTCCTCGCGATTGCCGTGACCTGAGGCGTGCACGTCGGAGGCGTGGTAGGTGATAATATGCGCGCCCTGACGCGAGAGATTGTCTTTGAGCTTCTGCACGGCGCGTTCGTTGCCCGGAATGACCGACGAGGAGAGGACGATGGTGTCGGTCGGCTCGAGGCGGATGTACTTGTGCGATTTGTTGCCTATGCGGGCGAGACTGGCGAATTCGTCGCCTTGCGCACCGGTCGCGAGGATGATGATGCGCTCTTTGGGATATTGGCCCATGTTCTCGACAGCGATGACGGTGTCGTCTTTGTACTTGATGAGGCCTATCTCGCGCGCTATTTCGATGTTGGTGCGCATTGAGCGGCCGTCGATGACGATTTTCTTGCCGTACTGCTCGGCGAAGTGCACGACGCGGATAAGACGCTCAAGGTGCGAGGCGAACATCGCGATGATGAGGCGGCCTTTAGACTCTTCGATGATTTTCTCAAGTGTGCGGTACACCGTGCTCTCGGGAATGGAGAAGCCCGGCTGCCAGACGTTGGTCGAGTCCATAAGGAGCGCGAGTACTTTGCGCTCTTTGAAGATGCCGAACTCGCGTTTTTCTTCGTCGGAAGGTTCGCCGTTCTCGTGATTGAGCTTGATGTCGCCGGTGAATACGACGTCGCCGTACGGTGTCTCAATGATGATACCCATAGAATCCGGCACGGTGTGCGTCACGCCGAAGAAGCGGATGGTCGCCGCGCCGAGCTTTATCACTTCGTCCTTTTCGACTTCGCGAATGGTGACGGGAATCGTTTGTGCAAATTCCTCTTGGCGCTTCTGAATCATTTTGCCCGTGAGCTTGCGAGTGTAGATGGTCGGATTGCCGATGCGGTCGAGGATGTAGGGGATACCGCCGATGTGGTCGAGGTGGCCGTGCGAGATGATGAGACCGCGGATTTTGTCGCGACGCTCTTCGAGATAACCTGTATTCGGAAGGATGTAATCGATGCCCGGTGTTTCGTCCTCGCTGAATTGGAATCCGCAGTCGAGGATAAAGATGTCGTTGCCGAATTCGACGGCGGTCATGTTCCGTCCGACTTCTTCGACGCCGCCGAGCGGAATGATGCGCACCGTGTCGGGCGCGGGCGGCGGGATGGCGGGGCCGGCGTGCATAGAGCGGCTCGTCGGAGCCTGATGCTCGACCTTCGTGCGTCCGCGGGGCGGGCGCGCAGGTCGCAGGTGGAGCGGTCGGCGGCGCGGTGCGCTACCGGGGCGTCCTCGCGCAGGTCCGCGCTGGGGTTCACGCTGTGGGCCGTGGCCTGCCTGCCGCCCGCCTGCGTGCTCCGCGCGGGCAGGCGACGCGTGCGACGCAGGCAGGCGCGAGGGGGTTCCTCGTGAAGGGCTGTGTCGCGTGGGTCCGCTTTGGCCGCGCCCCTGCGGGGCCGGTACGTAGGCGCCGCCTGCCTGCCGCGCGTATTCGCCCGACGCAGGCAGGCCTTTGTTGGAAAATTCAGGGCTTGCCCCGTGAGAGAGGGCGTCGGAATTGTTACTGTAGTTTTTGTTCATAGTATGTTCTGTGTTTTTCTGGAAGACCGGAGTATTTCTCTCACGGGGTGAAGTTCCACCCCGTTAGAAATAGGGCGGTGCCCCGAAACTGAATGCCTGTTGTTTGATTGGTTCATAAATTTTGTTTTTGATAAGTTACCCCGTTTGTTTTACAGTCCGTAATTTCTAACGGGGTTCCATAAAATAGTTAGTAGTGAATAGTAATTAGTTGTTAGAAGTAAAGAAGCTCCAGACGTGCTGTGTATCGGTGTACCACCGGTACACATTGAGGAAGCGTTCAGCCGGTGTCGTGAGCGCGCCCAGCTCAATGCCCTCGATGTCTTTCGGGACGACATAGACGAATTCCGGAGCGTAAAGGAATACGGCAGGGTCGTCTTTCTTCACGAGCGACGCGAACTGCGCGTAGAGTTTGTCGCGATCCGCCGCGTTGGTCGTAGCCCGGGCCTGCGAAAGCAGGGAGTCCGCCTTGCTGTTGGTGTACAGCGAGAGGTTTAGTCCCGGGTCGTTGCGCTGTGACGAATGCCAGAACGCAAACAGGTCGACTTCGCGTCCAACGACTTCGCCGAAGAGCAGTGCGTCGTATTGTCGCGGGCGCAAGACGGTCGTGTTGAGGTCGGAAAGGGAATACACCTGCACTTTTACATCCACGCCGAGTTTTTTCCACGCGTCCGCGACGGCGTTCGCCGTTGCGACGAGCTGTGGGGAGTCGGCGGTCGAAAGTGTAAACCCGAGTGTCTGCTTTCCGCCGGAGGCGGATCCGCCTTTGGCGGATTTCTTACTCCATGTATTCGACTCGGCATCATACGTCCAGCCGCCTTTTGCGAGAATCGCGTGCGCGCCCCCAATCGTCTCGTCGGTGAACGCGCTCTGCACGAGCGTGCTCGATGCATTGACGCCCCGCGACGCGTCTCCCATGAGTCCGGGCGGAATGGGGGAGTCGAGTCCGGCGCCATAGCCCTTGAGGACAAGGTCGACGAGGCGACTTTTTTCGATCGCGGTGTCGAGCGCAAATCGCACAGAGCTGTCGGCGAGCACGACGGAGTGTCCCTGATTGAAAAAGACACCGAAGACCCGCGGCAAGAGTGCGGTCATTGTCGTGAGGTCCGGGCGGCGGATTTCGTCGAGCGTCTCCGGTGAGACGCCGGCTATAGCATCGATTTCACGCGCGTTCAGCGCCTGAATCATCGCCGCGTCGTTCTGGTAGAACAGGAAGGTGATGCGCTTGAGGTACGGCGCGCCGAGCGTAAATTTTGCAAACGATGACAATTCGTAGCGCGTCGCGCTACCGGTCGCGTCTATGCTTTCGTCGCTCACTTGGTACGGACCGGTGCCCACTGGATGCGTATTGAGCAGGCTAAACGGGAATTCATCGGCCGACACATTCTTCCAGAGGTGTTGAGGAAGAACGCCCATGGTCGTGTTCTGAATAAAGGGAGCGTAGGCGCGCGGCAATTTGAAAATCACTGTGTATTTGTCGGGAGCAGAGGCGGCGACACCCTCCCAATCCGCGCGATGCGGACTCTTGATTTCGGGGTTTTGAGCAAGCTGTACGGTGAAGAGAACGTCGGCGGAAGTCGCGGGCGTATTGTCGTGGAAGACAGCGTCGCGTCGCAGGTGAAATGTGTAGGTCGTACCGTCGGTCGATACTTCATAGTCTGAAGCAAGGTCGGGGATGACGGTGCCGTCGGGAAGTGTGCGCGTGAGACCGGAATAGATGAGCGCGGTGAGGTCCTCGTCGGCCCGGCTAAGCGTCAGAACCGGATTGATAAAACGCACGGGCCCCACTTCGCCTTCGGTGAGCGAACCGCCTTGCGCGGGAATGACGACAGAGACGGCCTTGTTGGCGGCCGCAAGAAGCGCGAGCGTGGACAGACCAAGCAGGATGGAGAACACATACAGAGCGAGGCGCTCCGCGGGTGAGAAGGTTTTCAGGAGTTCTTCGACGCGACGCAACCAAGAGAGGCGGCGCTCGGTCGTTAATTTAGTTTTTAGCTCCGCCCCGTTAGAAATAAACGATACGCGAGCACTGTCATCATTGGGAGAGTTGTCTTCCATATCTGTCTTGGAGAGGTGGGCAATTGAACGTGTGCCCTCGATTTCTAACGGGGTCCGATATATCGGTCCCGTGAATGAAATATTCTAGCTGGTTAGGAGGTTAATAAGTGCTGACAAGGCAAACAAAATACCGAGCACAATGGTCGTATAGAAGAGTGTCTTTTCCAATCCGCGGCGTGTGTGGAAGCCCGACGAGAAGTTGTCGGCACCGAATGCTCCGCCCAAGCTTGCCCCCGTGCGCTGTAGAAGAATACACACGATGAGGAGTGCGGACAGAATTATCTGTACGTACGGCAGAACGCCGTGGAGAAGAGCCATGCCCAGCTAATGTAACAAATGGCCGCGGGGAAGTCAAAGGTGTTGCCCCATGGCTTTACCTCGTGTATATTGCCCCCACGACTTATTAGCGTTAGTTTCACCCCGTATGAAGAAAGACACAAAAACCAGCAAGATTAAGTTCAAGCCTGCGGGCGACCGCGTGCTCGTGAAGCCCGAAGTTGCGGAGGACCAGAAAACCGCCTCTGGCATTATCATTCCCGACACCGCACAAAAGGAAAAGCCCGAGCGGGGCACTATCGTTGCTGTCGGCGAGGGAAAGCGCAACGACAAGGGCGACGTGCTCCCGATGCGTTACAAGGTGGGCGACAAGGTGATGTTCTCCAAGTACGGCTACGACGAAGTCACCATCGACGAGGAAGATTACTACGTCATCACGGAGAACAACATCCTCGGCACCTTCTAATTTTACTAAAACCTACAACCTATTCTTATGGCAAAACAGGTAATTTTTGACACAGAGGTCCGCGCGGCGCTCAAGCGCGGCGTCGATATCGTCGCAGGCGCGGTGCGCGTCACGCTCGGTCCCAAAGGACGCAATGTCGCCCTCGATAAATCGTGGGGCGGTCCCACCATTACCAACGACGGCGTTTCTATCGCCAAGGAAATCACGCTTGCCGACAAATTCGAGAACATGGGCGCGAGCATCGTGAAAGAAGTCGCGACCAAGACCAACGACAAGGCCGGTGACGGCACGACTACCGCAGTCGTTCTCACGCAGGCAATCATTCACGAGGGACTCAAGCGCACCGCGATGGGCGCTAATTCCATGATGGTGCGCCACGGTATCGAAGCCGCGGCCGCTGATGCGGTCGCTGCGCTCAAAACGATGGCGAAGCCGGTCAAAGGCAAAGAAGACGTGCGCCAAGTTGCGACCATAGCCGCCGAAAGCGCGGAGCTCGGCAAAGCGATTGCGGACATCGTCGAGAAAGTCGGCAAGGACGGCGTCGTTACGGTAGAAGAATCACAATCTATCGGCATCGAGACCGACTATGTGGAAGGAATGGAGTTCGACAAGGGCTATGTCTCGGCGTACATGATTACGAATGCGGAGCGCATGGAAGCCGAAGCAAAGGACGCATCCATTCTCATTACCGACAAAAAGATTTCCGTTATCAAAGACATTCTCCCACTGCTCGAAAAGCTTGCGCAGAGCGGCAAGCGGGACCTTGTCATCATCGCCGACGATGTGGACGGGGAAGCTCTCGCGACATTCGTCGTCAATAAATTGAAAGGTGTGTTCAACGTGCTTGCGGTCAAAGCGCCGGGATACGGCGACCGCAAGAAAGAAATGCTCTCTGACATCGCCATCACGGTGGGCGCGCAGGTCATCACCGAAGACCTCGGTCTCTCGCTCGAAAAAGCGGAATTGAATATGCTCGGTCGTGCCAATCGCATCATCGCGACAAAAGACTCGACGACCATCGTCGGTGGCAAAGGCAAGAAGGCCGACATCGAAAAGCGTGTGGGCCAACTGCGTGCACAAATCGAACAGACCGATTCCAAATTCGACAAAGAGAAACTCGACGAACGCATTGCGAAACTCTCGGGCGGCGTCGCTGTCATCCGCGTGGGTGCGGCGACGGAAACGGAGATGAAATACCTCAAAGACAAAATCGAGGACGCGGTCAATGCGACCAAGGCCGCGATAGCCGAAGGCATCGTGCCGGGGGGCGGCGCGGCGCTTGTGAAAGTAGCAGAAAAACTACATCAGAAATTCCACGCGATGAACGAAAAACAAAAATCGACTCAGAACGCTGAGTTTCAAAGCGGATACCTCATTGTAATGAAAGCACTCCAAGCACCGTTGAAACAAATTGTTTACAACACCGGACGCGAGGACGCGGCGCTTATTCTCGAACAAGTTAAAAAGTCAAACGCTATGGGTTGGGACGCGATGACGGAACAAATCGTCGACATGTATGAGGCGGGAATCATTGACCCCGTCAAAGTTACACGTTCTGCTGTAGAGAACTCAGCTTCAGCCGCCGCCGTGCTCCTCACGACCGAAGCGGCGGTTGCCGACATTCCCGAAGAGAAGAAGTCGTCCGCAGGCGGTATGGGCGGAGGCATGGGGGAGGACATGTAGGGCTCGGCGGGCATTACTTTTGCCGTCGCTATCTGGCGCTACTGCGCCAGCGCTCAATCTCGGCCCCGTCGGGCCTACGAAGACGGTAAAAGTAATATCCGCACTCGCTTTTGGTGCGAAATCTGCGCGATGTTCCTGACGCCATCGCCGCATTCGCTTGAGTCGGGAAAACGGGCCAAGGCATAATTCAAAAAAGAGAGCTGGTCACCCGCGAGGTGCGAGTGACCAGTGATGCTCCGACTACTTCTTGCCGGCGATGTCCTTGGCGATTGCGATTGCAGCTTCTTGCTGCAACTGCGCGATGCTGCGGTTGTACGACTGCAGGCACTCGAAGTATTTCGCCTGCGTCGGGGTCCATGTGCACGCTTCGGCCTGCGCCTGACGCGCTACGAACGTTTGCACATCGAGCGAGCGAATGTGTTGGAACGCCGTCAGCTCCTGAGCCGACTGAGCATTTGCCGGGACGGTAAACCCCAGCGCCAATACAGCGAGCACGACTGCAAGAACGGTCTTTTTCATGACTCCCTCCTTGAGGCCGAAATGGCCCAGGGTCACTCGTTTAATACTAACACATAACTGTCGGAAAAGCAAGCCCGTGGGGATATCCCAGTTATATACACTAAATGGGCCGCAATTTGCACTACACGGCCGCCGTACTGCTACAATGGGACAATGTACCGGAGTCGCATAGCGACTACTTTTGTCCTATCGGCCTTTTTGAGTCTCGCATTTGTTTCACTGACGCATGCGCAGACGGTTTTATCAATGCCGGGAGGGTCCAGTGGTTCCGGGTTTTCATCGGGACCATCGGTCAATAATGCTAATAAAGACTGTCCCGCTCCGGACAGGAACAATAAGTACGACGCGACGAAAGGGAAGCAATGGCAGGAATGGGACAATACGCTCAAGACGTTCAGGACAATCACCAACCTATACGGGAAGTCATGTCCGACCACTGTACCGGACGTGTCGGGCACGGTGCCGGGCAAGTGCCACGCGCAAGATGATTGTAAATATGCGGGAGACGTCAAAAAGCCGGAAATACCGGCCGGTGATACGACAGGTGCGGGAGGTACTCCCAATCAAACGGGCGAGAATGCACCGTGGAAACCCGTGGAGCAGAAGACGCCCGAGCAGATAGATAATGCGTTTAAGAACGGCACCGAAGAATTTCAGACCATTCCCGGCACAGCAAATGCGCCGGATACATCTGGTGGGGATATTAATAATATGCTCAGCCAGCAGTACGGAATTACCCCGGAAAACTCACTCGGAGGGTATGGGTATTCCGGATTCCAACCGGGGCAGTCCATTTTGGAACAGACACTGAACCCAGTGTCGTCATTCAATTCTGATTATCTCGGCATGAGTAATACTTCGTCAATGTTCCCGCAGTCGAGCGGTGCTCCGCAGGGACTCGAGTCACTCAATGCCGGCAATGGGTATTATCCCGGTACGCCATATTCACCATCGGTTGCCCCGACGACCGGGTTTAATCCGCTCTCCACACAAGGTCTGGCACTTAATCCGTCTTCCGGCCCCGTCACACCGTTTCCAACCGCCGGCAACACAGTAGCCCCCATTCCGTTTGCACCGAGCGCTTCAGACCCATGGGCGATTCAGATGCCCACTAGCCCTACAATACCGACCGCTCTGGCCCCACTGCTGGGCAACGAAATAGCAAACGCTGGCGTATTCACCCCACCCATATCCACCAGCTGGACGGCTCCGGCGAACGGGTCGCTTGCAAACACTCCGCTTCTGTATCCGTACAACGCGGCGAATCAAATAGCCGCGAACTTTGCTCCCGGGCAGGTGGGTCAGGAGCCCGCCTCGTTGCAGACTGCTCCCGAGAATCCAAACAGCATCACGGCGCAAGATATCGTGAACGCGACGGGACAACCGGTTGTGTTCGAGACAGGTGCGACCGTCAAGAGTGTAATCCCGATTGCGGCTGATCTTTCCGGCGATTGGGTGAGCAAGGGGGAGGGGCAATCAAACTTCGGTACCGTCGTAAGTGGGGCAAATGACTGGTGGGTAAACGGATCATCCGCGTGCACAAACATTGCATGCGCGGTGAACATCGACGCGGAGTCTCCCTATGTTGCATTCGGGCCGACGCCGGAGCGACTGGCAGAAGATGCATCCGCGCCACCAGTCGACGCAAACGGCAACGCCATAACGGCTACGCCGCCGCTCATTGCAGAGTCGGTCAGCCCCGGTTCACTGCCGGCCCGGCCCGCCACCGGTTTTGCGGAAAACGCGGCATTGGATAATCCGAATAAATCAGACGCTTCGACGGAGATTGATTGGAGCAAGATATCGACCAAGGAATTACCTAAAGGACCTGAGGAGACATTGTCGAAAGAACCCCCGAGAGATATTCAAGGAGAGATGAAGCCGGATGCTTCAAAAGAGCGGGAAGGAGTCATATCGGTAAAGGCAATAGGGGAGACGAAATTTGATGTGACTGCCTATCTGCCGTGTCCGAGCGCAAGCGCGTGTCCGATGCAGGGCGGTCGTGAAAGCGCGCGACCCGGGCTCGATGGCGAAAGGCTCGTTCGGACACTCGATAATTATAGGCGCGGGGAATCAGAATATGTGACCGGTGCGTCCGACCTTACCAAACGAATGGGCCAAACATACGAAATTCCTAGTATCACGTACAGGAGTGCAATTGATGGCAAACAGTACACGCTCGAGAACGTTCCGGTCTACATCCATGACACCGGGAGTGATTTCGTCGGAAGACCTGACAAGCTTGACATTGCAACCGGCTTCGCGAACTCCGACGCCGAAGCGATGAGACTTGCGAGCAACCAGCCGTTCCTGAATGAGCGTTATCAGACGTATACGCAATACTCCGGTTTGCCGGATTCGGGAAATGCGGAGATTACACAGACGAGACCGGTCGACAATGTCGGGGGCAGTAATGATTTGCCCTATTCGGCGCGACCAGCGGGATCGTACATCGACCAGCAGCCGCTCCAAAATGCGAGTTATTACGGCGGCGATGTGGTCGACACCAGTACGAAGATGAACGGCGGGTGGACCGGCACCAACAGCCCGTACGATATGTACGGTGAAAGTAGTGGGAATCTTGCAGTTGCGGAACAGGGCTTCCAGAATCAGGCAATCAACGCATTTGGCGGCGGTTGGGAAAACGGTGCCGCGTTGTCCACGGGACAAAATCAAACGCTTGCCGAGAACGCGGCTGTCAACTCATTTGCCGGAGGGTGGGAGGGTGGTGCCGCCGTATCTTCTGGGCAAAACCAGATTATGACCGACAATGCGGCGTTCAACGCTTTCGCAAACGGTTGGGAAGGAAACACGGCGATGAGCGCACAGGAAAATGCCAGTATTGCTGCTCAACAGGCATTCAATACCATTGACTCCAAAGACTGGCCCGAGCCGAATATTGTCGGCAATCTTGCACTTGAATACCCGTCCAACGATGCGCTTCGGACCGATGTGGCACCTGCACCGACGGTATCAATACCCGGAGAAACGAAAATCAGTGACGTGCCGCCATCGGGTACAGATACACCCGTTGATGAGGTGCGGCTCCCTCCGCCGCGGCCGGAGATAACCGTAACTGATGTGCGGCTTCCACCGGAACGACCGTTGAGTATTCCGGCGGCGGAATCCGGCGGGGGCAAGACAGCGGACATCATTGCCGCCAATGCCGGTTCGGACAATCGCTTGCAACCCATTCAAGAAACAGTTCCGCTCCCGCCCGCACGACCGGAAGGTGCGCCGACAGCCGCATCCGTGCAAGAAGCCGCACAACAGCCGCCGCTCGAACGCCTCGCGAATCCAGACGCCAAACCGTGGAATTCCATCGAAGAAAACAGAGGTAATCCGTATGATTCCGGCGGGCAGAAGCTGGTCGCACTCGGCTGCCAAGGAGGGGGAGGTGTGTGCGGAGCAGACAGCAGGAGCTCCGCGGCGGGAGGCACTCCGCTTGCCGGAGACATGCAGGGCATCGCTGTGCCGCGCGACAATCCGCAGGGTCTCAAAATCGGTGACAAGGTGAACGTGCAGGTGGGTGATAGGACGGTAGAAAATGTTCCGGTCACGGATTACACGAGGAGCGGAAGCAATAACTACGTCGCGTCCGGCGGGCTCGAAAAGGAGTTGGGCGGCACGGGGAGAGACGCGGCGCTCATAACGCCGTCGGCTCCGGAAGTGCCGCTACCGACGCCGCGCCCGCAGGATATAGACGGCAACGGCAACCCGATTGAACAGGCCGCGTCTACTTTTGCACCGGAAAAAGAAACGGAAAAAGTAATTCCAATAGAAGAACGCATTCCGGTGCCGCTATGGGATCCGAAAATCTTCACCGCAGAAAGCGGCAAAGATATTGAGGCGCAGGTAAAAGAGGCGACTTCTCCGCAGGACCTCGCTGTAGGAGCCTACAATCAGGCTCCGCCCGATTCTCTGAATCCTGCGATTCCGACGGAGACAATAATTCCGGATAAGAATCTTGCATATCTCGACGATGCGGCACCAAAAGACCTTCTCGTGTCGCATGAACAAGTGGCTACAGATATTGTAAATGATCAGGCCGCCCGCACATTCGGCGATGAAGTAGCGAATGTAGAAGCGCCGGAAGCCAAAGAGCCGGATTTGTCTGTGGCGGACCTCTCGTATCTGAATCAGTTTGAGCCGAAAGACCTGCTCTTGTCAGACAAGCAAATCACAGAAAATGTCGCCAACGATCAAGCGGCGCGGTCGTTTGCCAGTGAAACTGCCGGTGAAGGCGCGTCGTCGCAGGTTGCCGCCGATAGCGCACCGGCAAAAGAAACTACCGCCGCAACCGCAATCGGGGAGGGAGAGGCAATCCCGCTTCCTCAGCCCCGACCTGAAGTAACGGAAGCAAAAAAACAAGAGGCCGTCGGCAATGCTCACGCGGCACTTCAAGACGTGAGAGACAACACCGACCAACTGGAGAAAGTTCTGAAGAATCCAGACTCAACCCTCAGCAGTTTTAAGAGCGCAGGGAACGATGTGCTGGAATCGCTGAAAGATTCAAGACCTGTGCTTCAAGAAGCGAAACAGGCGGCATTGGATGCGGGCGACAAGAAACTCGCCGATAAAATTCAGAGTTCGATTGACCAAGTCAACACTTCGATAGCACGCATCAATACCGCCCGCAATCAAGTTCAGACCGGTATCAATGAGGCGCTCAATGACCCTACTAGGGGATGGGTTGGTCGAGCGTATATTGAGAACGTTGCAATGGAAAGGTTGCGCAGCAGCCCAAAGCTCGAGGCGGGCTTGGCCAGACTTCGAGGCATATGGATACGGCGGTGAGCGCAAACTCATTTACCCCGTTAGAAGCAGAATGCCCCGCGGCTTGCCGCGGAGGAATGTCAAATCAATTATGCGAACGTGGGGTTCAATACCCCGCGTGAGCTTCTAACGGGGTTTACCCTCGCGTTCCATTAGTCGCTTGAGGTGATTCTCGAGGTCATCGGTCAGTCTCCGTATTTTCTCCAAATCTCCTTTTTTAATCGCATCCTGCATCTCACGGTTTATTCTATCCAATTCCTGAATTTCCTCCCGGTCTTTGACAGATGACTCTGTTACGGCAGGCATGTCGTTGGACGGGCTTTGCTTTGCGACACCTTCGCGTGCCCCCAAAGTGAGTGCGGCTCCTGCAACGACCGCACGTTTCAACACATCGCGTCTGCTCCATTTCTCTACCATATGATACATACTAGCACTGTCTGAAAGAGGGAACACCGTTTGTTGCATATATGAAAAGCAATACCGATCGTTTGCGTGAGCAAACGACCGGTAACACATGCGCCGGTTAGCGGCGGATGTTGTGGGTTGGAGCAGTGGGCGGCCACGGGGGGGCGAGATGACAAACAAGGCTTCCACCCTCGAACGCCGGAAATTCACAGCGCTTAAGGTTGACCCGTTCAGTGCCGCATCGCGCGTGCGTGTCGTACGGCGTGGTCATAAGGCAGTCCATGCCGTTGACCTTCACTGCACGTTCCAGCCCCAGCGGCTGAAAGATTATCTCGTACTTCTCGAGACTCAGCGCATTGGCCACGGCGGTGAATCCCATCATGGCCAAAGCAACGAGAACGATGTGTTTCATTTGTCCTCCTTGGCCATGATTGGCCAGCTCCTAACAACTGGGGGACATCGTACCACATAATCGTGTAAAAAGCAAGCCCCTGTGGATATCCTACGATATGAGCATGAAAATAGCTTGAATTTGAGCCGTATTGTTGTTATTCCCCAACCGCCCGAAAGGACCGGCATCAAAAAGCAGTCCGGTCATTTGCGCGAGGCAAATGACCGGCAGAGCAATCGCTTAGCGATTGGTAGAGGAACTTGGGGGCGTGCCGTCGTTCACGGGGGCGGACGCCGGAGACGCGGGCGTCGTCGTGGTCATGGCAGCGGACTGTGGCGTCCCATCGTTCGCGAAGGCGAACGCCGGAGACGCAAGCGCAACCAGAGCCACGGCAGCGAGCATAAGTTTTTTCATGTCGTCCTCTCTGTGGCCATGATTGGCCAGCTCCAATTAAGCTAGATGGGATGATACCACACAACCAAGAAAAAAGCAAGCCCTTGGGGATATCTCCGTTATATACACGAAATGAGCCGTAATTTACGGCACACCGCCGCCGCGCTGGTACAATAGAGTCATGTACCGCAGTCGCACAGCGACTACTCTTTTCTTGTCGGTCTTTTTGAGTCTCGCGTTCTTCTCCCTCTCATACGCGCAGGTAACAACTCCAGCAAAGGACCCGGCCAAAGATCCGGCGAACGCCATGTGCGATGCCGGCAAGGACGTGCCCGTCGACTGGAAATGCACTTATAAGAACGGCACTGCGAAGAATTCAAAAGGTGAATTGTGCATGTTGGACAAACCATGCGAAGAGACCACTGCGGGGAAATCTTTTCTCGAAGGTCATTGCTACGCCAAACTGAAGTGTCACATAGAGACGTATATTGATAATTATCCTGACTGTAAGAGACAGGGGAATTGTAAGAAGGTATCGGTCGCAGAGTCGGAGTATCTCAAGAAATATTTCTCTACCGCCGGTACAGTCCCGGGCGCCGCTATCGCGCAACCTTCTACTGCGGGGACCGGAGCGAATGCACCATGGCAATCCGTGTCGTCGCAACTTACCGCACAACAAATCACCGCAGCCTTTGATGCAAACGCCGCAAAACCATTGGACGGGCAGTACATCGTGAACCCAACTACTGGGCAACTCGAAAGCCTGAACGCCGCGGGGCAGTCCGGCGGTTCTTCGGGTGATTCGAACGGCGCTACCGGTTTGTCGACAAATGCTTCTCAAAATTACAATTACTTCGGCCCGCCGGCCGGCGCCGTATCCGACTTGGGCAATCCCGTCTCTCAAGTCAACGAAGCACTCGGCGCTCCGCAATCGCCGCAAGGTTCCGAATTCTCCTCACAGAGCGGATTCGGCTCCTCCGAACAAACCGGAACTCAAACTTCCACATGCACAGACGGCGCGTGGTCGTGCTGGTTTCAGAAAATACGGAATTCATTCGCCAGCGGTTCCATCTGGGACTCGTCTGCGCAGGCGGGAACAAATCAAACGGATGCGGACGTGATTGCGGCGAATGCACGGGCGAATCAGACCACTCGACAGCCATTCGTCGTGCCCGCTCCGATTGCCTTTCTGAATTCGTTCGAGCAGTCGCCGCAACAGGTCACACCGGTGACCGGAGCCGAAGTAAAAGTCGTCACCAACGCCAACGCCTCAACTGAAAACAGTATTCCGGCCGCACCGAATCAGCAGGTCGCGGCGAACGACTCGCCGAAAACCACCGGCCCGAGTACGGCGGCACCTGTTCCGCAGTCGGCTCCACCGTTCGCGGATATGGACAGAACCCCTGCTGAATTAAAATCCATCGAAACTCGGCTGTTCGACGCAAAGAGACAACAGGTGACGGAGGAAGAGGTGAGAAGGGGGGCGGCGGAAAGCGTCGGCGCGACGAGAGACCCGGTACCCCCTTCTTTAAAAGTCGGTCCGGCAGCTCTCCGGTCGATTTTCGAGGGCGATGCGGCTCCGCTGAAAAAAGCACTGCAAGAAGCGTACGGGCCGCAGCCGGATTCCGAGCGCGCTGTGCCGGTCATTGCCGTTGCGAAAACCGACCTCCCGTCCGTGTCTGAGCGAATACTTGCATACTCGCAGGAGCGCAATCCGCAAGGTCAGCCGTCGAACGTGCCGGCACCACTGCCTGCATTTAGATTTGCAACGGAAGAAAGCGCAAAGCCGCCCGAAGAGAGAAATCTGAATACGCAGGGAAGTCAATATTTGTTTGCAGTGTGGGACGCATGCCCGTCAAGCGATATTCCTTGTGCACAACGGGCGGCGAATTTGCTGCAAGCGTATGCAGGGGAATCCGTCGAGAATTGTCCGGAATGTCAGACCTATGCCGATAAACTGCGGAGCGGATACAAATACGAAAACCTTATCGGCGGTGCTCCGGTCCTGAGTGACCCGGACATGAGCGTGCCGACGTCCGTCCTTTCGACCGCTGAAAATGCGCTCCAGATTGCGGCGACCCGCCGTGCGGACCTCGAACATGCAGTCGCCGATTACGTGCTCAATGGTCCTTCTCCCGAGATAAAAAGTATCATCCAGAATACGGAAGAGGGAACACTGTCAAAGTTCTTTTCTGTCATTGAAGATAAAGGAAAAGAGGCCGGTGCAATCGCCTCATCACAAATGCCGGGCGAAATCAATTCGGTGGGGGACCTCGGAAAGACAATCGGATGGGGGGTTCCGGGTATTCTCGGTTCCGTCGGCGGAGCAGTATTCGGGAGTGCCCGCAATCTCGCGGAAATGACAGGGGTAGTTCCCGGATTTACCGGTGACCTTTCCCGCGAGTTGGGGAGAAAGATAGACCCGACCGGTGCGATCGTTGAAACGACCGTTGACGGCCTCATCGTCTCACCGCTGTTTAGTCCGATTAAAGGTATTACCACCACCGCAAACAAAGGGATTGATTACGCGCTTGGATTGGGAGAGACGGGTATTGTGCGGAGCGAACCGGGGGTGTTCGGGATGGCGGGTGCGCGAACAGCCGGTTCTGATATGGCCGACAGCGGCGCGGGAGCACTCGGAGGGGTGACAAGAGCAGGGGAGGTGCCGCTCTCCGGAGTGGGGCCATGGCCAAGCGCGGGGGTAAGAGTCGAGAGTGCTGGAGGGCTTCCGCGCGCGGCGAACATTGAATCCGCCGGTGCCGCTCCTATCGCAGAGACGGGTCCTGCCGCGCAATTCAACAGAGCGACGGATGCCATCAGAGATTTCATGAAAAATCCGGTTGTCGAGACGAAAGCGCCGGAGACCCTCGGAGGCATGCCGAAATCCGGAACGATTTTTGACGCGCCTGCAAGGACCGCTCCCGCGTCCGGCCCGACAGCGGCGCTCGACAGTGCGGTTGCGGAAGCGAGGGCCATAGCCGCGGGCAGGCCGGCAGTTCCGGTCGAGACACCGGTCGCGGAGGTGCCGTCGGCCGTTGTACCGGCGACTGAGAAAGTTGCGCGCTCCGGCTCCCTCGACGTGTCGGCCGGCCCGAAGATTCTTGAGCCGGAAGTTGAAAAGATGTCGATGAAAGGCCTCTTGGGCGGAACGACGGTCGTCGGCGGAGTCGTCTTTTGTATCGAGTTTTGCACCGCATCCAAACCGTCACCACAGGAGCAGACGCTCACTGTCGACCTCACTTCCGAAAAGGAGCATGAAGCACAGTTACCGAAGACCACGCCGGTCGAGGAGCCGCCCGCTCCGGTTGCTCCGCCGGCGCCCGTCACTCCGCCCGTGCCGGAGGAACCAGCCGCTCCCCAAGCACCGGCGGCGCCCGCGGCCACCCAAGAAATCACGCCACCCGCCGCGCCCGCGAGCTCGTCTGTTCCGCCGGCGGTTGAAGAAGCTCCCAAGCTCGCATCTCCTGTAATCATTCCTCCGGGGGATTCGGGAGCACCGAAATCTCTCTTTACGGAAAACAAAGACGCTCAACCTGCGCCGCCCCAGTCTGTCAATTTGGGAGGACCAAAGCCCGGGGAGCCCGGTTCTCCCGAGTATGAATTGCAGGAAAGAAGACAGCGGGCGGCCGAGGAAGCGGAGCGGGTGGCGGCGCGAGTGGAGGCGCAACGTCTCGCGAATCAGCGGGAGCAAGAGGAGAGAGACAGACAGTGGGAGGCGCAGCGGCAGGCGGTAGACGCCGAGATAGCACGGAGACAGACGGATTTGAATGCACGGCTCGAGGCACAGCGGATTGCCGACGAGAATGCGGCGAAGAAAGCGGCGGAGGAGGCGAGTAAGCTTCCGCTACCGGTGGTCGCGTCGCCCGTTCTCGGCACAGGTGTCGGGCCTACCGCAGAAGATATCGCCATCGGACTCGGGGGTGGAGAAAACAGCGATGCGGGCCGGCCGGTCAGTCTTGGTATTCAATTCAGAGTTGATTCGGCGGCGCTCACGAATCGCGCGGATGTCGAGCCGCTGGGAAAGGCCATGAAGGAACTGTACGACAAAGGATATACATTCAACATCCAAGGCAACACGGACCCCAATACGCCTTCTTCCCGTTGGAATAACAACAACGATGTTCTGGGCTTGGAGCGAGCGAAAACAATTCAACAAACGCTCGCCACCTTTTACGGCATTCCTCTCGGAAGCATTACCATTTCGTCGATGGGGGCACGGAATCCCATCTACGACAGTTCGGGCAGAGTAAACAACGAGGCGAGCAGGCGGGTAATCGTAACGGCCACTCCGCCCAAGAAGTAGCCGTTGTAGCGCACAAAAAGGGTAGTGATATACTGGCACGCATGTCACTTACATATATTGCTCTGGGGGTTGTCGCAGTCTTTATCGTGTGGGCTATTGCCGCGTACAACGGCTTCGTCACGCTTACCAATAGAGTGAAAGAGGGATGGTCGGATATCGAAGTGCAGATGAAACGTCGCTACGACCTCATCCCCAATCTCGTCGAGACGGTCAAAGGCTACGCCGCGCACGAAGCGGGGACATTGCAGAAGGTCACCGAGATGCGCACGCGCGCCATGAACGCCACGGCACCGGAGGAAAAAGCGGACGCGGAAAATATGCTGACGGGAGCGCTCAAATCACTCTTTGCCGTTTCTGAGAATTACCCCGACCTCAAAGCGAATGCGAATTTCGTCGAGCTCCAGCGCGAGCTCTCGGACACCGAAAACAAAATTCAGGCCGCGCGCCGTTTCTACAACGGCGTCGTGATGGAACTCAATACCAAGCTTGCGTCATTCCCGAGCAATCTTATCGGCGGCGCATTCGGATTCAAATCGAGCGATTTCTTCCAACTCGGGGAGGGTGACCAAGCGGCGCGAGACGCCGTCAAGGTCACGTTCTAAACGTTCAACGTTCAAAGCGTTATAATCGTAGGATGGCAGGACAATTTGTTAGGTATCGTTTCGAAGAACTAGACGTTTGGCACATTGGGATGCAGGTGGTGCGCGAAACATATCGTGTTACTCGATTGTTTCCCAAGACCGAGACATTCGCACTGACAGATCAGTTGCGAAGAGCCGCAACATCAATCGTATTGAACGTTGCAGAGGATTCGGGGCAACCGACGAAGAAAGGATTTGCGGTGTACGTCCATCGCTCAAAGTCTTCGACACTTGAGTGTGTCGCTTGCATCAAAGTTGCTTTGCAGGAAAATTTCGTGAAGGTGGCTGACACCGCACCACTGGAAAAACTTCTGGAACAAGAGTACTTTAAGCTCGTAGCACTCGGAAAATCGATGAGTTCTTCGTCTTGAACGATTTGAACGATTTGAACGATTTGAACGATTACAACGTCTACAACTTTTATGGCTACCTTATACACTCAACAAAGCAAGAATGTTTTTCGCACGTGGGTCCTGATGACCGTTTTTCTCGTGCTCATCGTTGCGATAGGTTTCGTTTTCTCGCAGTACTACGGCAACCCGGCAATCCTGTATGTCGCCGTCGTGTTTTCTTTTGCGATGAACATCGGTGCGTACTGGTTTTCCGACAAGGTGGCTATCGCGAGTGTGGGTGCAAAGCCAGCCGATGAGACACAATATATTGAACTGCATCGCATCGTTGAAAACCTCGCCATCACGGCGGGACTGCCGAAACCGCGTGTCTACATAATAGAAGACCCCCAGCCCAACGCGTTTGCGACGGGGCGCGACAAAGAGCATGCGGTCATCGCCGTGACGACCGGGTTGCTCGCCATGATGGACAGAAGCGAGCTTGAGGGCGTCATTGCACACGAGCTCGCGCACGTCGGCAACCGCGACATTCTCGTGATGACGGTCGTGGTCGTGCTTGTCGGCATTATTTCGGTGCTCGCTAACATTGCGATACACATGAGTCACTTCGGCGGGGGCGACCGCAAAGGCAATAACAATCCGCTCATTCTTGTTGCGTTCGTCGCTTCGATAATCTTGGCACCGCTTGCGGCACAACTCATCCAGCTCGCCGTTTCCCGCAAGCGCGAATTTCTCGCCGACGCCTCGGGCGCGCTCCTCACCCGTTATCCCGAAGGGTTGGCGTCCGCTCTACAGAAAATAAGTTCGTACCGTGCACCGATGGCGCGCGCCTCGACGACGACCGCGCATCTCTTTATCTCCAACCCGTTCGGCGCGCATCCGGCGGGCGCTTGGGTATCAAAGCTTTTCTCCACACATCCGCCTGTTGAAGAAAGAATTGCCGCATTGCAGGGGATGGAGGTATAGTGAGAAGAGAGAGAAGGAAAGGGCAGTGCCATGGGTGAAGTCGTCGGGTTTCCCGACCTGATGTCGATGGGTACGTATAAGGGCTTCCACGAGGAGCCCGCGACAGTGATTATTCTTCCGGTCATCCGGGTAGAGCGTGCTGAATCCAACGCCGATTCGGAGCCCAATCGACGACGACGAAGACGGAACCCGAAGGGACCGAGTACCACAGTGGAGCCGGCGCCTGTTCCGCCGATAGAAATTTCGGCCGCTACCAAATCACTGCCGTTCCCGAGACTTTTGCCGCCGCAGTTTGCACCTACGCCGGTGCCGGGAGTGTTGATGCCGTTGATGACATATCGTTCGGACCCGGCCTACAATTACAAAGGGTCGGACACATCGTTTGTATCGGCGGCGCATCTGGCCAAGACGCTCGTGCTCCAGCTCGAAGGGGAAGTGCGGGAGATAAGGCGTGCAATTGAGCTGGTGAAGAAGGAAACCGATAACAACGGAAAGTCCATCGGCGTTCTCTATGCCAGTGTCACCGAACTCGAATCGCTACTTACGATATTGAGGAATGTCCGTTAAACACCGCGGCCGCGCAAGCGGCCGCTCCACTTTTTATATATAGCAACAATTCCACATCTCACCAACGGTCTGCAATTGAATTCCACATCCAACAATATAGCGATATATCGCTATATTGCCCCATCTCTCATTTTCTGAAGCCGTCGTTGCGAGCGCGGACCGCCGATAGAGGGGAGTCCCGCGGACAGGATGAGCTCTAGCACATCCAAGAGAGAACGGTTTTTCTTTCGAAGCTCTCTCACCACCGGCTTGAATAATCCCGCATCAAGCATTCGTCTGAATCGTTGCACCGAAGAATCGCTTACGCGAAGTGACCTGCTGATGTGGTAGCTCGAATCACCGCGCTCGAGCATAACAATCATGGCGAGGCGCTTCGCGAGCATTGTTGTTTCGGTCGGCGTGAGTAAACATTCCAACATAACACCTCTGTTACGCGTAGAAGCAGACATCAAATTTTTCTTGATGCGTATCGATAATGCCGGTTTCATCCTGAACTTTGATATATGTGCCATCTACCCAATATAGCGATATATCGCTATATTGGGAATAGGTTTTGTAGCACGCTGTGGATGAAGTATACTAACGTCGTTTGGGAGGCGTCGGATAGTGGTTTATTCCACCGCCTTGGAAAGGCGGCATACCGCAAGGTATCGTGAGTTCGAATCTCACCGCCTCCGCCCGAAGTTTTTAGTATCGGAGGTATGCGGACGCATGCCACCCTGATGCACGGTTCCTTAAATACGGAACAGCGATATAATTAAACTATGGCCTTGAATAAGGAACAGATATTGGAGGAGATAAAACGCACTGCCAATGAAAATGGAGGAAGGCCTTTGGGTATGAATAGATTTGAAAAAGAAACAGGGATTAAACCTTATGACTGGCAAAGATATTGGACTCAATTTAGCAAAGCACAGCTAGAAGCCGGCTTTTCTCCAAATCAACTTCAGGTGGCTTATTCAGATAGAATTCTTTTCGAGAGGATTATTTCTCTTGCGCGGCAGTTGAATAAATTTCCTAATTCAAGGGAAATTCGCATGGAAAAGATCAACAACCCAGAATTTCCAGACTACGGTGCTTTTACCCGAGCCTTTGGTTCCAAGGAGCAGTTTGCCTTAAAACTAGCCGAATATTGTAATACCAAAAGTGGTTATGAAGATATAGTTGAATTTTGTGAGGAGGTTTCCGGAAAAACTAATGAGAAGGAAGAAGTTGATAGTAAAAAGATTCTTGGTTCTGTTTATCTTTTCAAACATGGTAGATATTACAAAATTGGAAAAACTAGCGATACTGTACGGAGAGGAAATGAGCTTAAGATCCAATTACCTGAAGATTTGGATTTAATCCATGAAATTAAAACTGATGATCCAAGTGGCGTTGAGGCATATTGGCACCGCAGGTTTGAGGACAAGAGAATGAATGGAGAATGGTTTGATCTGAATTCGGCAGATATAAGGGCATTCAAGAGTTGGAGACGCATCGTCTAATCAAGAAATACCTCCGTAATCTATCTTTCAAGGTAAAAGTAATCTTTGCTGTCGAGGCCTCAGTTTGCCATCGGAAAAGTCGCCGGAAAACTCTTATGGGGCATGACTGCGAAAGCTCGAACTGCGAGCGGCCCGCAATTCTCTTATCCCCACGCGGCGCGCGCACGCGCGCGGCGCGTGCCATACTGAAAGGGAGTTACTAGCGAACGTACATACCTATGTCGCTCGGCAGTCACTAAGGAAAGAAAAGCCCCGTTGGGGCTTTTCTTGTGCGCACACTATATAATCAGGGCATGACGGAGGGTGCACCGCATGAATACAAAGAGAAGCCGGGTGCGTGCATGCACTGCGGCAACAGTCCGGTGAATCATTTCGGACAATGTCTTTCTCAGTCGTTCGGCGTGTGGTCGTCGGGGACGGCGGGCTCGGAGGAAGGATTGCGACGCAAGCTCACCGAGTGGATGGACGCACTCTTCTTCCGCATTGAGCCGGTGATATATGCGTGCGTCGCGGCTTTGCCGGTGACACACTTCGCACATGACCCGGGCCGAGCCAACACATATCGCTCGCAGGTCGTGTGGGAAGAAGCACAGCGGCGCGGCATTTCGATGGAACAGTTGACCGTCTTCGGCAAAGGAACCGAAATATATCGCGCCCGCAAAACAGGCGGATGGCGTTACTTCCAAAGTCTACCGGTTTCGTCTTCGCTTTCACGCGAGAGTTGCGATTGGATGGACGATAAATATCTTCTCAAGCGCGCGCTCGCGAAAGCCGGCATTCCTTCGCCGCGCGCGGTCTCCGTCACGACCGAACACGATGCTCTCAAAGAATTCGAACGTCTCGGCACGGCGGTTGCCGTGAAACCGCGTGTAGGTTCGCGCGGCAGACATGTCACTGTCAACGTTCGCACCCGCGAAGACCTTGCCGTCGCGTTCAGGGTCGCTCAAAAGCTCTGCCGGTACGTCGTTATCGAGGAGCATATTGAGGGAAGTGTGTGTCGCGGCACGGTCGTAGGGGGCAAACTGGAGGGTTTCTTTCAGGCGTACCCACCCCGAGTGACTGGAGACGGTCATTCCACTATTGCCGAGCTTGTCGCGTGGGAAAACGCGCGAAAACCGGAGCGTGTGCAGGATATTGTGCTCACCGACGAGCATCGTGCGTTTCTCGCGAGAAGCGGTTACACACCCGACACAATCTTGACCGAAGGGCTGACGATACCACTGACGCATCGAACGGGAAGATTGTTCGGTGGGCACACACGCGAACTTCTCGGACACGAACATCCGCATCTGCGTGCGTACCTCGAACGTGCCGCCGTGCTACTCAGAGCACCCATCGTCGGTTTTGATCTCATCATCGCTGACCCCGAAAAAGATCCGGATACACAACGGTGGGGAATCATCGAAGCGAACAGTGTTCCGTATATTGATCTGCATTATCTCCCGCTCACGGGCACGCCGTCGCGGGTTGCTATTTCCGTTTGGGACCATGTCGAGAAAAATCTAAAAGACTTTTGACACACTGAATTGTGCACACGCGGTCGTGGACGCGAATCGCGCGGGCGCTATCATGAACGCATGAGCACAGCTACATGGTTGCCGTTGCTTGCGGCGGGAGTTGCAAACGTCATCGTCGGATTTATCTGGTATCACCCCAATGTGTTCGGCGGCACGTGGATACGTTTTCTAAACCTCACTCCCGAAATGACGGAGCGTGGGAAGAAAAGTATGCTCGTACGCGTTCTCGTTGCGTTTCTCGCGAGCATGGTTGCGGCGTATGTCATGCGATTCATCGGCGTCGCTCTCGGAGTGTACGACTGGGTCGGTGCCGTTACGCTCGGATTTTCTTGCTGGATAGGATTCGTCGCACCTGCGATGCTTGGCACTGTGCTTTGGGAACAAAAACCAATTCGCTACTATGCAATCGTTTCAGGATACTGGCTTGTCGCATTCATTGTGATGGCACTCGTACTTCTGTATTGATACGCGGATATGAGAAAAGGGTTGATATACATGCTCGTAGGAGCCGCGTGCGTTGTGCTTGCGGCGTTTTTCTACATGCAGAACTCCGCGCAAACGCCGCTTCCGGTCGCAACGACTCAAAACTCTGCCTCATCTACCGTTCAGATAGGAGGCGAGACACTCCGCGTGACGGTCGCGGCAACGGAAGCGGCGCGTGAACGGGGTCTTAGCGGTCGCACCGGGCTCGCAGACGACGAAGGAATGCTTTTCGTATTTCCGCGCGACGGGAAATATGCGTTCTGGATGAAGGATATGACCTTCTCCATTGACATCATCTGGATTTCAGCAGACGGGCGTATCGTGTACATCGCCCCGAATGCCCCGCCCACGACGTATCCGGAGGATTTCGTCTCTCCGACCCCTGCGCGGTACGTTTTGGAGGTGCCTGCGGGCTTCGCGGAGATGCACGGAGTCAAAGTGGGGGATATTGCAGGGCTCTAACGCGAGGCACCCTGATGAGCTTCAGATTTTGGTGAGTTATCCACCGTTTTTTTTGATTTTTCGCGCGTTGGCGGGCGTACAATGAGCATCCGATTTAAAACTAAGATTTATGCGCATGGCTCACACATCATCAGCTCGCAAGACGAGGACAGCACCGGCCCGAGTCACTTCGGAGACCGCGGCGAACCGCGTTTACAAGAAATATTTACCGCAAATCCAGAAGCGCGACGGCCGCATCGTGCCGTTCGACTTCGACAAAATTGTCAGCGCGATAGAAAAAGCGATGAAAGCGAGCAACGAAGGCTCTCCGGATGAGGCCGTCGTAGTGGGGCACAAGGTGGCGGGCGAGATGATGCGCATCGGCAAGACCTACAGGAACTTTTTGCCGACCGTGGAGGGCTGTCAGGACGAAGTGGAGCGTCAATTGATGCTCTCCGACTACGTGGGCACGTCAAAATCCTACATTCTCTACCGCGCGGAACGCTCCAAGATACGCAAAGAGCAGGGAGAAGTGCCTGAGCACTTCAAAGAGCTTGCGGAAGAGTCCAAAAAATATTTCAAAAACAATCCGCTCGGTGAGTTTGTCTACCTGCGCACGTATGCGCGTTGGGTGGAGAGCGAGCAGCGGCGCGAGACGTGGGTAGAAACGGTGGACCGCTACGTCGGATTCATGCGCGAGAATCTCGGCGAGAAACTTAACGTACGTGAGTACCGGGAAATCCGCGAAGCAATTCTCAAACAAGAAGTCATGCCGAGTATGCGCGCGATGCAATTCGCGGGCGCGCCGGCAAAAAAGTGCAACACCTGTTTTTACAACTGCTCATTCACCGCTCCGGTCCGCCTCGATGATTTCGCCGAGATTATGTACCTCTCGATGCAGGGATGCGGTGTGGGCTACGCGGTGGAGAGTTACAACATTCAGCAATTGCCGCAGATAGAAAAGCAGACGGGAGAAAAATTACCGACGCACGTCGTTGCGGATACCAAAGAAGGCTGGTGCGACTCGCTGACACTCGGACTCAAGGCATGGTACTCGGGCAAGGATGTCGAATTTGATTTCTCAATGATCCGTCCGGCGGGTGCGCGCCTCAAGACCATGGGCGGCAAGGCATCCGGTCCGGAGCCGCTTCGCTCTCTCCTCATGTTCGCACGCGAACGCATCCTCCGCCGGCAGGGGCGCCGTCTCCATAATATCGACGCGCACGACATCATTTGCAAAATAGGCGAGTGTGTCGTCGCCGGCGGTGTGCGCCGCACTGCGATGATTTCTCTTTCCGACCTCGATGACGTCGAGATACGCGATGCGAAGAAAGGACAATTCTTCCTCACCGACCCGTACCGCTCCGTCGCCAACAACTCCGCCGTCTACGAGCAGAAGCCGACAAATGCGGAGCTCATGGACGAATGGGTGGCTCTCATGAAATCCGGCACGGGCGAGCGCGGTATTTTCAATCGCGGCAGCCTCGAAAAGACGATGCCGGAGCGCCGTATCAAGCTCCTGCAGAAGAAATACGGCAAAAAAGGCAACTTCATCGGTCAGGTGGGCACCAATCCATGCGGCGAGATAATCCTGCAGTCCAAACAGTTCTGCAATCTCTCCGAAGTCATCGCCCGCGCCGACGACACGCCGAAATCGCTCATGCGCAAAGCGAAACTCGCGACGCTTCTCGGCACGTATCAGTCCACGCTCGTGAATTTCAACTACATCTCGAAAGAGTGGGAAGAGAACTGCAAAGCGGAGAGACTGCTCGGCGTGAGCATCACCGGTCAGTGGGACTGTCCGGCAGTGCGCGACGGCAAAATGATGAAAAAGATGCGCGAGGTAACCAAGAAGACCAATGCGGTCTACGCCAAGCGCTTCGGTATCAATCCGTCGAGCTCCATTACATGCGTGAAGCCGTCGGGAACCGTCTCGCAGACATTCGACTGCTCATCGGGCATCCACCCGCGTCACTCGCAGTACTACATCCGCCGCGTCCGCATCAGCGCGACCGACTCGCTCTTCAAGATGGTCCGCGATCAGGGCATCCCGCATTCTCCCGAAGTGGGGCAGACCGCGGGCGAAGCCAACACCTACGTCTTGGAATTTCCGGTGAAGTCTCCGAACGGGTCCCTCTACAAGAACGACCTCTCCGCACTTGAACAGCTCGAGTACTGGAAGATGGTGAAACTCAATTTCACCGAGCACAATCCTTCGGCAACAATTTCCGTAGGAGAAGAAGAGTGGGTCGCGGTCGTCTCATGGCTCTACGAAAATTGGGACATCATCGGCGGTCTCTCGTTCCTCCCGCGCGAGAATCACGTCTACCGACTTGCTCCGTACGAAACGATAGACAAAAAGCGCTACGAGGAACTCGCGAAGAAATTCCCGCAAATCGACTACTCGAAGCTCGTCATCTACGAACGCACCGACGAGACCGAGCAGAAGAAGGAGTTGGCCTGTGCCGGCGGCACGTGCGAAATAATCTAGAACAGTTGATAGTTGATAGAACGTAGAACGTAGTAAGAACCCCGGCAACGTCGCCGGGGTTTTTGTACGACATGGCAAATCCTATCGTCGTCGCAGTTTTGCTCTGCGCCGTGATTGACGCGGACGTGTCTTGCGTTTGGATTGTGCCTTGAGTAGCGATTCGTAAAGGGAAAGTGCTCGTTTAACCTCGTCGTTCGGATCTTTATATAGGCGAAGAGTCCGTTTGCGAGCACGTTCAATTACCGCCAATTGCTTTCTCGTGAAAGTTGGCTTTCTTACAGGTCGACCTACCCTTGTGGATTGTCCAGTGCTCGTCGCCATGATTTGAACCTCCAATATGCGGGAGGGGGACCCTCGCGCACGGCCAATTACTGGGGACAATTAACATCATATTGCCTGAGTTGTCAACACAAAATGTTATGCGCAAGGGAAATCCTCATTCGTGCTTCAACGAGAAGCCGAATAGGAACCGTGAGTATCAAGGTTTAACCTTGATATGCGGAGGAGCCGGCGACAAAGCCGGTGGTCCAGCAAAGCTGGAGGCTGTAGCCGCCGGAGGGGCGGTCGATGTCGAGTAAATCGCCGACGATGTAGAGATTGGGATATTTGAGCGAGCGCATCGTCTTAAAATCAATCTCTTCAAGCGCGATACCGCCGGAGGTGATAATCGCTTTATCGAGCCCGAGCAGGCTCTTAACCGTGACGCGCAGGTGTTTGAGCAGGTGCGCGAGGGTGAGGCGCTCTAGGCGCGTCACACTGTGGCAAGGCGTATCACTCTTGATGTCTGCGAGTTCGAGAAGTACGGCAACAAGGGCGGGGGGAACGAGTGAGCCAAGCACATTCTTTACTTTCTTGTTGATATCAGTTTTCAATACTTCCTGCAGACGTGCGTTCACTTTCTCCGGCCCCATGTCGGGTAGCAGGTCGAGTTCGAGCGTCACTTCGCCGTATTGCAGAAGTTCGCCGATGTCGCGACTCATGTTAAGGATTGCCGGGCCGCTCAAGCCGACATGTGTGAAAAGAATTTTACCTTCGCGCGACTCCTGTTTCTTTTCGTTCTGATAGATAGTTATCTTCACGTTCGTCATGCTCACGCCCGCGGCCCGTTTCACCCAACTCTCCTTGAGTGCGACGGGGACGAGCGCGGCATTGGTGTCGTTCACTTTGTGTCCAAGCGTTTTCAGTATCGCGAACCCGTCGCCGGTCGAGCCGGTCTCGGGGCGGGAGAGTCCGCCCGTCGCGAGGATGAAATTCTTCGCCCGTATCTCGCGACCGTTTTTGAGAATAACTCTTGTTATCCGCTCACTATCTTTCTCAAGTCGTGTGACGGGAGAATTGGAGACTACGGTGACGCCGCCATCTTTCATGTAGCGTACGAGTACGTCCCACACCGAGCGTGCAGAATCGGAAACGGGGAACACGCGCTGTTCGGCCTCGACTTTCGTCGGCATGCCGCGCTTATTGAAGAAGTTCACGGCGTTTGCGTTGTTCCATTGTGAAAAAGGAGAGGGGAGGAATTTTCCTCCGCGTTTGAACTTCGCCAACAGTTTTCGTGTGTCCGGCTCCGCATTCGTGACATTGCATCGTCCGCCGCCGGTGATGAGAAGCTTTTTACCGAGCGTTGTATTCTTTTCAATAAGCACGACTTTTGCGCCGAGCTCCGCAGCGCGCCCGGTAGCCATCATGCCCGCAGGTCCGCCACCGATAACCGCCACGTCCCAGATTCCCGTCTTCATGCGCTGCATCCTAGCATTCATATAAAAGAAAAGCGCCCGACGTTTCCGCCGGGAGCCTTTTGATTGATACCGTTAGTCAAGCTCCCAGCATTGTGGATACTCGATACGGATTTGATCGCCTGCTTGTACAGGCAGGCCGAGTCCCGCTATCGGGTCATTGACAGGTTTCTGGTTCAGCCAAAGGCGCATGTAGCCGATCTGAAACCCTTCTGCCTGGGCCGCCTTGAGGACGTCCCTGATGCGATCGCCGGTTGTGACGTCGAGTAGCATAGACGAGATAGCCCCATGAGATAAGGTGGCTTGGAACTTAACTTGCATGTGCGGCCTCCAGACCAAGAGAATTGCCAAAGTGACTATACAATCTTGATTTTAGAAGTCAAGTATGATATTCTACACGCCTGCGTTAGGCAGTCGCGGTTGGTCGCAAGACCGACTGAGGAAAGTCCGGACACGCCCATGTTTCGCAAGAGATATGGAGGACGGTAGCGGGTAACGCCCGCCGGGGTAATCCCAGGGATGCGAACAGAGACGCCCAAGCCGAGAGGCGAGGGGCTCCGCAAGGAGTAGCCTTTGTGGAAACACAGAGGGTGCAACGGCAAAAATCCTACCTGCGTGCAAGACCGTGTTCGTGGGGGACCAATTGGACCTCACGAAAGAGTCGCTCGAGGTGAATGGCAACATTCATCCCAGATGCATGACTGTCGCCAATTTTGCCTGCCGCAGGCAGTTGCAAAATCGAGCGTCCCGAGCGAAGTCGAGGGGCAACCCTTCGATGAACTCAGGGTTCTCGATTCTGCAGCCACCTGCGGTGGGTAGAATCGGAACAGAATCCGGCTCATTACGCAGAGCAAAAAGGACCCGAAAGGGTTCTTTTTGTATAAAACATCCCCAATCAATGAAAAGAGTCTCCGTGTTACGATAGGTTAATTGTTATGAGGAGAGATTCCACTGCCGATACAATCGTCCGTTTCTGTGCCGTTCTTTTGCCCGGATTTCTGGTCGTTTTTTTTGTTCCCGTCGCATCGGTAACGGTCGCACAGGCGAAGACGATATTGCTCGCAGTCATCATTCTCGTCGCGGTTATCGCATGGGGAGTGGGGCGCTACCGGGATAGGACGGTGCGTCTCCCGAGCGGTCTCATTCCTCTGGCCGCACTTTTGCTCCCGGTCACTTACGTGCTCTCCGCACTCATCCACGGTGCGTCCGCTGCGTCGCTCGCCGGTGGAATGGGCGAACAGGACACGGTCGCCGCGATGTCGCTCTTATTCGGATGCCTCCTACTGTGTGCGGTTGCGTTTGAGGACAGCGCGGATGCGACCGTGGCATACACGCGTTCGTTTGCGCTCGGCGGTCTCGCGCTCATGGTCGTGCAACTATTTCATATCTTGGTGCCCGGTGTGACGCTCGGGGTGCTCACAAGTTCCGCGACGAGTATCTTCGGGTCGTGGCACGAACTTGGTATCATCTCCGGACTGCTCCTTTTTGTCTCCTGCGCTTTGTGGGGTACACCCGCCGCGGAGGGAAGATGGAAATGGATATTTGTCGCGCTCGGCATCAGCTCCGGTCTGATGCTCTTTGTCGTCAACGTGAGTGATGTCTGGTATGCGCTCGGCGCACTCATCATTTTGTTCGGATTGTACCAATGGCGTACCTCCGTTTCGGAATTTGTTTCGCGGAGGGGAGATAACACCGCAGCCTCGCGGGTAATAGCCATGCTCATTATCGGCATCGTGGCGCTCGTATGTGGCTACGGCGGGTCGTTTATATATAGCCATTTGCCGGCTCCGATGCGGGTCCTGAACACCGAAGTGCGTCCCTCGTGGAACGCGACATTTGCGGTCGGCAAGGGCGTTTTCACGGGTGTGGTACCCGTTTTGTTCGGCTCGGGGCCGAACACATTTACCCGCGAGTGGAGTCTGTATAAGCCTGCCGGCGTAAACAACACGGATTTCTGGAACGTTGATTTCAATGCGGGCGTAGGATTCATTCCGACGGCCTTCGTGACGGTCGGGATTCTCGGTGTCGGCGCGTGGCTGCTTCTGTTGCTAGCGCTCTTCGCGGCGGCTTTTGATTTTATGCGCGAACGGGCGCGCGCACCGGCGCGCACCGTCACCGCGGCAATATTTGCTTCGGTCTTGTATCTCGTCCTGTTTCATATTCTGTATGTTCCGGGTGCCGGGCTCTCTGCTCTCACGTTTGCGTTGCTCGGCGCGCTTGCGGTCGGTGGCGTTCATGACGGGCGCTGGAATATCCCGCTACGCTCGCACAACAGGTCCGGTGTCGCAAGAACAGTTGCCGTCCTCTTCATCCCCGTGGCGCTTGTCTTCTCGTCGGTATTCACGCTTCGCGCAGTACTGTCCGATGTGTTGGTGAGCGCGAGCGCGGTCGCCTACACCAAGACGAACGATACTCAACACGCGCTCTCGCTTGTCGGCAGGGCGCTTACCGTCAATCCGCACAACGCACGCGCACAACGCGCGGCAGTGGAAATAGGCCTGCTCGAACTGTCTCAAATCTCTTCGCAAGGCGCTACGCCGGCGGCCGCAGGGCTTCAGAAATCACTGCAGGCGACCATAGAGCACGGTCTTGCCGCCGTATCGATAGACAGCGGTGGTTATCGTAATTGGCTCGCAATCGCAAATCTCTACCAGAGTCTCGCCGGTGTCGGTGTGCAGGGTGCATACGAGAACGCGAAGATGGCATACGAACGTGCACGAACGGATAACCCCGGCAGTCCGCTACCGCTCATTTCACTCGCACAGCTCAACATTGCCGAGAAGAAATACTCCGACGCGCTTGAGCTTCTCAATCAGGCAATCGCACTGAAAGGCGATTTGCCTGCGGCCTACACATTGCGCGCACAAGTACACGTGGCTCTGAGCAACATTCCCGCCGCTATCGCAGACGCGACTACTGTCACACGAGCGACACCGGACGACCCGCAAAGTTGGTACAATCTCGGTATTGTGCTCTACAGCGCGGGCTCGTATGCGGATGCGGCGAATGCACTCCAAAAAGCGGTAGCGCTACAGCAGGATTACGCCGACGCGCTTTTTGTGCTTGGACTTTCTTACGACAACCTCGGCCGTACCGATGATGCGCTCAATGTGCTCATGCACGTACAGCGGCTGAATCCGACGGACGCGACACTTCCAAAAATGATACAAAACATTCAGGCAGGTAAACCCGCGCTCTCATCCGCCACCGGTACGCCAACGTCAGCAAAAAAGAAAAGCCTATGATAAAAAACGGCATAGATCTCACCGGACGCGCCCTGCGCTTTCTTTCATCCGAGGTGCGCGGCCTGCATGCCGCGGCGTACGTGCTTGCGGCCTGCGCGCTCCTCTCGTCGCTCTTGGCACTCGTACGCGACAGGCTCCTCGCACACTCCTTCGGCGCTTCCACGACGCTCGACTTGTACTACGCCGGTTTCCGCATTCCCGACCTTATCTTCGTGGGAACCGCTGCGCTGGTCTCGGTATACATGCTTATTCCGGAATTGGCGCGGCGCAACGAGGGCGGACAGCGCGATTATATCGACACGATAGTCGCCGGATTTTCCTTATTTGCAGTTTTCGTCGCGTGTACTGCCGCACTCCTCGCGCCCTCTATATTGGGCTATCTGTTCCCCGCGTTCACGGGCGAACATGCGTCCCAGCTCGTCACAGTCACACGCATCCTGCTGTTGCAGCCGATTCTTCTCGGATTATCGAATATTCTCGCGGCCATAACCCAAAGCCGGCATCGCTATGCGCTCTATGCGCTCTCTCCGCTTCTCTACAACATCGGCATCATTGCCGGTGTAGCGTTCCTCTATCCGGTGTGGGGCATCGCGGGACTGGCGTGGGGAGTCGTAATCGGTGCGCTCTTTCACGCGGGAATCCAGATTCCCGCGGTCGTTTCCGACGGGTTTTTGCGGCGCATCCCTCGGCTACGTGAACCTCGCGCACTCCTGCATACGGCGCTTGTATCGGTGCCGCGCGCCCTCGCGCTCTCCATGGGCCAACTTACGTTTCTCGGACTTACCGCGCTTGCCGGCACGCTCGTATCCGGCTCCATCGCGGTCTTTATGTTTGCGTACAACCTTGCCAGCGTGCCGCTCGCCATCATCGGAGCATCGTACTCCGTCGCCGCGTTTCCGACGCTCGCGGAAGCACTTTCGCGCGGCGCGCGCGTGCAATTTATCGAGCACGTGGCAACTGCCGCGCGCTATGTTTTCTTCTGGTCCATACCGATAAGCGCGCTCATTCTCGTACTACGCGCGTATGTGGTGCGCGTTATTTTGGGGAGCGGTGCGTTCGATTGGACCGATACCCGACTTACCGCGGCCTGTTTTGCGCTTTTCTCGCTCGCGCTCGCCGCACAAGGACTCCAGCTTTTGCTCGTGCGCGGGTACTACGCCGCCGGCAGGACCTTTATGCCGTTCGTCATTTCTTTCGGCACTATGGTGGCGACCCTCGGATGCGCGATTGGTACGCTCGCCATACTTGATAACGCTGGGATACTGCATGTGGTCAGTGCGCTGTTGCGCATCGAGGACGTGCAGGGCGCGCGGGTGGTCGCTCTCAGCTTTTCGTACGCGCTTGCGTCTATTGTGGGGGCTATTGTACTTACCATTCACTTCGAGTATCGCTTCGGCGGATTTTTCGCGCAGGTACGTCGTGCATTTCTCGAGAGCTGCGCCGCCGCACTTTTGGGCGGCGCGGGGGCCTATGTCGCGCTTTCACTTTTCAGCCCGCTCTTCCCGTCGACCGAGACACTGCCGGTCTTTCTGTTGGGACTTCTCGGAGGCATCAGCGGCATTATCGCGACGGCTTTGACGTATCACTTGCTCGGCAGTCGTGAGTACAAAGAGACACTTGCCTCTGTGCGCGCGAGACTGTGGCGCAGGGCCGAAGAGGAGGGTGTCACACTCGTTACGTCGGCCGAGACATAGAGCGGGATTTTGGCTATACTCGCTACACTATGGCCGAAAATATCCGCAATTTCAGCATCATCGCTCATACCCGCCCCGTTAGAGCGCTTCGCGTCTCTAATGGGGTCGACCACCCCGGTTGGAAAGCTTCGCTTCCAACGGGGCAGGCGGCATAACTATATGGCAGCTAACATCAGGAATTTCTCCATCATCGCTCATATCGACCACGGCAAGTCTACGCTTGCCGACCGCATGCTTGAGCTCACCGGCACGATAGAGCCGCGGCGAATGCAGGAGCAGGTACTGGACCGCATGGACCTCGAGCGCGAGCGTGGCATCACCATCAAAATGCAACCGGTGCGTATGCAGTGGGAACATGCCGGCACGGAATATGTTCTGAATCTCATTGACACGCCGGGGCACGTCGACTTTTCATACGAGGTATCAAGAGCGCTCACGGCCGTCGAAGGCGTCGTCTTGCTTGTCGATTCGACGCAGGGTGTGGAAGCACAAACACTCTCGGTGCTCTCCGTCGCGCGCGAATTGGGGCGCGTCGTCGTGCCGGTCGTTTCGAAAATAGATGCGCCGAATGCCCGTGTCCAAGAGATTACGACCGAGCTCGCGCGCCTTCTCGGGTGTGACGAAAGCGATGTGTTGCCGGCTTCCGGCAAAACGGGGGAGGGTGTGCCGGAAGTTCTCGATGCCATCGTCAAGCGCGTCCCGCCTCCGCGCTCGAGCGGAGCCTCCCCGCAGGCGCTCGTCTTCGACTTTGGGTACTCGGACCATCGCGGCGTTATCGTCTACGCACGCGTGTTCGGCGGCTCGATAAAAAAAGGCGATACACTGAAACTCGTCGAAGCGAAAGCGGAATTTGCGGCACTTGAGGTGGGCATTTTGTCTCCGGAAGAAAAGACGCGCGAGCATCTCTCCGAGGGCGAGATTGGTTACATCGTGACAGGCATCAAAAAGCCAGGAGTCGCCAGCGTGGGCGACACGGTAACATCGGTGCGCAATCCGGCACCCGCTCTTTCGGGATATTCAGTACCGACGCCAGTCATCTGGGCGAGCGTGTATCCGGAGAGTCAGGACGACCTCGTGATATTGCGCCAATCGCTCGAACGCCTTCGCCTTTCCGACTCGTCGCTCTCCTACGAAGAAGAATCATCCGGCATTATGGGCAGGGGATTCCGTTGCGGCTTCTTGGGTATGCTTCATCTCGAAATAATCGTCGAGCGTCTACGGCGCGAATTTAATCTCAATCTTGTCGTTACAATGCCGACGACCGCGTACGAGGTCACGCACCTGAACGGCGAAGTCGAGGACGTGTACGCTCCCGCGAAATTTCCCGAGGAGGGCGGGGCCAAGAAAATCCGTGAACTATGGGCGAATGTCTTGGTGATAACGCCTCCCGAATACCTCGGCGGTATCGCGCAGCTCATGTACGACCACGAGGGCGTGGTCGGAGAGAGCGAAACGCTACCGGACAGGAAAACAGGCGTCCACGCGCAAATGCCGCTACGCGAGCTGATGCGCGGATTTTTTGACCGGCTCAAAAGTGTTTCGAGCGGGTTCGCGTCGCTTTCATACGAAATTATCGGCATGCGTGATGCCGATGTGGTGCGGCTCGACGTGCTGGTCGCCGAAGAGCCGATGCCCGCTTTTGCCCGCATCGTGTCACGCCGGCGCCTCCAGCAGGAGGCGGAGGCAATGGTGGAGAAACTTGAAAAACTTCTGCCGCGGCAAATGTTCGAACTCAAGATTCAGGCGAAGGCGGCGGGACGCATTCTTGCCTCACGCCGCAAGTCCGCGATGAAGAAAGACGTCACGCAGCACATGTATGGCGGCGACATCACGCGCAAGATGAAGCTTCGCGAAAAGCAAAAGAAAGGCAAGAAGCGCATGTTGGCCCGGGGGAAAGTTGATATCCCGCATGACGTTTTTTTAAAGGTTGTCCGTGATACGTCAGACTAAAAATGCTCGCCCCGTTAGAAGCAACGCTTCTAACGGGGCTCGCGCGCGGCAAGGTAGATATACCACATGACGTTTTCTTGAAAGTGGTTCGAGATACAAATGCATAGTCAGCACGATGCCTGCCCCGTTAGAAGCGAAGCTTTCTAATGGGGTGGTTCGCGACACGAACGCCTGACAGCCGCGTCGGCTAGGCCAGGAAAATATTCACGAGACCGGGCGCGAAGAAAACCACCATACTCAGCGAAACGAGGACGGCCACGACGCCCCACACGACGTGGATAACCTTCTTGGTCCGTTTGTCAAAAAGAAAACTCATGTATTTTTGGTACGCCCCGCACCAAACCTCTCATGGCCGTGCGCAAGGGCGAACTTGGGCATTATAAGCTATATGGACCTTGTTGTGAACTCGCGTATGCATTGAGGTTGGTACGGGGTAAAATTGCAGAATGGCAATATCCGACCGGCGGAGGCATATTGTGCGGCTTCTCTGGCGACGGCTTGGCATCGCCGCTCTTTTTATTCTTGTGCTGATTGCGGCCTCGGGGGTATGGAGTGTGTATCAAAAAGAGCGGGAATCTCTCCAGCTTCGCTCCGAAGCGGAGAATCAGTACAACACGCTTTCGCAACAGCAAACGCAATTGCAAAGTGACATCGCGAGCTTGGAGACCGACCGCGGCAAGGAAGCCGCTTTGCGTCAGCAGTATGCGGTCGGCAAAAAAGGGGAGGGGCTTATCGTCATCGTCGACCCGCGGGCGGACACTCCCCGGCAGGCTTCATCCACCATCATGCAGTGGGTGCGCAAATTCCTGCCCTTTTGGTGATGCGCTCGGCGGCGTTGCTATTTTGCCGTCGCTGTCTGGCGCTGCTGCGCCAGCGCTCGGTCTCGGGCCCGTCGGCCCTGCGAAGACGGCAAAATAGCAACGCCGCACTCGCTTGCGGCGGTGAAATGCGTTACATTTATTGCGTCTAGCGAGGAGCGAAGCGGGAGCTTGCTCACACTTCGTCCGAGTGAAGACGCAAAAAGTTCACTTATTGCGCGAAGCAGCGGGCTTGCCCGCCGAAGCTTTAGCGAAGGCGGGCGTAGTTCAGTGGTAGAATGAATGCTTCCCAAGCATTAGATGCGGGTTCGATTCCCGCCGCCCGCACCAGTTATGAATAAAATCATTTTATGAGTAAGTTACTCGTAGGCTATGCGCTCTCAACGGGGTTATGGGCCGGCAGTGTGGGACTTATTATGCTCGCGCTCACTGGAGCAGATACGCTTCCAGAAAATGCGTTGCCCATAAATATTGCGGCCGTTTCTCTAATCGCCGTCCTTATCATACTGCCACCCTGCCTTCTTGTTTGGAGTATTCGAAGTATCAGGAACGGAACAATGTCTAAAGCAGGATTGGGGATACCTGTTATAGCTGGGGTGTACATGGCGGTTATGTTCTTTTTCGTCGGAGGAAGATTCTTGAACATATATACTGAAAAACAAGATAATGCGAAAAAAGCAGAAAATGCATTAGAGCAAGAGAGGCAGATTCAAGAAACACTTAGAAACAGCGTTACAGTTTCACTGGGGCAGCAATTTACTTTGAGAAAAGGTCAGGCTGCTAAAATTGCCGACACTGGTATAGAGGTATTTATTAGGGCGTTTTGTCCGACAGAACCTCAGTGCACCTCTTCTAGTGTGGGTGTCGAACTCGAACTTCGCTTGGGGCAAGGTGCACACGTGCAGATAGACAAAAATCGTGTCCGAGCCTATGGATATGACACGATCATAGTTAAGACTGATAACGAAACCTACGTGGATCTTGTTGTTGAAAAAACGAAATAGTTTCGTCTTTGATTCGCTGGCAAAGAACTCGAAATCGTCGGCGATGCAATCAGTTCAATTTTGAGTATCTTGTGCTGGTTAGAGATACTTCTTTCCGTACGCGCGCATCTCACCGAGGACGCCTTTGAGGGCGCGGCCTTTGGCGGTGAGGCGGTATTCGACGCGCGGCGGGAGGCGTTTATATACTTTGCGCTCCACAAAACCGAGCTTCGTAAGCCGGCGGAGCGTTTTGGTGAGCGTACGCGTGCTCATGCCGAGGGATTCGTCGAGATTGCCGAAACGGCGCGGACTGTCCATGAGGTCGCGCAAGAGCAATAGGGAACACGGGTCGCCGATGATATCGGCCACCTTTGCGACTGGGCACGAGCTACAGAGCTCGTCGCGCTGTTTCTGTGTCCGCAACATTACACAACAGTAGCACGAGTTATCCACTTTACAAAGTAAAGTGATGGAATATACTGAACCTCCTTAACTCATTACTAATTATCAGAACGATAAGAATATTCGGACAAACTATATGGAAAAACTAAACATAAAAGTGATACTAGGCTCCACACGACAAGGTCGTTTCAGCGAGAAGCCGGGGAACTGGATTCTCGGCGAGCTGCAGAAGCGCAATGACGTGAGCGCCGAGCTTCTTGACCTGCGTGATTACCAAATGCCTTTTTTCGACGAGCCGGTCTCGCCGGGCTATAAACAGGAGGAGTACAAGCATGAGGCTGTTGAGCGCTGGCGCAACAAGGTTAAAGAAGCTGACGGATTCATCGTCATAGCGCCTGAGTACAATCACGGCTATCCGGCCGTTCTCAAGAATGCATTTGATTACGTCTATCCGGAGTGGAACAAAAAGGCCATCGGATTCATCAGTTACGGCTCGGCGATGGGTGCCCGTTCGGTGGAGCAGCTCCGCGGGGTGGCCGTCGAACTCCAGCTTGCGCCTATCAGGAACGCGATACACATGCCCTATGATGTGATTGTTGCCGCGGGGAAAGGAACCCCGGATGCCGAGATATTCGCGCCCTACACGGAACGTGCGACAGGGCTTATCGACCAGCTTCTCTGGTGGACAATAGCGCTGAAAGAGGCGCGACAAAAGTCCGCATGATATACTCCGTTAACTACAAACTATTAACTAGCAACTAATACCTATCTAGTATGGCTACACCAAGCGTAACCATTTATTCGACTCCGACCTGCCACTTCTGTCATGCGGCAAAGGATTTCTTCACCGCAAACGGCGTGAAGTTTTCCGACTACAACGTAGGCTCTGACCTCGAGAAGAGAAAGGAGATGATAGAGAAGAGCGGACAGATGGGAGTGCCCGTCATCACGGTAGGCGACCAGCTCGTCGTGGGCTTTGATGAAGAGAAATTGCGAGAACTCCTGGCTGTCTAACCTGGCGTCTTTTTGAAAGAGAGCGGTGCATGCTACATTGCGTGCACCGCTCCCGTAAGCAAGGCTTTCGTGAGCGTCGCTCGGAAAAAGTCCGAATATAAGATATTCTGACTTTGTTCCTCACTAGCTCCCGTAGTTCAATGGATAGAACTTCGCACTCCTAACGCGAGAATCCAAGTTCGACTCTTGGCGGGGGCACTAAGGTATACTTCACGCATGCAGTGGCAGGACATCGCTATCAGCGTAGCCCAGTGGGCGGCTGTCGCCGCGCTGGTGCCGTCGATTTTCAGTAAGGACAAGCCGGCCCTCTCCTCGTCCTTACTTACATGCGCGTGCGTCGCCACGTTCATGGTAAGTTACCTGACTCTCGGGCTCATTGTCTCCGGCATTTCCGCCGCTTCGCTTCTTCTTGCGTGGGTCATCCTCGCGTACCAACAGTGGCGCATCATTCGTACAAGGAAGACTGATACAATGTGAGTATGGAATCCCGTTAGAAGCCGCGGACGCACAATACAAAACATATGCACAGTACAGAATGGTCGACATTAGGAGAAACTAACCGAGCATGCGCGGAGCATCTGTCCGCGTCCTGCTTCTAACGGGATGGAATCCGACGACTTGCTGCGCGAGACGTACCGTCTTTCGCTCGAGAACAATAAGTTGCTTCACAAGATGCGGCGCTCGGCGTTCTGGAGCCGGCTTGTGAGCTTCATGGTATACGGCGCTCTACTGCTCGCTCCGATATGGTTCTACATGCAGTATCTTGCCCCTGTCGTGGACCAGATGTTTAACACAGTAAAACAGATGCAAGGTACCGGTGCGCAAGCTTCGGCGCAGTTCTCGGATATGCAAAAGGCGTGGCAACAGTTCACCGAGAAGTTCATGCCGTCGCAGTAGCTAAGAAACTTTTGTGCTTGGGGCCGGGATCGAACCGGCGACCCTTCCCTCTTCAGGGGAATGCTCTACCAACTGAGCTACCCAAGCTTCGTGGACACTTTATCATGCCCGACTTTTTTTAGAAACCGAGAGAAAACGTCATTGCGCCGCCGGTCGGGGCGAGCCATTTTGATGTGTCGAGCTTTATTTCGCGTGTTTTGCCGAGCTCTTTATATTTTAAGAGTCCATGCTCAAGTGCGTAGTCGCAAATACCTTTTGTTATCTCCACATCCTTGAGACAGTACTCGCGCACCTTCTCCACCTCTCCCGCGCGCCACCATTGGAGCGACTGCGCACCGCTCGCGCTTTTGTTGACCCCGAGCGTCGCCTCCGCGATGGTGTCGAGCTTGAGCCGCCGGCCGAGTGTCTCGTACACCTCTTTCATGATGTCGAGGCTTTTGATGCGCGTGAGGTCGCCTGGGTAGTATTTATTCAAAAGGGGGATATCAAAATGCTCGGAGTTGTAACCTACAAGCACATCGGTGCGCTCGAGTATCGGCCAAAATTTGTGGAGTTCGTTTTCCAGATAACTCGTGTATTCGCCGGTCTCCGAATCGTGCGCACACACGAGTGCGATGGTGAGCGCCGCGGGGTCGGAGGAACCGGTCTCGTTCATCCAATTGGCCGTTTCAATATCAAAAGTAACAATGCGCATGACGTTCAAGTCGTTATAGACGTTCTATTCGTTTTATGCAAGGGAAAATATCGGCGATTTGAACGTTTACAACGTGTACAACGCTTACGACACTCACCCGAGACTGCTAAAAAGGTGTTCCGCGATGCGGTCCGCCGGAAGCGTCATTTCGGCGCCGGTTGCGAGATTTTTGATAGCATAGCGGCCCTCAACACGCTCTTTTTCACCGATGGCGATAACGAACGGTACTTTCATTTTGTCGGCCTGACGGATTTGGTCGCCGATGCGTTTGCCTGAGAAATTGATAGCGACGGTGACATCTTCGCGCCGGAGTGCCTGCGCGAGCTGGATGGCGTGAGCGCTCGATTCTTTGTCAACGACGCAGAGCATGAGCTCGGTCGCCGGTGCGTACTCGGGAAGGAGGTTGTGAGCCTCGAGGAAGTCCCGCGCGGTCACGTCGCCCATGCCGAAGCCGACGGCGGGAATGCTTTCGCCGCCGAACATACCGAGCAGGTTGTCATAGCGACCGCCGCCGAAGAGCGAGCGGCGATTGTCTTCGTGAGTGTCGTACACCTCGAATATCATGCCCGTGTAGTAGTCAAACCCGCGCGTGATGGACGTGTCCACTATCATGTTGTGGACGCCCATGCGCTCGAGAGTGATGCGCAGCTCTTCGAGATAGGCGCTCGATGTCACGCGTTCCAATTCTTCGATGAGCTTCACGGCTTTTTCTTCGTGAGCGATCATATCGGTGAGGCGCTTCTCGAAGTCGTCCACTTTCGCGCGACGGTCGAGGAGGCGCGTAATGTCGGCGGCATATTCCTTGGCGATGCCGACGGATTGATAGATAGAGTCGAGAATGCGGCGGTCGGAAACACGTATCTCGAAATCACGCTCTTCAGCACCGAGGCTTCGCATCACGCCGTGCGCGACCGCGATTATCTCCGCATCAGCTTCCACGCCTTCGGCGCCGACGAGGTCGGCGTTGAGCTGCCAGTGCTCGCGCAGACGGCCGCGCTGCGGGCGCTCGTAGCGGAAGACATTGGCGATAGTGTACCAGCGCGCAGGGAGGGGAATGTCGCGCGAGCGCGCGGCAATCATGCGCGCGAGTGTCGGCGTCATCTCGGGACGGAGCGTCACCTCGCGATTCCCGCGGTCGGTAAAGGTGTACGTCTGCTCGTTTACGATTTCTTCCGAAGTCTTGCTCCGGTAGAGCTCGGAGTGCTCAAGGATGCTCGCGCTGTACTCTTCGTAGCCGAACAGCTCGCAGACGCGTTCCATGTGCTCGAAAAGGTAGCGCTGGAGGAATTGGTCTTCGGGGTAAAAATCCCGGACCCCTTTGTAGCTTTCGGTAGAGAGCTTCTCCCGTTTTGTCATTACCCGTATTATACTCACGCCGTATGGAAGCGACAGCCCCGTCTGTGACAGTGAAAGATGCCAGCTCCGGCAAAGGGCAGGGGCTTTTTGCGGATGCCGATATCAAGAAAGGGGCGTTCGTTGCCGAATACACGGGTACAAAAGTTGACTCTAAAGAGGCAGATGCGATGAAAAGCAAATACCTGTTTGAAATAGACGATGAATGGACGATAGACGCTGAGCACGGTGGCAGTGTCGCCCGATACATCAATCATTCCTGCGACCCCAACACCGAAGCGGAAATCGTTGACCTGCCTGCGCCGCGACCGAATACCTTTTTTGTTTATGTCATCGAATGTGAAAATGGAGCGATGTATATCGGCCAAACCCAAAATTTGTTGAAAAGGTGGAACGAGCATACCACTGGCAGAGGCGCTGAGTACACTTCAAAGTACAGACCACGCGGCATAGTTCATTCGGAAGAATACTCTAGTCGTGAGGAGGCAGTTGCCAGAGAAAAGTGGTTGAAAACCGGGTTTGGCCGAAAGTGGATTAAGCGAGAAATAAAAGCCGGTCGCCTGCCTGTGCGTAGCACGCAGACAGGGGCGCGGCAGGCAGGCGGCCGCATCATCATTTCTGCCATTAAAAAGATTACGGAGGGAGAGGAGATAACCATCGACTATGGCGATGAGTATTTCGACGAGTTCATTCGTCCGCATGGTTGCAGGTGCGGCGCGAAGAAACATCATTAGTTTACGAGCGGCGCCAAGAGGGCGCCGCATCATGCGCTGCCGATGAGGATACCGGCGAGAAATACAAGTACGCCACCAAAGAGCACTTGCGCGATAGACGACCAAAAACTGAGTTTAAAGTAGTGGAATCGAATGTAGCTGATGGCAATCAACTCCACTGCCACGACGATATACGCGAGCGTGAGAGCAGTGTTCAAATCGGGGACGAGGAAGGGAAGCGTGTGGAAGATACCGCCGATGAAAGTCGCCGCACCGACGATGGAGCCGCGAATGGCGGGGTGACCGCGCCCCGTGTGTTCGCCCGTGTCGGATAGTCCCTCCGCGAAAGCCATCGAGATGGCGGCGCCGATGGCCGCGGCCGTGCCGACGAGGAACGTGATGTGCGGGTCGTGGCTCGCGAACGCCGCCGCAAAGAGGGGGGCGAGCGTGGAGATGGAGCCGTCGATAAGGCCGACCAACGAGGGCTGGACCACCTTGAGAAGGAACGCGCGGTCCACATCTTCGATGTGCAGGGCTTTTTCGGCCTCCAATATCGGATTTGTCATGGCGGAATTGTAGCAGACGCAAAGCTTTTGCACTCCGCGATAATCGGCGGTAGTATACGGCGATGGAAAATGACCGGAAAATACAGATGTGGATGGCAGGAGGCTTCCTTGTCGTCATCGTGGCCATTGCCGTGATTGCGGGGCTTTCTTCTTCCGGCACCGTCTTGCCGCAGGGAGGCTTCGAGGCGACGACCGTAGCGGACATTACGCCGGCTGATTGGGTGACCGGCAATAAGAATGCCAAAGTCAGCGTGATAACATACGGAGATTTTCAATGTCCGGCGTGCGCCGCGTATGAGCCCATCTTGCAACAGCTCGAAGAAGAGTATGCGTCCGACGTGAAATTTGTATTCCGCAATTATCCGCTTCCCCAACACCAAAACGGGATGATAACCTCGCAAGCGGCCGAAGCCGCCGGCTTGCAGGGCAAGTACTGGGAAATGCACGACCTCCTCTATGCGAAGCAGGCCGAATGGTCTGATGCCGCCGCAGGTACGATAGTCTCGAAATATCTTGCTGTGTATGCACAGTCGCTCGGGCTTGATGTCGCGAAATTCAATACGGACATAAATTCGCCGACAGTGAAGCAGAAAATCCAGACGGACATGGCAACCGCAAACGCCGCGAAGGTAAACCACACGCCGACGTTCTTCGTCGACCTCAAACAGATACCGAATCCGCAAAGTGCGGCGGCATTCAAGGCGGTTATTGATGCGGCACTCGCCTCATCGAGCCAGCAATAACAGCGTCTCATGCAGTCCAACATATTCATCACGCTTATGGGTCTCGGCACGGTCGCTATGAACGCGGCGGTCGTACTCGTCCTCGCGGGCCTCTTGAGCCCTGCATGGCGGGTATCTACACTCGCATTCATCCGCCGCTACGCGCTCCTCGTCACGTTTGTATTTGCAACCGGCTGTCTCGTCGGTTCACTCTTCATCCAGTACGTCGTATTTCTCCCTCCGTGCGACCTGTGCTGGTGGCAGAGGATTTTCATGTACCCGATCGCGTTTATCTCGGGAGTAGCGCTCTTGAAGAACGTCAGATTTTCCGACATCGCGGACTACGTGCTCGTGCTCTCTATTCCGGGCGCACTGGTCGCGCTCTACCAGCACCTTTTACAGATGCTACCCGCCGGCGCACTCATTCCGTGTGATGCGACAGGTGCTTGCGCGGTCAGGAGTATTTTTGAGTTCGGCTACATCACCATGCCGTGGATGGCGCTCTCGGCGTTCGCGCTCTTCATCCTCATCGCGCTTATTGCACGCCCCGTTAGAGAAACATACTAGACGGCGGTTTTCAAAAAGGAGCCTCACCGAACGCCGGGTCGGTGAGAAGCATGTGACAGTTTTCTCTAACGGGGCACGCAAACAAGACTCTTAGAGCACGGGCTCGAGCTTACGCTTCTTGAAGAATATTCCCTCGAGGGAGTATCTGTCGTATCCGTGAAAGAAGATGGCCAGGCCAAGGCCGAAAAGCACCAGGTGCGGCCACACCGATTCGCCGAAGTAGAGAAGGCTCAACGTAAGCCAGAAGAGAAGGAACAGGCAGGTCCAGCGAATCTCGAATCCGATAATAAGGAAAAGACCCGCGAGGAATTCGATAATGAGCGCGCCCAAGACGATGAACAGCGGGTCGAACGGGAAATAGTTCGTCAGGTGATACTGTGTCACCACATCAAGCGCAAGTTGGGAGTGCAGGAATTTTGCATATACCGACGCGTACACGACGCCAATCCCGAACAGCATGCGCATGAGGGGGAAGGCAAAGTGGTCGAAGCGGTGCATAAACCGGGAAACCATACGCGGCAACGTTTTAAGTCCGTACGTCCTTTCCACGGACCAGATGCCCGAGCCGAGAATCAGGAGGAACAGGAACATGCCGAGATAGCTGGCGTAGGTGAGCAGGTACCAGCCGCCCTCTTTGGCTGCGAAAAGGTAGAGAACAAGCAGTATGGCGGCGACGTGGCGTGTAGTATACAGTCCTATCAGAATGAGGGCGCCCCCCGCAATGAAAACGAGTTGCAGCAAAGAGCCTGAGACGCCGAATAGTTGGCCAAGAGGCAGTTCGGGTCCGAAAAGCGCTCCGTAGTAGCCCGAGGCGATGAGACACACTCCACAAGTAACGCGGGCCATCGGGTGAGCAAGGCGTTTCAGCTGGCGAACCACTGAATCGAACCGGCTCTCTATGCGTCGGTAGAGCGACGCAAACAGGACGGCGAGGGTCGTGGCGAGGGAGACGGTACCCCAAAAAAAGAAGTCCGCTTCGTTTCCGGTATATGCGGTGAACGGATTCGGAGATTGCGCCGCTACATCGCGCAAGACGGTCGTCTGGTCAAGTACGTATACTTCGTGCGCGGAGGCGACGAGGGGAAGTGTCAGTGTGACTAGCGTGGGAGGTATGACGCGGCACAGGCCGGCAAAGACTTTCCGTGCAGCAAAAGAACCTCGCGCGTTTTGGCGGCCGACTATAGGGGCGCGGGGGCGCCGGCAGGCGATGTCTTTGCCGGCCTGTGCCGCGTCATTCAGTGAGCGCCTCATGCGTGCGTAATCATGCTTCGCTTGATGTCTTCTATGGTGCCGCCGGTTTTTTTGCCTGGGTTCAAAACACCGAGCGGGTCGAAGATGCTCTTCACTTCCGCAAAAAGCCCGCACATCTTGTCACCGAACATAATAGGCAAATACGGCGTGCGGATGATTCCGTCGTTGTGTTCGCCGGTGATAGAGCCCTTGTATTTTGCGACGAGTGCGAACACCTTGGGCATCAGGTCCGTTATCTCGGCGCGTGCGGCGGGGTTGTCCATATGTTCCAGCGGAATGATGTGGAAATTGCCGTCGCCGATGTGCCCCGCAATCGTGTAAATGAAGCGGTGACCTTCGATAAGCTCATGCAACTCCGGAAGAAATGTCGGGTAGTCGTCGGGATGCACGACAATGTCGTCTATGAACGGTGCCGCGAACATCCCGCGGAGATTTTTGCGCAGCAAACTGAAACTTTCGCGGCGGATGGTCCAATACTTTGCGGTCTGCGCTTCGCTTCGCGCTATCTTTGTACGAACCGCCATACCGTCGAGCTCGGCACGTGCCTGTTTTGCGACCTCGAATGCTTCTTCCGCGGTGTCTTCGGCAAATTCAGCCATCAAAACGAGCTTGGGAATCCCGCCGGTGAGCGCGAGCCACACTTCGGGCAGGAATGCGAAGCCGAGGGCAATCATTTTGAAAAAGCCTACATGACTGATTATTTGCGGGATAAATTTCACCGCGAGACTGAAGGTCTGGTCATCGTAGGATTCAAACGATTCGGGTTTGAATTTCATCACGCGGCGCACAATCTCCGGCAATATACCGATGTCGGTGAGAAATATCACGAGCATTGCGCGCTTTTCCTTGAGCTTCACGAGGCCGAGCTTTTCTTTGGTGATGATGCCGAGCGTGCCCTGTGCGCCGCAAAAAAGCTGCGTGAGGTCGAACGTCCCATGTTTTCTGTCCGTCACGTTCCAGAGTGCATACCCTGCTGAATTTTTAGTCACATTCGGTCGCGCGGCCTCAATCTCGGTCGCATGAGCATCGATGAGCGCATGCAGTTTGCGGTAAATCTCTCCTTCAAAGGTCTGTTCGCGCTCTTTCTCGGCGAGTTCGGCGGCGGAAAGCGGATGTGCGGTAATTTGCGAACCGTCGGAGAGTACGACGTCGAGTTCGCGGACGTAGTCGTTGGTTTTCCCGTACCGGAGCGTGAGCTCGCCGCCGGAATTATTGGACACAATACCGCCCATCGCGCAGATTTCGCGCGATGCGGGGTAGGAGGCGAGTATCTTACCGTTCTTTGCGAGCGTCGCTTTTTCAAAATCACGGTAATAGACGCCCGGCTCGGTGACGGCATAATCGCCGCCGACCTCGACGACGTGATTCATGTATTTGGTGAAGACGAGTGAAATGGAATCGGTAAGGTCGCCGCCCGTCATGTCGGTGCCGGCAGAGCGGGGAGTGACGGAGACATTCTCGCCGCGCCCGCGCGCCTCGTGCGCGTAGCGGACGACCGTGACGACGTCATCGGCATCTTTGGGGAACACGACGACTTCAGGTCGCCGCTCGAAAATACTGGTGTCGCGACTGTACTTTTCGCGAGTCGCCGCATCGTCGAGGGCGTCGCCTTTGATAACGCGCGCAAGTCTCTCCGCAAGGAGCATGGAGAAAGTATAGCAACAAAAAACAAGAGGCCGCCCAAATGGCGGCCTCGCGATCGGATTCTGTTAGCCGAGAATGGCTTCACCTTCGAGTAATCCGGCACGGACCGGAAAATCCAATCCCAGCCGGTTCTCCACCGTCTTTTTGTATAGGGCCCTCATGGCGGCTTCGTTTTCGGGAGAAAGTTTCCCGAGCTGATTGCCGCCCCAGATAAGGACATGCTTGGCTTGAGTGTCCCACGCCAGCTGCATCACTTCCTTTAGAAGCGCCGAGGTAATACGTTGCCCCGGCCTGAATGACTGGTAGTGGAAGCAGTGGAGCTCCAGCCAATGTCGCTGGAACGCAATGACACTGCGCACCTTGCCGTCCTCTTCGGCTATGCCGGCGTCGTAGCCTCGACACTCGAGCCGTGCCAAGAACTCGCGGTCGTCCGCGATGTCACGGATGTCCCTAGTCATCATGTCGAAGAAGCTGCCCTCAACCGGTTTGCGGGCCATGGCGAGCAGCATCATCTTGAACCCGTGAGCCATATCTTGGTCGTCGGGTGGACGATGAAAAACGAAATGATACCGCATGTTATTTCCCCATGCACGTGCTGATAAGAGATATAGCATTGCCGCGGCAGGATGTCCACGAGCGGGACTTTTTGTCCGACGTCTGGCGAGTCACGGAAAGAGGAGTAGAATATACCTCTATGGACCTCAACAAAGTACCGAAACAGTTTTGCGAAAACATCACCGTCGGCTTTTCGCAGGAGTCTTTTGTGATGGGAATGCTCAACGGCGAGCAGGGGACATTCTATGTGCTCACGCCGCAGCACATGAAGCGACTGTCGCAATATCTTGCGACACAGGTCGCCGACTACGAAAAGAAATTTGCGACCATCAACGCCGAATGGAAGCCCGGCATAGAGAGTCCGATACAAACAAAAGACATTCAGGACAGCGGCAAGTAAGCTGCGGGGCTCGCATGAATATAATCGTTTTAGTTTTATTGACGCAAGTGCTCTATACGTCGGCCGACCTTTTGGCGCGGCATTTCATGGGCACGTACGGGTTCACACTCAGCAATTTTCTTAGTCCTTGGTTTTTCGCGTACTTCACGCTGCGCACGGTCGCAATGTTCGGCCAGCTGTATCTGCTGACGTTCGTAGAGCTTGGCAGGAACGCATCGCTCTTTGCACTGGCCTCCATCATGCTCGCCAACCTTCTCGGTTATCTGTTCCTCGGCGAAGTGCTGACATCGACGCAATACGTGGGTGTCATGCTTGCTGTCGCAGCGTTCGTTGTTCTTGCGCTCAGATAATTCTTCAGGGACGGCGCTCCGAGAAGATGGCGCGGATGATTTTGTACAATATATAGACGACGACGAGGAGCGCGAAGTAGAACAGTAGTTTGATGGTGAAAATGAACAAGAGCGCTTGGAGGATATAGCGCCATACAGAGCCGAAAAATCCGCTCTTTTTCGCCGTGCTTGAGGAAATGACGTTGGAGGTGCTCGTGCCGAGCACTGCGGGCTCCTGCCTGCGGTTGTCCGTCGCGAGGACTTGGTCGGTGTAGAGGGCTTTCGACAAGAAATCGACCCCCGCCTGCCGCCAATTTTCTGTTGTGCTCGCTACCGATTGGACGATATTTTGAACAGCGGGACTTGATGAAGAAATAATATTCGTTACGACATTCGAGTATTGCGCGATGGGGGATGGCGGCGCATCGGCGATTGTGATATTTGTCGAGTTCGTCTGTGTGTTCGCGGCGCCCGCAACGCCGGTAACATTTTTAAGCGACGCGCCGAATGTGTGCGTGCCCGCTATGGCCTTCCAATCCGAAGAAACTATCTGCGTCTCTCCAGCGTTGAGTTTGAAGTGTTGTGTGCCGGCGTCTTTTGCGTCAACGGTGAACACAACATCACCCTCGATGTTGCTGCTACTACTGTCGTACACGACCGTATAAATTTTCAGCGTCTCACCGGCCTTCGCTTCCGTCTTCGAGAGCCAGAGTGACCCCGGCGCGAATCCTGCCGCCGCAGAAGCAAAAACAATCCCAGGAAGTGCATAACTCATCATGCACACGAGGAGAAGAGAACGCCCGAATCGGCTTGCCATTGCTACTTACTATAGCAACTGCCCGAGATATACACAGGTTTATACACTCGTAATCCACCCATTTTCCCCATTGACGTCAAGGGGGGT